>OLQH01000098.1_pt1 | contig 102818 bp, 93 predicted proteins | sample 1672671 | NCBI WGS metagenome assembly OLQH01 (sample SAMEA3136712, study PRJEB25190) | human gut metagenome | reverse complement strand
TTTAGTTGATAAATCAACGGTTTATGCCAATTTTATTGGTGGGAAAGTTGAGTTAATAAATAATGTCAATGGACGAAAGAAGAACCTCACAGTATAATTAAAATATCATCTTGGTGGATGAAAAACATCTTAATTATCGGAGGTCCGTATAATGAATTATACATAGAATGAACAGCTTGAACAAGTCACAGAATCAATTTTAATACTTGGATAGGAAAATGACCGCAGAGTAATTTTAATAAAAAAAGGTACGTGCTATTGTGCGTTTACATTATAATAACAAAGCCCATTTATTTACGATAAAGCAGGCAGATGGGTTTACGTTCAGTTGTTGAAAATCAACAAATATATGGTATAATAAATATAATTTGTTAAAAATAATAAAAACTAATCAGATAAAAATACAATGACGTAAAATCCGAGAAAATTATAAATAAAAAAGACTTATTGGAATATATCATATTCTTATATGGGATAGTTGTCTGTTTAGTATGGACTGAGCATTTATCTAGGCGGTTGAGCTACTATAAAGAATGTGAGCTTGCTCTTGTAACGTATTATCTAATCAGTAAATTTTACACATAGAAATATAATGTTAAAGATTAATACTTTGGATAGTAATCATATAACTGTCATGGGAATATGATTTAAAATCACATCAGCTAATGGCCTATTTAAAACTACTAGCTGATGTACTATTTTTCAAATTCACATCTTGAATAGAAGATTTCTTCATTTTCTGATGATGGAGTTTGAAAATATCTTCTTGTTTTATGTTTCTAGCTATAGGATAAAATTATGGTTTTGATAGGAAAGGTGGAGTAAAAACTCATGACTTCATTAACTCATGTTTGTATGTGGAAAAATAAAGGATGGGAAAGGATTACTGCAGCTGAGGCTGCTAAATTGCATCCAATTGGTGGAGTGTCAGCGAACAGTGGATTATTTATGTGTGAATTATGTGGACAGTATGTATCGCTAACTAATGGTAGCTGTCGAGACAGATATTTTAAACATAGTCGTTCGGAGAAAAATAAAGATTGTCCAGAACGTGTTTTAGGTACACATGCTTCAATGACATATGATTTTTCAGATCATGAGTTACCAATGCGAATAAAAAATATTACAAGAAAAAATTTTGAATTTGAGTTGGGATTTATTCCAGTTCCATATAACCTAAATTCTAAACAGATGAAAATAATAATTACATCGAAAGGATATGAAGAAAATAAATATATATATTCTGGTGAAAGGTTAAATATTGATGGTATTACATATCTTTCAATCGGAGAAAATCCATCCACAGAATTTATTGTCAATGTTGAAGGTGTTAAGGATGATATTTATAAATTTTGGCCTCGAAAGAATAATGGAATTATATCTAGTGGAACGGTATTTGATGCTAACACAGGTAGAAAGATGGTTTATGATGCAGATGTTATTATTGGGAAAAAATATTTTATTCTTTGTATAAATAAAATCGATGATTCTCAAAGTGAGCATGTAAGTATAAAAGAAATTTCATGTAAAGAAATCTTATCAGAAAATTGGAAAATATTTGAAGTTGTAGCAAATGATTATAGTGAAGAATCTGCAAAATTTTTTTTAAAGTATCATTGCAGATTAACAGAGTCACCTATTGATATTCAACAGATTTGGCCAATCTATATAGAAAATAAATATGTAATAAAGCATAACCAAAGAAATATGTTTTTACATATCAAAGGAAATGCTAGTAATATAGTGGCTTTTCCTGAAACTTATAAGCAGAAATTTGATTGTTATGATGAAACGATATTAAAGATTGAATGCAACTCAAGACAACAGTTAATTTCTGCAGGTAGAACAAAAGCCTTAAATTATGCTTATTTTTGGAAAGAAGAATTGGATGGTTTAGGAGATAATGCTAAAGCACAAATTACAGATATAAGAGGCAATTTTATTGATTCGGAACAAATGAATACATTACCAGAAAACGGGAAAGTTCTTATAAAAACACAATATGATGGGTTTGTCGAAATTATTAAGAATGATAAAATTGTTGATAAAAGGCTTATCAATGAAGATAGACGAGTAGAGATTGCTCAGATTACATGGGGGACACAAATTTCCATTTTTGTAGGCTTGGATTTAATTAAAAAAATTAAGTTTATGAAAGTTAATACTCAGACAAGTAATAATGAAAATTCTATTTTAGAAAAATTAAATTCATTTTCAGGTAAAAAAATTAAAGTTTCACATACTATAGGAAGTTTGGCAGCAAGATTAGATGAATATCCGAAAATCAAAATGTGGTTGTATAAAAGAATAAGAGAAAATAGTATTAATGAACAAGCCTATAAGTATTTAATTTTCATTATAGAAAGAAAAGTAAGAAATTAAGAGGAGAAAAAAGATGGAATATACGGAAGTATTAACAGATAAAGATGTCGAGTATATTTGTAAAGCTATTTCTGGAAAAGTATTAAAAAAACAGTTTGCAGCTTTTTCTAAAGAATTTTCAAAAATAAAACCAGGATTCAGACCATATAGTATGTCGGATAAAGAAGCTGTAGATTTGGCAATTAAAAATTTCAATAAAAGATTTATTAGTGGATATATTGATATAATGCTTAAGAAGTGGATTGCAGAGATTCAAGTAAATATTGAAAAGTTAGAACAGAATAATATAAATCATGAAGATGCTGTTGCACTTACTTTAATTGATTCGTATTTTGTAGATAATGTACAGTTATATTTTAAGCTTATAGGAGAGGAAAAGGAATCATCATATTTACTAAATGTTTGTAATAAAATAATTGGTTTCATGCAGAATAAGATAAATAGATATGACAGAGAAACTAAAAAGAATAATGATTATGATGAAGCTATTAAAAAAAATGAAAAACTATCTGTTAAAATAAAAAATCTTGAAAAAGATAAATCAGATAATGATAAAGTAATTAAAGAATTAATAAAAGATAAAAATGATGTTGGTTCGCAATTGTCCGAATACAAAAATAAATTGGAAAAATTAGAAGAAGAATATAAAAAAAATGAAAAAGAATTGAAGAATTTAAGAGAACGAGCAAATCATGAAATTGTTGTTGATAAGGAAAAAATTAAATCCAAAGAGTATGATTTTATATCTTTATGTGAGGTATTAGCACCAGACTATAAAGGAATTGAAATGATTGAACGATATGCGGATCTTACAGAATCTGGAGAATTCGAAGTGTTCTATTGTGATGAAAGTGAATCTAGACAATATGCCAATAGGAATAAATTATATTTGAATGACGGACCTCGTGATATTGGAACCATGGGCATATGGATGTGGAAGGCAACTCAAAACATTAAAAACAGAGAGGATTTTATATCATCAAAATTTGTCAAGGAACTAAATCCAATAGAAATTCTTTTTTTTCATCAGAAAGATGAAAAAGGAATGATTAACATACTGAAAGATGGATTTGAAAAAAACGGTTTACCGAATCTTGGTATGTATTCAGTTTATGTAGAAAAAGGGAAATATATCGGATTTTTATGTAATGTATATGATTTTGAAAAAATAGGGAATAAATATAAACTTAAATCATCCGTGATTACATTGAATAAGTATGAATTTGGAGAAAATGATTTTTTTAAATTAGTTAATGATAGAAGTTTTTTTTATAAGATGGAACTTGGAATTCCGAGAGAAGTAATTTCGATTATTGATAAAATGGAATTAATCAAAAATATTATAATCGATAGGAATTCTTGGTCCTTATTTAAAAAAGCAGGGAAAACAAAAAAAGAAGAGTGGCGATTTTTGAAAAACTTTCTGCAAGAACTTAACACAGATTCGATTTGTAGTGAAATTGCAGAAAAGTTAAACTGTTCATTGACAATTGCCGAGGAAAAATTAAAAGATTTTATTTCTATAGCAAATGATTATATTAATGGAACTACTATATCAGATAATCTTATTAAAGAGGTAATTTTATCAGATGAAAAAATATTATTGAGATTTAAAAATGTTATACATGAAGAGTGGGAAGCAGAAAATAAAATTATCATTCAAAGCAAACAGAATGAAATCGAAAATATGGATATTAAATTATCCGAGGCAAAGAAAGAGTTATTATTTATAAAGAACGACAAAAAGAAGTGCGAGAAAGAATTATCTGAATTTAAAGATAAATTAGAATTAAAAGAACAACTTGCAGAAGACGTAGAAAACGCAGTAACCAATCGTATAAAAAATGCACAAACAAAAGCTGCTGATTTTATAGCAGAAATGGCATTTGTTAACGCACCAGTTAAATCATCATATGATTCAGATTATGAAGAAACTATAGCTAAAAAAGAGCTTATTTTTGATAATAATGATGCAATAATAGGTATGCAATTAAAAGAAGAGCTTAATGAAGACTGGATTATGACATTGGATTCTATTGAATATGAATTAATGGAAGCCGGAGTTATTGATAGGTTAGCACGGCCAGTGGCAGCATATTTATATGCAAATTATCTAAATAAAAGCAATCTGTTATTGGCTGGACCAAATGCTGAAGCGATAGCGCAAGCGTTTTCATGTGCAGTAGTAGGCCAACCTGGACGAAAATTAATTTATAGAAAGTCTATAGGAAATAATGAATATAAGAGTCAAATCAGAAAAGGAGAGATTATCATTATTGATGATCCATTTAATTCGGAATGGATAAATAAACTTCCATCTATTATGTCGGATACGGAGGCATTTTATATGGGGGTACATCCATTTATTGAAGATTTACAGATCGAACCAAAGAGCTATTTCAATTATATGATACCATTGTTTACGGATTGCATTGTAGATAAAAAGCCTAGAACAATATTTATGTGCTCACAAAAAATAGAAGATTTTAATGAATTTGAATTAGATTATAAGAATAATAATAAAAATATACTAAAAGAATTTCATTTACCTGTTTTAACCAAGTTACACATTCAAATATCTATAGCTAATATGCATATCATGTTAGAAGATGACAATGAAGATTTTGATATCTTATTTGCAATACTCCCTTATGCATATTCAACAATGCAGATGCCACGTTTGTTTAAGATATTGAAGGATGATGATAAAAAGAAAATCAATATATCAAAAATGATGATGAAATACATAACAGAAATATATGGAGAATTTGATGAATAAATACGATAGCCTTATTGTTAAAATAGCAGATGAATATAATATAGAAAAGGGAAAATTAGAGCCTATAAATAATTGGAAAATGCGTGTCATATACTCCTTACTTGGAAGAATGGCTATAGCAGCATTGTTTGATGATATTGAGGGAGATATGACATCGATTACTCATATGAAAAATCGCATAGTTGATGTACTTGAGAGTTATCGTAAAATATATCCAGAGATAAATGGATTTTTACCTGAGAAATTGGGGAATTTAGCAGACGAAATTTATGATATTTATTTACACACAGGTGTTTTTTATCATATACCCAATCGAATTGTGCCAGCAAAAAAAACAGAAGATTTTATTAATAATATAATATTTACAAGAGGTTATGAACTTAATATTCAACAGAATATAAGTGGTTTGGGTACATATATGAGAAAAGATAATACAAGTTATAATGCATCGTATAAAAATATTTTTCATCTTGATATGACAAATCTTGAAGATAGATGGAAATTTTGGACTGAAAATGTTGAATGGACAGAGCTTAACGTTGACGGAGATATAGAATACTTAAGATTGAAACCACCTTTTACAGGTGGTTATTGGGTAAATAAATCGAATGGAGATGGAAGAATTTCTTTGTTGCGTATAGGATATAAGGAAAATAAATTGTATTATTTGTACAAAGAAGATCTGGACGCAAATTTGTTTGTATGTCAATTGCCGACATGGATTGTAAAAGATTATAATTATAGAAGTTTAGCAAATGCATGTCTGTATTATGAAGGAGTACTTCCTCCAACAACATATAGATATGATGGAGATATTGTATATGTTAAGTTTGGTTATTTGCCATCGCCATCAAATTTATATTTATGGAAATTATATAGCTGGCCAACATCTTTTTATGAGTTTCCAAGAGATTTTAATAGAATTTGTACACGATATGTATTTGAGGGGATTGTCGAACTTATGAAAAAGCAAGGCTATGAATTTATAGAGGAGAAATGAAAATGTCGAATGGAGCAAATTCTATACATAAAGAATTACGTGCAGAACTAGAAAATTACATAAAATCACAATATTTTGCTAAATCACCCATTCTGCTTTCGGCAGTTAGTGAACAGTTAGATAAAGAAGGTGTATTATATCAAAAACCTTATATAGAATCTTCTCCTGCGTATAAAAGTAAGGAAGAAGGAATTCGTTATTCAAAAATTCCAGATTGGATGAAAGATTATTTTGAAAAACTGAGCAAGGCTGGAATTGGGGTATATCCAACGCCATTTATTCATCAGATAGAAGCATTAGAGAAGGCAACTGAGGGAAAAGATTTATTTGTTGCTACTGGTACAGGTTCAGGTAAAACGGAATGTTTTATGTGGCCTTTATTGGCAAAACTTGCAGATGAGGCGAGAAATTCATCGGATACTTGGCAGATGAGAGGTGTTAGGACAATTATCATGTATCCAATGAATGCACTTGTATCCGATCAAGTAAGCCGTTTACGTAGACTTATTGGTGATTCTGAAAATAAATTTATAAACATTTTTAGAGAAATATGTGGAAGTAATGTGAGACGTCCACAATTTGGAATGTATACGGGTAGAACACCATATCCAGGTTTGCAACCTAATAAAAATCAGGATAGAAGATTAGAAAAAACTCTAAGAAGGATGTCATTTCCTACATCAGAAAGTGAAAAGGTTTTTTTTGATCAACTCTCAAAAGAAGGAAAGATACCTGCGAAAATTAATATGGAAGATTTTTTGGAAGGGTTATATGAAAGTAAACATATTCCAGATGATGAGGATGCGGAACTTATAACACGATTTGAGATGCAACAATTTTGTCCAGATATACTCATAACAAATTATTCTATGCTTGAATATATGTTATTAAGATCTAAAGAAGCAAAAATTTGGTCTGATACAAAAAAATGGTTAAACGTCGATTCGTCAAATAAATTATTATTTGTAATTGATGAGGCTCATATGTATAGAGGTTCATCGGGAGGTGAGGTCGCTTTTCTCATAAGAAGATTATTTCACAAATTGGGTATTTCTAGAGATAGGGTTCAATTTATTTTAACTACAGCTAGTATGCCGGATAGGAACAATAAAGATAAAGAAGCAGTAATAAAATTTGCTAGTGAGTTAACAGCTGCGGATAACGAGTGGGATTTTTCTTATCTCACGGGAATCAGAGAAAGTATACAAAGTTATCAAAAATTTAAGATTCCATTTAATAAATATGAAAAAGTGAATCCTGATATGTTTGAAGGAAATGAAAAAGAACGTTTAAAAGAATTAAGAAATTTTTGGAAAGGACTTGATGGTGTATCAAGTGAATTTTTAAATTTAGAAGAGATATATTATTGGATGTATGATCATTTGATGGAGTATGAACCTTTTTCATTGTTAATTAGCAGTTGCAGAGGGGAAGCTGTATCTTTAAATGAATTAGCACAGATTATATTTCCAAATGTAGAAAACGAAAAGGCCTTACAAGCAGTAGGTGTTTTATTAGCAATTGCGCCTATGGCGAAAAATAGAAAAGGCATGGTTTTGTTTCCCGCTAGAATGCACATGTTGTTTAAGGGAATAAAAGGCGTCTATGCTTGTGCAAATCCAAAGTGTAGTCATTCTCATCATGATGATACTTTAGATTTAGGAGAGATATTTTTATCTGATGGGAAATTGGTATGTCCATATTGTCAGAGTGTTGTTTATGAATTATATAATGACCGAAGATGTGGAGCTTTGTTTTATAAAGGATATATACTTGAAGATGATACAGATTTTAAAAGAAATGCATACCTGTGGCATTATTCGGGACAAATGATGGATAGAAGAATGAAAGAAGTTCATTTGTATATTCCTCCGCATGGTTATATTCTTCCTAAAAAACAAGGAAAAAATGCTATTAAACCATGTTATTTAGATATTAAAAGTGGTTTTATAAATTTTAAGGATGATTCTCAAGCAGGGAAACCAGGCATTAAAAAATTATATTATTGTAATTACTCTGCAAAAGGAAGACCTCAGATAGTGACTTTTACAACTTGTCCACATTGTCGACATCAGCTTTCTTCTACGCAACTTACTTCATTTAGCACACGGGGTAACCAATCATTTTTTAATTTGATTCAGGCACAGTTTCAAAATCAACCTCCTGTAGTAGGAAAAGACAATGATCCTGACAGATTTCCTAATGAAGGAAGAAAAGTATTATTGTTTTCTGATAGTAGACAAAGAGCGGCAAAATTGGCTCGTGATATGTCTGATTCTTCTGATATTATGGCAGTAAGACAATTATTTGTAATGGCAATTAATATGATGGAAGAGTCCGATGATGAGCAGCTATCGATGAATGATTTATATGATTATTTTTGCTTGGTTGCAGGACAACAACATTTACAGATTTTCCATAATCCGGAAAGAGAAAAGTTTATTAAAGATTGTAAATCAACTATTAAAAATTATAATAGATATAATAAACGTCGAATGAAATATACACCTAGATTTAAAATATATAATGCACCCGTTCAGATGCAAAATTATTTACTTAGATTATTTTCTGGTGGTTATAATACACTATATGATTCTGCTTTATGTTGGATAGACCCTACAGATCATGCAATGTTCGATGCAATTGATTTATTGGGAGAAGAAGGAATTAGGGTAGATGAAAATGAATTTATAGAATTTTTTAATGCGTGGATGATATCAGGTTGTGACACGGCGACTTTTCTGGGGCATACAATTTCAGACGATATACGATTAAATGTGAGACCTAAATATGGAGAGTATGGTTTTGATAAGGAATGGAAATTTTCAAAAAATATTATGGAGATTATGAATTGGGATAATAATTCTACAGAAATGAATATATGGAAAAGTGTATTGAGAGAGGCATTTTTAGATTCGGCCCAGCCAGACAATGGAAAATTATATGTTGATTTAGCGAGAGTAAAACCAAGATTCAAAATAGAAAAAGAATGGTATCGCTGTGATCAATGTTCGGAGATTACACCATATATGCTAAAGAAACATTGCCCAAGTTGTGGTTCAACTAATATACATAAAATGACAGAAAAGGAATTTGATTCGTTGGATTTTTGGAGAAGACCTGTTATTGATGCTTTGAATGGAAAATCAATACATGTTATTGATACTGAAGAGCATACAGCTCAACTTTCTCATAAAGACCAGCGTGATGATATGTGGAGTAAAACAGAGCAGTATGAACTTCGGTTTCAAGATTTAACTCAAGAAGGAGAGATACCAGTCGATATTTTAAGTAGTACAACTACAATGGAAGTTGGAATTGATATAGGTTCATTGGTAGCAGTTGGACTTCGTAATATTCCACCAATGCGTGAAAATTATCAACAGCGAGCTGGGCGAGCTGGTAGACGTGGAGCTAGTCTTTCAACGATAGTAACATTTTGTGAGGATGGACCACATGACACATTATATTTTAATAATCCTGTTCCTATGTTCAGAGGAGATCCAAGAAGACCATGGATAGATGTACAAAGTGAAAAATTAATGCAAAGACATATAGCTATGGTAGTTTTTCAAGAGTATCTACAAGGTAGAGAAAATAATATTGATATGATGTCAGCAGTTGAGTTTTTAGATAATTATTTAGAAAATTTTATTGAATATACAAAAAAATATCGTGTGGAGAGAGACGACATATTAATACCTAATATTGAATTTAATTATCAAAAATTTTTGGATTCTATAAAAAGAGATCTGCAAAAACTTAAGAAAAAACGTGAAGATCATCCAGAATTATTTGGTGTTGAAGACGAAAATATTAATGATGTTGAAGCAAAGTCTTTGTTGGATGCCTTATATGAAGAGGGAATTATTCCAACATATTCATTTCCAAAAAATGTTGTGAGTACATATATAACTGATAATTATGGTAGAACTAAGTATGAAGTTGAAAGAGGTTTAGATGTAGCCATTGGAGAGTATGCTCCAGGACGAGCAATTATTGTTGATAAACAAACTTATCAGATTGGTGGATTATTTTATCCAGGGAGTGAAAAAAAGAAGGGACAGTCGTTATCTCCGGCAAAATCATATATGGAAGATGGAAATTATATGAAGTCAATCCTTTCATGTTCAGAATGTGGTTGGTTTGGATTAGAAGAAGAAAATGTAAAAAAATGTCCATTTTGTGGTAATAAAGACTTGACTTTAGATAAAAATATGCTTAGGCCTTGGGGATTTGCACCTAAAAATGCACGAGCAATCCAAGACGCACAATTGACGGAAGAATATACAGCCGTTCAACAACCATTGTATTCTACATTGCCAGATGCAGATGAAATATTTGACGTTGAAGGGACTTTAAATATTAGAATGTCGCCAAGAAAAAATCAAAGAATTATTATGATGAATAAAGGTGTTGAAGATAGAGGATTCACTGTATGCGAGGATTGTGGTGCGGCGATGCCAGGAGATGAAGCACGTGTTCTTAAAGGTCTGCAGAGACCATATATTACTAAATTTGCTAGGGGAAAATGTCCACATAGAAATTTAAAAAATGTAAATTTAGGTTATGATTTTGTTACAGACATGTTAGTATTGGAATTTAATATAGACAGTAGCAAAATAGATGTAACTAGAAATTGCAATCCATGGTTACCTAGAGCAGCACAGTCATTAGCAGAAGCTCTAAGGCTTGCAGCAAGTAAATATTTAGATGTTGAATTTTCTGAACTTGTAACGGGTTATAGACTTCGAAGCAATTCAACATGTGCATATATAGATATATATTTATATGATAGTTTATCAAGTGGTGCGGGATATGCTGTTAATGTAGCCAATGAGATATCCAAATTACTTAAGATTATTCGTGAAATACTTACAGAATGTTCATGTGGAGATGCTTGTCATAATTGCTTAAAACATTACAGAAATCAATATGTTCATGGAATGTTAGATAGATTTGCTGCGTTAGAATTATTAGATTGGGGTGAAAAAAGCAAACTCGCAAACGATATAAAAATAGAAAAACAGAAAGAATACATTTATCCATTAGAAAATATATTGAGTTTATCCGGTTGTAATGTAAAAATTGATAATTCAGGAATATGGGTAAAAAATAAAAATCATGAAAAGCAGATAGTTGTATATCCAGCGATGTTAGTAGAACCAAAGAACAAAGAGAAAATATTTATTAGCGATGCGTATATTAAATATGCAAAGCCATATGCGGTACAAAAGATTTTAGATGAAATTTAAAAATATGTTTATAACCTGAATTATTCATGAGCAACTAAAATTGCTCATGGTCTGCAATTGCTTTTGTATCTATTTCAAATACGTTCTGTCTTACCAAAATACAGTCTAAAAAAGGCAGACTTATCCAAGAATGCTTGAAGATGGTATAAAAATATATTAAAAAGGGGGAGTTCAATGTTTAGTTCAGGATATAAAAAACAGGCATTAAAAGAATGCGAAAAAGCAGGAGAAACATATAAAAAAGAGTATGACAACACAATAAAAAATAGTTCCAAACTTTATTCAAACAAACAAGAAGCAAGAAAAATTTTAGAGGGAGTTGAAGAATATGTTAATTTATTAGCTAACAAACCAAAAGAGTTCGAGAAAACAATAAAAGAAGTTTCTATTAGGAGAAAAGCATTTGAAAAAGAGGTTAGACAATTAAAAATAGAAGCCAAAGAGGCAGATAAAGTTGGAAAAGGTATTGTTGGAGGAGGATTATTAGCTGGCGCTGGAGTAGCTGCATTTGGTCCTACTGCAGCAATGGGGATTGCTACAACTTTTGGAACAGCGTCGACTGGGACAGCAATAGCTACATTAGCAGGTGCAGCACAAACGAATGCCGCATTAGCATGGCTTGGTGGAGGTGCGTTAGCAGCAGGCGGTACAGGTGTAGCAGGTGGTGAAGCATTTCTTGCAATGGCAGGTCCTGTTGGCTGGGCAATTGGAGGTTTTGCACTTGTAGGTGGAGGATTGTTAGCGAATAGTAAGAACAAGAAAATTGCAGAAAAAGCAGAAGCTCAAACAAAAAAGATAAAAGCTGAAACGACAGAAATTAATAAAATAAAAGAAAGAATAATAGCTGAAATAAAAGTTGTAGAACAACTTAATGCAGGAATAAGCAATACATTAGTTTATCTCATGAATAGTAAAAAAATGGATTATTGGACATTTACAGATGATGAACGAGATGCATTGGCAGAACTTATAAATGCTTCAGAATCTTTATCTGTGAGATTGGGAGTGAAAATTTCATGATAGCTAAAAATCAGATAACTTCTCAAAACATAAATCCAGAGGATTGGTCAAAAGCAAAATGTGATAAATATGATTATATGATTGCAGTATTTTGCGGTGGAGCAGCTGGTTTAATGGATGTGTTCTTTGTAGGAGATCCATTAACAAGTGTTCTTGGAAAACAAACTGATAAAATTGCAGATAAATTTGTTCAAAAGGCTGCTCAATTTTTCTGGAAGAATGATCAGCGTACAAAAGGAAAAAGTAAAAAGATTCCCCAATCTCTCACACAATGTATTTCATATTTGGAACAGGCTTTCCCAGTAAATTATGATGCCAGATATGCAAAAGATTTAATCGTCGAAGATGGAATGTTAAGTGGAATGCGTCCATCAAATCATCATTTACTTTCACTTGCACATAGTCCAGATCCGATTGGATTGATATTTTCTATTATCGATCAATTTAGGGGATATGCAACATTTGTAGATAACGGAAAACTAATTCATGTGATTCCCAAAAGGAACTCAAAAGCTATCCCATATATGCAGGGAACAAATTTAACTTCCATGTTATTTTGTGGATTTGTAAATTGGATTGGTCATTTATTATCAGATCTGGTTGGTTCATCATCAACAAGAAGAGTAGGTAAAACTGGCAGGGGTGCAGGAATCCCAATACCTTTTTATGAACTATTTTTAGGCTGTGATTTTGGAAATATAGATGGGAAGATGTTTTCAGAAACTATGGTTGCTGTTTTTGAACAAGGATATGATCTACGTTTTGGTGCAACTATGGCGATTCCGGTTGTATTGAATGAGTTAATGATTAAAGTAATATGGATGATTCGTCAAAAGTTTATTAGAAAGAAAACATGGAATGAGAGTATTCCAAACAAGCAGCATGCCGATTTAAGAATAATGTTGATTGTTGGTGATGCAACCTTATGTTTCATTGATGGTGCAGACGCTGCAGCTCATGGAATCGTTGAAGGAAACATTATTAGTTTTATTTGTCATTTAAATCTTATAGGATGGACAAGATTGATTTTACTAGTATTGAAAGAATTATATATTAGATACGGTTCTGTTATTGTACAATCAATGAATCAATTTGTGGATCATATGCTAGAAGAAGTCCAGCTTCCAACAGAAAAACAGAAAATCAGGGAATTTTATTCACGTTTAGAGACGTATGATCAAGAGTTAACTAAGTTGTTAGTAAGTTATATGAAGCAAATTGAAGAAGAATATCGAGAGTTATATGTAGAACTCAAAGAAACTTTTGATTGTGATAATATGAGAAGTGAACGTGCAGCACATTCTGTTAGATTGGCACAACTTTCAGGGGTGCCTGAGAACAAGATAATAAAAAGTAGAAAAGATTTAGATGATTTATTTGGATAGGAGGAACTGTATATGTTTTTACAAGTAATGAATATGGAAGAAAAAATGAAATTTTTAGAATTTGTTTATAAGATTGCAAATATTGATGGAGAATATGCGGAAGAAGAAATAGAAATTGTAAACAGTTATAAAAATGAACTAGGGATCAATGAGATTCCGGAAACAGATGATATAAATGGTATTATAGAATATTTTTCTACAAAAGAAGAAGTGTTAAAAAGAATTATTATATTTGAAACTATGGGATTAATAAATGCCGATAATAAAATTGAACCAGAAGAAGCGGATCTGATGAATAAAATGGTAAAATCTTTTCATTTAGATAGCGAAGTAGTAGAAAAAATAGATATGGTTGCTAAAAGATTACAGGATGTTTATGATGATGTGTATACTGCCATCTTTGATTAGAAATTAAATTATACAAAGTGAGGAACAACAATGTTCAAAATTATAGAAGGCGACTTTAAAAATAATATCTATGGCAATGAAGAATATCTTGATAATTGGCCAATGTTATATCTTCTTGAAAATGGAAAACAAATATATATTGGAGAGTCAAATCATGTCAAAACCAGGATGACACAACATAGTTCAAATGTAGAAAAAAAGATTTTTGACACAGTCCATTTTATTTATTCCAAAATATTTAATCAGTCAGTAACATTTGACTATGAATCAAAATTAATACAATATATTGTTGCAGACGAGCTTTTTCAAGTGACAAATAAAAATTCTGGAATTGCCGATAAACAATATTATAAAAAACAGGAATATGATAAGAAATTTGAATTACTTTGGAGAAAACTGCAAAGGGAGAAATTAGTAAAACATTCTTTAGAGGAGATTGAGAACTCTGATTTATTTAAATACTCCCCGTATAAAGAATTAAATGACAATCAGCGAAATGCAGTAGAAACAATTATTCAGAGGATCAGGGAAGAGGATACAAATCGAATTGTAATAAATGGAATGCCAGGAAGTGGAAAAACGATAGTAGCAGTTTACTTAATGAAATATCTAACGGACTGTGAAGAATTTCAAAACAAGCAAAGAGGATTTGTTGTTCCACAGACATCTCTTAGAAAAACTATGAAAATTATTTTCAAAAGTATTTATGGATTAAGACCATCGCAGGTATTATCGCCATCAGATATTACAAAGAAAAAATATGATATATTATTGGTGGATGAAGCACATCGCTTGCATCAGTATAAAAATATATCTTATATGGGTTCGTTTAAGAAAAATTGTGAAAAACTTGGATTGACGACAGAAGCCGATGAATTAGATTGGATTATAAAACAATCAGATTGTACTATTTTATTCTATGATGCAATGCAGGTAGTAGGTCCATCAGGAATAGATTATCAGCGATTTGACCAAAAGATGCAGACTTCATTGGAACAACGTATGACTTCTTATTTTACATTATTAACACAGATGAGAGTACAAGGTGGAAATGCATATATAGATTTTGTGAAAAGTATATTTGAAGAATCATGTACTGGAAAATATAAATCGGATAAATATGATCTTAAAATATATCTTGATTTTTCAAAATTTGAAAGGGACATGTATCGAAAAGAAACGGAAGTAGGATTATCCAGAATGGTTGCAGGGTATGCCTGGCCATGGATCAGTAAAAAAGATCAAACGAAAAAAGACATTGAAATTCAAGGAATCAAGCGCAAGTGGAATCATTGTACAGAAGGATGGGTGCATACACCGGAGGCGATTGATGAAGTTGGATGTATTCATTCGATACAAGGGTATGATTTAAATTATGCATTTGTTATCTTAAGTAAAGATATAGGATACGATAAAAATACGAAACAGATCATTATTCGTAAAGAGTTATATTTTGATCAAAATGGTAAACGGTCAACAACATATGAACAATTATTAGAATATATTAAAAATATCTATTATGTGTTAATGACAAGAGGCATTAAAGGAACGTTTCTTTATGTATGTGATGATGATCTAAGAGAATATTTGAGCCAGTACATAGAAGTGGAGAATTAAGATGCGAGAAGAGACGATAAACAAAATTTTAAAATTTAGAGATGACAGGGATTGGAAACAATTTCATAATCCGAAAGATCTTGCAATATCAATTTCGCTGGAAGCAGCAGAACTTCTTGAAGTATTTCAATGGAGCGGTGCAGATGTGTCGAATGAAGGAAAACAGGATAAAATCAAGGAAGAATTAGCAGATGTAGTGAATTATTGTGTATTGATGGCAGATGCTTGTGAACTTAATCTAGATGAAATTGTACAAGAGAAGATTAAGATCAATGAGCGGAAATATCCTGTTGAGAAGGCTAAGGGAAGAAGTGATAAGTATGATAAACTTTAAACTTAGAAATGAAGCTCTTGCTCACGCATTTGTTTACATGAATATGATCGAGCATTGGGGAAGCGGCATTCCGAGAATTATAGATAAAGTAAAAGCTGCTGGACTGCCTTTTAATAAGAAACAGACGCAGATAGAAAAATTGTTGTAGATTATAGAGAAAAATTTGTCTGCAACACAGGCATATTATGCGTAAGAAATTATTTATAATAATTTGATGTATATTGAAGGCATGCAGAACGAGTGTTCTCTTTTTCTGTACATATATTAGTTATTCTGTTATAATAACATTAAATAGAAAATAATGCGAAAGTATTCATGGAGGTATAATTTATGACATTAGAAGAGGTGGTAGCAAAATTTAATACGACTCCATTTTTATTTGCAGGATCAGGAATCACTAGAAGATATTATGGACTGCCAGATTGGATTGGACTATTGACATATTTTGCACAGAAAGTGAAGCGTGATCAATTTGCATTTCAATATTATGAAAATAAAGTAAAAGAAATGGATAATGTAGATAAATTACCAGAAATTGCAGGTTATATTGAAAAAGATTTTAATGAGGAATGGTTTAAAAATTCACATGAAATAAGAACAGAATCGCAAGAAGTCCAAGATGCTGTTGCAAATGGTGTATCGCCTTTTAAAGCAGAAATTGCAGAATACATAAGTTCATTATCTGTTGTGAAATCTGAATACAAAGATGAAGTCAAAAAATTGCTAAAAATTGCTAAAAATAATATTTCTGGGGTTATTACTACGAATTATGACTGCTTTTTTGAAAAATTATTTGAAGGATATAAAGCTTTTATAGGACAAGATGAACTCGTTTTTTCACAACTTCAAGGAATAGCAGAAATTTATAAAATTCATGGATCAGTAAATTTTCCAGACTCTATTGTTATTAATCAAGCTGACTATCAATTGTTTCGAGATAAAGGAAAATATCTTGCTGCAAAATTAATGACAATTTTTATGGAATATCCTATTATTTTTATGGGATATTCCATTTCAGATCCAAATATTCAAGGAATTCTTGGAGATATAGTAGAATGTTTACCTCCTGAGAAAGTGGAAGCTTTGAAAAAAAGATTTGTATTTGTTGATTATCAATCAGATTATAAGGATTGTGAAGTGTCAACCCATTCATTAGTTATAAAGGGAAAAGTAATAGAAATGACTAAAGTTGTACTTTCGGATTTTGGAATATTATATGATGTATTATCAATAAAAAAAGCGGCTTTTCCAGTAAAACTATTGCGAAGATTTAAAGATGAGTTATACACATTTGCATTAACACAACAGCCGGGACCAACTATGCAGGTTGCAGCGCTTGATGATGGACGTATTGATGAAAATATGTTGGCATTAAGTATTGGATTAGCTTCAACGGGTGTATATGGATTGGCAAGAGCGGTTAATTCAGAACAGTGGTATCGCAATATTATTTTACATGATTCTGTGTACTCAAGTGATATGTTGTTAGAATATGTTTATCCAGAATTAGCAAAGCAAAATTCATGGAAATTGCCAGTATGGTATTATATTAAGAATTCCGATTTTAGGAGTGAATTAGCAGAAAATAAAGCACCACATTCATATGATGAAATTGTTTCAGAAGCATCTATAAAACGAAATAAAACGGCAATTGCGGGAAGAACGGCAATGGAGATATGGACAGATGAAAAAGATAATATGTTCAAAGCAATTCGTTTACTTGGATTTTTGCCAGAAGATAAGATTGATGTTGATCAATATGAACAAATTTTAGAAATGATATTTGAGGAGAATGCCAATATTCTTAGTTCTTTAGAAGCACCAAATCGAAGTAATTTAAATAGAATGATTCGAATATTTGATTACTTCCGTTATGGACCAAATAAAAAGACCCCGTGATTCAAGCATCTGCAGGCAGACACCATCACGGAGACTCACACGACGGATACAGGCTAAGCGGCAACTGTAAACAGATACCAACATAAATGCACTATAAACCTGCATTCATTATAGCATGGAAAGTAACTTTGTCAACAGTATGTATACAAAAATAAAAGAATAAAGACAAAAATTCTTTAGATGCTGCATTGAATGATGATCTAAATGTCGTAGTTGAATTTGAAAGATATTCTATACCTACAAATCAAATGCCAGGCGTTGTAGAATATCGTAAGTTCCTAAACTCCCTGGGACCTTATGAAATCATATAGAAGAACCAGAATGGATAGAACTAGGAAATGGACGATAAAGTTAATTTCTTACTGTACAAAGTGGAACAACAAAAAAGGAACTTACAGGAGATAGAATGGATGGAAAGAGAACAAAGAAGAGAAAAAGAAAAATATTATATGAAATTATATCATTCTCAAGATACAAAGGCTAAAGACCAAGTAAAAAATTATTTTATTCAACAACATACAAATTATGTGAAAAAGCATATAAAAGATTGGAATAAATATGCGAGAGACGATTATTATGATTTATATAATAGTGCGATAGTTGGAATTTTAGAAGCTCTTAAAAAATTTGATCCAGAAAAAAGTTTATTTATTACGTGGAGTAACCGTTATATTCACCATCAACTTTACAATTATATGTGTGAAATGAAATTCCAATGCAACGAACATTATGCAAGATTACAACACACAGTAAAGAAAGCTATACAATTTTTAAAGGAAAAAGGAATTGAATGTACTGTTTATAATATTTGTAAATATACAGGGTTGAGTTCGAAAATTGTAAAAAGAGAATTAAGAATAATGGAATTAAAAATAGTATCTTTAGAAGAATTGGAAGAATATATATAATGAAAAATACAAATGGGAAGCTGTACAATGCTTTCAAGAGAATTGGGATATTAATTCACCTGATTTTGCACAGATGCTTAAGAAATCTCTGGATCAGGTTGGTAATTTGCTTACCTCTGCGAATAACTTTCCAGCAGGAATGATTACTGGTTTTGCAGAGACCGCACCAGAAGAGGTACGTTCCATGTATATGGAACTATATGACGAGAGTAAGGATTTATGTGAAAGAATTGCTAATTTTAAAAACAGATCAAATGAGTTATTAGAACGCTACGGAAATAGAGCTGCGCAGCACTATCAGTATGAAAACGCAATCATGGCATATTTGTGGCCGCGCTATCCAGACAAATATTATATCTATAAATTCAGTGAAGTAAAAGCTGTCTCATCGGAACTTGAAAGTGACTATCGGTTTAAGAAGGAGGCTTATGTAGATAATATTAGAAATTTCATGGCATTATATGATGAGATATGTGCAGAATTACAGCAGGACGATGAGCTTAGAAATCTGCTTAATTCTTAGATTACGTCGACTTGTTATGCAGATCCCGAGTTACGGACACTTACAATAGATGTTGGATTTTTCATTTTTCGTTATTGGAACAAGGAAGACTCAACAAATGAGCCTCTTTATGCACAGTTTCAAGAAGATGATGGACAGCAATATTGGTTCTTGAATGCAAATTCAAAAATGTGGAGTATGTCCAGTATGCCAGTGGGAGAAGTTCAGAATTATACGTTGTTTAATGACAATGGAAATAAGCGTAGAATCTTCCAAAACTTCCTTGATGCAAAGGCTGGAGACATGGTGATCGGATATGAGTCTACTCCGGTGAAGCAAATTGTAGCTATATTTCGTGTAAATGCAGAGCAGGATGGAGAGAGAATATATTTTGAAAAGTTAGAAGGATTCTCATCACCAATTGATTTTGCAACATTGAAAGCCTGTCCTAAACTGAAAAAAATGGAATATTTCAGTATCAATCAGGGAAGTCTATTCAAATTAACAAAGACTGAATACGAATTTATCATTGATTTGATCCGTGAAGAAAATCCAGTGCCAACAGCTGAGGAAAATAAAGATGAGTATTCGAAAGAAAAATTCTTAGATCAGGTTTACATGACAGAAGCAAAATACGATCGTCTCGTAGCTGTTCTGACAAGGAAGAAGAACATTATTCTGCAGGGAGCACCAGATGTTGGAAAGACTTATGCAGCTAAGCGTCTGGCTTATTCGATAATGGGAGAGAAAGATGACGACCGCATTGAATTTGTACAGTTTCATCAAAATTATTCCTATGAAGATTTTATGATGGGGTATAAGCCAGTCGAGGATGGATTTGAACTGAAATATGGAATTTTCTATAGGTTCTGTCAGAAAGCATCGAACCATCCAGATAAAGATTATTTCTTTATCATTGATGAGATTAACCGAGGAAATATGAGTAAAATCTTTGGCGAATTATTGATGTTGATTGAGGCTGACTATCGAGAGGCAAAGACAACATTAGCCTATAATGGTCTCAGCTTTTCTGTTCCAAAACGTCTACATATCATTGATATGATGAACACTGCTGATAGAAGTTTGGCAATGATTGATTATGCACTTCGCCGCCGATTTAGCTTCTTTGATATGGAACCTGGGTTTGATTCGGAAGGATTTATTAAATATCAGGAAGCATTTGCAAATAATACATTTAATACGTTGATTGACCGTATTAAGGAACTAAACAGATAAATTGCAGCGTTGGGAGAATATTTTGCATGGGGTATTTCAATGACAAAGGACAAGAGTATTCTGATCAATAATATTTACCATATGCTTTCCTATGCTTTTCAGACACTGAAGCAAGAGACATATGATGATGTTGCAGTAGAATCTTTTGACGAGATGTATAATCTGCTGGCTGCAATCCTAGCCAAGGGCATAGGGCTGCAGTTGAAGCAGGGACTTTACAGAGAATATATAAGTCATCAGGAAGAGCTGACGGTTATGCGTGGTAAAATAAATATGCCAGGTACAATTAAAAATAAACTGTTGCATAAACAAGTACTTACCTGTGATTTTGATGAGCTTTCAGAAAATAACACGTTGAATCAAATCTTGAAAACAACAGTCATGCTTCTTTTGCGAAACGGCAAAGTAGCAGCAAAATACAAAGATGATCTGAAGAAGAAAATGTTGTATTTTTCGAATGTAGATTCTATAGAACCTACAGGAATTAAATGGTCATCGATTCGTTTTCAACGTAATAATCAAACATATAGAATGTTAGTTAGTATTTGTCAGTTGATAATTGAAGGAATGCTGATCACAACAGATGCAGGTAACTATAGATTAGCATCCTTTGTAGACGAGCAGCGTATGTGCAGGCTGTATGAAAAATTTATTCTGGAATATTACAGCAGACATTATCCAGAATTATCTGTTAGTGCATCACAGATTCCGTGGGCGCTAGACGATGGTGTTGGAACGATGCTGCCGGTTATGCAAACTGATATTCACTTACAACGTGGCAATACAGTACTCATCATTGATGCGAAATATTACAGCCACACTACACAGGTTCATTTTGATAAACATACGCTTCATTCAAACAATTTGTATCAGATTTTTACCTATGTAAAAAATCGAAGCTATCAATTTGGAGAAGAAGATCATACAGTTTCAGGAATGCTTCTTTATGCTAAGACGGAAGAAGAAATCCAGCCTGATAATGTGTATCAGATGCATGGCAGTCAGATAAGTGTTAAGACACTTGATCTGAATTTGCCGTTTGCAGAAATTGCAGCACAGATGGATGGGATTGTTGAGTCTCATTTTACTGGTGTAATAAAAGCTGATTAGATGAGAAAGCTGTTTGGCAACTTAAGCATTCCTGAGTTGAAACCTTGTGAAATCTGAATACAAAGATGAAGTCAAAAAGTTGCAAAATGCAGGCTGTAGCGCTTAATGATGAATGAGATAAAGAAACTAGAGCATATCTAAATGGAGGATTTTAAACCAGCATGAACATACAAATATTTGGAACAAAAAAATGCAACGAAACAAAGAAAGCAGAACGTTTTTTCAAAGAACGTGGAATCAAATATCAGTTTGTTGATATGAAGAAAAAAGGCATGAGCAAAGGCGAATTCAATTCAGTAGCTCAGGCAAATGGTGGTTTAGATCATATGATCAATTGGGAAGGTAAAGATCAGAACTTGCTTGCACTGATCAAATATATTGCCAATGAAGATAAACTTGAAAAAGTATTAGAAAATCCACAAGTCATCAAGACACCAGTTGTTCGAAATGGAAAGCAATCAACACTAGGATATCAACCAGATGTTTGGAAAAAGTGGATAAGTATGATAAGATTTAAACTAAAAAAAGAACAAATTGAATTTCTTAAAAAGGTGTATCCTGATAATAAGCTGATTCAGAGAGTTTTGAGCTTTGAGAAAGAAGGAATTTTTGAAATGGATGATGAGAATACATATATTGATTTCATGGATTATTTGGACGATGAGTCTGTAGCTTGGATGGATGAAAATTATGATGCTACACCACAAACAATTATGTTGGAATCAATAATAGATGATATTTTTTGTCAGACTATTTAGAAGAGAAAGTGGACATTGGAGATACAAAAGTGGACATTGAAAAATTACTTTCGAGAAAATAAAACAAGACCTTATAGTCATAACAGGCCATAAGATCTTGTCACAGGAGAAAATGGATGACGACTTAATCATCATCACGAGGTAAAAACGGTGGTCGGAAAGGGTACAATTCTTCGTAAGATTCAAGCTCGGCTTCTGTTCTTGGAACAACCTGGATCAATCCAGTACAATCCGTGGTAGAACAAACATTGCACATTTCAAAGATATTTTCATCAATTTCTTCGTTCGTAAGTTCTCGTTTCTTTTTCTTATTATTCATGCATTGAAACCTCCTCGTTTCTTAGTATGTGATGATTTAAGGAAAATATTTTGTAAAATAAATCCAATAAAAGCAAAAAAGGAGATAGAAACAATGCTGCGTATATCATTGCGAAGGGATTGTGATATGACAAAGAATAAAAAACAAATATTAGGACATGTTCTTGCCTGTGGAACACAGATCATGTGGGGAGCAACTTTTGTTTCAACCAAAGTATTATTAAAGTACTTTTTGCCAGCAGAGGTTTTATTTACAAGAGCAGTCTTGGCATTTATAGTGTTACTTATATTTTATCCGCATCATCTGAAACTAAAAGATAAGAGACATGAAATCTTGTTTGCAGGAGCGGGACTTTTTGGAATCGTATTATATTTCATGTTAGAAAATACAGCACTGACCATGACATACGCATCAAATGTCGGAATTATCGTGGCATGTGCGCCCTTTTTCGTAGCAGTTGTTGTGGGATTTTTCTTCAAAAGTGAACAGACAGGATGGAAGTTTTATATAGGATTTATTGTGGCGATCACCGGGATAATTGCGATCAGCCTGAATGGTCAAAAGAATTTTGCGCTAAATCCATTAGGAGATGGATTAGCATTTCTGGCAATGATTTCCTGGGGATTTTATTCTGCATTGATACGAAAGATAGGAGAATTAGAATATCCAACCATAGCGGTAACAAGAAGAATTTACTCTTATGGAATCTTATTTTTAATTCCTGTTTTGATAGAGCAGAAAGCGACCTTTAAACCAGAGATTTTATTACGCCCAGAAATCTTTTTTAATTTCATGTTTTTAGGATTATGTGCAAGTGCGATGGGATTTTTGTTATGGAATCTTGCGACAAAATGGATTGGCGCAATCAAGACAAGTATCTATATTTACGTATCCCCTGTTATAACCGTAATACTTTCAGTGTTGATCTTACATGAAAAAATAACAGTGATTTCTATCATTGGAACTGTATTAATCCTTATTGGGCTTGTGATCTCACAAAAAAACTAAGACAACAGACCAGATTAGATGTATAATATGTGATAATAAAGCAAAAAAAGGAGATAGGAACAATGTATTATGTACCAGATGGAACAAAAAAATGCGGATATTATGAATGCAAAAAATGTGGGAACAGATTCCTCTCATTACAGATGATGGAGAAGATTCCATGTCCAGACTGTGAGGCAGAGATTGACTATGAGATTGGACCAGATGAAAATATGGAAGATATTTTAGATACTGCACAGTTACTTCAGAAAATCGAGGGTGAAGAGGAAGTCGAAAAGATGGATGCTTTACTAAGCCTTGCTATCACGGGTGGAGACTGCAATTGGATTTAAAAATGTATTTTCTAAAAGACTCAGGGACCATGGACTTCTGGGTCTTTTAGATTGCTGCAATAATTGAAACAGGAAGGCAGGAATATCAATTTATGAACGATACACAAGACAACAAATGGGACAAACTATTGCACATCAAAACCATGGGCAGAGACGACTCTCAATCCGATCAATACCGCTATCCATACGAACCAACTCCATATTCTGTACTGCAACGATTAGCAAATACAGGACTTATAAGGAAGAACAATATGCTCTTAGATTATGGCTGTGGTAAAGGAAGGGTAGACTTTTTCTTATCCTACCAGACAAGATGCCGTTGCCTCGGAGTTGAATATGACGAACGCATTTATGAGAAAGTAATGGAAAATAAGAAAGAAGCCGTATCGAAAGAGAGGGTATCATTTTCATTAGCGAATGCAGAAGAATTTCAACTCCCAGAACAGATAGACCGCATCTATTTTTTTAATCCTTTTTCCGTAGAGATTTTGAGAAAAGTGATGGCAAGGATTATGGAATCATACTATGAACATCCAAGACAGATTTTATGTTTCTTTTATTATCCATCCGACGAATATCTTACATATCTGATGACGGTGGATGAGATGATGTTTACCGATGAAATTGATTGTTCCGATTTGTTTGGTGGAAATAATGAGAGAGAACGCATTATAATTTTTGAGATTGGGCAGTAGACAGACTCAGGTCATCTAAATATTTGATCAATATTGCTCAATGAAGATGAATATAAATAGACGAAAAATAATAAATCATGTATAATCATAAATATGCATCTATAGTTACAAAATATAAAATAAAATATGAGAAAAACGGATATAATACAACAAATTATGTAACTTTAGATACACTTTTTAGCACAAAAATCTAGAGCAAAATAATAAATGAGGTGATGAAAATGCCATTAACAAATATAGAGGCGGATAATTTTACGGTATTTGATGATATAAAAATTCCATTTAATAAAGGATTAAATATACTAGTAGGCGAGAATGGTATGGGAAAGACTCATGTTATGAAATTAGCATATGCAGCATGTCAGGCTTCTAAACACGATGTATCATTTTCACAGAAAACAACTATGCTTTTTCGACCAGATCAGTCAAGTATTGGACGATTAGTAAATAGAAAGAAAAATGGGAAAAATACAGCAAAAGTATCCGTAGGATCAGACACAGCAAAGATTGGAATGACATTTTCAACGAAAACCAAAAAATGGGATGCGGAGATTACAACAGAGGAAAAATGGGAAAAGCAAATGTCTGATCTCACAAGTGTGTTTATTCCAGCAAAAGAAATTTTATCCAATGCATGGAATTTAGATGCAGCAGTGAAGATGGGAAATGTAGAATTTGATGACACCTATTTAGATATTATTGCAGCTGCTAAAATTGATATTTCCAGAGGTGTAGATTCCGCTGCAAGGAAGAAATATTTAAAGATTTTACAACAGATTAGCAGTGGAAAAGTTACTTTACATGAGGATCGTTTTTATTTAAAACCAGGTACACAAGCAAAATTAGAATTTAATTTAGTTGCAGAAGGTTTACGTAAGATAGCTCTATTATGGCAGCTTATTAAGAACGGAACATTAGAGAAAGGATCTGTATTATTTTGGGATGAACCAGAGGCTAATATTAATCCGAAATATATTCCGGTGTTGGCAGAATTATTAATTATGCTGGAAAAAGAGGGTGTACAGATTTTTGTTTCAACGCATGATTATTTTTTATCTAAGTATATTGAAATAAAACGGAAATCTGACAGTAATGTTCAGTATATTTCGCTGTATAAAGATGAAATGAATAAAGTGCAATGTGAGATTGCAAAAGAATTTGAATTACTGGAACATAATACGATTATGGATACTTTTCGTCAACTTTATAGAGAAGAAATTGGGGTGGTATTATAGTGAAAGTAATAACAGAATCGGAAATGAATTTTGGAGAATTTGATGAATCTAACTTGTTTCATATTGAAAATTCTAAAATTTATAAGGATCTTGGTGATGGAATTAAGACAGTAGAGTTTATTTTAAAATATAATGAGGACAGTATTATATTTTTGGAAGCAAAGAAAAGTTGTCCTAATGCAAAAAAACGACATGAAACTGAGGAAAAAGAACGTAAATTTGAAGCTTATTTTTCTTCACTAGTAGAAAAATTTATTGCATCTTTACATATTTACTTAGCTTCTATTTTAGGTAGATATCAGGATATTTCAGAGGTTGGAGATAGCTTACAATCTGTAGATGGAATGAAAAATATGAAATTAAAGTTTGTATTGGTAATTAAGAATGCTGAAGATATTGCTTGGTTAGTAGGACCATCTGCAGAATTAAAAGCCAGGTTATTACAGATTAGAAAAATTTGGAATATTGAAATAATGGTATTGAATGAAGAGTTAGCAGAAAAACTTAGTTTAACAGCAAAAAATCAAAGCTATGCATTATAACCATTAGGTTGTTACCCATACCAATTAGGGCCATTATAATGTATTTTCTAAAAGACTCAGGGACCATGGACTTCTGGGTCTTTTAGATTGTTGCAATAATTGAAACAGGAAAGCAGGAATATCAATTTATGAACGATACACAAGACAACAAATGGGACAAACTATTGCACATCAAAACCATGGGCAGTAGACAGACTCAAGTCATCTAAATATTTGATACCAATATTAGAAAATTTATATATTTCTCCAGAAGAATTTTAAAGGAAATAAAGGGAGGTAAAAATAAAAGAACAGTTGTTTGGAAGGAATTGAGGAAAATAAAACAATGAATGAAATACCAATTTATACGATCATACAAATAGAAGCAGAAGAAACAGAAATTCCAATGTTAACTTTTTATGTAAAAGAAGATTCTATAGATGAACCAGAAGAGATTTCAATGGAAGAATTAACAGCTTATGACAGGAATCTAGGGATTGGAGATCAGGTAATAATCGGTCCAGATGAAACTTTGTTTCCGCTAGATATGGCAGAGAATCTTGGAATGTTTGACGAAATCGATCCGTTAAGCCAGATATCAGAAACAGACCCCAGACAATGGCAGATGGAATGGATGGATAATTATATGGACGCGTTAGAAGAACTGGAGGATTCTACAACTAGGGAATAAGACAAAATTCATGAAAATAAATCCATTAAAAGCAGAAAAACTTATGGAGATGAATGTATTTATGCAGAAATTACAGATAAGACAGAAAACATGTTATATAGAGCAAAATGGTTCCGGCGGTCCGATCATTTTATGGGGAATGTATCCTCATCGTGGAAATGAAATAGCACATATGTGGGATTGTCTGATGGAGACAGTCAATGATCAGGATTTTCTTTTTTGTGCATTTCAGGTAAAAGATTGGAATGGTGATTTTTCTCCATGGAAGTCACCTGCTGCCTTTGGGGATGAAGAGTTTAAAGGAAATGGTCCAAAGACTTTACAATGGTTAATGAATGATTTGATTCCAGAATTAAAAGCAGATTACGGAGTAGACAGAGAAATTTATCTGATCGGATATTCCCTTGCAGGATTGTTTGCTCTATGGACAGCATATGAAACGGATATCTTCTCAGCAATTGCAAGCTGCTCCGGTTCTTTATGGTTCGAACAATGGGATGAATATGTGTTACATCATCAAATAAAGCATGAAAGCAATATCTACTTAAGCCTTGGAGGAAAAGAAGAAAAAACAAAGAATCCGGTCATGGCAAGAGTTGGAGATCGAACTAGAACACAGGAACGAATTTTGCGCAATGATCCTAAGGTAAAGCAAACAACATTAGAATTTAACAGCGGCGGGCATTTTGCTGATGCCCAAAAGAGATTAGCGAAAGCTGTCAAATGGTTATTAGAATGTACTTAGGAGAGGCTTCCAATGAACAACAAAACCATAAATTATTATAACAAATACACTAAATCATTCATACAAACAACAAGATCCGTAGATTTTACAAACATACAAAATAAATTTTTATCTTATCTTCCATCGGGCGCATCCATCTTAGATTTTGGGTGCGGTTCTGGTCGTGATACAAAATATTTTCTAAAGCGAAACTATAATGTATCGGCGATTGACGGATCCGAAGAGATTTGTAAGGAAGCCTCAAAATATACAGGAATCAAAGTAAAACAAATGTTGTTTGAAGAATTAAATGACCAGAATATTTATGATGGAATCTGGGCATGTGCATCAATCCTTCATTTATCAAAAAATGATCTTTTTCTTGTATTTCATAAGATGAACAAAGCATTGAAAGAAAATGGAATCATTTATACATCATTTAAGTATGGTGAATTCGAAGGGGAGAGAAATGGGCGTTATTTTACGGATTTTACAGAAGATTCATTGAAAGAATTTATCTTGCAGATCCCTCAATTACAGATCAAAGAAATATGGACAACAGGAGATGTCAGAGAAGGACGAGGTGATGAACGATGGTTGAATATCCTGATTTACAAGGGAAAAATATCTTAGAAATTGAGCCAAAATATTATAACAATCTAAATATTGATGGATTTTCTAAAATGATGAAAAGTCCATCCTATTGCTATAAATTTTATTGGCTGGAAGCGATCATACAGTTAATCTCTGAGGGAAAAACAGAATCGACATTTGATGAAATCATAGATGAGATGATCACAAATGCATGGTATTCTGTAAGAGAGTTCCATATTCACTTAAGTGGAATGCCACTGGACGGACAGATTAAGGATGGATTGGAGAGAGCAGTCCTTTTGCTAACAGAGCTTAGTGAATTATCAGCGAATGCTTCGAAAGTAGAGATTAAAAATGCGATCAAGCAGTATAACAAGGAATTAAAAACGACGAAAGAACAGCTGACTCATATGGTTCCATACAGAGCATTAGCAGGCTTTTTTACGAGGAGTAATGAAAAAGTAAATTGGAATAGTGCAAATCGCATGACAGCGTATATTCAGAAATTTAATAAAGAAGTCTTAACTCTTCCATACATATTAGGAACAAGCAGCAAGTTAAAAAAAGAAGTATACTTCCAACAAGACTGGATCAAGATGATTCAGGATCATACAGTCAATATTCTAGGCTGGATTCAATACGAGAAGGTAAAATGGCTGCAGAACAATAATCCAGAAGTACCTGGTCTGGTATATAAATTGACCCCAACAGAAGAAAAGGTGCGAAAGCTTAAAAAAGTAAGAGATCTCTGGCAAGATATCATGGAAGTTCAAGAAATCAGAGACGTCTTTACTGGACAACCTGTGAAGAAGAAAAAATACGATATTGATCATTTTATTCCATGGTCATTTGTTATGAATGATGAACTTTGGAATCTGATGCCGATGGATGCATCACTAAATTCATCCAAGAGTAATCGATTACCAAAATGGAATCCGTTTTTTCAAAATTTTGCACAAAATCAATATCTGATGTATCAAATGATTTATGATGATATTGGAATCTATCTGGGCAGGACAGGAATTATATCGAAAAGGAAATTCAAAAGAAATGTTTTATAATATACTTGAAAAGAATATGATACCTGTATATGATTCCGCACGTCGACAAGGATATGAAATATGGGATTATTCATAAGAATTTTAAAAGGGCAGAAGAATATGTGGTTAGAAAAGCAAAGAAAATATCCGAAGAATATATGTAGTAGATTAATGCTAGCTATTTTGTTACTCGCAAGTGTCATAACACTTACAGCATGTAGATCATCAAATATAAAAGAAACAACAAAACAAACAGATCATAAGACAAAAAAGTGGGAACCATTGGTGATAACAAAGCGAGAAAAAGCTCAGGCACAAAAAGAAGTTAAGCAAATTTCAGACATTTGTCAAAACATAAAAATCAATGAGAATAAAGTTACAAAAAAAGACTTACAAACATTATATGATACATTAACATCCAAAGGTTATCCTGTTGCCCAGATTGGGGAAGAAAAACATAGTACAAAAAATGCACCAGTAAAATTCAAACCATCCAAGACAAGTCATGGTGAGAAATTGAAAACATTTTATGAAAAAACAAAAGCTGGAAAACCAACAACGATAACATTGTTACAGCAAAATAGTTCCGGAGGATTTGCAAATATCCGATTACAAAGTAACAATGGAAAGACAGAAGGAATTTTGACAACGATCTATAAAGAAGATGGTAAATTTTCTGTGAGTGAAATGGTAAAGTATCAAGTGAAAAAACTGGAATTGAATGAAAAAAATATTATGACTTTGGAATTTTACTTATCCGATCAAGCAGAATTACAGACGGATGGTACGATGGAATTTCAATGTAATTGAATGTTAAATTTTCGCCATTTGTTGAATAGAAATGCATCAAACAGCAGATAATACCATCATAAAAATTTCCAAAGTAGAAAGGAACTCATATCATGGTATTAAAAGAGACAGAAAGAACAGCAATTGAAAACCTAAGAACACAGGAGAAAAGCTGCATAGAAAAGTATCGAAAATACGCACAGCAGGCGATCGATCCAGAACTTAAAAATCTTTTTGAACAGTTACACAAAAAAGAGCAGACACATTACGATTCACTCACACAGGTCTTAGATGGAACAGTACCGTCAAGTGACTGCAATGACAGTGATGGAAGAGACTATGAACCAAGAGCAATCTATACAGCAGCGAGCCAGTCCGAAGATAAGATGCATGATGCATTTCTTGCAACTGATGCAATTGGAACAGAGAAATTGGTTTCCGGAGAGTATAATACAAATGTATTTATGTTTGGGGATAGTGATCTTAGAAAGTTGATGGCTGACATTCAGGTAGAAGAACAAAATCATGCCGAAATGCTATATAAATATAAGACAGCAAACGGAATGCAGTAATGCAATAGATATATGATAATTTTAAAGGACTCAGGAGCCGTGGACTTCTGAGTCTTTTGTTATCATTACAAAAATATCAATGATGTATGGATTGGATAAGATATGAAAATATGATAGAATTAATACAAATAAAGTACTATACAAGAGAGGACATATAAAAAGATAATGAAGACAGAGCATCATACATTAACAAAGACCTGGGTTGTAGCAGCACTGGCAAGTTTATGCTGTATTCTATGGGAAAGTGCCATTCCAATGATCAAGACAGGATATCGACTGTTACAAGTAGATACGACAAACACAGCCAGTCAGATCGTATTTGCAGGAATAAGATTTGCGTTGGCAGGACTTTTCGTCTTGATTTTTGCTTCTATACAGGAAAAGAAAGTGACATTGCCCGATGGAAAGATTCTAAAATATGCAGTTCCTGTCTGCCTTGCGCAGACTGTTGGACAGTATTTTTTCTTTTATATTGGCGTGGCACATACATCTGGAGTGAAAGGTGGAATCATTACAGGTTTAGGAAATTTTATCGCAATCCTAATGTCATGTTTGATCGTACGAAATGAAAAACTAACGGGAAGAAAATTAACAGGATGCATCTTAGGATTTGCAGGAGTTGTCGTGATCAATCTCCTTGGGAATTCTTTGGATTTCGGCTTTACGATGATGGGAGAAGGATTCGTTTTGATTTCACAGTTAGCCTATGCAACATCCACGATATTGATCAATTACTATTCAAAAAAAGTATCACCAGTTATATTAAGTGGAACTCAGTTTTTTATTGGTGGAATTGTATTATTTTTAATCGGAAACGCAATGGGTGGACATTTAGATCATATAACAGTTGGTGGAATTACGGTCGTGTTGTATCTTGCATTGGTATCTGCAGTTGCCTATACACTTTGGTCTGTATTACTTGCATATAATGATGTGTCAAAGGTAGCAATCTTTGGATTTGTGAATCCATTATGCAGTGTAATCTTGTCTGCATTGGTATTGGGAGAAGTCAAACAGGCATTTAATATCGGAAGTCTGATTGCACTCGCACTTGTATGTGTTGGAATTTATATTGTAAATGCAAGGAAGAATAACATAGGCTAAGGAATGGGGCGTGATCAATATGGCCTTTTTTGACTATGATCGAAATGGGAAAAAAGATTGGAAAGACAATGCCAGAGAATATTATCTTTATAACAAATTAAAAGAAGATGATGCATCGAAGCATAGCCAAGGGAAGAAGGAATCATCCGATGATGGGAAATCAAATGTTGGGTGTGGTTCTGTACTATTGTGTTTTTTATTTATGTTTTGTATGATGTGGTTCGCTATGATGGTTGATTCATTATGCAAATAGAGGAGCATAGAACGATGACAAAGACAAAGGCTTATATTGCGATCGACCTCAAATCATTCTATGCTTCTGTGGAATGTAAGGAGCGAAATCGCGATCCTTTAACGACAAATCTTGTGGTTGCAGATCAAAGCCGGACGGAGAAGACGATCTGCCTTGCGGTATCTCCATCGCTGAAAAGCTATGGAATACCAGGCAGACCACGTTTGTTTGAAGTCGTGCAAAAGATTAAAGAAGTCAATAATACCCGCAGGTGGAAAGCTTTAAACAGAACATTTACAGGTTCGTCGGATGACAGCACAGAATTAAATGCGGATCCGGCATTGAAGGTTGATTATATTGTTGCACCACCACGTATGGAATACTATTTGGAATATAGTTCCAAGATTTATAATATCTATCTGAAGTATATTGCTCCAGAAGATATTTTTCCGTACTCAATTGATGAAGTATTTATAGATGCAACAGATTATCTGAATACTTATCAGATGACTGCAAGGGAACTTGCCATGACTATGATACGAGACGTTTTAAAAACAACGGGAATTACAGCAACCGCCGGAATCGGAACGAATATGTATCTGTGCAAGATTGCGATGGATATCGTAGCAAAGCATATTAAACCGGATAAGGATGGCGTAAGGATCGCCGAATTAGACGAAATGTCTTACCGTAGGAAGCTATGGAATCACAGACCGCTTACGGATTTCTGGAGAGTAGGCAAAGGCTATGCGAAGAAGTTGGAAGAACACGGTCTTTTCTCAATGGGAGATGTTGCAAGATGTTCCATCGGAAAGCCAAATGAATTCCATAATGAAGAACTGCTTTATAAAATGTTTGGGATCAATGCGGAACTGCTGATCGATCATGCCTGGGGCTATGAGCCTTGTACTATGGAGCAAGTCAAAGCGTACAAACCGGAAACCAACAGTGTATGCTCCGGGCAAGTACTTCACTGCCCCTATGACTTTGATAAGGCAAAGTTAGTTGTAAAAGAAATGACTGATCTTATGACACTTGATCTGGTAGATAAGAGACTTGTTACTGACCAGATCGTATTGACCGTAGGTTATGATATAGAAAATCTAACGGATCCAGACAGATATAGAAAGTACAAGGGATCTGTTACGATTGATCGATATGGAAGGAAAGTTCCAAAACACGCTCACGGAACAACAAACCTAAAAAGGAAGACATCGTCTACCATGCTGATCACAGATGCAGTGATGGAATTATATGATCGGATCGTGGATAAAAATCTGCTGATCAGAAGAATCAATATCACAGCAAACAAGCTCGTGGATGAAAGTTTTTCAAAGGAAGAAGAAACGTATGAGCAGCTTGATCTTTTTACAGATTATACGGTAAAGGAACAGGAACAAGCCGAAGAAGAGGCTGTTTTAGAGCGTGAGAAACGGATGCAACAGACAATGCTCACAATCAAAAAGAAGTTTGGAAAAAACGCTATCTTGAAAGGAATGAACCTTCAGGAGGGAGCAACAGCAAAAGACCGTAATGAGCAGATCGGCGGACATAAAGCATAGAAAGTAAGTATTCAGTGTCAATGGAGGAAGATTATGAAGGATCAGTACAATCATAAATACGATGATATTATCAATCTGCCGCATCCAACTTCAAAGAAGCACCCTCGTATGTCACTTTATGCCAGGGCAGCACAGTTTTCGCCTTTTGCGGCACTTACAGGACATGAAGCAGCTATTAAGGAAACTGTAAGACAAACAGATGCAAAACAGGTGCTGAGTGAAGAAGTTATAGCAGAATTAAATAAAAAGTTATATCTGATCGCTGAAACGATCGGTACACAACAAATGGTTGAGATTACGTATTTTGTACCAGATGCTAAGAAAGATGGGGGAGCATATATTACCTGTTCTGGTTGTGTAAAGAAAATTGATAAATATAAACATACAGTTGTTATGACTGATCAGACGATCATCCCTATTGAACAGATAAGTGATATAGAGGGAGAAATGTTTGAAGAATAGTAATGGTGCCTGATTCGATCAAAAAATCAGGCACCATTGCTGTTTGATAAAAATCTACATACTCTGATGGAATGTACGACGAATCACTTCTTCCTGCTGTTCGCGGGATAATCGATTAAAGTTTACAGCATATCCAGAAACTCGGATCGTAAGTGTTGGATATTTTTCTGGATGTTCCATAGCATCGATCAAAGTTTCTCTATGCATAACATTTACATTCAAATGATGTGCACCTTGAACAAAGTATCCGTCTAAGATTGTTGTAAGGTTTTGTACTCGTTGTTCCTGATCTTTTCCAAGAGCATCTGGTACGATGGAAAAGGTATTGGATACACCATCCTGACATACATCGCGATATGGAATTTTAGCGACAGAGTTTAAGGATGCAAGAGCACCATTTTCGTCTCGTCCATGCATTGGATTTGCACCTGGAGCTAAAGGTTCTCCGAGTTTTCTTCCATCTGGTGTGGATCCGGTTTTCTTACCATACATAACATTGGATGTGATCGTTAAAGCAGATAAAGTATGGATTGCATTTCTATAAATTGGATGTTTCTTTAGTTCGTCAGAGAAGAATGTTACTGTGTTAACTGCAAGATCATCTGCGCGGTCGTCATCATTTCCATACTTAGGGAAATCCCCAATGGTTTCAAAGTCAATTGCTACACCATTTTCATTGCGGATTGGTTTTACAGTTGCATATTTGATCGCTGATAGAGAGTCTGCGGCAATAGACAGACCAGCAATTCCATAAGCTGCGATTCGCTCTAAGTTTGTATCATGAAGAGCAAACTGGCTGGCTTCATATGCGTATTTATCATGCATAAAATGAATGATATTTACTGTATCAACATATAATTCAGCAACATAAGTCATAACTTTCTTATAGTTTTCCCATACTTTGTCAAAATCAAGAACGTCATCTGTGATCGGTTCGATTCCAGGAACAACCTGGATTCCTTTTTTCTCGTCAATTCCTCCATTGATCGCATAAAGCAGTGATTTTGCCAGATTGCAGCGGGCTCCGAACAGCTGTGTCTGTTTTCCAACCTTCATTGCAGATACACAACAAGCGATCGCATAATCATCCCCATAGACTGGGCGCATAACATCATCATTTTCATATTGGATAGAATCCGTATCAATAGAAACTTTAGAGCAAAAATGTTTAAAGTTGTCTGGCAGTTTTTCAGACCATAAAACAGTTAAGTTAGGCTCTGGAGCAGTTCCAATGTTATATAAAGTATGAAGATAACGGAAAGAGTTCTTAGTAACCAGAGGTTTTCCATTAATACCAACTCCACCGATAGACTCCGTGATCCATGTAGGATCTCCACCAAATAGTTCGTCATATTCAGGAGTTCTTAAATGTCTTGTCAGACGAAGTTTAATGATAAATTGATCGATCAATTCCTGAGCTTCTGTTTCTGTGATCACTCCATTTTTAAGATCTCGTTCAATATAAATATCAAGGAATGTAGAAGTACGTCCAAGGGAAGTTGCAGCTCCATTATTTTCTTTTGTTCCTGCAAGATATCCCATATAAACAGCCTGAACAGCTTCTTTCGCATTTTTTGCAGGTTTTGAAATATCAACACCATAAGATGCAGCCATTTCTTTCATTTTAGAAAGGGCACGGATCTGCTCAGAAATTTCTTCACGCAGACGGATGCGGTCTTCTGTCATAGTTCCATCTTCAAAGTCTAGATCTTTTTGTTTTTCTTCAATCAAGTGGTCGATTCCATAAAGAGCAACACGACGGTAGTCTCCAATAATACGTCCACGTCCATAAGCATCAGGAAGTCCTGTTAGAAGTCCAGCAGTTCTTGCAAGACGGGTACGTTTTGGATAGGCATCAAAAACCCCTTCATTGTGTGTTTTTCTGTATTCATTAAAATGGCGGTCGATCTCTTCATTTAGTTTATAACCATATTGTTCCAGTGACTGGTGTGCCATACGTTTACCGCCATATAGATTGACAATGCGTTTTAGGGGTGCATCTGTCTGAAGTCCAACGATCACTTCATTATCTTTATCAATATATCCAGGTGCGAAATTCGTGATACCAGAAACGATATCTGTCTCAACATCTAAAACTCCTCCTTTTTTCAATTCTTCAGCAAGCAGTTCTTCGCATTTATTCCAGACTTTTTTTGTTTTCTGAGATACATCAGCTAAGAAAGAGTCGTCTCCTTCATAGAGCGTGTAGTTTTTCTGTATAAAATTTCTTACATTAATTTCTTTTGTCCAGACACCATCGTTGAATCCATTCCATTCGTTTAACATGATTTTTCCTCCGTAAAATAAACATGATCAAAATAGGTTTGTTGTAACATCTCTGTTTTCTTTTTATCCATGGCAGGTACACCTTCTAAAGAATAAGGAATACCCATAACTTTATATTTGTTGGTACCAAGTAAATGATAGGGAAGCAGCTCAACTTTCTCTACATTAGGAATCTTTTGAATATAAGCTTTTAACTGAGCCATATGATCTTCGCTGTCAGTAATTCCTGGAACAACGACATGGCGAATCCATATCTTGGTCTGATGTTTTTTTAAAGCATTCAAAAATTCTTCAAAACGATCCATTGATCTTCCTGTCATTTTTTCATAATCCGTTTTATGGATGTGTTTCAGATCAAGAAGAACAAGATCTGTATGATTTAAAATCTCATCATAATCAGAAAGTCCATAACCTGCGGTGTCGATACAAGTGTGAATGCCTTCATTCTTGCATAGTTTTAATGTCTCTTTTAAAAAATCAGGTTGTAATAAAGGTTCTCCACCAGAAAAGGTAACACCACCATCTTCTTTAAAATAAGGTTTAAATCGTTTGATCTTTGCAACAAGTTCTTCCGGTGTGTATTCGGTCCCGCCAGATAATTCCCAAGTATCAGGGTTATGGCAGAAACGACATCTTAGAGCACATCCTTGTAAAAAGATAACGGTTCGTATCCCTGGTCCATCAACCAGACCCATCGATTCGATGGAATGGACATGACCAACTGTCATAGTATTCCTCCTTATGGATGACACGTACTTAAGACAAGTACGTAAAAAGTTAACAGGATCGATATCTGAACGATAAGCGTGTTAAAAAGAAATTTTCCAAAATAGAATATAAAAAAACGCCGCACGTCCAGACAGATTGCCCAGACGGTCGGCGATTAATGATCATACTTCCATGTGGTTAATTCCACGTGCTCCGTCAGTTATATGACCTTATGGCTATAACATACTATAGAAAATGAGATTCGTCAACCCTTAATTTTGTCGGAAAGCTTCACAAATTGTATAAAAAATGGTACAATATGATTATCAAAACAACTTAAAGGAGGATATGCCTATGAAGCTAGAGAAATTGCAGTTCGTTGTAGAAGATGGAGTTGGTATCATTACAATGAACTATATGAAGAATCTTAATGCAATTGATGATCAGATGGCAGACGAGTTGATGTACGTAGTAGATACTTGTGAGAATGACCCGAATGTAAAAGTTGTTGTTTTAAAAGGAATGCCAAAGGCATTTTCAGCAGGAGGAGACATTGGATACTTCTATAACCTGATCCAACAAGGTGGCGAAGTGAATATGGATTCTCTGATCAGTAAAGTTGGTAATGTAACCGATGGTCTGAAGCGTATGAGTAAGCTCGTGATCTCAAGTGTAAGTGGAGCGGCAGCAGGTGCAGGAGTAAGTCTTGCATTTTCAGGGGACTTTGTTGTATGCGCAGACAATGCAAAGTTTATTATGGCATTTGTGAATCTTGGACTAGTTCCAGATACCGGTGGAACGTACCTGTTTGTTAAGAGTCTTGGAATTCAGAAGGCAATGGAACTGTGTGTTACAGGAAGACCGATGAAGGCGCAGGAAGCAAAAGATGCTGGAATGGTATATGATGTAGTTCCAGCGGAAGAATTAGATGATACCGTTATGAAACTGGCTAAGAAATTTGCGAATGGACCATTGCTTTCTTACAAGAATATCAAGAAACAGATTTATCAGGCAGGGCTTGCTGATTATAAGAAATATCTGGATGAATGTGAGATTCCGACACAGCGTGAATGTGCGGCATCTTCTGATTTTATAGAAGGAGTCAAAGCTTTTATGGAGAAGAGAAAGGCTGAATTCAAAGGAGAATAAAGCCAGGATCAAACCATGAACATAGAAGGGAGGTCACGCCTTTGAAGTCAAAAGTAGTAACGAGAGAGGAAGCGCTCTCAAGAATTCATGATGGACAGACGATCATGTTTGGAGACTGGCATGGAGAATTTGCAGCAGACGAGATCATTGATGGAATGTTAGAGAAAGGAATCAAAGACATTGATGCGATCGCTGTATCTGCAGGAATGGCGGATCAAGGAGTCGGAAAGCTGATCAAAGATCACAGAGTTAAGAGCTTGATCACAACACATATTGGGTTGAACCCGATCGCCAAGGATCAGATGTTTGCAGGAGAACTTGCAATAGAATTTAGTCCGCAAGGAACCTTTGCAGAAAGAATCCGTTGTGGTGGAGCAGGCTTAGGTGGCTGCCTGACACCAACAGGGCTTGGTACAGAAGTAGAAGAAGGTAAACAAAAATTAACGATCGATGGCAAAGAATATCTTCTGGAATTACCATTACGTGCAGATGTTGCTTTGATCAAAGCAACGAAAGCAGATACTGCAGGTAATATTTCATTCCGAATGAATTCCAGAGCAACAAATAGTACGATGGCTATGGCTGCTGATACGGTGATCGTTGAGGTGGAAGAGATCGTGGAAGTGGGTGAACTAGGACCAGAAGAGATTGATGTTCCAGCACCTGTGATCGATATGATCTATGAAAGAACCGGCGAGAAACGACCAATGTGTCCAATGTGGCAGCGAGCCAAAGCAAAAGCGGAAGGAGGTCAGTGATATGGCAGGATTGACAGGAAGAAAACTGATCGCATCACGATGTGCAAAGTTTTTTAAAGATGGAGATTTTGTAAATCTTGGTATCGGAGTTCCGCTGATGTGCGTAAATTATCTCCCAGAAGGTGTGGATCTGTGGCTGGAGGCAGAGATCGGAACAGTCGGAAGTGGACCAACCCCAAGCTGGGATAAAGTAGATATTGATGTTATTGATGCCGGCGGGCAGCCTGCATCTGTGATCAAAGGTGGAAGCGTATATGATCATGAGATGTCTTTTGCGTTTATACGTGGCGGACATATTGATGCAGCAGTTCTTGGTACACTTCAAGTAGACCAAGAAGGCAATATCGCCAACTGGACGATTCCAGGAAAGATGGTGCCAGGAATGGGTGGTGCCATGGATCTATGTGCCGGAGTGAAGAAAATCATCGTAGCAACTGACCATTGTGAAAAGAGTGGAAAGTCTAAGATATTAAAGAAATGTACACTTCCTCTGACAGGAGTTCATTGTGTAACAGATATCGTAACAGAACGTTGCTATTTTGAAGTTACAAAAGATGGCCTTGTGTTAAGGGAACTTGCAGAAGGATATAGTGTAGAAGATATCCTTGCATGCACAGAAGCTGATGTGATCGTACCAGATGAAATTGGTGTTATGAGCTGATAACAGACGCAGGAAAGCATATAAAAAAACAGCACTGTACAGGAATAAAATTCCCGATGCAGTGCTGTTTTTATTAGTTTATTTAATTTTCTTTTGGCAATGCAATATTTAAAATAATTGCAACAAGTGCCGCAGGTACAATACCAGATCCTCCGAAGATCAACTGAATTCCTTCAGGTAGTCCAGAAAGAACTGTGCTGTTTGCACCGATTCCATATCCAAGTCCGAGAGCTACAGATACGACGGTAATATTTCTCATTGTTAGTGGTTCTTTTGTGATCAGCTGAATACCACTGATCACGATAGAAGAGAACATCATAACAGCTGCTCCACCTAATACGCTCTGTGGCATGATAGAGATCAATGCAGCAAGTTTTGGAAATAATCCACACAGGATCAAGAAGATTGCTCCTGTTGCAAGGGCAAAACGGTTTACGATCTTTGTCATAGTAACAAGCCCAACATTCTGGCTGAATGATGTATTTGGTAAAACACCAAAGAATGCTGCGATCGTAGATCCGATACCATCACAGACAACACCACCAGAAAGCTCAGAATCTGTAGCTTCACGATCCATACCACCTTCGATAACTCCAGAAATATCTCCGACTGTTTCTACAGCAGTTACGATAAACATGATCAGTACAGGAACGATCGCTCTTGCATCAAAAACGATTTTTACAGGCATAATTTTTGGAATGGCAAACCATCCAGCCTGAGCAACTTTATCCCAGTTTAACACCCATGCTTTGGTATACTCTACACCATCTGCATTGACAGCAGTTGTAGGAAGTACAACACCCATGATTCCTGCGATAATGTATCCTGCAATAATTCCGATCAGTACAGAAGAAGCACTTGTGATACCTTTCGTTCCATGTTTTAATGCAATGATGATCACAAGAACAATTGTTCCAAGTAACAAGTTCTCGATTGAACCGAAATCATTAGCAGAATTTCCTCCACCAAAAGAATTCACACCAACACCGATCAGTGATAATCCGATGGAAAGTACAACCGTACCAGTTACGACAGCAGGAAAAAATCTTCGAAGTGGTTTTAACATAAATCCTAATACAGATTCAAATAAACCACCGATAATGGATGCCCCCATGATCGCACCATATCCAAGGATTCCACCGCCCATAACAGATGCAACACTGCTGCAGACACCGATAAATCCTGAACTCGTTCCCATGATGATTGGAACTTTTCCACCGATCGGTCCGATCGCATACAGCTGGATCAGTGTAACAATTCCGGCAATTAACATAGCATTTTGTAAAAGCGCAATCTGAACGTCTGCAAATTCGGTTCCAGAAGCAATACCACAAGCCCCTGTAATGATAAGGACTGGAGTAAGGTTTCCTACGAACATAGCGAATACATGCTGCAGACCAAGGAGAATCGCTTTTTGCAGCGGAAGTTTCCCATAAAAGTCGTATTCCGCGCCTTTGTTTTTCTCTTGATTCATTTTTCTTTCGTCTCCTTTTTTTTTTATGCATGATGAGCAGTTTTATACTGCTTTTTTTCACAGCATACTATTATAAAGGATTTGAATGAAAATGTATAGTTCTTTTTTTTAAGCATGTTTTTTTACATTGCAACCACATCTGTTTCATGATAAAATTTATCCGAAAAACTTTCCCAAAGGAGTCAAGGTACAGTGATAAGTTTAGGATTAGATTCCGGTTCGTCTATGGCAAAAGCCGTTTTGTTAGAAGATACGAAGATAATTGATACAAAGATGATCCCAACATCGATCAGTCCAAGGAAATCTCTAGAAGATCTTTATAGAGAAATGAAAAAACAACATAAAGAAATAGATGTTATTGTAACAACCGGATATGGAAGGAATCTGTTAGATCAGGCAGATTTCAAGATCACGGAGATTACTTGCCATGCAGCTGGAGCATTTTTTATGAATCCAGATTGTGACACGATCATTGATATCGGTGGGCAGGACAGCAAAGTGATCACCATTGATGATCTTGGATGTGTTACAGATTTTTTAATGAATGATAAATGTGCTGCTGGAACTGGACGTTTCCTTGAGATGACGATGAAACGAGTCGAAAGTGAGATTGAAAGAATTGATACTTTCGTAAAAGATGCCAAGCCTGCGAAGATCAACAGTATGTGTGCTGTATTTGCAGAAAGTGAAATCGTTGGATTATTGGCACAAGATATTGCACCTGGTGATATTGTTCTTGGATGTGTAGAATCTATTTGTCAGCGAACCGCTGCATTTGCACAGAAGTTGGCGCCAGCGAATCCAAAAGTATTTTTCTCTGGTGGACTAGCACAATTTGATGTGATCAAACGATCATTAGCCAGTCATTTAGGAGTGAAAGAAGTAGCAACAGATCCGTTATGTCAATACACAGGAGCAATTGGAGCTGCTATTTTAGGCATCCGCAAAATAAAACGATAATTTTTACTTATAGGAGGATTCAAACAGTGGTTGAATTAAAGAAAGAGTTACCAGAGATTTTTGAGGAATTTGCAGAGCAGAGGAAGAATTCTTTTCTTGCGATCAAGGAGGTTAAAGAAAAAGAGATACCTGTTGTCGGTGTATTTTGTACTTATCTTCCAAGAGAGATTCCAAATGCCATGGGTGCAGCAGTTGTCGGATTATGTTCTGTATCAGATGAAACAATTCCAGATGCAGAAAAAGATCTGCCAAGAAATCTATGTCCATTGATCAAATCAAGTTATGGATTTGCCAAAACAGATAAATGTCCATTCTTCTATTTTTCAGATTTGGTTGTAGGGGAAACAACTTGCGATGGAAAGAAAAAAATGTACGAAATGCTTGCTGATTTTAAACCAGTTCATGTCGTAGAACTTCCAAATTGTCAGACAGAAGATGGAATCCAATTATATAAGAAAGAATTACTTCGTTTCAAGAAAGTTCTAGAAGATAAATTTGAGACAACGATCACAGATGAGGCAGTTCTTCATCAGATCAAGTTAAGAAATGGAATCAATAAAGCATTAAAACGTCTTCAATATGTAATGGCAAATGATCCTGCACCAGTCAATGGATTAGACGTGATCAATACTGTATATGGAAGTGGTTTTGACATCAACACAGAAGGTCTTGAAGACAGAATCAATGCAGTAACAGATAAAATTGAAAAAGAATATACAGAAGGAAAAAATATAGGAAAAAAACCAAGAATCCTTGTAACCGGATCTCCATCTGGCGGTGCGGCTTTGAAAGTCATTCATGCAATCGAGGATAATGGCGGAGTTGTCGTATGTTTTGAAAACTGTACTGGAATGAAACCGTTAGCAATGGTAGATGAAGAAAATCCAGATGTATATGATGCACTCGCAAGAAAATATTTAAACATTGGATGTTCTTGTATGTCTCCAAATAAGAATCGTCTGGATCTTTTGGATGAGCTGATCGATGATTTTCAGGTAGATGGTGTCGTAGATCTTGTTCTTCAGGCATGTCATACATATAATGTGGAAACCGCACTTGTGAAGAAATTAGTGAAAGGCAAAAAAGGAATCCCTTATACGGTGGTTGAGACAGATTATTCACAGGCAGATATTGAACAGATCAATACGAGAATGGCAGCTTTTATTGAGATGCTGTAACTGGAAAAATTTTAAAGTGGCAAAAACACAGGAGTGGTTATAAAATGAAAAAAACGTTAAAAACAGTATTATTCCTAGCTTTTTTATGTATGACTTGCTGCACGATATCATTAAAAGCAACTTCCAAAGATATTTGTGCAGCACAGACGCAAAAAACTACAAAAGCTTATAAAAAATATCTTGGAAAATGGGAAACCGTAAATTATAAAATGAACGTCAAAGTGATCAATAAGAATTATCTAAAAGCCGTGATCAAAGCAAAAAATGGAGATATTCTTACCATTAACCAGAATATGCCAGTCAAAAAGAAAAATACATTGATGCTGACATCAAAAAAAGGAATCGAAGTAAAGGTTATCCTTCAATTTAAATACGGAAAACCTTATAAAGATTATAAGCGTAATACCATTGTGAATGGTCCAAATGTATTCCTTGCAGGAATGAATAAGGCATGGAGTAACAGTACTTACTACAAAGAAACCAAAAATGGGAAAACAGTCCCTGTTATGCTCGTATATACAAAAACATTAAAGAAGAAATGACTTAAAAATATGGAGGTAAAAAAAATTAATGGAGAAAAAACAACCGATCATAGAATTAAAACACATCAAAAAGTGTTATACGAAAGATGTACCGGTTATTTATGATTTTAATCTGACGATCAATGAAGGAGAGTTTGTTACGTTTTTAGGACCTTCCGGATGCGGAAAGACAACGATCTTAAGAATGTTAGCAGGCTTTGAAACACCAACGAGTGGAGAAATCTTATTTAATGGAAAGGATATCAGTGCACTTCCTCCAAATGAGAGAAAGTTTAATACTGTATTCCAAAAATACGCATTGTTTCCACATTTAAATATCTACGATAATATTTCTTTTGGACTAAAAGAAAAGAAAGTACCGAAGGATGAGATTGAAAAAAAGGTAAAGCGTGTGCTTGAAATCGTAGACTTAGAAGGATTTGAGAAAAGAAAGATTGACAGTTTATCTGGCGGACAGCAGCAACGTATCGCGATCGCACGTGCGATCGTAAACGAGCCAAAGATCTTATTATTAGATGAACCATTAAGTGCCCTCGATTATAAGATGCGTCAGGAGATGCAGATCGAGTTAAAAAATATGCATAAGGAATTGGGCATCACCTTTATCTTCGTCACACATGATCAGGAAGAAGCATTGATGATGTCTGATAAGATCGTCGTTATGTCAAAGGGGCAGATTCAGCAGGTTGGAACACCGGAAGAGATTTATAATAAACCACAGAATGCCTTTGTTGCCGATTTTATCGGGGAAAGTAATATTTTTGATGGTGTGAAAAAAGAAAGAAATCTGATCCATTTTGCACATCATGATTTTGTATGTCATGATGACCATGAACCTGGAACAAGACTAGATGTTGTCATCCGCCCAGAAGATGTTGTTTTAACAACTCCGGACAAAGGAAGATTTACAGGAGAAGTGATCTCATGTCTGTTCTGCGGTAAATTTTATGAAGTGGCTGTTTTATCGGACAAAAATGAAATTGAAGCACATATCTTGCACGAGTTAACACCAGGAACAAAAGTAGGGATTGATTTTACTGCAGATACGATCCATACGATGCCAAAGGATCTCAAAGTCAACCATTATATTGGTACAATAGACAAAGATGGTTGGTTAGAACTTACAGATGGTCGTATTCCTGTGAAGGAAAAAGAGTCAAAAGTACATCCTGAAGGTACAAGATTAAAAATGTATTTTCCATCAAAACTTGCAAAATTAAGTGATGATCCGGAAGAAGGATATTTTCAGGGAAATATCATCTCGATCATTTACAAGGGAGATCATTATAATTATCGAGTTTTAAGTGAGAATAAAGTAGAATATTCGGTTGATGATGAAGATTTATGGAATATCGGTGACTTTGTCAGTGTGGTAGTTCCAGAAGATGCTATGGTATTTGAGAGTGTTTCGGAGGATGCAGAATGAAAAATGATAGACTAAAAAGCATTCTGGGCATTCCTTATTTCTTATTTCTAGTTATTTTTGTCGTCTGTCCAGTATTGATCTTGTTATATTATGCATTTACCAATGGAGCGGGTGAGTTTTCTCTTGCGAATTTTACATTGTTTTTTACAGACAGTAAAGCAATCGGAACTTTGATCTACAGTGCGATGGTCGCTGTCGTAACAACGATCGTCTGCCTTTTGATCGCATATCCAGTTGCATATCTTCTTGCAAAAGGAGAATTCCGGCGAGGGAATGTTTTATTAATGTTATTTGTAATGCCTATGTGGATCAACTTCACTTTGCGTATCACGGCATTAAAAGAAATCTTAACATTGATCGAAGGAAATCTTGCATTTCATCCATTCCTAAATACCGTGATCGGTATGACTTATGATTTTCTCCCATTTATGATCCTGCCAATCTATAATACGATCGCGAAGATCGATCATAGTTATATTGAAGCGGCAAAAGATCTGGGGGCGAAGTCTTACCGCGTATTTTTACGTGTGATCCTGCCATTGTCTATTCCTGGAATCATCAGTGGGATCACGATGGTATTTCTTCCGTCTATGACGAATTACGTTGTGCTTGATATGATGTATAACAGCACATATATTATGGGAAGTCTTGTTGGAAGCTATTTCAGCATGTATGACTGGAACAATGGATCTGTTATTTCCATGATCCTCTTGATCTTGATCTTATTATTAAGTACGATCACAGGAGAATTTTCAGACAAGGAGGACAATGCATATGAATAAAAAAACAATACAAAGTATTTTCCTTGGAATGGTCCTGTTGCTGATGTATCTGCCAATCTTGATCTTAGCTGTCTACAGCTTTATGGATTCTGCGATCATTGGCAAGTCTGGAAGTTTTACAGTGAAGAATTATGTCTATCTGTTTCATTCAGAAGACCTTAGATCCATGATCTTTGGAACACTCATATTGGCTGTAGTTGTTGCAGTTATCTCAACAATCCTTGGAACTCTTGGTGCGATCGGTGCTTTTTATTCTTCAAAGAAACTAAAGAGACCGATTCATCTGATGAATCAGATTCCAGTTGTAAATGCAGATGTTGTAACTGGTTTTTCTATCTGCGTGTTATTGATCGTATTTTTTAAGATGGATAAAGCAAGTTATGTTCCGCTTGTGATCGGACTTGTATCCCTTTGCAGCCCGTTTGTATATCTATCTGTGATCCCTCGCCTAAAACAGATGGATCCTCAGTTATATGAAGCTGCACTAGACCTTGGCTGCTCTCCATTTGGAGCTTTAAGAAAGGTTGTATTGCCACAGTTAACTTCTGGAATCGTTTCTGGATTCATGATGTCGATCACATTAACATTAGATGATTATTTCATTACAACTTATACAAAGCCATCGATGTTTGACACGATCAGCACGTATGTTGTTAATGCCACAAAAGGAGCACAGACTGATGTTAAAACAGCTCTATGGGCACTATCAACCATCATCTTTTTGATCGTGATCTTTGTTGTGATCGGTATGAATCATACAAGCAGAAAGGAGAATGATCATGAAATATAAAGTATTTTCTATCATTTTTTCGATTTTACTTGTAATCACGCTTCCTCTGGCTTTATGTTCCTGTAGTTCACAAAAGATTTCAAAAAATGATGAGGTTATCTTAAGAATTGCAAACTGGGAAGAATATCTGGATGAAGGTGACTGGGACGATGATGAAGAAATTGAATTAGAGAATGGGAAAAAGATCATCGGGAGAAATTCAATGATCAAAGATTTTGAAAACTGGTATGAAAAGACATATCACAAAAAAGTGAAAGTTGAATATTCAACTTTTGGAACAAATGAAGATATGTATAATCAGTTGACGATTGGTGATACTTATGACTTGATCTGTCCATCCGAATATATGACGATGAAACTTATGGCTGAAAATAAAATATTAAAATATTCTGATGAATTTTGGGATACCTCAAATGCCAACAATTATTATGCAAAAGGGGTATCTCCTTATATTAAAAAATCTTTGAATCAGTTAAAATATCAAGGGCAATCTGTAGGAGATTATACAGCCGGTTATATGTGGGGAACACTTGGTTATGTATATAATCCAAAGTATGTTTCCAGAGAAGATGCAGAAGACTGGGGTCTATTATTAAATCAGAAATACTATAAAAAGATAACTGCCAAAGATAGTGTCAGGGATTGTTATTTTGCAGTTCGTGGTATACAGACGCAGAAACAGATTTTAACAAAGCAATTTCAAAAGCAGTCAAACTATAAAGAAAGATTATCATCCTTGTTAAATGATACTTCTGATCAAAGTATCCAAAATGCAGGGGTGATCCTATCAAAGATCAAGGATAATGTATATTCTTTTGAAACTGACAGTGGAAAAGCTGACCTTGTCAGTGGAAAGGTAGTGGCTAATCTTCAGTGGTCTGGAGACGGTGTATATTCTATGCAGCAGGTGGAAGAAGAAGGTATCAAATTACGTTATGCTGTTCCAAAAGCGAGTACGAATCTGTGGTTTGACGGATGGTGTATGCTAAAGGCTGGAATTGGAAAAGATAAAGAAAAGCAGCAGGCAGCACAGGCTTTTGTAAACTACATTTCAAGACCGGATAACGTTGTAAGGAATATGTACTATGTCGGATATACATCTGTGATTTCTGGAGGAGAAGATAAGACCATCTATGATTACATCAAATATATGTATGGAAGCGAAGATAAGAAAAGCGTTGATTATGATCTGAATTATTTCTTCCAACACAAGGGGGATCATTACAACTATGTAATGAAAACAAGTGAGGAAATGTCCAAGGGGCAGTTATATGCCCAATATCCGACACAGGATGTTATGCGAAGAAGTGCTGTTATGACATATTTCGGAAATCAGGCAAATAAAAAGATCAGCCGAATGTGGATCGATATGAGATGTTTCTCTATAAAATAACTATTTTATCACTCAACAGGTAATTCTATTTCTGTGATATATTCAGATTCCTGAGAAGTTTCATAATTATCGATATGGCATAATTCTATTGGATCTCCAATTACTTTAAGATGATGTAATTTCGCGTATTTAAATAATTTAGGCAGTAAGAGTTTTGTCTTTTCAAGACTCCCTTTATAAAAAAGAGAAAGATAATTTCCAGCGGGTAAGGAATAATTATTATTGTCAGAAAAAGAATCCGTCAGGAAAAATACATTTTTTGTACGGAAATATCTTGAATCAGGATTTGATCCATCGATGTCAAGAGTGTAGCAGTCACAATAACCGATCGCATTGATCTTGTTTCTTGTTGTCCGCATATATTTGACCATATAATAATCAACATAGTCGTCTGGAAGATTTTCATCTGTGATCATGATTCCAGAACGTTTTTGCATTTGACATAACTTGACTTTTTCAAAATTTGTATGATCGATACATTCTTTTACAGCACCCAGACGATTCTGGATGCTGTTTTTCTTTTCATAAAGACTTAAGATTGCTTCATTGATCGTTGAAATCTCCTCTTCCAAAAGTTTGATCGTTGTATCAACCGTACGATTTAAAACAAATTCTTTGATCTGATCAACATGAAAACCAAGAGTTAACATTTCACGGATCAAGGTCAATGTTTGAACATCATTTAGTGTATATTCACGATATCCATTGGTTTGATTCCTAAGAGGTGTGATCAACCCCATTTTTTCATAATAGCGAATAGAATCCACACTGATATTAAATAATTCAGATAATTCACCGATATAAAATATATTCTTTTCTTTCATCTTTAGACTCCTTTATTTACCTAAACCTTAGTATAATACAATAGTTTTATAAGAAAAATATTTTAAAAAATTTGATTTTACAACAAAAAAATACAATATTTATATATTGACACTGGTATAGTACCAGAGTTTAGATTATTTGTAAAGACAAAGAAGTCCTATGCATATGAAAATATGCGAGGGCTTCTTTTTTTTGTTTCATAGGAAAATCCATATGAAAGTTTAACAAGATTTATAAGTAATACCAGATAGAAAGTGAGGAAGGAATATGGATAAGAGAATCTTAGATCATCCAGTGCTTGGAAAAACTCCAGAACGAGAGCTTGTAAAATTCACATATAATGGGAAAACATTAGAAGGTTATAAAGGAGAACCGATCGCAACAGCATTAAAAGTGGCTGGTGTTATGGCCCACAGATATACAAAGAAGAAACATGAACCAAGAGGAATCTTTTGTGCGATTGGAAGATGTACGGATTGTGTCATGGTCGTTAATGGAAAGCCGAATGTAAGAACATGTATCACACCTCTTGAGGAAGGAATGACTGTAGAAACGCAGTATGGAGCTTCCACAAAGCCAGAAAACAAATAACTTAAAGAAGAGAGAAAAGGAGAAAGATATGGTAGAACGATATGATTTGATTGTAATTGGTGCAGGACCAGCAGGATTGAGTGCAGCGATCGAAGCAGCAAAAAATGGATTATCTCCAATTGTCTTTGATGAAAATGCCAAACCTGGAGGACAGTTATTTAAACAGATCCATAAATTTTTTGGTTCCAAGGAACATAAAGCGAAAATCAGAGGATATAAAATAGGAGAGGATTTATTAGCAGAAGCTAAGCAGTATGGTGTAAATGTTATCTTAAATGCAACAGTGATCGGACTTTACGAAGAAAAAGAAATTACTGTAAAGATTGATGAAGAAGTAAAGCATTATAAAGGTGATAGTATTTTAGTTGCAACAGGTGCAAGTGAAAATATGGTCACATTTAAGGGATGGACACTTCCAGGAGTTATTGGTGCCGGAGCTGCACAGACAATGATGAATCTCCATCATGTAAAAGCTGGAGAAAAAATATTAATGCTTGGATCTGGAAATGTCGGTTTGGTCGTAAGTTTTCAGTTGATGCAGGCAGGTTGTGAAGTTGTTGCTTTAGTAGATGCAGCTCCACGAATTGGAGGATATGGTGTTCATGCAGCAAAAGTTGCAAGATGTGGAGTTCCATTTTATCTGTCACATACGATCATTGAAGCAGAAGGTGATGATCATGTAACAGGCGTTACGATCGGTGAAGTTGGACCTGACTGGAAGATTAAAGAAGGAAGTGAAAAACATTTTGATGTAGATACGATATGTCTTGCGGTTGGACTTTCTCCAATGTCACAGCTGTTAAAACAAGCAGGTTGTGAAATGAAAGATACACCTGGTGGATACGTTCCAGTATGTGATGAACTTGGATCAACATCGATTGATGGAATTTTTGCAGCAGGTGATGTTAGTGGAATTGAGGAAGCAAGCTCAGCAATGATCGAGGGAAGGATCAGCGGAGCAGTAATTGCAAATTATCTTGGCTATTTATCTGATGAAGCCTTAGCTCAAAAAACAAAAGAACTTGAACAAGCATTATCCAGCCTTCGTAAAGGAATGTTTGCTCCAGAAAATAGAGGAAAACTTATCACAAAAACAGAAGAAGATATTGATGTGTCTATGAATCTTTTAAAGAAAGGTTATGTAGCGGATGATGAAATTGAACGTTATCCAGGTGTAACTCATACCATCGGTGTTCATCCAGTTATGGAATGCACACAAAATATTCCGTGTAACCCTTGTCAGGATGCCTGTCCAAAAGGATGTATTTCTATCGGAGATAATATTACATCTCTACCTGTTGTAAAAACGGATGCACAATGTATTGGATGTGGAATGTGCGTGGCATCTTGCTCTGGTCAGGCTATTTTCCTTGTAAATGAAGAAAGTGAACCAGGATATGGAACTGTCACAATGCCTTATGAATTCTTGCCGCTTCCACAAGCAGGTATGAAAGGAATGGCACTTGGAAGGGATGGAAAAGAACTATGTGAAGCAGAAGTTGTTGGTGTGAAAAGTTCCAAAGCCTTTGATCATACCAATCTTCTTACGATCAAAGTACCTTCCGATATGACAATGAAAGCAAGATTTTTTAACATGAAAGAGAGGTAATTCGCATGATAGATATTCAAGAAAAATTAAAAGAAATCGGTCCTTATATTCCAGCAGAAGATGACGATATGTTGATCTGCCGATGTGAAGAAGTGACAAAAGGGGAAATAAGACAAGCAGTTCATTCTGGGATGTTCACGATTGAGGAGATCCGAAGGTTTTTAAGAAGTGGAATGGGACTTTGTCAGGGGCAGACTTGCGGAAAACTGGTAAAAGGTATTGTCGCAAGAGAACTCAAAGTCAGACCAACAGATATAGAACCAGCAACATCAAGGGCTCCAATGAGACCTATTGAAATGAGAATTCTTGCAAATGATGGAGGTGAACGCTAATGAGTAGTCATGTAGCAGATGTGATCGTAATCGGTGGAGGCGTTGTAGGATGTGCAACAGCTTACTATCTTGCAAAAAGTGGAAATAACAATGTCATTGTATTAGAAGCAAATGAAAGTGTAGGACACGGTGGATCTTCAAGAAATGGTGGAGGTGTCCGACAGTCAGGAAGAGATGTGAGAGAACTTCCATATGCCATTTATGCAGTACAAAATATGTGGCCACATCTATCTGAGGAATTAGGAGTTGATGTTGAATACTATCAGAAAGGAAACTTAAGATTAGGGAAAACGGATGCTCATTTGAAGAAATTAGAAACACTTGCATCAAATGCAAGAGCTTTAGGACTTGATATGAATGTTGTAGATGCAAAAACAGTAAAAGAAATCTGTCCTTACCTATCCGATGATATCATTGGAGCAAGCTGGTGTCCAACAGATGGACATGCAAATCCAATGTTAACTACTTTAGCTTATTATAAACGTTCCGTAGAAATGGGAGTTCGCTATTTTACAGGAGCTGCTGTAAAATCACTGAAAAAAATAAAAGGAAAAGCAAGAAAAGTTATCTTAACAACAGGTGAAGAATTTGAGGCAGAAACGATCATTGTAGCTGCTGGATATGAAAGCAGATATATTACCAGAAGTGTTGGAATTGATATTCCGATGACTAGATATTTTGAAGAAGCACTGGTTACAGAGATGCAGCCACACATGTTTGACATCATGTTAGGTACTGCGGATGCAGATTTCTATGGTCATCAGGCTCAGCATGGATCTTTTGTATTTGGTTCAGAATCTGGATTAGAAGAAGCAACAGATATGTCACCAAAAGAATTAAGAACAAATTCACTGACAGTTTCTGCTGGATGTCGTGCGATCATGGGATATATTCCGCTTCTTGCAGACGCTAAGATCGTAAGAACATGGGGTGGATGGCTTGATGATTGTTATGACGGTGTTCCGGTGATCAGTAAAATTGATGAAGTTCCAGGATTGATCGTTGCCTGTGGATTTACCGGACATGGCTTTGGAACGGCACCTGCAGTTGGATTAATGCTTTCACAAATGGTAAATGGAGAAGAAACAGTTGTTGACATTTCTGCATTAAAGTATGACCGTTTCAAATCAACACGTTAGTTTTAAATGAGGTGAAGAAAATGAAAGAATTTGAATTTTTTACTCCAACAAAAATCATCTTCGGAAGAGGAAGCATTCATAAAGTTGCAGATGAAGCAAAAAAAGCAGGAACCAAGGGATTGGTTGTAACGGATAACGGAATGATCGCGACAGGTCTTGTAAAAAAGGTAACGGATCATCTTGATAAAGCAGATATAAATTATATTTTATGGTCAGATATCGTTCCAAATCCAAGGGATATTGATATTGAAAAAGGAGCTGCTTTTGCAACAGAAAAAAAGGTTGATTATCTGATCGCAATTGGCGGAGGTTCTTCCATGGACACTGCCAAAGCAATTGGTGCACTCATGACGAATGGTGGAAAATGCGAAGACTGGTATGAAGGAAATCTAAAAAAACAGATTGCACCTTTGATCTGTATTCCAACTACATGTGGAACTGGAAGTGAAGTAACACATGAGTCAATTGTTAATAACACAAAAACATTAGAAAAAGATTGTATCTGGGGTCCGCAAAATAGCGTTAAAACAGCAATCATTGATTCCGAGATGATCGACCATCTTCCAGGGAAGATTCTTGGTTCAACAGGGATGGATGCCCTCACACATGCGGTAGAAGCTTATGTATGTAAAGCATCAAATATTCTTACCGATGCGATCGCACTAAAAGCAATTCAGATGATTGGAAAGCATTTGGTTCCAGCAGTAAAAACACACAATGAAGAGTCTCTGGATGCTATGATGGCAGCAAGTACCATGGCTGGAATGGCATTTGGAAACTCGGATGTTGCAAGTGTACATTCAATTTCAGAAGCACTTGGTGGATTTTATGATATTCCACATGGAGTTGCAAATGCAATGATGTTAGCTCCAGTATCAAGGCTTAGTATTTCTGGAAATCCACAAAAGTATGCAGATGTTGCAGCTGCACTCGGCATAGATACAAAAAATATGAGCGTGATCGAAGCCGCAAATGCTGGAGTTGATCTTATGCAGAAAATGGCAGATGAACTTGAAATTCCACATTTTAAGGATTTGGATATTATTGATCCAAAAGATTTTGACAGACTTGCAAAGACAGCTGCAAACGCAGATGAAACTTTCGACAATCCTGTTTTGATGAATAAGAATGATTTTAAAAAATTATTTGAAGATTTATATAATGAAGGAAAATAAATATATAGAAGGAGTCTACGATCATGGAAGAAATAGATGCAGCAATCTTAGAAGAAAAAATGAAACTTGTACAATCAAAAAAATTACGTCTTTTATATTTGGATGAAGAAGATATGATCGAAGCTGGAGTTCTTGATGCAGCAAAATGTGTTGATATCATGGAAGAAACCATCGGACTTTTAGAAGACGGAGACTTTATCATGGGTGGGCCTGAACATAATTCTCATGGCATCATGTTGGAATTCCCTAAGAAGTCAAATATCGAAGGATTTCCTATAAATGATGGAGCTGATCGAAGATTTATTGCTATGCCAGCATATCTTGGCGGTAAATTTCATGTTGCAGGATGTAAATGGTATGGATCTAATGGAAATAACCGACGCATGGGAATTCCTCGTTCAAATCTAATGTTTATCCTAAACGATGTTGAGACTGGTGCACCCCTTGCATTTATGGCAGCAAATCTTTTAAGTTCCGCAAGAACCGGAGCCATGCCAGGACTTGCAACGAAGCTTTTAGCGAAAAAAGATTCCAAAGTTTTGGCAATGATCGGAGCTGGTCCGATCGCAAAGTCATGTTTTAGAGCGATCATGACAAATATGAAAAATATTGACACTGTAAAGATAAAGGCTGGATCTTTAAAATCAAAAACAGCTGCCCAATTAAAAGAATATATTGAGAAATATTATAAAAATATCAAAAAAGTGATCATTTGTGAAACTTTAGAAGAAGCGGTTAGAGGATCTGATATTATCAGTGAGTCAGTTTCAGTCAAACCAGGACAATATCCTACATACAAAAAAGAATGGTTTAAACCAGGTGCTACATTGATCGCTACAAGCTTTTTTGATATGGATAAAAGAGAATTAATAGGAATCCGTAAAGTTGTGGATAACTGGAAAATGTATGAAGAATATGGAATCGAAGATCAGGAAGGTTATGATGAAAACGGGTTTAGAAATGCAACTGGATGTATGGGAGAAGAATTTTACTATATGGTAGAAGATAAATTGATTACCAGAGATTCTATTGACTCCTTAGGAGAAATCATTCGAGGGAAAAAGCCTGCAAGAACATCGGATGATGAAGTAATCTTCGTTGCAATTGAAGGTATGCCGATTGAAGACGTTGCATGGGGACATGAGGTGTATCTTACAGCAAAAGAAAAAGGCATTGGACAGCAACTGAAAGTATGGGATCATCACGTGTCTTGAGAAAGGAGAATGCTTATGAAAGAAAAATCAATCCTATGGAGAATATTTCATTATATGAATCCGAAAAGAATTGATTCCAAAATGGTAAGATTATGGACTTTCTGGATCATATTTAATATAATTTTATTTCTTATACCACATAGCATATCGAAAGAGTCTTTTTGGATTCTTGTACCAATGGCAGGACTTTTTATTTATGCATTGGTAACAAAAGACGTGATGCAAAGTCTTTTGATGGGAACCTTTTCTATGTATATTTTGTGGTATAAATTAGGAAGTATTACAGCATTTTTTAATGATTGTAAAGTTGTTTTGGCCGATGAAGAAAACATTGAAATGTATATGTCATTCTTCCTATGTGGTGGATTGATCATTGCAATGAAAAGAAGCGGTGCAACAAAAGCTTTTACAGAATTCGTAACAAATAAATTTGGACAAAGTGAGAAAATGATTCTCACAACATCTGGAATTTATGCTGGTATCATGTCCATTGATGATTATGTGTCTGCATTTACAGCAGGTGCTGCGTTTTCACCATTAATTGATAAGATCAAAAAACCAAGACTTGCTCTTGCATATGTGATCAGAACATTAAGTATTTGTGTATCTGCTATGCTTCCTGTCGGAGCATGGGGTTATTTCATCATCTTTCAGATCGCAGATGCAAAAAATATAGCAAATAAAGCGGCTGCAACAGATTTATTTATGAAATCTGTACCATTTATGTTTTATGCGATCATTGCTTGTATCGTTGCACTATTATTTGCATTCGGCCTGCTGCCAAAATTAGGCCACATGAAAAAAGCATATGAAATGTCAGATCAGGGAAAACAGCTTGGAGAACTTACGGATGGATCAGAACAAGAAGAAAACGATTTTGACGAAAGTGATCCTAAAAAACAACATATCAGTATCTGGAATCTTCTGATCCCAATGATCACGATCGCAATCGCACTGATCGCAACAGGATTAAACTGTTTCCTTGCCTTTGGAATAACATTGATCGTCACAGCAGTTCTTTATATTTTGCAGGGGATTATGACGATCAGTGAATATGTGCAATGTGTTGTGGATGGGTTTATCGATATGGTTGATATGGTCATTATTTTAATGATCGGTTATACAATGCAGGAAGTCATGTACACCATGGGAATGGAAGGATTTGTTCAAAATGTATGTAACATGATTCCGATCATCAGCCTGATTCCGTTTGTCTTATTTGTATTTTTTAGCTTTACAGAGTTTTTATACAGTTTAAACTATACCCTGTATCAGATCGCACTCCCCGTTATGATCGTTGTTTTAACAAGATTAGGAGCAAATGTTCCACTTTGTATCGGTGCGATCATATCAGCTGGATTATTTGGTGCAAATGCCTGTGTTGTTTCAGATCTTGGAATCGTTTCAGCACGTGCAAGCCGTGTAACAATTTATGACCAGTATGAAAGCTCCCTTCCATACGTATTTATTTCAGGAGCAATATCTGCAATCTTTTATCTGATCGCTGGATTTATTTTTTAATACAAACATGTCAGGAGGAATTCGTATATGGAGAAAAAACAACCAATCATACAATTAAAACATATAAAGAAAAGCTACATAAAAGGAGTTCCTGTTGTATATGATTTTAATCTCACTGTGAATGAAGGGGAATTTGTAACATTTTTAGGTCCATCAGGCTGTGGAAAAACGACGATTCTTCGAATGCTAGCTGGGTTTGAAAAACCAAGTGAGGGAGATATTTTATTTCGCGACATAAGTATTACAGCTCTTCCACCAAACGAACGAAAGATCAATACCGTATTTCAAAAATATGCGCTTTTCCCACATTTAAATATATATGATAATATTTCTTTTGGATTAAAAGAAAAAAAACTTCCAAAGGATGAGATTGAAAAGAAAGTAAAACATGTTTTGGAGATTGTTGATCTCGAAGGTTTTGAAAAAAGAAAAATCAGCAGTTTATCTGGTGGACAACAACAAAGAATTGCTATCGCCAGAGCAATCGTTAATGAACCCAAAATCTTATTATTAGATGAACCATTGAGTGCTCTGGATTATAAAATGCGGCAAGAAATGCAAATTGAGTTAAAAAATATGCACAAGGAACTAGGTATCACATTTATTTTTGTTACACATGATCAAGAAGAAGCATTGACAATGTCCGATAAAATTGTCGTTATGTCCAAAGGATTGATTCAACAAGTTGGAACACCAGAGGAAATCTATCATAAACCTCAAAATGCATTTGTGGCAGATTTTATTGGAGAAAGTAATATTTTTAATGGGATAAAAAAGTCAAAAGATATTGTACGATTTGCACATCATGATTTTCAATGTATGGATGAATATGAAGCTGGAACAAAAGTAGATGTAGTCATTCGTCCAGAGTCGGTGATCATAACAACGCCAGAAAATGGTAAGCTTACAGGCAAAGTAAACTCCTGCGTATTTTGTGGAAAATACTATGAGATAAAAATACTTTCTGGAAAAAATGAAATTGAAGCTCATACATTAACTAAAATTGAAAAAGGAACAAATGTTGGAATTGATTTTCAGCCTGATTGTGTTCACAGTATGCCAAGTGATATGATGGTAAATCATCTTTCAGGAATTTTAGATGATAAATTGCGACTAAGACTTGTAGATGGAAGTGTTCCCGTTAATATTGAAAAAGTATTCAGTGATTACAAATTTGAAAAAGGAAATTTATTAGATCATCATGGGAATAAAGTGAACATTGAAGGCGAAAAATTTGAAATGTTTTTTCCTCCAGAGTTTGCACAACTTAGTGATAATCCAGAAGATGGATATTTTCAGGGACATATTGTATCAATCATCTATAAAGGGGATCATTATAATTACAGAGTTATGAGTAGAAACAAAATAGAATATTCTATAGATGATGAATATCTATGGAATATTGGTGATTACGTTAGTATTGTGATTCCAGACGATGTGATGGAATTTAAAAAGCTTTAAAGGAGTGGTGTATATGAAAGAGAAGAATTTAAAAAGTATTCTTGGCATTCCTTATTTTTTATTCCTGATCATTTTTGTTATTTGTCCAGTATTCATCCTTTTATATTATGCATTTACAAATGGTGCTGGAAAATTCTCAATTGAAAATTTTATACTCTTTTTTACAAACAGAAAGGCAATCGGAACTTTGATCTACAGTGCAATGATCGCTGTTGTAACAACTTTGATCTGTTTATTGATTGCATATCCAACTGCTTATATTTTAGCAAAAGGTGAATTTAAAAGAGGTAATGTCTTATTGATGTTATTTGTAATGCCAATGTGGATCAACTTTACATTGCGAATTACTGCACTAAAAGAACTTCTTACAATAATCGAAGGAAATCTTGCATTCCATCCGTTTGTTAATACGATCATTGGGATGACTTATGATTTTTTACCATTTATGATACTACCTATTTATAACACGATTGCTAAGATAGATCGCAGTTACATAGAAGCAGCCTTAGATCTTGGAGCAGAACTTCATAATGTTTTTTTTAGAGTTATCTTACCATTGTCTATGCCTGGTATTGTCAGTGGAATCACCATGGTTTTTTTACCGGCAATGACTAATTATGTAGTACTTGATATGATGTATAACAGTACTTACATTATGGGAAGTCTTATTGGCAGTTATTTCAATATGTATGATTGGAATAATGGATCTGTGATTTCTATGATCTTATTAATTTTAATTTTACTTTTAAGTATGATAACTGGAGAATTTTCAGATAAGGAAGGAGATTCTTATGACTAAAAAAATCTTACAAAGTTTTTTTCTTGGGATTATATTGTTATTGATGTATCTTCCTATTTTAATCTTAGCTATATATAGTTTTACTGATTCTGCAGTCATCGGAAAATCCGGCAGATTCTCTTTGAAAAACTATATGTATCTGGTTCAGTCAGATGATTTAAAACAAATGATCATCGCTACACTGATTCTTGCATTGATCGTTGCTGTTATTTCTACATGTCTTGGAACGATTGGTGCAATAGGAGCTTTTTATTCTACAAAAAAATTTCGTAATCCGATTCAGTTGATGAATCAGATTCCTGTTGTAAATGCAGATGTTGTAACAGGATTTTCTATTTGTGTTCTCTTGATCGTTTTTTTCAAGATGGATAAAGCAAGTTATATACCACTTGTGATTGGATTAGTATCCTTATGTAGTCCATTCGTTTATTTATCGGTTACACCACGATTAAAACAAATGGACCAGGAACTTTACGAAGCAGCCCTAGATCTTGGCTGTTCTCCATGGCATGCACTCTCAAAGGTTGTATTGCCGCAACTTACCCAAGGAATCATCTCCGGATTTATGATGTCGATTACTTTGACTCTTGATGATTATTTTATTACAACCTACACAAAACCATCAATGTTTGATACGATTAGTACCTATGTTGTAAATGCAACAAAAGGTGCACAGACAGATGTAAAAACGGCATTATGGGCATTATCAACAATCATATTTTTAGCAGTCATTTGTGTTGTATTCACTATGAATCATACGAGCAGGAAGGAGTAATGTATTGTGAAATATAAAAGTTTATCTGTAATTTTCGGAATCTTACTTGTAATTTTATTTCCATTATCTTTATGTTCCTGTAACTCGAAAAAAACTACAAAAAAAGAGGAAATTATATTAAAAATTGCAAATTGGGAAGAATATATTGATGAGGGAAAATGGAATCATAACGAGCTGATCACTCTTGCAAATAAACGAAAGATTATCGGAAAAAATTCTATGATCAAAGATTTTGAAAACTGGTATGAAAAGACTTATCACAAAAAAGTAAAAGTTGAATATTCAACTTTTGGAACAAATGAAGATATGTATAATCAGTTGACGATTGGTGATACTTATGACTTGATCTGTCCATCCGAATATATGACGATGAAACTTATGGCTGAAAATAAAATATTAAAATATTCTGATGAATTTTGGGATACCTCAAATGCCAACAATTATTATGCAAAAGGGGTATCTCCTTATATTAAAAAATCTTTGAATCAGTTAAAATATCAAGGGCAATCTGTAGGAGATTATACAGCCGGTTATATGTGGGGAACACTTGGTTATGTATATAATCCAAAGTATGTTTCGTCAAAGGATGCACAAGATTGGAAATTGTTATTAAATAAAAAATACTATAAACGAATCACTGCAAAAGATAGTATAAGAGATTGTTATTTTGCAGTCAGAGGAATGCAGACACAAGATATGATCTTAAATAGTCATCTTAAAAAACGAAAGAATTATAATGAACAATTATCAGAGATATTAAATGATACATCTAATCAAAGTATTAAAAATGCAGGAGAAATTCTTTCGAAAGTCAAAGACAATGTATATTCTTTTGAAACTGACAGTGGAAAATCAGATTTGATCAGCGGAAAAGTTGTAGCAAATCTTCAGTGGTCTGGAGATGCTGTTTATTCAATGCAGCAAGTAGCTGAAGAAGGGGTAAAACTCCGATATGCTGTTCCTGATGCAAGCACTAATCTATGGTTTGATGGATGGTGTATGTTAAAAAATGGCATTGGCAAAAACAAAGAAAAGCAACAGGCAGCAGAAGCCTTTGTTAATTATATCTCGCGTCCAGATAATGTTGTAAGAAATATGTATTATGTTGGTTATACATCTGTCATTTCTGGTGGCAATGACAAGACTATTTATGATTACGTAAAATATATGTATGAAAATAACACCAAGCATCAGGTGGATTATAATCTTAATTATTTCTTTAAAAATAAGAATGATCATTTTAACTATCAGATTGCAACATGCAAAGAAACGGCACAAGGCCAGTTATATGCTCAATATCCAACAAAATATGTAATGAAACATAGTGTTATCATGACATATTTCGGAGATCAGGCAAATAAAAAGATCAGCCGAATGTGGATCGATATGAGATGTTTTGATCCTCGAATCAAGAAAAATAGTAAATAATATAAAACTACAAGGGAATACAATAACTTATGTTTGTTGTATTTCCTTGTAGTTTTATCTATAAATGAATTTTATTCAACTATGTAATGAAAACTATTCAAACTTTCAATTTACAAAATCGAATTTTGTAATATAATAGTTGATGTTACTGAAAAAAATCTAATTTGTAGATGAATGTAATTCATTTAAGAATAATTATCAAAATAAAGGGAGAGAAACACCATGAACAATGGACTAGAGATCAGATGGCATGGCCGTGGCGGACAGGGTGCCAAGACTGCAGCATTGCTTCTTGCCGATGTAGCATTTAAAACCGGAAAATATGTACAAGGATTCCCAGAATACGGACCAGAACGTATGGGAGCACCAATTACTGCATATAACAGGATCAGCGATGAAGTGATCCGTGTACATTCGAATATTTATACACCAGGATTAGTGGTTGTTGTTGATGAGACATTACTTCACTCTGTTGATGTCACAGCAGGATTAAAAGAAGATGGTGCGATCATTGTAAATACACCAAAATCAGCCGACGAGATCAAGCCAATGTTAAATGGATATAAAGGAAAAGTTTATACTGTAGATGCAAGAAAAATCTCTGTGCAGGCTTTAGGAAAATATTTTCCAAACTCTCCAATGCTCGCAGCAGCTGTTGCAGTCAGTGGTGTTATGAAAAAAGATGCCTTTATTTCCGAAATGCGAGCTTCTTATCAACATAAATTTGCCAAGAAACCAGAAGTCATCGATGGAAATATGCAGGCGCTTGAATTAACTTATGAAGAATTAAAAGATGTATTATAAAAACGTATTTTAAATGGAGATATAACAATATGAGAACAGATATAAGCAAAATCAATGAGCAGACACCTCATCAAGATCTGACAGAAGGATTGATGTTGTTTGCTGGCGGAACTTCAAAACAGTTTCATACAGGGGAATGGAGAACAAGAACACCAATTTTAGATCAGGATCTTTGCAGACAGTGTATGGTCTGTTCCATGGTCTGTCCAGACTCTAGTATTCCTCTAAAAGATGGTGAACGAGTAGAGTTTGATTATGACCACTGTAAAGGATGCGGTATTTGTGCAAAAGCCTGTCCATTTGATGCAATCACAATGAAGGAGGGAAGATAAGATGGCTAGAAAAGATCGTATGTCAGGAAATGAGGCGGTATCCTACGCAATCCGCCAGATCAATCCGGATGTTATGCCGGCATTCCCAATCACTCCATCCACAGAAATCCCACAGATGGTTTCTACATACATTGCAAATGGAGAAATCGACACAGAATTTGTTCCTGTGGAAAGCGAACATTCTGCAATGAGTGCCGCAATCGGATCAGAAGCTGCCGGAGCAAGAACTTTAACAGCAACATCTTCTGCAGGACTTGCACTGATGTGGGAAGAATTATTACTTGCAGCATCAAACCGTATGCCAATCGCATTAGCTCTCGTAAACCGTACATTATCAGGACCGATCAACATCAACTGTGACCATTCTGATGGAATGGGTGCAAGAGATACTGGATGGATTCAGATTTATGCGGAAAACAATCAGGAAGCCTATGATAACTTTATTCAGGCATATCCAATCGCCGAAAGTGCTGGAGTCCATTTACCGATCATGATCTGTCAGGATGGATTTATCACAAGTCATGCGGTTGAAAATATTGAATTATTAGAAGATGAAGAAGTTAAAAATTTTGTTGGTGAATATGAACCAGAAGAATTCTTATTAAATCCTGGAAAACCAATCGCGGTTGGCCCATATTCTGTGACAAGTTATGCAATGGAAGCAAAGAAAAATCAGGAGATCGCATTAGAAAATGCGAAAGATGCAGTCTTGAAAGTTGCAAAAGAATTTAAAAAGATTTCTGGAAGAAGCTATGGATTATTTGAAGAATACAAAACAAAAGATGCCGATTACATCATGTTATTGATTGGATCAGCTGCTGGAACAGCAAAACAGGCAGTGGATGATTTAAGAGCAAAAGGTAAAAAAGTCGGTGTCATCAAACTGCGTCTGTTCCGTCCATTCCCAGCCGATGAATTAGCCACAGCTTTAAAAGGTGCCAAAGCGGTAGCAATTATGGATCGTACAGAAAGTTATAACGGAAACGGTGGACCTCTTGGAAGTGAAGTAACTGCCGGATTATTTAGAAATAAAGTGATGATCGATACCGTCAACTATATTTATGGACTTGCCGGAAGAGACTTTACCGTACAGGAAGTATATGATATCTTTGCTGACCTTGAAGATCATATCGAAAATGGAACAAAACTTGAACAGTTTAAATATATCGGATTGCGTTAATAGGAGGAATACTGTGAGTAGTTATAATGTAAAAGAAATGATGAGTAAAAAAGAGCGTTTAGCTCCAGGACATCGTATGTGTGCCGGATGTGGTGCTACAATTGGAGTTCGTGCTGTACTTCGTGCTTTACATGAAGAAGATCATGCTGTGATCGCAAATGCGACAGGATGTCTTGAGGTATCTTCTTTCATGTATCCATATTCCGCATGGGAAGACAGCTATATCCACAATGCATTTGAGAATGCAGGAGCAACATTAAGTGGAGTTGAAACAGCATATAAAGCATTAAAAAAACGTGGAAAACTTCCAAAAGACGAAAACTTTAAATTCATTGCATTTGGTGGAGATGGTGGAACTTATGATATCGGATTCCAGTCTTTATCAGGAGCTATGGAACGTGGTCATGACATGGTTTATGTGTGTTACGATAACGGAGCTTATATGAATACAGGAATCCAGCGATCTTCTGCAACACCAATGTTTGCAGATACGACAACAACACCGACAGGAAAAGAATCTGTTGGTAAAATGCAGAATCGTAAAGACCTTGCAAGCATCATCGCAGATCATGATGTAGCATATGTAGGACAGAGTACATTTACACTAAACTTTAATGATCTTCATAAAAAGGCTGAAAAAGCAATTTACACAGAAGGTGCAAGTTTCTTAAATATCATGACACCATGTCCAAGAGGATGGAGATACAATACAGAAGATATTATGGAAATCTGTCGTCTCGCAGTGGAAACATGCTACTGGCCAATGTTTGAAGTAGATCACGGAAAATGGAATTTAACTTACGAGCCAAAGAAAAAACTTCCTATTGAAGACTTCTTAAGAGCACAGGGAAGATTTAAACATTTATTTAAACCTGGAAATGAACATTTAATTGAAGAATTCCAGAAAGAGGTTGACAGACGTTGGGAAAATCTGTTATATAAATGTGATAGATAAAATAATAAAGTAAGGAAGTTTTATGGAATGACATTATTGACATACCAAGTTTTCAAAACGATCGCAGATGTAGGGAGTTTCCATAAAGCAGCGGATATCTTAGGATTAACACCCTCTGCGATCAGTCATGCCATCTCATCGATGGAAAATGAATTAGGATTTTCAGTACTGACAAGAAGCAAAGCAGGAGTCAGTCTCACAAATTATGGAGAGCAGCTATTACCATATGTAAATGCTGTATTAAACTGTGATGAAAGCTTAAAGCAGGAAATTGCTGAATTAAATGGATTAAAACAAGGAAAAGTAAAGATCGGAGTATTCTCCAGTGTATGTACCAGCTGGCTTCCAGAGATCTTACATTCTTTTAAGAAGAAGTATACAGAGATTGACATTGAAGTCTTTCAGGGAACATACGATGATGTTGTATACTGGATCAAGAACGGAGTTGTAGATCTCGGATTTTTATCCGTATCCAGTGCAAAGGACATCCCGATCGAACCATTATATCGTGATGAATTACTCTGTGTTCTGCCGAGTGGTACAAAAGAAGATAAAAGTACAAATTATATTGATATTGAAGAAATGAAACATCACCAATTTGTAACTCAACGAGATAGTACCGATGCAGATATTCAGAATTTCTTAAAAGAGAATTCGCTGCAAGTACAATCGAACTATCATGTAGTTGATGATTTATCAACGATCGCACTTGTTGAGAAAGGATTTGGAATCTGTCTGATGCCGAAACTTGTTATGACAGATATTCCATATAAAGTTGATAGTTATCCAACAAAACCATCCGCAAACAGGATCATCGGACTTGCAGCCATGAATCCAAATTTTATGGCACCTGCTGTTCGTACAATGTTTAATCATATTGTAGATAAATATCAAGAAGACGAGTTTAAAAAATAATTTCTTTGTGCTAAAATATATCTATATGGATTTTATATTTTAGGAGGTAGCATATGCAAGTTAAAGGTGTAAGATTATATGCAAAAGACGATATCCGTCTGGAAGAATTTGAACTCCCAGAGATCAAGGACGATGAGATCCTTGTTAAGGTAATGAGTGATTCCATCTGTATGTCTACATGGAAAATGGTAAAACAAGGAGCAGATCATAAGCGAGTTCCTGCGGATGTTGCGGATCATCCGATCATCATTGGACATGAATTTGCTGGAGATATTGTGAAAGTCGGTAAAAAATGGCAGGATAAATTCAAACCAGGGCAGAAATTCGCACAGCAGCCAGCAATTCCTGGACAGGCTGAATCTCCAGGATACTCTTATACAGAGTGTGGTGGAGCAGCAACTTACTGTATTTTCCCAAATGATATTATCGAAGCTGGATGCCTTTGGACTCATGAAGGAGATTCTTACTTTGAATCTTCTGTTGCAGAACCAATGTGCTGTGTCATTTGTGGTTATAAAACAAACTATCACGTTAAAGACCGTTATGAACATGTAATGGGAACAAAAGCAGGTGGAAGTATCGCAATTCTTGGCGGATGCGGACCAATGGGACTTGGTGCTGTAAGCTACGCCCTTGCCATTGAGAATAAACCAGCCAAAGTGATCGTTACAGACATTGATGACGCCAAATTAGCAAGAGCAAATGAGGTAATCTCTGTAGAAGAAGCCAAGGAAAAAGGTGTTGAATTAATTTATGTAAACACAGCAAAGATGGATGATCCAGTCAATGGATTAAAAGCATTATCTGTTGATGGAAAAGGATTTGATGATGTCTTTGTTTACGTGCCAGCCAGACCAGTTGCAGAACTTGGAAACAAGATTTTAGGATATGATGGATGTATGAACCTGTTTGCAGGACCAACAGACTCCGGATTTTCAGCAGATGTGAATCTGTATGATTGTCATTATAATGCAACAAAGATTCTTGGAAGTACTGGTGGAAGTATCGATGACATGAAAGAAGCGATCGATCGTGCTGCAAGAAAAGAAATCAAACCAGCCGTTATGATCACTCATGTTGGAGGAATTGATTCCATCGTTGATACAACGATGAATCTTCCAAACATTCCTGGTGGAAAGAAATTATCATATCTTCATATCAATATGCCAATGACAGCAATTTCTGATCTTAGAAATCTTGCAAAAGATGATCCATTTTTCAATGAACTTGCTGATATTTGCGACAAACATAATGGATTATGGAGCGCAGAAGCAGAAAAAGCATTATTAACACATTACGGTGTAGAATAACGTAGAAGATTTAGAAGATCAATGAAATAAAAATTAAACATTCAAAAAGATGCCTTCCGTAAAGTTTTTGTGGAAGGCATCTTTTTATAGTAAGAAGATTCTATTTTTCTACATATTTTTCTTTTAATTCAGCGATCTTATTTCCGTAAACATCGTTACGTTTCTGCTGAAGAATGATATTCTTGATCGTATCAGCAACATCTTCATATACAGAAGTTTCTGCGTCTTTTTTATCTTCAACTTTGATCAGATGATATCCAAACTGTGTCTTTACAGGACCTACAACGTGTCCAACTTCAGCAGCAAATGCAGCGTCTTCAAATTCTTTCACCATCTGTCCTCTTCCAAATGCACCAAGGTCTCCACCTTTTTCTTTGGATGGGCATGTTGAAAATTCTTTCGCAGCATCTTCAAATGTAGTTTCCTCAGCGATGATCTTTTCTAAGATTTCCTGACATTTGTCTTCATCATCTACAAGAATATGCTTTGCATGAACAGTTTCTCCAGCCATAAACTGATTTTCATTTGCTTTATAATATTCTTTTGCTTCTTCTTCAGAAACAGCAATATCTTTCATAGCCTCTCCGAGAGCCATCTGTGCAAGGATTTCTCTCTTTGCATGAGCTAAATTGTCAGCAAAAGCTTCTGTTTCTTCCAATTTTAATTCTTCTCCTAATTTAGCGAAAAGATGAACAGTAATGATCTGTTCTAAACACTGGTTTCTAAAGTGTTCATTTCCTGCATATGCCTGTTGTTCTTTTGGTAATGCAGCGATCAATGCATCTAAATCTTTCTGTGTGATTTCTTCTCCGGCAACAACAGCCAGGACGTTCTGGTTATCCATAGTAATTTCTCCTTTGATTGAAATGTGTTTGAAGACTCATTATATCACAAATCCTTTATATTTTGTAGATTTAGTTTGTGAAATACGATATAATAATGTGGATTTTAAAGCTACATTTCATAACAAAGACATGGAGGTAAGATAAGATGTCTGTCATACAGATCACGGATCTAAACGATCCACAACTAGATATTTATGCAAGATTGTCAGAAGGGCAGTTATTACATTATTATGAACCAGATCTTGGGATTTTTATTGCGGAAAGCCCCAAGGTTATACAGACAGCCTTTGATCAAGGATATGAACCGATTTCTTTTTTAGTTGAAGATCGTCATATTAAAACACAGGCAAAAGATATTATATTGCAATATCAGGATATTCCTGTTTATACAGCATCTTTTGATGTATTAAAACAACTGACTGGTTTTGGACTCACAAGGGGCATGTTGTGTGCCATGCGTCGAAAACCATTACCTGCACTCGAAACGATCTGTGATCATGCAAAACGAATCGTTATTCTGGAAAATGTTATGAATCCAACCAACGTCGGAGCAATCTTTCGTTCTGCTGCGGCACTTAATATGGATGCCATACTGCTTAGCAAAGGCTGCAGCGATCCATTATACCGAAGATCTGTACGCGTTAGTATGGGAACTGTTTTTCAGATACCATGGACATTTCTTGGGGATGATACATGGCCAGCGGATGGAATGCATCGTTTAAAAGAACTTGGTTATAAAAATGTTGCAATGGCATTAACTGACCAATCTGTAAGTATTGATGACGAAGCTTTAATGTCAGAAGATAAACTTGCGATCATCCTTGGAACAGAAGGCGATGGTTTATGTCAGGAAACGATCGATGCATGTGACTATACAGTGAAAATTCCGATGGCACATGGAGTAGATTCATTAAATGTAGCGGCTGCGAGTGCTGTCGCATTCTGGCAACTTGCAAAAAGGGAATAAAACTATGAATACAAATTTTGAACATTACCGGATTTTCTATTATGTGGCAAAATATGGGAATCTTACGAAAGCTGCTACCGTTTTACACACAAGCCAGCCATCCGTAACAAGAACGATCCATAATCTTGAGAAAAATTTAAACTGTAGGTTATTTGAACGAAGTAAAGTTGGTATGAAGTTAACACCAGAAGGTGAAGTGTTTTATGAATACATTGCAGCTGGTTGTGCTCAGTTTTTTAAGGCAGAAAGCAATTTAAGTGATATGCTAAGCCTTGAAAATGGAACAATCTATGTAAGTGCGACCGAAACCGCTCTGCATTGCTATTTATTTCAGGCAATGGAATCCTTTAATGAACAATATCCAAATGTACATTTTAAGATTTTAAATAATAGCACAAGAAAATCTATCAACATCGTAAAAGAAGGCAATGTAGATTTTGCAGTTGTGTCTGCACCATTTCAAATAGAAAAACCGTTGCAACAAAAAGTTTTAAGAAAATACCATGATATTTTAATTGGTGGAAAACGTTTTAAAGAATTAAAAGGACAAACGATTTCCATTAAGCAACTGGCCAAGTATCCATGGATCAGTCTGACTCCAGAAGCTATTACAAGGAAATTCTTGAATCAGTATTTTGAGAAGAATGGATTAAAATTTGAGGCAGATATGGAACTTGCAACCACAGATATGATACTTCCAGCTGTAAGACATAATCTTGGGATTGGTTTTATTCCACCAGAATTTGCCAAAGATGATCTGGAATCTGGAGAAGTCTTTGAGATTGAGGTAAAAGAAACATTTCCTCAGCGTAATATCATCTTGATCTATGATACAGAATATCCACAAAGTATCGCAGCTAAGGCATTTTTAAGATTCTTAAACAACGAACAACATTTCCTATGATATTAAAAAATCTCCAAAGAACAGCACCCATTGCTTATCTCTGGAGATTTTTCAGAACAATATATAAAAGCGTAAACTAGTTACCTGATTCAATATGTTTTTATCTTATCATGAATAAAAACTGGTGTAAAATACATTTTTTACATCATATCCATATCAAAATGATATGGATAAAATTCTGAAGATTTTCTTAGGAAATGAAAAAACAAAGATTAACGGTTTGATATCAAAAGAATATATGGTAAAATACGGACAGGAAAATAAGGAGGGAACTTTAGAATGTTTACAAAAAAATTTACAGTCATAATCAGTTTTTTTCTGATCATTGCAATTGGCATTGGTGGTATGCTTGGATATTATGATGCGCGACTAGAAGCCGCAGTGACACCAAAAAAACAATCTATGGATAAAGTAAAAATTAAGAATAAGGAAGATCTGACCTTCGATAAAGATGTTATCAATATTATATTAGTTGGTTCTGATAATGGGGCTCAGGGGTCCGAAAAAGGAGATCATGGTCGATCTGACAGTATGATGGTTGCAACGATCAACTTTAAAACAAAAGAATTAAAATTAACTTCTTTTTTAAGAGATATGTATGTAGAAATACCAGGGCATGGACGTAATAAACTAAATGCCGCTTATGCATTTGGTGGAGAAGCACTTTTATACCAGACGCTGGCTCAAAATTTTAATATTAAGATCGATAAATTCTGTGTTGTAGACCTTGCAGCATTTGAAAAGGTAATTAACAGGATCGGCGGAATTGAAATGACTCTTGAACAAAGAGAAGCAGAATACTTAAATACAACAAACTATATTTCAAAGAAAAAATATCGAAATGTAAAAGTCGGTAAACAGACTTTAAATGGTAATCAGGCATTAGGGTATGCAAGAGTTCGTCATGTATTCTCTAAAAAGTATGGTGTTGAAGAGTTTGGACGAACAGGAAGACAGCGTGCTGTTATGCAGGCAACTTTCCAGAAGATGTTACAGCAAAATCCTTTAGATCTTGTGGATATTGCGATTGACGCACTTGGTGATGTATCTACAGATATGGACGCAACTTATATTAAGAAACTGATCCTATCTGTTGCGCAGATGGGAACAACAGAGATCGATCAGCTTCGTGTACCGATCGAGAATACATACAAAACAGCTGTTGCTGGAAGCTATCCTCCATGTGGATATGTTTTCTTTGTAAATTTCAAAGCAAATCAGGAAGCATTAAAGTACTTTATGTTTAACAAAGGAAAACGTCAGGATTTTGCTAAGAATTATGGAGGTGCAGATGCTGCTGAGACATGTGGTTATCCTTCCAAATACGACTATAACCGTTCAAAAGGTGATTCTGGGAACATATTTAACAGTTCTAACACTACAGAAGGAGAATAAATCTTATTGAGAAATATTATCAATAAGATGCTGTAATTAGTCTTGAGTAATCGATATAGGATGTTTTATAATGAACAAAGTTACCGAAGAGAGCATACAAAGTCGTACAGCTCTTAAGGATACAAAAATAAATACATTTTTATATCATACAGGAGGAAAAAATCATGGATTTAACAAAAGTATTATCAGCAGTAAAGAGTAAAAAAACAGGATTTTTCGCAGCCGGAGTTTTATTTGGAACAGCAGGTATCAAAGCATTATCAAGTAAGGATGCAAAGAAATTATATACAAATTGTACAGCAGCAGTTCTTCGTGCAAAAGAATGCGTAATGGATACAGTTGCAACTGTACAGGAGAATGCAGAAGATATTTATGCAGAAGCTCAGCAGATCAATGAAGAAAGAGCTGCCGAAGCAGAAGAATTGGAATCCTATGCCGAATCTGATGAGGCAGAAGAAGAAACAGAAGAAGTTTCTGAAGATACTTTCAAAGAAGTTGCAGAATAAAATATAACATTAAGATTAAGGCACCTGCAGTTTTCCTGCAGGTGTTTTCAAACAAAAAGGAGTTTATATAAAATTTACGATCAAACATGAGATTCGAGGCAGAATCCGTATTCATAACTGCCAGAAAGCAATGAGTGCTGATCAGGCAGATGAACTTCAATATTATCTCATAACAAAAGATTTTGTAACATCTGTAAAAATCTATGACCGCACAAATGACATCGTGATCTGTTATGATAGCAGCCGCAGTGAAATTCTTACTGCTTTAAAGGAATTTTATCATGGAATCATCACAGTCCCTGATAATTATCAAGAAAGCCAGAGCAGACAATTAAATCAGACATATCAGGAGAAACTTATAGGTAAAATCTTATTTCATTATGGAAACAAATTATTATTTCCATATCCATTAAGAGCAGGGATCACAGTGATCAAATCTGTGAAATACATATATGAAGGAATTCATACACTTGCTCAGGGTAAGATTGAAGTTCCAGTACTTGATGGTACGGCAATCGGGGTATCGATCATTCGAAGAGATATCAATACCGCATCCTCTATCATGTTCTTACTCGGAATCGGAGAAATTCTCGAAGAATGGACACATAAGAAATCCGTCGATGATCTCGCAAAAAGCATGTCCTTGAATATTGATAAGGTATGGAAAGTCGAAGAAGATCATGAGATTTTAGTCCCATCTAATGAAATTGATGCCAACGATATCGTTCATGTACAAATGGGAAATATGATTCCATTTGATGGAGTTGTTGTTGATGGTGAAGCAATGATCAATCAGTCATCATTAACCGGAGAATCAACACCTGTTCGCAAGATTCCTGACGGATATGTATATGCAGGAACTGTTGTTGAAGAAGGTGATTTAAAAGTTTGCGTGAAAGAAGTAAATGGATCAAGCAAATTCGACAAGATCGTTACGATGATCGAAGAATCTGAAAAATTAAAATCTTCTTTGGAAAGTAAAGCAGAACATCTTGCAGACCGTCTTGTTCCTTATACATTGGCTGGAACAGCTCTTACCTATTTATTTACAAGAAATGTAACAAAGGCTTTATCTGTACTGATGGTTGATTTCTCATGTGCATTAAAACTTGCAATGCCAATCTCTGTATTATCTGCGATCAAGGAAGCAAATGACCATCAGATCGTTGTCAAAGGTGGTAAATACTTAGAAGCAATGGCAGAAGCCGAAACAATCGTCTTTGATAAAACAGGAACTTTAACAAAAGCGGAACCTACCGTTCTTGATATCGTTTCATTTAATGGAATGAAATGCAAGGAATTATTAAGAATTGCCGCATGTTTAGAGGAACATTTCCCTCATTCTATGGCAAAAGCAGTGGTTCAGGCAGCTGTTGACAGAAATCTTGTACATGAAGAATTACATTCTGAGGTTGAGTATATCGTGGCGCATGGAATTTCTTCTATGATCGAGAATAAAAAAGTTGTCATTGGAAGTTATCATTTTGTATTCGAAGATGAGCAGTGTACAATTCCTGAAGGAAAAGAAGAGTTATTTGAGAAACTGCCTGAAGAATGTTCGCATTTATATATGGCGATCGAAGGAAAACTCGCAGGTGTAATCTGTATTGAAGACCCATTACGTGAAGAAGCCAAAGATGTGATCAAAGCATTAAAAGCTGCTGGAATCAAGAAAGTCGTTATGATGACTGGAGACAGTGAACGTACTGCAAAGGTTATTGCAGCCAAAGTTGGTGTGGATGAGTATCATGCTGAGGTACTTCCAGAGGATAAAGCTGCTTTCGTTGAGAAAGAAAAAGCCGAAGGAAGAAAAGTTATTATGATCGGAGATGGAATCAATGATTCCCCAGCATTATCTGCATCTAATGTTGGAATCGCGATCAGTGATGGAGCTCAGATTGCAAGAGAAATCGCAGATGTAACGATTGAAGGAGACCATTTACATGGTCTGGTAACTCTCAAACATATCAGTAACCACTTAATGCGCCGAATTCATAATAATTACCGCTTTATTGTTGGATTTAACGCAGGGCTTATTGGAGCCGGTGTGTTAGGCTTTATCCAGCCAACAACATCTGCCATATTACATAATACTTCAACCCTTTGTATTGGGCTTAGAAGCATGAAAAATCTGGTGTCTGAGGAAGAATTACATTAAAAAATTTGGCCATTTTCTAATGTCAGGAAAATGGTATTGAAAAATTTAAGAACTTTGATTATAATATATTTAACGAGGAAGTCGGCACGATGGAGCAAACCCATCCGCTCCGGCGAATGCTTAACAAAAAATAGTCGTTCTACACTTACCAGGGGCAGGACGGCTATTTTTTATGCGTATAGTTCAGAATGGCAATAATTAATAGTGCAACATTTATGATAATCATAAATTCCTCATATGTACTCATAAAGGCCTCCTTCCCGCAATGCTCGGAACGGTATTGGAGACTTGCCGCCTGACGACTTCCTAGGTAAGTATATTATATTTTCAAAGTTTGTTGCGATATCGAAATATTCCGTCCAGTTGGTAGTTGGGCGTTTTTTATTATGAAAAAATCTTCCCGTATGTATGTTCGATATCTGTTATTATAACGAACTACTTACGGGAAGACAAGTACTTCCAAGATGAAATTATTCTGGTTTCATAGATTTCAACTGTTCAAACATCTCGATATCTGCTGCATTCAGTTTGATATTCGAACAATAATTTTTCCCTTCTGGAGATGTAACAGAAATCTCAATCACAGCATCCTGTCTAAGTGCCTGCTCCTTCCATACAGCATTCATGAAATTCTTGAATTTGGGATGATCTTGATCAAACCGTTTGAATGCATTTTTTATCTGCTGGAACTTTAACATCTGATTAAAATTCATTGCCATGAGGATAAATCCTCCTTTCTTTGTCTGTCGCTTTTATAAATAAATCATATCAAAAATAAGAAAAAACGTCAAATAACGTATTGACGAACAGCCTAGAAGTGAGTAAAATTGTTCATTGCTACTCAGAAACAGATTCTTATCACAGGAGGTATTAACATTGGATTTTTATCAACAGTTACAATTAAGTTCCATCGGTTCCAAACAATGGATCAAAGGTGCCAAAGATTCAAAAGAGAAACATAAACGTATCCTTATCTATAATTTTAAAGTATATTTAGTTGTTGCATTTTGTTTTGCAGTAGTAACTCTTTACAGTATAATCTTTGGATCACAAAACAGTGTTGTCGGCGTGCTAGTCTTACTGGTTTTAATGATCTTACGACAGGTTGACTTCGGAATCGATACAAAGCACAGCATTGGCGTTATCTTTATGATTTTTGCAATCCTTGCGGTTGGACCAAGACTTGCTAATACTGTAAATAGCGTTCCTGCTTTTTTTATTCATTTTCTTTGTATTATGGCAATCATGATCTTAAGCTGCCATAACGTTATCATGTCCAATCAGTCCACATTTATCTTAGGATATTTGTTATTCTACGGATATGATGTTACAGGGCATGACTATGTGTTAAGATGTTGCGGATTATTTGCAGGTGCTGTGATCTGTTCCCTTGTATTTTACAAGAATCATAGAAATCGAACATTTCATAGAGGATTTTATCATTTATTTAAGGAATTTCATCTGTTTTCTGCAAGAAGCAGCTGGTATTTAAGATTATCTCTTGGAATTTCTACTGCAATGTTGATCGGAGAATTGGTTCATATGCCAAGAGTTATGTGGATCGGGATTGCTGCAATGTCTGTCCTGTTGCCATTTTCAAAAGATATGAAATACCGTGTACAAAGAAGAGGACCATTTAATATTCTTGGATGTATGATCTTTCTTATTTTACATGCGATCCTTCCTGATCATATCTTTCAATGGATCGGTCTGATCGGCGGGATAGGAGTTGGTTATTCTGCTGGATATGCCTGGCAAACCGTTTTCAACACCTTTGGGGCTCTTTATATTGCAGAGAATCTTTTTGGCCTGAAGAATGCCATCATCTTAAGAATCGCTGCCAATGTCTTTGGCTCTCTTTATGCTTATGGATTTGACCAGTTATTCCGAAAGATAACGACTAGCATTCGAAATCTTTTTGAAAATAATTCCATTATGACAGATCAGGCATAACATCTTTGAATGATACCTTAGAAACAGGATATAATTATTACTGAAAATTATTGAAATTAATTAATAGAAGGAGGAGTAAAAGAGCAATGTGTACAGCTGCAACTTACAAGACAAAAGATTTTTATTTTGGAAGAACTTTAGATTATGAATTCTCTTATGGAGATGAGGTTGTGATCACTCCAAGAAATTATCCATTTCATTTTAGACATATCGATGCCATAGAAAGTCATTATGCTATGATCGGAATGGCTCATGTAGTCGACAATGACCCTTTGTATTATGATGCATTCAATGAATGTGGACTGGCAATGGCTGGGCTTAATTTTGTTGGAAATGCAGCATATTATGATATAGAAGAAGGGAAAGACAATATCGCACAGTTTGAATTTATCCCTTGGATTCTTGGAACTTGTGCAAATCTTGAGGAAGCGAAGACAGCATTGATTCATATGAATCTTACCAATACCCCTTACAGTGAACAATTTCCATTAGCGCAGCTTCACTGGATCATTGCAGATCAATCTGGTGCGATCACAGTCGAAGCAATGGAAGATGGGATGCATATCTATGAAAATAACGTTGGGGTATTAACAAATAATCCTCCATTTAACATTCAGATGTTCTTATTAAATCAATATATGAATCTTTCTCCAAAACAACCAGAAAATCTATTTGCAAAAGATATCGATTTAGATCAATACAGTCGTGGAATGGGTGCGATTGGTCTTCCTGGAGATCTTTCTTCTTCCTCACGTTTTGCTAAAGTAGCATTTACCAAATTGCATTCTGTCTCTGGAGATTCTGAAAATGAAAGTGTCAATCAGTTTTTCCATATTCTTGGATCTGTCGATCAGCAAAGAGGATGCTGCGATGTCAATGGAAAATATGAGATTACCTTATATACTTCTTGTTGTAATACGCAAAAAGGAATCTACTATTATACAACCTATGATAATCACCAGATCAGTGCTGTTGATATGACAAAAGAAGATTTAAACACAAAAAATCTGATTTGCTATGAAGTGATCACTGGGGAACACATTCAAATGCAAAATTAAATGAAAAAGCACCACTATTTCATTAAACTGAAAGGAATGACAAAATGGAAGTCAGATTGGCAACTCCACAGGATGCAGAAGAATTACTGGAAATTTACCGCTATTATGTAGAACATACAGCAATCACATTTGAATATGAAACACCTTCGATAACAGAATTCCGTCAAAGGATCAAACAGACATTAAAACGCTATCCTTATCTGGCGGCTGTTGATGGGCATGGAAAAATTGTCGGATATGCATATGCATCATCTTTTAAAAACCGTGCTGCATATGACTGGTCCGTAGAAACAACCATTTATGTAGATAAGGATGTAAAACGACAGGGAATCGGGAAAAAATTATATGAGGCATTAGAAGAAATCCTTCGAAAACAACATGTGATCAATTTGGATGCGTGCATTACAGATCCGGAAATCGAAGATGAATATGTTACAAAAAACAGTGTTCAGTATCATGAACATCTTGGTTATCATATGGTTGGAAAATTTTATAAAAGCGGCTATAAATTCGGACGTTGGTATGATATGGTCTGGATGGAAAAATATATTGGAAAACATAAAGAACATCCAGAAGCATTTATCCCTTTTTCTATTTTATAAAGAGTTTAAAACTTTTAAAAATCAGGAAAAACTGATATAATGAAATATAAATATGCTAAACAAAAGAAAACAGGAGTATTTAATTATGCCAGTATTTGATTTTAGTAACGATACATCAGAAATAAAAGAAGAAGTAGTCTGTACTTATACAACATTTTCTTCGAATGCAGATCATGCTACGATAGAATGCCCTATCTTAATTTTATCAAACAAGAAGAAGCAATGGGAGCATCATTCCTGTGGTGTATTTTCTGATCAGGATAAGCAGACAGCCTTTGAATTTGAGGGAGAAGATGGAACAGTCATATCTGATATCTTAAAATTAGATTCCCGTTTTGTAAGCCTGGTCAAATGGCTTGGAGAGAATCATATTCATGTCCGCTTATCTGGAGAGAATACAGAGGAAGGCTACTGTGTATACAAGATCAGAGAAATTGCTCTTGGCAGTGGCACCAAATTATCTGCAGAAGATGGTTTCCTTCAGTTTATGATCGAACGTTTATTCCAAAGTGATGCACCAGATGAACGGATCACTGATGAAAATCTTGATGAGATGGGTGATGATATGAAACTTACCAGCATCCAGAGTATCACAGATTTTATGACATGTGCCGGAAGTACGCTGCCTGATAATATTCGTCTATGGGCAAGAAGAAATCTTGCTGTTGCAAAATCTCATGAAGTTTCACAAGAAGAGAGACGTCATGCCCAGCGTGCATTATCCATCATGATGAACATCCAATGGAAGAGTAATTATTTTAAAGCGATCGATCCTGAAGAAGCAAGACGGATTCTTGATGAAGAACTCTATGGTATGGAACGTGTGAAACAAAGAATCATTGAAACGATCATTCAGATCAATCGTACACACACGCTGCCTGCTTATGGATTATTATTAGTTGGACCTGCTGGAACAGGAAAATCTCAGATTGCTTATGCGGTTGCAAGAATTTTAAAACTTCCATGGACAACTCTTGATATGAGTTCCATTAACGATCCAGAGCAGTTAACGGGAAGTTCCCGTATTTATGCAAATGCAAAACCAGGGATCATCATGGATGCATTTTCCATGGCAGGAGAATCAAATCTTGTATTTATCATTAACGAGCTTGATAAAGCCAATTCAGGAAAGGGAAATGGAAATCCTGCAGATGTTTTACTAACATTGCTTGATAATCTCGGATTTACCGATAATTATATGGAATGTATGATCCCAACAGTTGGAGTATATCCAATTGCCACTGCAAATGAAAAAGACCAGATCAGTGCACCATTGATGTCACGTTTTGCAGTCATTGACATCCCTGATTACACACCAGAAGAGAAGAAAGCGATCTTCCAGAAATTTGCGCTCCCTAAGGTATTAAAACGCATGGGATTAAAAGATGATGAATGTATTATGACAGATGAGGCCTTAGATGCTGTCATTGAGATGTATTCTGAAACCACAGGAATCAGAGATCTGGAACAAGCCGCAGAACATATTGCAGCCAATGCATTATATCAGATTGAAGTCCACCATATGAATAGTGTAACATTTGATGGTGTAATGGTAAGAAATCTGCTTTTATAAGTTGTTATTTGACGAAGTATGAATTTTAATGATATAGTAAATCATAGACATTACAAATTATAATTCTCAAACGGAGGTCACATCATGGACATGGAGAAAATCTACTTAACAATGAAACGTACCGGTGCTGGGAACATCGTGCTTGGAATCTTATCCATTTGTATTGGACTTGCATCTGGAATCATGCTGATCATCACAGGTGCGAATCTGTTAAAGAAAAAGAAGCATTTAAGTTTCTAAATAACATCTGAATGATAAAGGAACATTGGAATAAGATTTTCAATATTCCTTTATTTTTTTACATTTGACAATAATGATATAAAATATGGAAAGAACAGACCTTGAAAGTGCTATATGCTTAAGAATCAATCTATACGCAAAATACCGATTTAAATTATAGATTGATGATAAAAGACAGAGAAGCCAGTATTTTACTGGCCTCTCTCGATATTTTTATTTTATGTAATTCAAATTACTAATCCAATGAATCTTACGATTAATGCTGCAATCCATGCAATCATACATTGCCATAATGCCAGACCAACCGCCCATCTTGTTCCTAGTTCACGTTTTACAGATGCGATGGCCGCAACGCATGGAGAATAAAGCAAACTAAATACTAATAAAGAACTTGCGGCTAATGGTGTGATCGCCGCTGTGATGTTTCCATTGAATAAAACTCCTAATGTTGAAACTACACTTTCTTTTGCCATAAATCCACTGATCAATGATGTCACGATTCTCCAATCTCCCAATCCTAATGGTGAAAAAACTGGTACTAACACACCAGCTACCATTGCTAAAATGCTATGTGCAGAATCTTCTACCATATTTAACTGCAGATCAAATCTCTGTAAAAACCATACAACGATCGTGGCGACCAAAATCACAGAAAATGCTTTCTGTAAGAAATCTTTCGCTTTCTCCCATAATAATTGTGCTACATTCTTCACTCCTGGAAGTCTGTAATTTGGTAACTCCATAACAAATGGCACTGGTTCTCCTTTAAATAACGTTCCCTTATATAAAAATGCAATCAAAATACCTATCATGATTCCTGATAAATATAATCCTGCCATAATAAGACCACCACGTTTTGGAAAAAAGGCATTCACGAAAAAAGAATAAATTGGCAGCTTGGCTGTACAGCTCATAAATGGTGTTAAAAGAATTGTCATCTTACGATCTCGCTCACTCGTTAAAGTCCTTGTTGCCATAACCGCAGGAACTGTACATCCAAACCCGATCAGCATCGGAACGATACTTCGTCCAGACAATCCAATCTTTCGAAGCACTTTATCCATAACAAATGCCACTCTTGCTATGTATCCACTGTCCTCCATTAATGATAAGAAGAAAAATAAGGTTACAATGATCGGTAAAAAGCTTAATACACTTCCTACACCAGTAAAGATTCCTTCAATCACCAGACTATGGATCACATGATTCACGTGAGCCGCAGTTAATGCCTGATCTGTAAGTACTGAGATTTTATCAATTCCTAATTGCAAGATTCCTTGAAGCCAGGCCCCGATCACATTAAATGTAAGATAGAATACCAAAACCATGATTCCTACAAAACAAGGAATTGCTGTATACTTTCCTGTTAGAACTCGATCGATCTTTTCACTTCGAATCCGTTCTTTACTTTCTTTTGGTTTAACAACGGTCTGTTCACATAAACCCTCAATAAAATCAAATCTCATGTCTGCAATTGCTGCACTTCGATCTAACTTACGTTCTGTTTCCATCTGCTTGACAATATGCTCTAACATTTCCATTTCATTTTGATCAAGCTTTAATTGTTCTAAAATCAAATGATCTCCTTCAATAGCTTTTGTCGCTGCAAAACGAACCGGTATCTGTGCCTTTTCTGCGTGATCTTCAATCAAATGTATTACTGCATGAATACAACGATGCACTGCTCCATTATGATCTTCTTTATCACAAAAATCCTGCCGCAATGGTTTTTCCTGATATTTTGCAATGTGAAGTGCATGTTTTACAACCTCATCGACTCCTTCATTCTTTGCCGCTGAAATCGGAACAACTGGAACACCTAGCAATGATTCCATTTCATTGACATTGATCGATCCTTGATTCCCAACAACTTCATCCATCATGTTTAAGGCAACAACCATTGGAATGTCCATCTCTAATAACTGCATGGTAAGGTAAAGATTTCGTTCGATATTCGTCGCATCCAAAATATTAATGATCGCCTTTGGTTTGTCTTCTAGTACGAAGTTTCTGGAAACAATCTCCTCACTACTATAAGGTGACATCGAATAAATTCCTGGAAGGTCCGTTACATTTGTTTCAGGATGTCCTTTGATCGCACCATCTTTTCGATCGACTGTTACACCTGGAAAATTTCCAACATGCTGATTGGCACCAGTCAACTGATTAAATAATGTTGTTTTTCCACAGTTTTGATTACCGACTAATGCATAGGTCAATTGTGTTCCCTCTGGAAGTGGATGTTCATCTTCTTTGGAATGATATTTACCTTCTTCCCCTAATCCCGGATGCTCAAAAGTTCTCATATATTCCGCACCCTTATGACTTCTGCTTCTTTCTACAATTGGATCAATTTCAATCTGGTCGGCTTCTTCTAATCGGAGAGTCAGTTCATACCCATGAATTTGTACTTCCATAGGGTCACCCATTGGTGCAAGCTTTACAACTGTGATCTCAACACCAGGGATCATTCCCATATCAAGAAAATGTTGTCTTAATGCACCATGACTGCCAACACTTTTGATCACTGCACTCTTACCAATCTGTAATTCTTTTAGTGTCATTTTTTTATATCCTTTATCTATCTTTATTGTTGTAATTGATTAGATGATTCTAACCAGTCATATTGTACCACACTTTTGATAATTTTTCTCAATAAGATAAAGATTTGTATAAAAAAATAATGATAAATCTACATCTATCTTGCAAATTTATCATTATTTTATATAACAATATTGATTTTTGCTGTTGTAATTTCTTGAATTATGTCAAAATATTATAACAATCTTTGCTTTTTACTCAATTCCTATCACTTTGTAATCTTTATCTTCCACTGTCTGTGTCAAGACATCATCTGACACTTCATTTGTCATAGAAACAACTGCTGTTCCTTCTTCATGACTTACAATTGCTTCTTCTACACCATCTAAAGATTCTAAGGCTTTCTTTACAGCAGCCTCGCAGTGTCCACACATCATTCCTTCAATCTTCATTGTTTTCTTCATTGTTATTTCCTCCTGTTTTGTTATATTTTGAACCTGAATTTCTTCAAGTACAACACTGTTTTTAATCTTCTGGTCTTTGCTAGCATCATGCATTTTAAAGAGATTTAATCGTAATGCATTGGTAACAACACAGAAACTTGATAAACTCATTGCTGCAGCTCCAAACATTGGGTTTAGTTTCCACCCAAGTAACATATACCAAGCTCCCGCAGCTAATGGAATTCCAATGATGTTATAAATAAATGCCCAAAATAAATTTTCATGAATGTTCTTAAGCGTCGCACGACTTAAACGGATTGCCGCAGGTACATCACTTAAACGGCTTTTCATTAGGACAACGTCCGCAGCATCAATTGCGATATCTGTACCTGCACCGATTGCAATTCCCATGTCAGCTCTTGTAAGTGCTGGTGCATCATTGATTCCATCACCAACCATTGCAACTTTTCCTTTTTCTTTCAAGTCACGAATAACACTTTCTTTTCCTTCTGGAAGAACACCTGCGATCACATGATCAACTCCAGCCTGTTTACCGATCGCTTTTGCAGTACGTTCATTATCCCCTGTTAGCATAACCACACGGATTCCCATATCCTGAAGTTCTTTGACTGCCTGAGGGCTGTCTTCTTTGATAACGTCTGCAACAGCAATGATACCAATTAGCTGCTCATCACACGCAAAGAATAATGGTGTTTTTCCCTGATTAGCAAGTTCTTCTGATTTTTTGATCATAGATAATGGGATTTTTGCATATTTCTCAATAAATCTCTGGTTTCCGCCATAGATCGTCTCTTTATCGATCTTTCCAGAAAGTCCATTTCCAGCAACAGCCAGAAAGTTTTTAATTTCAAGATTGTCATGAACCTGTGCCTCTTCTGCTTTTTGTAAAATTGCATGAGCAAGTGGATGTTCACTCTTCTTTTCTAATGCATATGCCATGGAAAGTAATTCCTCTTCGCTGATACCTTCTACCGGTACCATATCTGTAACCTGCGGTTTTCCACTTGTGATCGTTCCTGTTTTATCTAAAGCTATGATTTGTGTCTTTCCTGTCTCTTCTAAGGATACGGCTGTCTTAAACATGATTCCATGCTTTGCACCCATTCCATTTCCAACCATGATCGCTACAGGTGTTGCAAGTCCTAAAGCGCAAGGGCAACTGATAACTAATACAGAAATACCTCTGGCAAGTGCAAATCCAAAACTTTGTCCGACAAGCAGCCAGATGATCATTGTTGCGATTGCAATACAAATAACAGTTGGGACAAAAATCCCTGATACTTTATCTGCAACCTTTGCAATCGGTGCTTTGGTTGCTGCCGCATCGCTGACCATCTGAATGATCTGGGAAAGTGTTGTATCTTCGCCAACTCTTGTAGCTTCACATTTTAAATAACCAGATGTATTTAATGTTGCAGCGGATACGGTATCGCCTTCTTTTTTATCCACAGGAATACTTTCTCCTGTTAAAGCAGATTCATTTAATGCACTGTTTCCTTCAATGATGATACCATCTACCGGTATATTCTCTCCAGGTTTTACAACGAAGATATCTCCTTGATGTACCTGTTCGATTCCAACTTCTAGTTCCTGTTCATCACGGATTACAACTGCTGTCTTTGGTGCTAGTTTCATAAGACTCTTTAAAGCATCTGTCGTTTTTCCTTTGGATCTTGCTTCTAGCATCTTACCCACTGTGATCAATGTCAGAATCATAGCTGCAGATTCAAAGTAGAATTCATGCATATATTTCATCACAGCATCCATGTTTTGATGCATCTGAGCATCTGTCATTGCAAATAAAATATAAACACTGTATCCATAAGAAGCTGCAGATCCTAAAGCAACCAGAGTATCCATATTCGGTGCTTTATGGAATAAGCTCTTAAATCCACTGATAAAGAATTTCTGGTTGATCACCATGATGATCGTTGTAAATAACAACTGGATCAGACCCATTGCTACATGGTTTCCATCTAAAATCTTAGGAATTGGCCAATTCCACATCATATGTCCCATTGACAGATACATCAAAGGAATCAAAAAACATAACGATGTGATCAGTCGTTTCTTCAAGACAGGAGTTTCTCTGTCTTTTAATAAATCTGCATCTGAAGAACTGCTATGTGTCTGTTCTCCCTTTTTCTTTGCTCCATATCCAGCATCTTCCACCGCTTTAATGATATCAGATGCAGAAGCGGTTCCTTCCACACCCATTGAGTTTGTCAGCAAGCTAACAGAGCAGGATGTCACACCCTCAACACTGGAAACCGCTTTCTCCACGCGTGCACTGCAAGCAGCACAGCTCATGCCAGTCACTTGATATTGTTCCATGGTTTCCCTTCCTTTCATTTTGTTTTCAAATTGTTATTTCATTAGTTTTTGTAAAACTTTTACTAATTCATCAATCGTCTCGTCCTTTCCTTCCCGAATATCTTCTGCCACACAAGTTCTGATATGGTTCGCTAGAAGGACTTTGTTGAAACTATTTAAGGCTGCATTAACAGCAGATACCTGAACCAAGATGTCGGTACAATAAATATCATTCTCTACCATCTTTTTTATTCCTCTAACCTGACCTTCAATGCGGCTTAGACGATTAATAAGGTCTTTATATTCTTTGTCTGAACGTTCTTTTGTCTTGTGGTGACAACAACATTCTTTTTTTTCTTCCATGCGGTTTCCTCCTTTACAATTGGTATTATATACCCTATTGGGGTATATTTCAAGAGGTTTATTTGAGAAAATATTGCAGTTATATAGACAATCTTGTTTTATATAACTTATAAAATGAATCAATTTTTCTAATATCATTGATAAAATCCCTAAAATAGCATATAATAATTTTAGGGACTAACTATTAAAATAGGAGGTAATACTATGATTACAACAACAGCAACTGATATTCAAAATAACTTTGGTAAATATTTAAAAGCTGTCCAAGAAGGTAATGAAATTATTATTTTAAAAAAAGGAAAAGAAGTCGCCAGATTAATTTCAAAAGACACAGGTATTTCTTTCTTGACTGATTCTTTAACTGGAATTCTAAAAAAAGATTATAACGAAAAGGATATCCGCGCAGAAAGGATTGCAGATAAATATGAAAATATTGATTGATACAAATGTAATCCTTGATGTATTATGTGACAGAACTGATTTTGTAGAAAGCTCTTCAAAAATCTGGAAGTTATGTGAAGTAGAAAAAATTGATGGATATATTTCAGCATTATCTATTCCAAATATTGTTTATATTTTGAAAAAAGAATTAACACCAGAAAAAACTCAGCAAATTATTGAACAGCTGTTTATGATTTTTCATATTGCTGATCTAAAGTCTTCTGATATAAGAAAAGCGGCGAATATGAAAACTTCTGATTATGAAGATGCGATTCAAATGGTATGCGCACAGCGAATGAAAGTAGATTTTATTGTAACTCGTAATATCAAGGATTTTATCGAAAGTAAAGTACCTGCTATGAAACCTGATGAATTATTAGAACGGATATGATATAAAGGAAGGAGGCATTCCACAAATGTGGTGCCTCCTTTTCATTTGATAATTAGTCTTCTTTTTCAACCTTACGGTTTTCTCTATTAGCAATCTCTTCTTTGATTCCAGCTAAGAAGTCATCTAACTTCATCTGTCCTTCATCACCTTTGAATCGGCTTCTTACTGATACAGCTTCGTTTTCTTCTTCTTTTCCACCAACAACTAACATATATGGAATCTTCTGAAGCTGCGCTTCACGGATCTTATATCCCATCTTCTCAGCTCTTGTGTCGATATCTGCACGGATTCCTGCTGCCTTTAATGTATCAAGTACCTTATTAGCATAATCTAAATGCTTGTCAGAGATAGGGATCACTTCAACCTGTACTGGAGCTAACCATGTAGGGAAAGCACCTGCAAAATGCTCGATCAAGATACCGATGAAACGTTCGATAGATCCAAATGCAACACGGTGGATCATAATTGGACGATGTTTCTCTCCATCTGCTCCTGTGTAGTGAAGGTCAAAACGTAATGGAAGCTGGAAGTCAAGCTGGATCGTTCCACACTGCCATGTTCTTCCGATGGAATCCTCTAAGTGGAAATCAATCTTAGGTCCGTAGAATGCTCCGTCTCCTTCATTTACTACATAATCAAGTCCAAGATCATCTAAAGCTGCACGAAGAGAATCTGTTGCAAGTTCCCAATCTTCGTCACTTCCCATGCTGTCATCTGGACGAGTAGAAAGTTCTACATGATATTTAAATCCAAATAAGTTGTAAACCTGATCGATCAATCCTGCAACACCTTTGATTTCATCTTTGATCTGATCTGGTGTCATAAAGATATGTGCATCATCCTGTGTAAAACAACGAACACGCATTAATCCATGTAACTGACCAGATTTTTCATGACGATGTACTAAACCTAATTCTCCCATTCTTAATGGAAGATCTCTATATGAACGTGGTTCAGAATCATAAACAAGAACTCCACCTGGGCAGTTCATAGGTTTGATCGCAAAATCCTGATCATCAATAACTGTTGTATACATATTTTCTTTGTAATGATCCCAATGTCCTGATGTTTCCCATAAATGACGGCTTAACATGATAGGTGTTGAGATTTCAACGTATCCTGCTTTCTGATGAATTTCACGCCAGTAGTCTAATAATGTGTTTTTAAGAACCATACCTTTTGGAAGGAAGAATGGGAATCCAGGCCCTTCTTCTCTCATCATAAACAGACCAAGTTCTTTTCCAAGTTTACGATGGTCACGCTTTCTAGCCTCTTCCATCATTGTAAGGTATACATCTAATTCTGCTTTCTTTGTAAATGCAGTACCATAGATTCTTGTAAGCATCTGATTATGCTCATCTCCACGCCAGTAAGCACCTGCAATACTTGTAAGTTTGAATGCTTTCACTGGTTTTGTAGTCATTAAGTGAGGTCCTGCACAAAGGTCAACGAATTCACCCTGCTGATAGAAGCTGATCACAGAATCTTCTGGAAGATCTTCAATCAATTCTACTTTATAAGGTTCATTTCTTTCTTTCATAAATGCGATTGCTTCATCTCTAGGTTTTGTAAAGCTTGTGATCTCAAGATTTTCTTTAACGATCTTCTTCATTTCTTTTTCAATCTTCTCAAGGTCTTCCTGTGTAAATGGAGTATCTTTCTCCATATCATAGTAGAAACCATTGTCGATAGAAGGTCCGATCGCAAGTTTTGTTTCTGGATATAAACGTTTTACTGCCTGAGCTAAAATATGGGATGCTGTATGACGGAATGCGTGTTTTCCTTCATCAGAATCAAATGTTAAGATATTTAATTCGCAGTCTTTGTCAATAACAGTTCTAAGGTCAACAACTTCTCCATCAACCTCACCCGCACAGGCAACTCTTGCCAGTCCTTCACTGATATCTTTTGCAATATCAATGACAGACATATTGTTTTCATACTCTTTTACAGATCCATCTTTTAATGTAATCTTCATCTTCTTGTTCATCCTTTCTTGATATATAACGTTTTATTTATTCCCTCATAAATCTACACAAAGTCATTCTATGCAGGATTCATAATAGAAATAAAAAAATCCCATGGACTAATTAAAATCCATGGGACGAGTTATCGCGGTTCCACCCTGGTTATCTGTTTCATATCCTTCAAATAAAATAATAAACTCCAGAAACAGATCACTTGATTGACGATTAACGGTGTCAACCGGGCTGGTTTGCAGCCACTCCGAGGTGGTCTTCCTTTGCTTATCTGCTTAGGATACTTTCAGCAAATGTATCCCTCTCTGGAAGCTTTCCACAAAGTACTCTTCTCATCAACGTTTTCTTCTTTTTGATTTCTTGTAAATTATAGCATTGTGATTCTATAAAATCAATACAAAAATAGAAAATTATAAATGATTCATTAATAAATAAGCATTCTTTACAACTGCTGCCGCCCATTCTCCGCCAACACAGTAATGTTTGTTCACTGCTGCTGCAGAAGTTCCAGCATAATAACTTCCACCTGATGTCAGATATTTTTCATGTAATGTTTCTGCAGTTGCTAAAAGTCCTGCTTCTTTCGTTGATTTGTTAATTCCTTTTGCATGATCCGATGTTACACCATATCCGGTCAGATTATTATCTTCCCTCGCACGGCGGCTCGTTCCCCATGCACTTTCATGTGCAGCGATTCCCATCAAAAAGACTGCATTCACATGATATTTCTCTTCTGCCTTGACATAAGCTTTCGCATCATCATACAAAGCAGTTCCTTCCAAGATATGTTTGGCATCTGAAACTGTGATATGACTTAGAGCACTGACATCATTTGGATTAAAATATCTTGTCTGTTCCTCTTTTTTGATCTCTCCTTTGAACTTCTTGATCTGCTTTTTGATCGTCTGAACCTTCTCTTCCATTGGTTTGATTGGAAGTATCTGTTCGTTCTTTAAATACTGATCAAGCTGAATCGTTTCGTTCTTATCAAGCAGTGTTTCAAAATCCAGATGATTGATTCCAAAAACATATTCACTTGCAATCCTTCTCAGATTCTCATCTCCAAATAAATCTGCAAGCTCATATAAATCTTCTCTTAACTGCTCATCTTTTTTTGAAATCTTCATAGAAGGAGCGATCTCCTGCCCATATAAAGCAATCTCAGCCTTAGAATTTGCTGTATACTTTTTGTAAAATTCATTTATAGACTGGGATTTTTGCTGTTCCAGACGAATCTCTTCCTGAATCTTTGCCTTTTGTTTTTTCAGCTGTTTTACTTTCGCCTGTTTATCCTTGATCCTTCCTTCGATCGTGTCAGAAGAACTCTTACTGATCACCTGTGTTGGCATTGGAACGACTTTGTTTGTCTCAGCCTTTTTCTTTGATTTTACCTTCTTTGTCTTGGTATATTTTTTGCTTGTTGTCTTTTTCTTCTGTTGTTCTTTCCTTTGCGTTCTTTTTGTTTCTTGCACCGTTGCTGCTGTTTCAGTAGAAACTTCTGTTGTCACTGCCTGATCGGTCTGTGTATCATCTGCATAAACCGGTATTACAGAGATTGTCATAATCGCGCATACAAATGCTGTCATAATCTTACGTCTCATGATCGCTTCCTCCCTTTGTTTGAACATTGTTATGACATGATCATCTTTCTAATACTCAATTTTATCTGGTAATTTCTACCATACTCCTTTTTGTATAAAAATTCAAGTACGCAGTGTTACGTACTTGTAAAATTTTTATGCTTTATGATGCAAGAAACATCCTTCCTCATGGGACTCAATCACACCAACCGCCTGCAGATACGAATATATGATCGTTGTCCCGACAAATTTCATTCCACGTTTCTTTAAATCCTTTGAAATCTGATCGGATAATTCTGAGGATGTTTTTCCCGTCTCATGAATGATCTTATGATCTGTAAACTTCCATAAATATTCAGAAAAGGTTCCGTATTCTTTCTGGATTTTCATAAAAATAACCGCATTTGATACGGCAGCAGATATTTTTCTTTGGTTTCTTATAATTCCTTTATTTTCTTTTAATTGCGCTTGTTTCTCCTTATCATATGCACTGACTTTATATACATCAAAATCATCAAACGCTTCTCTGAACGCTTCTCGTTTATTTAACACACACTCCCACGATAATCCTGCCTGAAACGATTCCAAGATCAGCATTTCAAATAATTTATGGTCGTCATAGACAGGCACTCCCCATTCTTTATCGTGATAATCGATGTATATCGGATTCTTTGGATTAGCCCAACTGCATCTGTCTTTTCCATCGTGATATTTCATAAAAATGTCTTCCTCCATTATGTTTATTATAGTATACCTGACATCTTTGTCAGATCATCTAAAATCCACATTCACAACCACAATCTCCGCTTTCGTTCCGACCCTCATATTCGGGCCAAATAAACCGACACCTGAAGTTACGATCTGATGCGCATTTCCAACCTTACGATATCCATATGGATTCTTCCAAAACAAATGAATTGTAATATTCCCAGGGAACAGCTGTCCATCATGCGTATGCCCGCAAAGATCAAGATCTACCCCTGCCTGATTTAACTCTTCCAACTGCCTTGGCTCATGATCCAGTACGATCACAGGCTTTTTAAGATCCATTCCATTTACCAGTTCTTTTGGAGTCTTACGTCTGCTGATCCCACGGCCTGCTTTCTCAGCATCTGGTCTTCCATAGAGATAGAAGCTTTGATCAATACAGACAGATTCATCTCTTAATAACTTCATTCCTGCCCTTTTTACAAATTCATCCATTCTTGGATCGCTGACCTTTTTCTCCCGACCGCTTCCAAATGTAAATCCTGCAAGAATCTTTTCATCAATATCATGATTTCCATAAACTGCATAAACACCGTATTGACTCTTTAGCTGTCGAAATATCTTGACCAACTGATCTGGATCATCTAATGCATCATATTCATTATCAAAAATATCACCAGCGATCACGATCAGGTCTGGATTTTGTTTATTTACTTTTGTTACCATCTGTTTCATCTGAGAACATCCGATATTGTAGCCAAGATGAAGGTCTGCAAGTAAGACAATCTTTAACTTTTTATGATTTCCTGCCTTTTTATGTATCGTTACATGGTAACTTGTTGTCCTGATATTTCTTGCATTGTATACTCCATAAAAACTGGTTGATAAGATCAGGATCAAACAAATGCTCCCAACAAGTCTGAAAACTTTCGGTGTCCGAAACTTTTCCTGATCAGCTTTTACAAGATAGATTAAGATTAAGCGAATCAGATCCGCAATCATGATCGTAAGTGCCAAGTACATCAAAACACCCAGCCAGTAATTACTGATCAGTTTCATAATACGGCGTATTGTTCCTTGTGGAAGCAAAAATGCGGTCAAAATACTAAATACAAAAAATGCATAGATCATGATCAAAACGACTTTGATCCATTTCTTTTTAAAATGAACATGACAAGTCTCCAGCCATTTTAAGATTCGAAATAAGAAATAAGCGTTTAGCAACAAATAGAATGGTGCCAAGTATATTGCTATCATTTTCTTTTGCACACCTTCTTTCCTGTCGTATTTTATTCATATGAATTTCTTATTTAATTCATTGTGATCGAATAAACGGTTGCCTGATTCGTCAATGGATCTCGATTCTGGTAATCAAACAATAGAATCGTTTCTTTCTTTCTAAAATCCTCATTTACCACATGATCAAATCGTTCCATATGGGAAAGTTTGCGCATATTCTTTTCACCAAAATATGCAAGCTGTTCATCTTTTAATAGGATTTCTTCATTGATATAACGAAGGTCATCCTTCTGTAAGGTATAATCTCCTGCAAAATCCGGGCGTTTCTTTACATTTTCACGCAGATATAAATCATAAGTTAACAGCTCTTTATATAATGCAAGATTTTCTTCTTTTGTAATGGTTTTGATAAATTCATATAAGATTTCAAATCGGGCAATCCGGCTGTGGCTGACCTTGTCATAACCTTTCTCCTCATAAAATCTGGCAAGTGTATCATATAAAGCAAATGCAGTGTCAAATTCTTTTTCCAACAACCGCAAGGTGTTCGAAAACTGGCTGCTATTATAATAAACTTCCACCATTTCTTCCACTTTCTTTAAAACCAGTACATCTTCATAAGGCAGCCATTTTGTATAAAGGACTTCATAAGGCGGTGTATCTTTATAAACAAGCCCATAGTTCTCTTTTTGTTTTTCCATATAAGAACCTTTTAATACTTTCAAAAAGCCTAACTGTAATTGTTCTGGACGTACTTCATAGACATCCTGAAATGACTGTTTAAAACTTTCAAGATCTTCATAAGGCAGTCCTGCGATCAGATCCAAATGTTGATGTATATTATGTCCAGCATTGATCCTTGTTACGATATCTGCAACTTTCTTAAAATCCATTTTCCTGTGAATCTCAGTGATCGTATCGATGTTCGTTGACTGAACGCCAATCTCTAACTGAATCAGTCCCGGACGCATATCAGAGATCAATTCAATTTCATCATCCTTTAAGACATCTGCTGCCACTTCAAAATGGAAATTGGTAATGCCGTTATCATGTTCCTTTATATAACGCCAGATTTCCATTGCATGATCATGTCGACAGTTAAAGGTACGATCGACAAATTTGACCTGTGGCACTTTATGATCTAAGAAAAACTGTAATTCCTTTTTGACAAGAGAAAGATCTCGGAAGCGCAGGCATTTATCAATCGAAGATAAACAATAACTACATGAAAATGGACAGCCCCTGCTTGATTCATAGTAGATGATCTTATGTTCAAAATCTTCAATATGTTCATACACAAATGGAACTTTACTTAAGTCCATCACTGGACGCCATGGTGTTTCTACGATCTCATCTTCATTTCTATAAGTTAGTCCAGGAATCTTGCTAAGATCATCTCTCTTTCCATGATAATGATCAAGCACTTCAAGGAATGTAACTTCTCCTTCCCCTTTCATCACACCCGTTACCTGTGGAAGTCGTCTTAAAACTTCTCTGGAATCATAGGAAACTTCTGGTCCTCCAAGCCAGATTGGAACATCCGGCAGTAGTTTATGGATTTCCCTGATCACACGTTCTATGTATTCAATATTCCAGATGTAACAGGAAAAACAAAGGATATCTGGATGTTTCTGATACAGACTCATCAGGATATCATCCACCTGCTGATTGATCGTATATTCTGCAATCTCGACTTCATCGATATATGGCTTTGCGTAGGCACGAAGGCAGTAAACTGCAAGGTTCGAATGAATGTATTTCGAATTGATCGCTGTTAATATTGTGTGTTTCTTTGTCATATTATTTATCTCGCACTTTCTTTATTTTGTTTCATTCTGAATATCTTTTTGTTTTGTCTTACTCTGAAAATAGATAAACGAATCCGCCGCATCAAGAATATCACTAAATTCATCTCTTGGTGCGATCTCAATATATTTCTTTAATAAATCTTTCTCTTCTTTTTTATATCTTCCATAAAAAATGTCAAACAGATTATGACCCCGCATATAGGTTTTAATCTCTTCCATATGTTCTTTCATATCTTGCGCTGATGTAAAATCACGTCCAATCATTTGCATCAAATGAATTCCACTTTTGATCCTATGCAGATATTCTCTCCATTTATCATATAAAATCTCATAAAAAGCATCTTCAGATTCTACAACTCCAAGTTTTGCCATGATCTCTGGATTTAAAAAATAATTTTCAAAAGAATAATATTTTAAGATCAATACATTTTTCCTTGTCACTTTTGGTAAATGATCAACATCTACAAGATTTCTCTCATCATAATATTTACAAAGTTGTCTTCCAAGCATATCTCGATCCTTACCATCACTATCACGGATCATTAAAAAACGATCCTTCATATAAAGCTGATTTATATATTTTAAGTTGGCATACGTCTTGATATTGGTACAACTGTTTGTTGTCAGGATCGCTACACGATTTAATCTGCCGTCTTCATCATAAATTTCAGAATAATAATGATTTAACAACAATGGCAAGCGGTATTTATCTTGTTTTCCTTCTACGATAAAAACAAAATCGACATTCATAAGATCGGAAGCATTATATCCAAGATCGTCTAATACCGAACTAATGTTCGTTTTCTTCTTTGCAACAGAATATGAATCTTCATCCAATATGATCTGACATAATTGTCTACTGCTAAAATTGGCTAATAAGTGTGGAGAATGTGTTGTAAAGATCACCTGATTCTTCTGTGCCAGACGATAAAGGATCTCACTGGCTGTCTTTTGCAGCTGCGGATGCAAAAACATCTCTGGTTCCTCTACCAGGATGATCGATGCAAGACTATTCTCATCCATTACATAAGCTTCCAGAAGAGAAAGCATATAAATACTTTTCATTCCACGTCCCAATCGTTCCACAGAAATTGAAATATCACGTTCTTTGTTATAAGCTTCTGCATTAACTTGAAGCATTTGGTCAACATCGTAATTCATAGAGAAAATGATATCCTCAAATCCACCGTTCTTATGGAAGCTCTCATTAATACGTTTCTCAAACTGGTCAATGTTCATCTCGTACAATTTATATTCAAATAACTTTGCAGCCTCAAATGCATTCAGCTCTTTTGGACTCTTCTGATCAATCAGACCGATACACTGAAAACAATGGGTACATGGTTTCACAGGATCAAACATACAGCAATTTGTACGCATGATCTTAAGCAAACTGTCTTCCTGTAGCATAAAAAGATCATCCTGTATCTGTTTTAAATTACGGTTCGTTCCAATGAAATAAATGGTTGGAAAAATCTCTCGAATATACTTATTATGTTTCTTCTTACCATCGTAAAACCGCTGTTTGCCTTCTTTATTAGCAATAAACGTAAAGGTGATCTCTTCATTTTTGTAAGATGGAAATTTACTCTCAAAATCCTTTTTCCAAAGATCGTATTTTTTATACTGGCTCACCATACCATTTTTATGGAAAATATGAAGATCTTCTTCTGTAATGGATAATATAAATCCAATCTCTATATTTTGCATTGTCTCGTTAAAATCATCCAATGAGATTTCATAAGATCCTTCGACTGCACGCAAGGCATGAAGGATGGATGATTTTCCTGTATTATTCTTTCCAACAAGAATCAGAGCATTCTGGATATCTGATATTTCCATATGCCGGATTGATTTAAAATTCTTAATTGATAGATATTTAATTTCCATAAGATGCTCCTTCCTTTTTATCTTTATTATCTCACGAATCATCTTGGAAATCTATATTCTATTATAAATAACATTCTGGCCGTCTTGTTGAGAAATATGGTTTGCTTTCTCTTAATTTCTTCGCTTTTTTAAGATCAATATCACACTCGATCAACTGCTGTATATCATCTGCTTTAAAGATCACATTTCCGTCTGGACCAACAATTAAAGATTCTCCTGCAAACTCCATATGATCTTCTTTTCCTACACGGTTGCACATCGCAATAAATACTTGATTTTGCATTGCCTGTATACGGATTTCCCATTCAAACATCTCCATTGGTTCATCTTTTGTATTTGCTGTTGGAATGATGATCAGATCGGCTCCTTTTAAAGTTGAAGTACGAATACTTTCTGGAAGGTGTCTGTCATAACAGATGACAATTCCAATCTTGCCAAATGTGGTATCAAAAACCTGAAAACCTTCTTCGGATGGTGTGTAGTAATCCTGCTCATAGAAATTTTGAGCCTGTGCAATATGCACCATCTTAGAACGGCCTTCAAGTTCTCCTTTGGGGTTGATCCATAAAGAAGTATCATAACGTTTTTGATTTTCTTCGAAATAAACATTCGGAGATAAATAATAGTGATGCTGTTTTGCTTTTTCTTTCAATAATCGTACCTCCTTGCTATGAATCGTCATACAATATTTTGTTGCATCTTTCTTTTCATATTTCGGAAAAAATGGGGACAATTGAATTTCAGGAAAAAACAAAAGATCACTGTCTTTTGCCCGATCACAGTATTTTAGGGAAGTTTCTAAATTGTAGTTGATATCGTCAGTCATCTGCATCTGTGCCATTGCAAGTTTCATCTTAATTATCTCCTTGTCTTTTATTTTTGCGATCTTTATTATCTCATTTTTATATGTTAAAATCCAGTCACAAACAGCCATATATTTAGAAATGTTACAATCAGTGCAATCATAAAAAGTAAGATCTTTAATCGTTTCGAATTCACGTATTTCCCCATGACTTTCTTTGAGGATGTCAGATAAATCTGAGTAAAGATCGTAATCGGAAGTTGAACTGCCAAAAACATCTGGGAATAGATCAATCCATCGAATGGAGCTTTTATCAGTAAAATAATCAATGTTGCCGGAATCATCGTAATAAGAACTCCTAATTTCGTATCTTTATGATGAATATCATAAGGATGATCAAAAATTCCAGAAAAAATCGTTCCACCAGCCATTCCTGCTGTAATACTTGATGAGATTCCAGCAAGTAATAATGCAAGTGCAAAAATAATCGATGCTGCATTTCCAAGAAGTGGTGTTAACATGGAACCAGCTAAATGAATATCATCAATAGAATGACCATTTCCATGATATAAAGTAGCTGCTGCCATTAAGATCATTGCACTGTTGATCGCCCATCCTATGATCATGGAAAATAAGGTATCCTTAAATTCGTATTTTAATTGTTGTTCTATCACGTTTTCATCTTTTAGATTCCATTCTCTACTCTGAATGATCTCTGAGTGTAAAAACAGATTATGTGGCATCACAACTGCTCCTAGAACACTCATAACAACTGGAAGTGAACCTTTTGGAACTTCTGGCTTTACCCATCCGATCAGTGCCTGTTTCCATTCAATATCTGCAATACAGATTTCAAACAGGAATGAAAACCCGATCAATGATACAAATAAGATGATCAGTTTCTCGATTCTGCTATAGGCATTTGTAAACTGACAGATCAACACGATCCCTAAAATGATAAATGTACCAATTTTTACTGGAATATGGAACAGCATTTCTAATGCCATTGCACCACCTAAAAGTTCTGCCATTGCGGTTGCGATCGATGCTGCGACTGCTGTTAATAAAATGATATTCTTAAGACCTTTGTTGATATACAGACTTGTTGCTTCTGATAAACATTTTCCTGTGACGATTCCTAGATGGGCTGCATTATGCTGTAAGATAATGAGCATGATCGTTGATAATGTGACCATCCATAATAACGTATATCCATAACCGGAACCTGCTGCGATATTACTTGCCCAGTTTCCGGGATCTATAAAACCTACAGTGACTAATAAACCTGGGCCGATATACCTTAAGAAGTTCATTGTTTCTTTTGTTGATGATTTAAATAATTGCATCATACACGAAATGTTCCTTTCTTTTTATTTTTGTTCTAGTTAGTCTTAACTAACTATTATTATACATAGAAGGGGAAAGTTTGCAAGCTTTGTGAAAAATTGATAGAATAAGTCATGTATTATTTTCATTTACTACTACTGAATAGCCGTAAATGGTATGCTAAATAAATAAGAAACAGGTGAATTTTATGAAATCATTACCATATTATGACGATCTGACTGCAAGACAGACGATCAAATTACGTGAACTTATTAAAACACTCCCGCCTTTTGCGAAAGAATTCTTCCGTGCAATTGATTCTACCACACAAGTAAGAACTCGAATTGCTTATGCATATGATCTGAGAGTCTTCTTTCATTTTCTGATCGATGAAAATCCTGCTTACCGTAATTACTCTGTGCTGGATTTTAAAGTAAGTGATCTTGATAAGATTGAATCCGTTGATTTGGAAGAATATATGGAATATTTAAAGGTTTACATCTCGGAAGAACAACATAAGCATATGCAGAATACTGAACAAGGTGTTTTTCGTAAGATGTCTGCACTCCGTTCTTTTTACGGATATTTTTACAAACGACAGCTGATTGAGAAAAATCCAACATTGCTTGTTGATATGCCAAAAATCCGCGAGAAGGAAATTATCCGTTTAGAAGCCGATGAAGTTGCTTCTTTGCTTGATTTTGTAGAACACGGTGGTGACCATTTAACTGGACAGAAACTTGCTTATTATGAAAAGACCAAGGAACGTGATCTTGCGATCATTACACTTCTTCTTGGAACTGGAATCCGTGTATCTGAATTAGTGGGCTTAAACGTTGATGATGTTGATTTCCGCAATAACGGTCTTCATCTGATCCGAAAAGGACGAAAAGAAATGACCGTCTACTTTGGAAATGAAGTTGCGGACGCTTTGGAGCAGTATATGGAAGGCAGCAGAAAACTCATCATTCCAAAGGAAGGACATGAAGATGCTTTATTTTATTCTATGCAAAGACGAAGGATTGGTGTGCAGGCGGTCCAGAATCTTGTGAAAAAATATGCGAAGGAAGTCACTCCACTAAAGAAGATCACTCCTCATAAACTACGTAGTACTTATGGTACTGCTCTTTATCAGGAGACCGATGATATTTATCTTGTGGCGGAGGTTCTTGGACACTCTGATGTTAATACGACTCGAAAACATTATGCGGCAATGTCTGATACGAGACGGCGTCAGGCAGCAGGGAAAGTTGTATTGAGGGAATCTGCTTCTCAGGATGTGGATGGTCAGAAACATTAAATAAAAAGCAGAAATATTCAAGAATTTAAGTATTTATAGCTCTGATTCATAGAATATTTCTGCTTTCTTAATCTGCTTATTTTTTAATTTTTACTTTTTTCACTGAACTCCATTTAGAATAAATTGTTTTCTTTCCAGCCTTTTTCATACATCTGATTCTTACATAGTAAGTCTTTTTCTTTTTCAGCTTTTTGATCGTTGCTGATACTGTTTTATTTTTTTTGATATTAACTGTTTTCACTCCGGATTTGAAGTTCTTCTTCATAGAATACTGAATCTGGTAACCTGCTGCCTTGGTGTTTTTCTTCCACCTAATCTTTGCTTTCTTTCCTTTGATATTCTGAACTTTTAAGATATTTGTTCCAGAAACTGTGATTGCAGCTGTGGTAGAAGGTTTCTTTGTTGCTGGAGTGGATGGTTTGATCTGTCCACCGACCTGATCTTTCTGTTTGTCTCCTGCGTTGTCTTTGTTTCCCTGATCAGGTTTCTGGTTACTTCCATGATTTCCATCGTCGATATCCCCAGAATCTGGTTCTCCTGAATCAGTGATTCCTGAGTTATTGTCATCTTTTACTGTTAGCGATGGGGATTTTCCTTTTAGCGTGATGAGAATCGGATTTCTGTAAAATTCATTTTGTGTAACATCTTCATCTCTTTGTTCCCCTAGTACACCGTATCTTGCATTTCCACTTGCCCAAAGTGATCCATCTGTTTTCAGATAAAAACTACTTTCATAGGAGTAATAGCTTGCATTCTTTACCTGATCTGCAATCTGTACTGGATTGGCTTCAACCATATAAAAATTCTTTGAATCATACGCCCCGGTGTTCGGTTCCTTGCCATTTCCAAAGATTCCATAGAAATTTGATCCCCACATATATAGCTTTTTATCATTTGTGATTGCTGCATACGCTCCTGAAATTCCTTTAAAATTTTCTGTTTTTACAATTTCATTTACATTGCTAATGTTCATTTTGGTTGGTGTTAATACATAGGAATCTTCCCAAGAACTATTTCCATAAGTTCCAAGACCAGCTTCACCTTTGCTATTAAGTCCCCAACTATATACTTCTCCAGATTTTGTAACTGCAAATGAAGTTGTTCCGCTTTCATATGATTTTATATTTGATAAAATCATTTTTGGTATCGTTTTGTCTTCTGAATCATTTCTTCCTGCATAATTTTCATCCATATCAGAATAATACCATGCATATAAATCTCCATTTTCAGTTAATGCTGTATATCCTGCCTGACTAAATTGAATTTTTGTGATCTGCCCTGAAATATGTTCTATATTCTTGACTTCTTCTGGTGTATAATGTGTCATCTGATCCCTATATTCGTAAATATTTCCCCACGCATAAACTTTTCCAGAAGATGTTATTGCTGTTGTTGTCGATCCACATATACTTACATCGGAAACATCTGAAATTCCATTTACCTTCTGTGGTGTATTATAGCTTTTCGAGTTATCAGAATTTTCACCGATTCCAAGCCCATAGGCACTATTATCACCCCACATGTAAAGATCTCCATCCTCTGTAATAGCTGCTGTTTTATTCCAGCCTTTATTCGATAGAATTACTTTTTTCACCCGTTTTGGTATGTTTACTTGTCTTGGGAAAAAATTATTAAGTTCACAATCACCGATTCCTAATTCACCGTTCGTGTCACATCCCCACATCCATAATGTTCCATCATTTTTAATCGCCGCATAATAAGTATCTGTAAGTACAAATTCTTTTACATTTGTCATAAATACTGATGGAGTTTTTGGTGTATACAGACTTGAATCAATCGCATGATATTTGTCCATTGCCGCCATAGATCCCCAAGTCCACAAATCTCCGTTCTTCATCAATGCTGCTGAATAGTACCCAGCTGTCTGAATGTCTTTGATATTTTTTGTAATCTCAATATCTTCCTGTGTCGGTACATATTGTTGTTGTGCTGCTTTTACTGGTGTCACAATTGTTAATGCCATCACTAGCGAAAGAGCAAATGACAGACATTGTTTGATCATTCCTTTTCTTCTTTTTTCCATACGCATTCTCCTTGTTTCTTACTTGATTGACAACTCCCCTTTGTCTCTTTTATTATACACGAAAGAAAATATGTCTGGAATACGAATCAAAAATTTTCTTTGATAGCTTTTTCATAAATGAGGAATAAAATCATTCGCACTTCATTGCTATTTTTTATTAATTATAGTAAAATTGGTATAGTTTGATTCCATAGGAATCGTATTAAAAATGAATGAAAATAAAGGAAGTGCGAAAAATGGAAACTATCGGAAGAAATGATGCATGCTGGTGTGGCAGTGGAAAAAAATACAAAAAATGCCACTGTCAGTTTGATGAGAAATTAAAAGAATTACAGCAAGAAGGACATATCATCCCATCTCACGATATGATCAAAACTCCAGAACAGATTGAGAAGATCAAAGAAAGTGGAAAAATCAATATCGCTGTTTTGGATTATGTTGCAGAGCATATTAAAGCGGGAGTTACAACACAGCAGATTGATGACTGGGTATATGAACAGACAACATCCCGCGGTGCAATCCCTGCTCCATTAAATTATGAGGGATTTCCTAAGAGCGTTTGTACTTCAGTGAATGATCAAGTATGCCACGGAATTCCTTCAGAAGATGTCGTTTTACAGGAAGGTGATATCATCAACGTCGATGTTTCTACGATCTATCATGGATATTTTTCAGATTCTTCTCGTATGTTCTGTATTGGTGAAGTTTCTAAAGAAAAGAAAAAATTAGTTGATGTTACAAAAGAATGTGTTGAGATTGGTCTTAAGAATGTAAAACCTTGGGGACTTCTCGGCGATATGGGACATGCTGTGCATATGCATGCTGTAGAAAATGGCTACACTGTTGTCAAAGAAATCGGTGGGCATGGTGTTGGTCTTCAGTTCCATGAAGATCCTTATGTAAGCTATGTTTCTGAACCTGGTACTGGTATGGTTATGGCTCCTGGTATGATGTTTACGATCGAACCAATGGTTAATATGGGTACCGACGAGTTTTATGTTGATGAAGTTGACGAATGGCAGATTTATACTGATGATGGACAGCCTTCTGCACAGTGGGAAGTTCAGGTTCTTGTAACAGAAGATGGTTATGAACTGATTGCTTATTAATATTTTGATATAAGCCCAAATACTATTTAAAAAATGAAGTATTATGAATAAATAACGTTCATAATACTTCATTTTTGCTATTTTAATATCTTTATATTACTCCATGCACTATAATGTAATTGCTTTCCATCTACTTTATAAGCACGAATTCTTACATAATACGATTTTTCCTTTTTCATTCCATAAATCTTAGGATTGAACTTATAAGTTGAAATTTCTTTTATCTTAGACTTGTTATTCTTAAATTTCTTAGATGTAGAGATTTGAATCTTATAACCATCTGCTTTTCTTCCATACAATTTTGTATTTTGTATTTTGAGATTTCTTTATATTACTGATCACTGGAGCCTTCAAATATAAAATCTTTTTTGTAATACTTTTTGTTCCAGTTGACTCTATAAAATCAATGGAATTAGAAGCATATGCATAAATCTTATATTGATATTTCTTACCATTCTCTACTGTTTTATCCGTATATTGATTTTCTTTTAGTATTTTCAGATCTTTCCACTTACTATTTCCTAATTTTCTCTGAATACGATATCCATGCGCATTATTTACTTTCTTCCATTGAACTTTAATTCCTTTGTTCGTATTCAATATATTCATGATTTTTGGAGCAGAAAGATATTGGGGTAATGCTGGTCCTGGATCTATGATATCTTCTGGCCAATTGCATATTATATCAGTTTCTGTATTTTGTTCTTCATTCTTTTCTTCTGCAAATACATCACAATCATACGAATTTACGTTACAACTTATTAATATAACTAATGAAATAACCACGATACTTCCATATTTTATGAATTTTTTCATCTTTTTACCCCTTCTTTTCATCTATCTGATAATATATATTATACCACAAAGAAAGAATACCGCATAGAAGGATTTTTTCTCTGTGCCGGAACATTCTAATGAAACGAAAAAAAACATCCTTATCTCTAAGAATGCTTGAATCTTCATATTAAATCTATATATAAAGGATATACCTTCAAAACAACATACAAGAATCTTTCTACATCTCTTACACTTCAGCCTTCTTTGGTTAAAGCCTCGACCGATTAGTAACAGTCAGCTCCATACGTTACCGTACTTCCACCTCTGCCCTATCTACCTCGTCGTCTTCAAGGGGTCTTACTACCTTTCGGTATGGGAAATCTTATCTTTAGGGGGGCTTCACGCTTAGATGCCTTCAGCGTTTATCCCTTCCAGACTTGGCTACTCTGCTATGCACTTGGCAGTACAACAGATACACCAGCGGTCCGTCCATCCCGGTCCTCTCGTACTAAGGACAGCTCCTATCAAATTTCCTCCGCCTGCGCCGGATAGGGACCGAACTGTCTCACGACGTTCTGAACCCAGCTCGCGTACCGC
>OLQH01000095.1_pt1 | contig 106092 bp, 89 predicted proteins | sample 1672671 | NCBI WGS metagenome assembly OLQH01 (sample SAMEA3136712, study PRJEB25190) | human gut metagenome | reverse complement strand
TTATTATACATGAATTCTTTGAGAATAAGGTGTCAACTTTATTTATACAACATCAGTATAAGGTTTTACCAGATAATGCATGGCACGTACTTTAAAACCTTCCAGTGCATGATCCAGGGATGTTGTAGTAAAAATCAACAGACAGTCTTTGTTGGTATTTCTAAATTCACGGGCGATTTCAATTCCATTTGCCCCGTTCATATAAATGTCCAAAAATAAAACTGTGAAGTCATGTTCTTTTGAAGCCTTGAGAAATGCTTCTCCATTCTCATATTCATAGCAATGAAACGCTACATTTTTCTGATCTAATATATTTTCTAATCGTGTTCGAAGCAGAATACGCTCTTCTGCAATATCATCAACAATAGCGATTAACATACGAATATCCTCCCTGATTTGTATCTATTCAAAATAAATACAAACGTTTTGACATAGGATTAGTATACCACAGAATGACGATTCGTGCCATTTTCAGACAGTTCATGCCAAAAATATTGAACAATCTGGTATCAAAAATATAATAATAAGAAATATGATTGCCGATAATATAGCAAAATACAAATGAGGAGGAAAAACGGATATGAAAACAATAAAAAGGATAATGGCAGCGCTCATATGTATGACGATAGCACTTACGGGGATTCCAATCAGTGTAAAAGCGGCAGATTCCAGTGGAAGTATGTCAACAGAGATGGAGACAAATAGTGAATTATTTATTACATTGGAAGAAAACAAAGACTACCGTTGGAATGTAAATGATAATGCAGAAAAAAACAGTGTTGTTCATTTGGATAGTTCGGAAGGAAATAATTGTCGTTTCCGTTTAGATCATATAGAAAATGAATGGTATGGGATTAAACATATTAAAGTAGATGGAACGGATCGTTTTGCAGACGTGGATGGTAAAAGTAAAGACAGCGGTGCAGTACTTCATTTATGGGAGTCTTCAGACAGTGAAGTAAAGGGAAATAATCACCGCCAGTTTGCCTTTTATTATATCGGTAATGATGCAAATGGAAATGCGAGATACTATATTAAGAATAGAAACAGTGGAAAATGGATCGGATATGAAGGAAAACTGAATAATAACAATCCGAAAATCATCCAGACAGATGAGAGCAACAGAAAAGTCTGGCTGATCACAAAATCCGTAGTTCCACTCACAGGAAAAGAAAGTCAGGTTTTAAAAGAAGAAGATACAAGTGCTATTTGTGAAATTCATGAAGCAGGAAAACTTGATGCTTTAAATAGAGCAAGTAATATAGCGGTTCCAGGATCTTGTCCAACGTTTCAGGTAATGGGAATAACCAGTAAATGGAAATTGAAATGGATACCAGAGTATCATGCTTATCAAATAGATGCAGTCTCTGATGGTGAAAGCACAACTAATCTATCTTTAGATGTAGAAGGAGAATCAGGAAAACTTTGGGCAAGTGTGAATATCTGGACAACTGAAAAATTTGACAGGAATCAGAATACAAGTCAATTGTGGCGATTTTTTAAGCAGAAAGATGGTACATATAAAATTCAGAATGCCAGAACTGGATGGTATATCGAAAATAGAGTCCCAAGTTTAGTGTTTGGGAAAGAGGGAATGAATGTAGAGTTATCTATTTTAGCAGGTAATACAGCTGAAACAGCTTACAGTTATGCGAATGAATGGATGGCAGGCATCCCAGATGAGGCACTACTGTCTTCAATTAATATTCCGGCAACACACGATACCGGGACAGCAGGGGTTGTGGAAGATTTGGTTCCAAGTGTATCTATTACATCCTGTCAGAAACAGTCATTCTTACAGTAAAACCAGATGCCGGTTCTACAATTGGATTAGAGCATGCGGTCGCTGAATTTATTGAAAAAAATAAGGACAAGGTCTACAGTGGAGGGGATATCCCATCAATGAAGGAAGCAAGGGGAAAAATCATATTTCTTCGAAGATTTAATCTGACCAAGAACTACGACAGTTCGGTTGAACGTGCGATGGGATTTAACCTTACGAATTGGGATGACATAAAATATAAAGATTATAAATATGCGTACAAGTTATATGATGATGGAAAAAATCATGTGTATATTAAGGATGCATATAATACATATGGAAGTGAGAAGTGGCCGTATATATTAGAAACGATGAAGCAGACAACAGGACAGGATACAAGCCATCCGATCGAGTACAATTCTTGGGTATTTAATTATACCTCTTGCTCACAAGGAGCACCGTTAGGATTGACACAGGAAATTAATCCGAGATTATTTAAAGACGAAGACAATTGTATTGACAACCGATTCCTCGGAACAGTAATGCTTAACTTTATTGATGAACCAATGTCACGGTTGATCTATGAGACAAACAGCAACACGATATTTGAACCAAAGCTTCCTACACCGGAAGTAGAAGTTGAATATGGTCAGACATTGGCAGAAGCTACATTGAAAGGGATTGAAAATGCACCGGCAGGAACATGGAAGTTTGAAGATGCAGCTCATGTTGTGACAGATCAGGAAGTAGCAGATCAGACAAAATTTGAACTGACCTTCCTGCCGGCAGATAATAAAAAATACAAAACTGTTACTATGTGGGTTCCGGTAAAAACAGTGAATAAGTCAGAAGTTATCACAGCGTATCTCGGATATGAAGAAATTTCCTATGGTGAAACTCCGAAGATGTCATACGTTGTTGTACCAACGGAAACACTGAGCGCAGATGAAGTGGAAGAACTTTTTGCAAATGTTACGGATGAAATGAGAATCCAGGAGACAGGACAGTCATTAAATGAGACAATCGATGCAGGAAGCTATAAGATTGATTGTCCGGAAACAGTAGGCGGATTCAAGGTAAACTGGATTCATTTGAAAGAATACGATCTTGATATCAATCCAGTGAACACAATGGAAACAACAGGTTCCAAAAGCAGCACAGCAGAAAATACTACATTCGAAAATGGAGCAGTCAGTAGTGCACAGAGAATCATTGTCCGTGCAGAAAAGAAAACAAAGACATATGGAGATGAGTTGACCAGCGCAGATCTTACATTTACGATCAGTGATTCAGAAAGGGCGAAACTTCTTCCGGGTGATACCGTTGAAAGTCTTGGACTGACATTGAAAGCAACAACTATCGAACCGGAAGATGTTCTGACAGGAAGCATAACAGATGAAGATGGAGATGACATTCTTGGCGCATATGGAAACGCAGGAAGATATGTCATCCTGAAAGACAATGCGACAAATACGAAATATGATGTTGTAGTTCTTCCGGCATTCCTTAATGTATCACCAAAGGAAGCAGAGATAGAATGGAATGCGGCAGCACAGTATACATATACAGGAAATGCATGTGGAATAGAGGCAAACGTGAAAGCAGACAGCCTTTTAGAAAAGGATAGTTGTGCGATTAAAAAACTGCTCAATGCAGATCATACAGAAGTTGGAAATTACAAGGCGCTTGCAATAGGTCTGACCAATGAAAACTATATCTTTTCCGGTACAAACCGCGTGCATGTATGGGAATATGAGATTTTGCAGGCAGATCCGGAAGTGACTTTCCCGGCAGCAGAAGTGATTTATGGAGACAGCTTAAAGAAAGCAACACTTTCCGGTCAGTCGGGAGAAGGTGTATTCCGTTTTGCAGACGATACGACAATGCTTACAGTAGCAGAGGATCAAAGTGAACAGGAGATGATCTTCACACCGGCTAATCCGAACTACAAGACAGTTACATCAAATATTCCTGTAACAGTAAAACCGAGAAGCATTACGATCAGACAGGACCGTACGGAGAAAGAATATGGACAGACGATTACAGAGTATACCTGGTCAATCAGTGATGGAAGTCTGGCAGGGGATGATCAGTTAGAGGATTTGAAAATAAATGTCACATTGACAGCAGGAAATGCAGAAAAAGAAAACTGTACGGTCGGTCTTTATGATATTACAGAAAAAACTCCGCTGACAGCAGAGAATGCGAATTACGCAGTACTGTTTAAACCAGGAACACTGCAGGTACAGCCAAAACCTCTGGGCGTTGCATGGAATACGGACGGAACTGTGATTTATACGGGAAAAGAAACAAATGTGTCTGCAGAATTTACAGGGGTATTGTTCGAAGATGACTGCAAGGCGGTTGTAGAAGGTGAAAATGAAACCAAGATCGGAACATATACAGCCACCATTGTCGGAATGATTGGTGAACAGAGTGATAATTATGTGCTTCACGGAGAGGATACAGACTATCAGATAGAGTATCAGATTGTGAAGAAAGAAGAAACAAAGAATCCAACCGATTCAAAGGAAACACCGACAGGTACTGCAGGAAAGAAACCAACAGGAACTTCAGTGTCAGGAAAACAGGTGAAAACAGCAAAGACAGGAGACAGCATCAGTTACCTCTGGATTCTGATGATTGCAGGATCAATTGCAGTGATCGGTGGAATGATTTATGTTATTAGAAGAAGAAAACAGAAGTAAAATTAAAGTGAATCTATAAACGATAGATAGAAAGGTGTCAGGCATATGTGGAAGCTGTTATTTTAAACTTCGGTCTGACACCTTTTGTTGAAAAAAAGATAAAATTAGTATATTATGAAAACAGATGCGGTATATCTTAAACATGTAATAAAAAGTGTTTCTGACCGCAATGTGTTGAGAGAAAAGGAGGGTAAGAAATGAGTGAATTAAGCAAAAAAGCAAGAAATAGAACAAGAGTCCAGATGGTACTGACAATGTTGGTTATCGTTTCTATTATCAGACAGTTTTTTCTAGGAAACTATCACAATATGTTTCTTGGCATTCTAACATTGATTTTGTTTATGGTGCCACAGTTTATCGACAAGAAACTTGGAGTGACAATTCCGGTTGGTCTGGAAACGGTTATTCTGATTTTTATCTTTTCAGCAGAGATACTTGGAGAGATCAATGCATTTTATGTAAAGATTCCGGTATGGGATACTATTTTGCATACAACGAATGGATTCCTGATGGCGGCAATCGGGTTTGCGCTGATTGATTTATTCAACAGAAGTGATCGATTTTCAATTAAGATGTCCCCATACTTTGTGGCATTTTTTGCATTTTGTTTTTCAATGACAGTTGGTGTTTTGTGGGAGTTCTTTGAATTCAGTATGGATTGGTTTTTCGGATTGGATATGCAGAAAGACTGGATCGTTCCGGCAATTAATTCAGTGAAGCTGAATCCGACAGGAGCAAATATCCCAATCCATGTAGATGTTCAGTCTGTTGTGATCAACGGTGAGACGTGGAATCTGGGCGGATATTTAGACATTGGAATCGTAGATACAATGAAAGATCTTATGGTGAATTTTGTCGGAGCTGTTGTATTTTCTGCCATTGGAATTTTATATTTGAAACATCGCGGAAAAGGAAAACTGGCAGCTTCATTAATTCCACAGGTAAGAGATACGGATGCAGAAACATCTGAAAAATAGAAAACGTAAAGGACAGATCGATGAACAGTCAAAAAGAAATTAGAAATATAAAGATAAAAAACCAGTTAGAGCTCTGGCTGTTCTGTGCAATTATCGGTGCAGTTGCCGGCGGATTGGTCTGGGCACTTTTGAAGATCATGGCAGTCGGAATGAATCTTATCTGGGAATGGGTTCCGGAACATTTTTTATTACCATACTATACGATAGTGGTCTGTGTGATCGGTGCATTTTTTGTCGGTGTCTTCCGGAAGATGTTCGGAGATTATCCGGAGGAAATGGAAACTGTTATGGCAAAAGTGAAAACGGAAAAGCATTATGATTACAAAAATATGCTTGTCATGATGATCGCAGCAGTGCTGCCGCTTTTGATCGGAAGTAGTGTAGGTCCGGAAGCCGGGCTTACCGGAATTATCGTCGGAATGTGTTACTGGGCAGGAGATAATCTGAAGTTTGCCAGACAGCATGCGAAGGAATACTCCCAGATCGGGGTAGCAGCATCCTTAAGTGTTTTATTCCATGCTCCGCTATTTGGATTATTTGAAGTGGAAGAGAACACTTTAGAAGAGAATAATTCAGAACAAACTGTTGTTCCGGAAGGAATTTCATCAAAGATATTTATTTATGGAATCGCAATTGCTGCTGCAACAGGTATTTATGCAGGACTTTCCGCAGTATTCGGTTCAGGACTTTCCGGTTTTCCAAGCTTTGAGGCAGTTGAGATCGGAAAGATGGACTATGCATTAATACTTCTCTATATTATTGCAGGATGCGTGTTAGCTGTTTTTTATGAAAAGACACATCAGATAACGAAGAAAACTGCGAAAAAGGTACCGGCAGTTCTTCGAGAAGTTCTCGCAGGAATTTGTCTTGGAATCTGTGGAATGTTAATCCCGGCAGTTATGTTTTCGGGAGAAGAACAGATGGGAGTGTTGATGAAAGAGTATAGTCAATACCTTCCGTTAGCACTGATCGGAGTTGCATTTTTGAAAGTGCTTCTCACAAATATTTGTATACAGTTCGGTTTGAAGGGAGGACATTTCTTCCCGGTTATCTTCGCAGGTGTATGCATGGGATATGGCGTGGGAATGCTGATTTGCGGAAATGTAGAGAGTCATCTAGTTTTCGCATCTGCAATTGTTACAGCGGCGCTTCTAGGTGGAACGATGAAAAAGCCGTTAGCCGTTACAATGCTTCTGTTTCTATGCTATCCGGTGAAATTGTTCGTATGGATTTTTGTGGCTGCGGCAGCAGGCAGCAAATGCCTATCCTTATTTGATAAGAGAAAAGTGGAAAACAAAAATTCCGTTGAGTGAAAACTCAGCGGAATTTTTTTACCCTTTTTGAGATGTCTTCCAGTTCTTCTTTGGAAAGTTCCGGGAGACGTTCTAATTTATCCAGGAACATCATTGCCGTTTCACGACGCTGCATCTCTACAATCTGTCCGTAATAATTGACAACAACACCGGTAACGATTGCAACAACGAAGATCGTGTAGATTGTGACAAGTACCGAAACCAGTTTGCCAATGAAAGTTATGGCAACAATATCGCCGAACCCGGCGGTAGAAAGTACCGCATAGCAATACCAGAGGGCATCTCCATAGTGGTTGATGTCAGGCTCTACCAGTTGAATGATGGCTGCGGATACAAAGAGAAATACGATATAACCGGAAAGAATCTGGGTTGCTTTCGTGCGTTTTAGGATTATCCATAAAAGTTTTAGCTTTTTCATATATTAACGGCTCCGTTTCATAAATTTCAGATAAATTAATTATATCATGAAATGGAGTCAAAAGAATAGTTAGATAAAATTTATTCTACGGTTTTCATTTTACTGCCTTTATTCAGAATTCCATTAAAGCGGCTCATGAATGTGATTGTTGTGATTGTGGCTGCAACAATATCACTGATCGGTTCTGCAAGAAAGACTGCAAAAACCTTATCCTGAATAAAGACTGGCAGGATAAAGATCAGCGGAATCAGCAAGATCAGTTTTCTTAAGCAGGCGAGCAGCAGACTGACCTTTGCCTGTCCCAATGCCATGAAACTTTGCTGACATGCAACCTGGAATCCGAGGGAGAAAATACCTGCCATATAGATTCTCAGCGCCCATGCGGTATAAGTGATCAGATCCGTATTGTTGGAAAAGATTCCTGCAAACAGCTTAGGAAACAGCAGCATGATCAGCCAGAAACAGCTGGTGAAAATCGTACAAACCTTAAATTGTGTAAAGAAGGCTTTTTTTACTCGCTCTTTATTGCCGGCACCGAAGTTATAACTCATGATCGGCTGACCGCCCTGGCAGATTCCCTGCAGTGGCAACGTGGCAAGCTGGCTGACACTTGTAATGATCGTCATGGCTCCGACAGCAAGGTCTCCACCATATCTTGACAGACTGGAAGTAAAGCTGATGGAGAGAATACTTTCTGTAGAAAGCATGACAAAAGTGGAAATACCAAGTGCAAGGCATGGTAAGATAACATCCTTTTGTAATCTGAAATTTTCTTTTCTAAGATGAAGGATCGTCTTCTTCCCGGATAAGAAGCGAAGAATCCAAATCGCACCGACAGCCTGACTTAAAACAGTGGCAAGTGCGGCACCTCTTACACCAAGATTGAATACGAAGATAAAAATCGGATCAAGAATGATATTGATCACAGCTCCGATCACAGTAGTCATCATACTGATCTTGGCAAATCCCTGTGTTGTAATAAATGGATTCATTCCCATCACGATTAAGACAAAGATACTTCCAAGGATATAGATTCTTGCGTATGCTACTCCGTACGGCAGTGTCTTCTCGCTGGCTCCAAAAAGTGTCAACAGCTGTGGTGCAAATGTAAAGAAGACTACAGTAAGTATGACAGCCATAAGGATGAGAAGCGCAAAACAGTTTCCAAGGATTTTTTCAGCTGTTTTATTATCTTTCTTTCCCATAGATATCGCAGCACGCGGAGCACCACCGGAACCTGCAAGCATAGCAAAAGCGTTGATCAGCATAAGGATCGGTGTAAATAATCCAACGCCGGTTAATGCCGCGGCTCCAACACCGGAAATGTGTCCGATATAGATTCGGTCTACAATGTTATATAGAAGATTGATGATCTGGGCGACAACCGCAGGAATTGCAAGCTGTGCCAGAAGGCGCGGAATCTTTTCAGTCTCCATCGCCTGAGAAGTTGATTTCATGTCCATAACGATTTTCTCCTAAATAGTTTTAAAGTCAAAGAAGATTATACATCTCGTGTAAAGGAAAAAGCAATAAGAAATCCAAAGTCACTATTGTATCAGGAATAGAAACTTTGGATTTCGATATTGTCAATATTTTACCATATATGCATGATGTGTTGCATTGCAAGGCTGACTACTGTAATACCAACCCAGCAGGAAGCACCGAGAAGGATTGGCTTTCCACCAGATTTGACCAGCTTCACAACATTGCTGTTCAGACCGATCGCAGCCATAGCCATGATAATGAAGAACTTAGACAGTTCTTTCAGCGGAGCAAATACATCCGCACTTACCCCAAGGCTCATGCATACAGTTGTAATGACAGCCGCAATGATAAAGTACAGGATGAACATCGGAAATGCTCTTTTTAAGCTGAACTTACCGGATGTTTTTCCGTCTTTTGCGTCTGATTTCGCACGAACCAGTGAGAGTACAAGTGTAATCGGAATGATTGCAAGTGTACGTGTCAGTTTAACTGTGACAGCAGTATTGAGTGTCTCACTTCCGAGATTCCACATGCTGTCCCAGGTAGAGGCGGCAGCAGTTACGGATGAAGTATCATTGATCGCAGTTCCGGCAAAGACACCGAAAGCATTTCCGCTTGTTGTGTCGAAGCCGAGTGCATTTCCAAGCACCGGGAAAAGTACAGCAGCGATAACATTGAAGAAAAAGATAACAGAAATCGCCTGTGCGACTTCTGTGTCATCGGCATCAACGACAGGCGCTGTAGCAGCTATAGCAGATCCTCCGCAGATAGATGAACCGACTCCGACCAGAATAGAAGTGTTGGAAGGAACATTCAGTACCTTGCGGAGCAGCCATGCAATGATCAAAGAGGTAGAAATTGTACTGATGATAATAGGAAGAGACTGCTTTCCTGTCTGTAAGATAACTCCGAGATTCATGCCGAATCCAAGCAGAACAACAGCAGTCTGTAAAATAATTTTAGATGTCCATTTAATTCCTGATTCGGCTGTTCCTTTTTCAGTCCAAAAGCAGGTGATCACCATTCCGGCGAGAATCGCAATGACAGGTCCGCCGATTACCGGGAATGCTTTTCCAATCAGCCAGGATGGAATCGCAATCAGAAAGCAGACCAGAATTCCTTTGAAATTTTTTTGAATAAAATTCATGATAGTTTCCTCTCTTAAGTTTTTTGTTACTGTCGGCGCTATGGGCGTCAGCAACCGTATTTTTATGAAACAATTATAGATTATAACACTGGTAAACGATAATAAGAAATTATATAATATTATTAAAGCATAAAAATATCTTATTGCTGATCGAATTACATCTACGAGTGGAAAAATTTACTTTTGACATTTACATCACAATAATAGAAAAAATATATGAAAAAGAGGAAGAAGACAAGAACATGTTAGATTTTAGAACAGAAACATTTCTTATGGTTTGTGAGACAATGAACTTTACAGAAGCAGCCAGAAGATTGCATATCACACAGCCGGCGGTATCACAGCATATACATTTCCTTGAGAAAGAATATGACGCCAGGTTATTTTCTTATCATAATAAACAGCTTTATATGACAGATGCGGGGGAAATCCTTAAGAAACGGCTGATGACGATGAAGAATGATCAATTGGTGCTCAAGCAAGAGATAAAAGGAAAAGAACAGAAAGAAGAGTCACTGTCACTTGGAGTTACAATGACGATCGGGGAATATGCGATTGTAGATAAGCTGGCAAATTTCTTGCTGAAGTATCCGGAGATGAATCTTCATATTCATTATGGAAATACGACACAGCTATTAACATTGCTCGATCAGGGAATTATCAACATGGCTCTAGTAGAGGGAAATTATCCAAAAGAGAATTATGAGCATAGAAGATATAGCACGGAAGATTATATTGCAGTCTGCGCGACTGATCATAAATTCGAGGCAGGGATACCAGATTCGATGAAAGAACTTCTTCATGAACGATTACTCGTTCGAGAGGCCGGATCCGGGACAAGAAATATTTTGGAAGAACTATTGATGGCCAGAGGAATGAAAATCCAGGATTTTAAACATTATGTCGAAGTAGAAAATATGCATACAATTATTGGTTTTTTAAAGAAGGATTGCGGAATTTCATTTATGTACAAGGTGGCAGTAGAAGAAGAATTAAAAAAAGGAATATTGAAAGAAATCCAGCTTTCAGATTTTAAGATGCAACATGATTTTGATTTTATTTGGGAAAAGGGGAGCATTTACTCTGGAAAATATTGTGAGGTGTGTGGGGAGTTGGCGTGAAAATGTGGTCAAACAAGAACTTTACAAAATTTTTAGAAAAGAATTAGCACTCAACTCTTTACAGTGCTAACAATACGTGCTATATTCCTAATAGAACACAGGAAAAGAAAATTTGTGGTTCAAAGGAGGGAAAGACCATGAATATCAATAAATTTACACAGAATTCATTACAGGCAGTTCAGAACTGTGAGAAGATTGCTGCGGATAACGGGAATCAGGAACTGGCGCAGGAGCATTTGCTGTATGCGCTGCTGACACAGGATGACAGTCTGATTTTAAAATTATTTGAGAAGATGAACATTCAGGGCCAGCTCTTTATTAACAGTATCGAGCAGGCAATCGGCAAGAGACCGAAGGTACAGGGAGGTCAGGCTTATGTCGGTCAGGACTTGAATAATGTGCTGATCCATGCAGAAGATGAAGCAAAGCAGATGGGAGATGAGTATGTCTCTGTTGAGCATCTGTTTCTTGCAATGCTGAAGTATGCAAGCCGTGAGTTGAAGCAGATTTTCCGTGAATATGGCATCAGCAGAGAGGGCTTCCTCCATGCGCTGTCAACAGTAAGGGGAAATCAGAGAGTTACTTCTGACAATCCGGAAGCAACTTATGATACATTGAATAAATACGGCCAGGACTTGGTAGAAAAAGCAAGAGATCAGAAACTGGATCCGGTCATCGGACGTGATGAAGAGATCCGTAATGTGATCCGTATCCTGTCCCGTAAGACAAAGAATAACCCGGTGCTGATTGGTGAACCTGGTGTAGGTAAAACTGCGGTTGTAGAAGGACTTGCACAGCGAATCGTCAGCGGAGATGTACCGGAAGGCCTGAAAGATAAGACAATCTTTTCGCTGGATATGGGAGCACTGGTAGCAGGAGCGAAGTATCGTGGTGAATTCGAGGAACGTCTGAAAGCCGTTCTGGAAGAAGTGAAGAACAGTGACGGAAAGATCATTCTTTTCATTGATGAGCTTCATACGATCGTCGGAGCCGGTAAGACAGACGGTGCGATGGATGCAGGAAATATGCTTAAGCCTATGCTTGCCAGAGGTGAACTGCATTGTATCGGTGCAACAACACTGGATGAGTATCGTCAGTATATTGAGAAGGATGCAGCTTTGGAGCGTCGTTTCCAGCCGGTCTTGGTAGATGAGCCAACGGTTGAGGATGCAATCTCTATCCTGAGAGGACTGAAAGAGAGATACGAAGTCTTCCATGGAGTTAAGATCACAGATAGTGCGCTTGTTGCGGCAGTTACACTTTCGAACAGATATATTTCTGATCGTTTCCTGCCGGATAAAGCAATCGACCTTGTTGACGAGGCGTGTGCATTGATCAAAACAGAACTTGATTCTATGCCGACAGAGCTTGATGAGCTTCGCCGTCGTGTGATGCAGATGGAGATTGAAGAGTCTGCACTTAAGAAAGAGGAAGACCGCTTAAGTAAAGAGCGTCTGGAACATTTGCAGGAAGAACTGGCAGAACTGAAAGCGCAGTATGCAAGTAAGAAAGTACAGTGGGAGAATGAGAAGAATTCCGTAGAGCATGTGCAGAAGATCCGCGAGCAGATTGAGCAGGTGAACAAGGAGATTCAGAAAGCCCAAAGAGAGTATGATTTGAATAAGGCAGCAGAGCTTCAGTATGGTCGCCTTCCACAGCTGCAGAAACAGCTGGAAGAGGAAGAGGCAAAGGTAAAGGCAAAAGATCTTTCACTTGTGCATGAATCTGTTACAGACGATGAGATCGCAAAGATCGTTTCCAGATGGACAGGTATTCCGGTTGCAAAACTGAACGAGAGTGAGAGAAATAAGACACTTCACCTTGCAGATGAATTGCATAAGCGTGTCATCGGTCAGGATGAAGGTGTAGAGCTTGTAACTGAAGCAATCATCCGTTCCAAAGCAGGTATCAAAGATCCGACAAAACCGATCGGTTCCTTCCTGTTCCTTGGACCTACAGGTGTAGGTAAGACAGAACTTGCAAAGGCACTTGCCCAGAGCCTGTTTGATGATGAGAACAACATGGTTCGTATCGATATGAGTGAGTACATGGAGAAATATTCCGTGTCCAGACTGATCGGAGCTCCTCCGGGATATGTCGGATACGATGAAGGCGGACAGCTGACAGAAGCAGTCAGAAGAAAACCATATTCTGTTGTACTTTTCGATGAGATCGAGAAAGCACATCCGGATGTATTCAACGTATTGCTGCAGGTACTGGATGATGGACGAATCACAGATTCCCAAGGACGTACAGTTGACTTCAAGAATACAATCTTGATCATGACTTCCAACATTGGTGCAAACTATCTGCTGGAAGGAATTAAGGACGATGGTTCGATCGATGAACAGAGTCAGGAGATGGTAATGGGTGATCTGAAAGCACATTTCAGACCGGAATTCTTGAACCGTCTGGATGAGATTATCATGTTCAAACCATTGACAAAGACAAATGTACGTTCCATCATTGACCTTCTGGTTGCTGATGTGAACCGCCGTCTGGAAGAACGTGAACTGAGTGTCGAGCTGACAGATGCAGCGAAAGACTTTGTTGTGGAAGGTGGATATGAGCCGATGTACGGTGCAAGACCACTGAAACGTTACTTGCAGAAGAATGTAGAGACATTAGCTGCAAAACTGATCCTTGCAGGAGATGTGGGACGTGGAGACACGATCTTGATCGATGTGAAGGATGGTAAACTGACAGCAGGTGTGAAGAAATAAAATACTAGTATAGTAACGATATAATATGTAGGGCTGTGAAAAATGAAAATTTTCCGGAGATTTTTAGAAAATTGGATTTTTCACAGCCTTTTTTTCGTTCACCGAAGTAATTGATACAAGAGCAGACTCTATGTTAAAATAAGAAACTGACAGAATGTATATGCATACAACAAGAATTAATACTAAGAAAGAACTCAGGCGGAACCCAAGAAAGGAGGCTCCCATGGCGCGCATTATTTTCCACATCGACGTCAATTCAGCATTTTTAAGCTGGACGGCGGTTGAACAATTGAAAAATGGATCAAAAGTGGATCTGCGGGAGATTCCGGCGATTATTGGCGGAGATCAGAGCTCGCGTCATGGAATCGTCCTTGCAAAATCATCACTTGCCAAATCCTATGGGATTCAGACGGGTGAACCTGTAGTAAATGCATTTCGAAAATGTCCGAATCTTGTGACAGCACCGCCGAATCATAAGATGTATCGAGAAAAGAGCCGGATGCTGATGGATTTCCTGCGGACATATACAAAGAAGATCGAGCAGGTCAGTGTCGATGAATGTTATATGGATTTTACAGAGCTTGTCGGGCGATATCCAACACCGGTGGACGGTGCAATGGAGATCAAAGAAGAAGTGAAGAAGCGTTTTGGATTCACGGTGAATATTGGAATCTCCAGTAATAAGTTACTAGCGAAGATGGCTTCGGATTTTCAGAAACCGGATCGGATCCATACGTTATTTCCGGAAGAGGTTCCGCAGAAAATGTGGCCACTTCCGATCGGAGAACTCTTTATGGCAGGGCGTTCAAGTGTGGAAGTCTTTAAGAAACTTGAAATTAATACAATTGGAGATCTTGCTCATGCGGATGTAAATGTAATTACGCTGCATTTAAAAAGTCATGGCCGGATGCTCTGGAATTTCGCAAATGGAATCGGGGACGATAAGGTACAGTATGAACCGGAAGAGGCAAAGGGAGTAGGAAATTCAACGACTCTGTCAGAGGATGCAACGACTTATGAAGAGGCGAGAGATGTATTTCGTGAGCTTGCGCAGAGCGTGGGGAACAGGCTGAAGAAGGCAGGAAAGAAAGCCGGGATGGTGAGCATGGAGGTTCGCTATTATGATTTCAGAAATATGTCGCATCAGGTGCAGCTTCAAAAGCCAACGAATGATCCGGTTATCTTATGTGAGACAGCATGTAATTTGTTCCGTGAAAGCTGGAGTGGAGAACCTGTCCGTCTGCTCGGAATCCGAACGTCAAAGTTAGTAGAAGAGAATGCACCGGAACAGCTGACAATCTTTGATATAGAACTTCCAAAAGAACCGGATGAGAAACATAAGAAATTAAATGCTGCATTGGAACAGCTAAACAACCGTTATGGAAAGGGTGCGGTTGTGAAAGGCACATTTTATAAACCGGACGGAAAGAAGAAAAAAGATGGAATTTAGAAGAGATAGAAAGAGGAACGTGCATTGAAAGAGAAAAATTATAATCTGGAATTGATTCGAATGATTTCCTTTATATTTGTTATTGTGATTCATGTATCGAATTATTATTGCAGAGCCTATGGCGATATTACGATTGGGGAGTACAGTTTTTCACTGCTATTAAATCTACTGGCAAGGATAAGTGTACCATGTTTTTTCATGATTACAGGAGCACTTCTGCTTGGAAGACAGGAATCACTTCATAAACATGCAAAAAGAATCTTTCGTTTTCTAATTGTTCTGCTTGTGTGGAGTGTAATATATATGATCTGGAATGCAGTTTATATGAAGGATCCTTATCAAATCAAAGATTTATTATATAAGCCGGTAGAACAGCATCTGTGGTATCTGTATGCAATGATTCCAATCTATCTGGTACTTCCTTTTTTCCAGGTTATGTGTAAAGGGATGAACCTTCGGATGGAACGCGCATTTCTTGTGGTGATTACGGCGGCTGTTTTGTTCAATTATATTTCCACATTTTTTGATGAGAAGATGTATTATTCCGTCCCAATGGTGGGGGACAGAATCTATTCTTATTATGTATTTATCGGATATTATATATATAAATATCGTAAGCATGTGATGAAGGGGAAAATGATTCCGGCAGGTATTTTTGTAGTATGCATGGCATTAAATTATGGGCTGACTTATGCGGCAACCTTGCAGGATGGAGAACATTATGAACATCTGCTGGAATATGGTAATCCACTGCTTGCACTGGCAGCAGCGATGGCATTTCTTATGTTAGTACGATTGAAAAAGAGCGAATTCAATCCGTCCGAACAGGCAAAGAAGTGGATTGACAGATTTTGTGGATGTTCCTTTGGGATTTATTTGATCCATATCATGTTTCTTGATGTTTATAAGAGAAATATTAAGCCAGAGACATTTTCAGCCTGGATCATGATTCCGGTAGTGAGTGTGGGACTTGTGTTATTGTCATTTGGATGTGTCTGGCTGATTCGAAAGACGAAAACAGGACGAAAGATTATGTAGGTTTTTTTGCATATGTGCTGAGATTATGTTATTCTATAAAGGTTAAGACAATCGTTATTTGCCTGAAAGTCAATGATGCAATACACCAGTTCAGAACAGGAGGGTTAGATCATGAAATTAGATAAATTATTAGAACGCCTGGACTACACAGTAGTACAGGGAAGTGATTCTACGGAAGTAACAACACTGATCAATGATTCAAGAAAAGTGGAAGAAGGATCTGTTTTCGTATGTATCAGCGGAGCAGTATCTGATGGACATAAATATGCAGCGGATGTTGCGGCGAAAGGTGCGGCAGCTGTTGTTGTAGAGAAAGATGTTGAAGTGCCGGAAAATGTGACTGTAATTAAGGTAGAGGATACTCGTTATGCACTGGCTCTGATGTCAGCGGCTTACTTTGGATATCCGGCAGATAAGATGAAAGTCATCGGTATTACAGGAACAAAAGGAAAGACAACAACAACTTACATGATCAAGTCTATTCTTGAAGAGACAGGACACAAGGTTGGATTGATCGGTACAATCGAGGCAATTATCGGAGACAAGAAGATTCCGGCATGCAATACAACACCGGAGTCTTATACAATCCATAAATATTTTGCAGAGATGGTAGAAGCTGGCTGTGACTGTGTTGTTATGGAAGTTTCATCACAGGGACTGATGCTTCACAGAACAGCGGGAATTCCATTTGAGATCGGTATTTTCACAAATCTTGGAAGAGATCATATCGGTCCGAATGAGCATAAGGATTTTGATGATTACAAGAGATGCAAAGGGCTTTTGTTCAAACAGTGTAAGCTCGGAATCGCCAATGTGGATGACAAGTATTTCAAAGATGTATTTAAAGGGTCTACATGTAAGATTGAGACATTTGGATTTTCACCGGAGGCAGATCTTCGCGCAGAGAATGTAGAACTGGTATCCAGACCGGGATATCTTGGTGTTGCATACCATGTTGCAGGCGTGATGAACTTTGATGTGGAAATCGATGTTCCAGGCAAGTTCAGTGTTTACAATTCACTGACTGCAATCTCAGTCTGCCGCCATTTCCAAGTACCGGTTGAGATGATCAAAGATGCACTTAAGAAGGCAAAGGTAAAAGGACGTATCGAGATGATCAAGGTGTCTGATGATTTTACACTGATGATCGATTATGCGCACAATGCGATGAGTCTTGAAAGTCTTTTGACAACATTGAAGGAATATAATCCGAAGCGTCTTGTATGTCTGTTCGGATGCGGCGGAAATCGTTCTAAAGACAGAAGATTCGAGATGGGCGAGGTATCCGGAAGACTGGCAGACCTGACAATCATTACATCAGATAATCCGAGATTTGAAGAACCACAGGATATTATTAACGATATCAAAACCGGAATCGCAAAGACAGATGGAAAATATGTGGAAATCTGTGATCGTAAAGAGGCAATCAAATATGCAATCGAACACGGCGAACCGGGTGATGTTATTGTGCTGGCAGGAAAAGGACATGAGGACTATCAGGAGATCTGCGGCGTGAAGCATCCGATGGATGAGCGCGTGCTGATCAAAGAAGTTCTGGAAGAATTAAAAGAGAAATAAGATTGTGTTTGCAGATGTTATTGTAGATATACAACATGAAAAACTGGATAAGATCTTTCAGTACCGAATACCGGAACGACTGAAAGACGAGCTGCATCCGGGGATGGAAGTAATTATCCCTTTTGGAAAAGGAAACCGACAGATCAAAGGTTATGTGACTTCATTATCAGAGACTTGCAATTATGATCTGTCAAAGGTGAAGGAGATTACAGACATTTCCAGAAACAGTGTGGCAATCGAAGCGAGACTGATCGCGCTGGCGGCATGGATGAAAGAGCAGTATGGCGGAACGATGATCCAGGCGCTTAAGACAGTGCTGCCAATCAAGCAGAAGGAGAATGCGAAGGTAAAGAAACATCTCCGTTTGCTGCTTACTGAGGAAGAGAGTCAGGAGAAGCTGGCTTTTTATCAGAAGAAGAATCAGAAAGCAAGAGCAAGGCTTTTGGAAGCTTTGAAGGAAGCCCCAATTCTGGATTATGAGCTGGTGACGAAAAAATTAAATGTGACACTGCCTGTGATCCGGGCATTGGAAGAGCAGGGCGTGTTGAAGATAGAGTCAGAACAGGTATACCGTAATCCGGTGAAACAGGCAAAGAAATCACAACAGGAGATCATCTATACGGAAGAACAGCAGCATGTGATCCAGGGGTTCCGGCAAGACTATCTGTGTGGAACAAGGAGAACTTATCTGCTTCACGGAGTGACCGGAAGTGGAAAGACAGAAGTCTATATGGAGATGATCCGCACGGTTGTTGACCAGGGAAAACAGGCAATCGTTCTGATTCCGGAGATCGCACTGACATATCAGACAGTGATGCGGTTTTACCGCTGTTTCGGCGACAGAGTTTCTATCATGAACTCAAGACTGTCTGCCGGAGAACGTTACGATCAGATGATGCGTGCGAAGAAGGGCGAGGTCGATGTGATGATCGGACCACGTTCTGCACTTTTTACTCCATTTCCGGATTTGGGTCTGATCGTTATTGACGAAGAGCATGAACCAACCTACAAGAGTGAGCAGGTGCCACGTTATCATGCAAGAGAAGTAGCAGTCCACAGGGCAGAAGTAGAAGATGCAAGCGTTGTGCTCGGAAGTGCAACTCCGTCAATGGAGGCAATGTATCGGGCAAGGCTTGGTGAGTATCAGCTTTACGAGATGAAGAATCGTTCTCATATGCAGAAGATGGCGACTGTGCATACAGTTGATATGCGAAAGGAACTGAAGAATGGAAACCGTTCCATCTTGAGTGAGAAGTTGCAGGAACTGATTGAAGACAGACTGAATGCAAAAGAGCAGATCATGCTGTTTTTGAATCGCAGAGGATATTCAGGTTTTATTTCCTGCAGAGAATGTGGCCATGTAGTGAAATGCCCGCACTGTAATGTATCCTTGTCGGTACACAAAGGCGGGAAAATGGTCTGTCATTACTGTGGTTATGAACAGCCGAAGGTGACGGAGTGTCCGGAATGCGGTTCCCGTTATATCGGAGAATTCCGCGCAGGAACCCAGCAGATCGAGGACATGGTGAAGGCAAGATTCCCACAGGCAAGAGTACTCCGCATGGATATGGATACGACGAAGAAAAAGGATTCCCATGAGCAGATTTTATCTGCCTTTGCGAATGAAGAGGCGGATATTCTTGTGGGAACACAGATGATCGTAAAGGGACATGATTTTCCAAAGGTCACATTAGTCGGTGCATTGGCAGCAGATATGTCTCTTTATACAGATGATTATCGTTCCGGTGAGCGAACATTTCAGCTTTTGACACAGGCAGCAGGCCGTGCCGGAAGAGGTGACAGACCGGGTGAGGTCGTGATTCAGACTTACGATCCGGAGCATTATGCAATCGAGGCTTCAGCAGCGCAGGATTATGAAGCATTCTATGAGAAAGAAATCCGTTACCGCAGTCTGATGGGATATCCACCGGTGGAGAACCTGATGGCAGTACTTGCAGCATGTGAAGATGAGGTACTTTTAGAGAAAGCGTGCAAGTATCTGAAGGAATACATTTTGCGAATCAAAGGTCAAGCACAGCTCGATGTGATCGGCCCGGCAAGTCCGGGAGTGGATAAGATCAAAGATATTTACCGGAGAGTGATTTACGTAAAAGCGCCGGAATACCGAACCTTAGTTGTATTAAAAGACAGGATGGAACAATATATAGAAATTAACTCAGGGTTTCAGAAAATGAGAATCCAATTCGATTTTAACCCGATGAATTTATAGAAAAGAGAGGAAAGAATAATGGCAATCAGAGAAGTAAGAGAGATGGGCGATGATGTTCTTGAAAAACAGTGTAAACCAGTGACGAAGATGACACTTCGTACAAAGATTTTAATTGAAGATATGCTTGATACGATGTATGAGAAGATGGGGGTGGGTCTTGCAGCACCGCAGGTTGGTATTCTCAAACAGATTGTAGTGATTGATGTCGGAGAGGGTCCGATCGTTTTGATCAATCCTGAGATTGTTGAGACATCCGGTGAGCAGACAGGCGAAGAAGGTTGCTTAAGTGTGCCGGGAAAATGGGGAATCGTAACTCGTCCGAATTATGTAAAAGTACGTGCACTTAATGAAAATATGGAGGAGTTTGAGATAGAAGGAGAAGAACTTCTTGCAAGAGCGTTCTGTCATGAGATCGATCACCTGGGAGGACACCTTTATGTAGAGAAAGTAGAAGGAGAACTGCATGATTCACCGGCCTACAACGAGGAAGATATGGAATACGAAGTGGAGGAATAATTGATGAGAATAATTTTCATGGGAACACCGGACTTCTCCGTGGGAACACTGGAGGCACTGGTGGAAGCAGGACATGAGGTATGTCTCGTAGTGAGTCAGCCAGATAAACCAAAAGGACGCGGTAAAGAGATGCAGCCAACCCCGGTGAAAGAAGCTGCGATGAAACATGGGATTCCGGTTTATCAGCCAAAGAAGATCCGTGATCCGGAATGTGTAGAAGAACTGAGAAAATACAATGCAGATGTGATGGTTGTCATTGCATTTGGTCAGATCATTCCGAAAGAAATTCTGGAGATGACACCATACGGATGTATTAATGTACACGCATCTCTACTTCCGAAATACCGTGGTGCCGCGCCAATCCAGTGGTCTATTATCAATGGCGAGGAAGTGACAGGTGTTACAACAATGCAGATGAACGAAGGACTGGATACAGGCGACATGATCCAGAAGGTTGAAGTGCCGATCACAGAAGATGAGACAGGAGAAAGCCTTCATGATAAGCTTGCAGAGGCAGGAGCAAAGCTTTGTGTAGAGACTCTGCAAGCTATTGAAGATCATACGGCAACTTTCGAGAAGCAGGGAGAAAGCCCGACAGAATATGCCAGAATGCTCGATAAGAAGCTTGGAAATATTGACTGGAATACATCCGCAGTACAGATCGAACGTCTGGTGCGTGGCCTGAATTCCTGGCCAAGTGCTTACACACATTGGGACAAAAAGGTAGTGAAGATCTGGAGAGCAAAAGCAGAGGCTGATGGCACGGTAAAAGCAGAGCCTGGAACAGTGTTGAGTGTAGAGAAAGATTCCTTTACTGTTCAGACAGGGGATGGCGTCTTACGAGTTCTGGAACTTCAGATTCCGGGGAAAAAGAGAATGGATACAGGAGCTTTCTTAAGGGGATACACAATTGAAAGCGGAGTTAAATTCACACAGGAATAAGAGGACTTCTGGAGGGGGACTGCAGATAGATAACAGGAGGTAGTTTTAGTATGTATTATGGATTTTATTATGACTGGACTTATATACTGGTACTGATCGGTGTGGTTCTCAGCCTGCTCGCATCATCTCAGGTGAAAGGAACATTTGCAAAATATTCGAAGATCCACAGTTATTCAGGGATGACAGGACGAGAAGCGGCAGAACAGATTCTCAGAAGAAATGGAATCTATGATGTGCAGGTGACTCATATCGCGGGAAATCTGACCGATCATTATGATCCGAGAAACAAGACACTGGCACTTTCTGATCCGGTTTATAATTCAACTTCTGTAGCAGCAATCGGAGTTGCGGCACATGAGTGTGGTCATGCAGTACAGCATTTTGAAGGGTATGCACCTTTATCAATCCGTGGGGCACTTGTGCCGGTCGTAAATTTCGGTTCCATGATTTCCTGGCCGTTGATCATTATCGGCCTGTTTATGAATGGCCAGATGTCCAGCTTCCTTATTGATATCGGAATTCTGCTCTTTATGGTAGCTGTGGCATTTCATCTTATAACACTTCCGGTGGAAATCAATGCTTCCAGAAGAGCGGTGAAGGTACTTGGAAATTCAGGAATGCTCCGTGAAGACGAAGTTGGTGGAGTGAAGAAGGTACTTCGGGCAGCAGCAATGACATATGTGGCAAGTGCGGCCGCAATGATTTTACAGCTTTTACGTTTGTTGATCCTGACAAATGGACGAAGAAGGAATGACTGATAAAAAGAAAAAATGCTGTAACTGTTCAGAGCCAACCTCCAAAATGCGGAGAATAGGAGATTATTTATGGGAAAGCAGATCAATGAACGAGAGATCGTTCTAGAGATTTTGATGGAAATAACAGAGAATGGAGCATATAGTCATAAGATTCTTGGCGATGTTCTGTCAAAATATCAATATCTTGAGAAACGTGAGCGTGCATTTATCACCAGAGTTGTGGAAGGTACTTTGGAACATATGATAGAAATTGATTATATTTTGAATCAGATTTCTAAGACAAAGGTTAAGAAGATGAAACCGGTCATCCGTAATCTTCTTCGTAGCAGTGTCTATCAGCTGAAATATATGGATAGCGTACCGGATCATGCGGTGTGCAGTGAGGCAGTAAAGCTTGCGGTTCGAAAAGGATTTTCAGGTCTGCGGGGATATGTGAATGGAGTTCTGAGAAATGTTGTCCGCAAGATGGACGAGATCGAGTATCCAAAAGAAGATGTACAGAGATTGTCTGTGAAATATTCTGTCCCGGAATGGATTCTTTCTTTATGGAAGAAAGAATATGGGGAAGAGATCACAGAGAAGATGGCAGCAGATTTTCAGAAAGAGAAGCCGATTACGATCCGCTGTTGTCTGAACCGGGTTACACCGGAAGTATTGAAAGAAAAATTGGAAGCAGAAGGAGCGAAAGTAGAAGCACATCCGTATCTTCCTTATGCGTTTTATCTTTCAGATTATGATTATCTGGAAGGTCTGGAAAGTTTTCAGGAAGGACTCTTTGCAGTACAGGATATCAGTTCTATGTTTGTCGGAGAACTGGCAGATCCAAAAGCCGGCGATCATGTGATTGATGTCTGTGCAGCACCGGGAGGAAAATCACTTCATGTGGCAGAGAAGCTTCAGCTGGCAGATGAAGTGGCGGCGAGAGAGAACAGAACAGAAGAAAAGATAGGACGGGTTGAAGCAAGAGATCTGACCGAATATAAGACAGATCTGATCTGGCAGAATATCGACCGTTCCGGACTTGGAAATATTTGTGCTGTATGCAAGGACGCCTCTGTATTTGATGAGTATGATAAGGAAACAGCGGATCTTGTGATCGCAGACCTTCCATGTTCAGGTCTTGGCGTGCTTGGCAAAAAACCAGATCTGAAATATCGCGTACAACCGGAAGATCTTGAAGAACTTGCAGATTTGCAGAGAAAGATTCTGACTTGCGCACAGGCAATCGTCAAGGATGGCGGCACATTGATGTACAGCACATGTACCGTAAATCCGGGAGAAAACATGGGCAATGTACACTGGTTCTTGAAAGAATACCCACAATTTGAACTGGATGATATTACAGAAAATCTTTGCAAGGAATTACGAAGTGATGTGATCGAGAAGGGATGTATCCAATTCTTCCCGGGAGTTCACGATTGTGACGGATTCTTTATTGCAAGATTAAAGAAAAAAGCATGATTTTCAGGAAATGTGAAAAAATAGAAAAAACAGACAAATAATGTGAATAACTCACAGAAAAAACGAAATACAGGAGGAAAACTTTAAGATGAAGAAGGATATCCGTGCTTATGGATATGAAGAATTACAGAAAGAGATGGCGACGATCGGAGAAAAAGCATTTCGTGCAAAACAGATTTATGAATGGCTGCATGTGAAGCTGGTAGATCATTTTGATGAGATGACAAATCTTTCAAAGGCTTTGAGGGAAAAACTGGAAGAGAATTATGAGATTCTCCCGGTTGTTATGCTGGAGAGACAGATTTCCCAGATTGACGGTACGAACAAGTTCCTGTTCCGTCTTTATGATGGAAATGTAGTCGAAAGTGTTCTTATGAAATATAAGCATGGAAATTCTGTCTGTATTTCCTCCCAGGTCGGTTGCAGGATGGGATGTGCATTCTGTGCATCAACGATCGGAGGTCTGGTGAGAAATCTTTCTCCGTCTGAGATGCTTGGACAGATCTATCAGATTCAGAAGATAAGTGGTGAGAGGGTTTCGAATGTGGTGATCATGGGAACCGGAGAACCGATGGATAATTACGATAATTTCCTGAAGTTTATTCATTTACTTACAGATGAGCATGGACTGAATATCAGTCAGAGAAATGTCACCGTATCAACCTGTGGAATAGTTCCAAGGATGAAAGAACTGGCGAAAGAGCATTTACAGATTACACTTGCACTTTCGCTTCATGGTTCAAATCAGGAAAAACGAAGAAAATTGATGCCGGTTGCAAATAAATATGATATCACAGAAGTACTCGCAGCCTGTGACGAATATTTCAAAGAAACCGGCCGGAGAGTGAGCTTTGAGTACAGTCTTGTACATGGTGTGAATGATACGGATGAAGATGCACAGGAACTGATTCATTTATTAAAGCATAAGAACTGTCATATCAATCTGATACCGGTCAACCCGGTAAAAGAGCGTGATTTTGTTCGTCCAAGCCGGAAAAGTGCTTTGAATTTCAAAAATAAACTTGAAAAAAGCGGAATAAATGTTACTATAAGAAGGGAAATGGGTTCTGATATTGACGGAGCCTGCGGTCAGCTCAGGCGCCGCTACGTAGAAACTGAAGGAGAATAGAAGGTATGAAGACATTTTCAATTACAGATGTTGGAATGGTGCGACAGGTAAATCAGGACTACGTCTTTACGACGGGAAAACCACTGGGTATTCTCCAGAACCTGTTCGTGGTAGCGGATGGTATGGGTGGCCATCAGGCAGGAGATTATGCTTCCAAGTGTACGGTGGAAGTGATGATCAAAGAGATTGCGAAGAGCGAGGGAGAGGATATCGAACGTGTTCTTGTGAAAGCAATCAAGTCTGCCAATCGTGAGATTATCAAAGAAGCATCCAGTGACGAACATCTGAAGGGGATGGGAACAACGGTTGTTGCCGCTACTGTGAAAGAACAGATGCTGTATTTTGCCAATGTGGGAGACAGCCGTCTGTATCTGATCAATCAGGGAATCCAACAGCTAAGTAAGGATCATTCTCTTGTAGAAGAGATGGTTCGTCTCGGTGGAATTAAGCCGGAAGAAGCGAAGCATCATCCGGATAAGAATATTATCACAAGAGCGATCGGTGCAAAAGCTGATGTGGATGTGGACTTTTATGAACACCGTCTGAAACGGGGAGACATCATTCTGATGTGTACAGACGGATTAAGTAATATGGTGGAAGATGAAGAACTTTTCCATATTGTTCAGGGAAGCCGGGATATCGTCGAGGCAGGTGAGATGCTGGTGGAAGCAGCAAAAGAGAATGGAGGAACAGATAACATCGGAGTGGTATTGTTTGAGCCATTTGCAGATGAGGTGAGTGTATGATTAAAGAAGGAGTATTTTTAGGGAAACGATACGAGATACTTGGTCGTATCGGTTCTGGCGGAATGGCAGATGTCTATAAAGGCAAGGACCATAAGCTGAATCGTTTTGTTGCGATCAAGGTGTTGAAGAGCACATATCGTTCGGATGAGACGTTTATTAAGAAGTTTTTAAGCGAAGCTCAGGCAGCAGCAGGATTGATGCATCCAAACGTAGTCAATGTCTATGATGTAGGACAGGATCGTGGTCTTTATTATATGGTCATGGAGCTTGTAGAAGGAATTACGCTGAAGGATTACATTCAGAAGAAAGGAAAGCTTTCAGCAAAAGAGACGATCAGTATTTCTATTCAGATGGTGACAGGCATTCAGGCAGCGCATAACTGCCATATCATTCACCGGGATATTAAGCCGCAGAATATTATTATTTCCAAAGATGGAAAGGTTAAGGTTACTGATTTCGGAATCGCGCGGGCTACGACATCAACGGCAACGCAGGCAGTAACAACAACGGTGATGGGATCTGTACATTACACATCTCCGGAACAGGCCAGAGGCGGTATTGTAGATGAGAAGAGTGATATCTATTCAGCAGGTATCACGATGTATGAGATGATCACCGGGCATGTTCCATTTGACGGAGATTCGACAGTGACGGTTGCTTTGAAACATTTGAATGAAGTGATCAAGTCTCCAGCAGAAGAAGTACCGGATATTCCGTACAGTCTGGAGTGCATTATTATGAAATGTACACAGAAACTGCCGAATAAACGATATATGAGTTGTGAGGAACTGCTTCAGGATCTGAAGCACTCACTGGTAGATCCGGATGGAGATTTTGTAGTTCTTGATGGTGTGACAAAACGTATGCCGGCAGCATCCCAGGATACAGGACGGACCACGGTTGTTATGTCACAGGATGAACTGAATCGTATGAAGAGACGTCAGAATTATAATGATGATTATGACGACGATTACGAGGATGACTATGACGATGATTATGACGATTACGACGACCGCCGCAGAAGCCGTTATGATGATGACGATGATTATGATGATCGCCGCAGAAGCCGCTATGATGATGATTATGATGATGATTACGACGACCGCCGCAAAGACCGTTATGATGATCGCCGTAAGAAGAATGAAGTGAATAAAGACACGAAGAAGATCATGAAGATTCTTATGGTTGTTGCCGGTGTTGTGATCGCACTTTTGATCATGTTCCTTGTAGGAAATGCAGTGGGCGTATTTAAAGGTGGAAAAGGAACGACTACACAGCAAACAGATTCAGAGATGGTAAAAGTACCGGATGTGACAGGCAAGACATATGAGGAAGCTCAGAAAGAACTGAACAAATATGATCTCGGAATCCATAAGTCAACTGCGCCTTCAGATACTGTTGCAAAAGGAAAGATTATCAGCCAGGATCCTGCTGATGGAAAGAAAGTAAAGAAGCATACAACAGTCAATGTCGTGATCAGCAGTGGAGAAGAAGCTAAGATGACAACGATTCCAAGTGTTGTTGGAATGTCGGAAGCTGATGCAGAAAAAGCACTTCAGGCGAAGAACCTTGTTGTGAAGAAAGGTGATCCTGTTTACAGTGATGATGTGGAGCAGGGAGAAGTTGTTTCTGTCAGTCCGAGTGAAGGTGCAGAAGTAAAAGAAGGAACAACGGTTACTCTTGTAATAAGCAAGGGAAATCAGCCGGCAACAGTTCCTAAACTTACCGGAAAGTCCCAGTCGGATGCTGAAGCAGCACTTTCACAGGCAGGTTTGTCCGGAAATGCAACTGAAGATTACAGTGATACTGTAGAAGAAGGAGTTATTATTTCACAGGACACAGATGCCGGAAAAGAAGTATCTAAAGGTACAACAATCGGATATGTGGTGAGCAAAGGACCAAAGATGACGGTGGTTACAGTACCGGATCTTTCCTATAAAGACCAGAATACAGCGGAAAAACTGTTGAAACAGGCAGGACTTACACCGGAGTATATTGGTGAAGATTATAGTGATGAATATCCAAAAGGACAGGTATTCTATCAGTCTGTCAGCAGCGGTACACAGGTGGAAAAAGGAACAACTGTCCAGTATATGGTCAGCAAAGGATCTCAGCCATCAGCCCCGGATAGTGGAGATTCCGGAAATGATTCCGGAACAGAAGAGAACACGAATCAATGATAACAGAGAGCAAGTGTATGCAGGGAAAGATAATAAAAGGGATTGCCGGATTCTACTACGTGAATGTAGTAGAATCCGGAATTTTTGAATGTAAAGCAAGGGGTGCTTTTCGAAAAGACGGAATCAAGCCGTTAGTCGGTGATGATGCTGTGATCGAGGTACTTGATGAAAAAGAAATGACAGGAAATATAACAGAGATCCTGCCGCGAAAGAATGAGTTGATTCGTCCGGCAGTAGCCAATATTGATCAGGCACTGGTTGTGTTTGCGGTGACAAAACCGAAACCACATTATAATCTGTTGGATCGTTTTCTTGTCATGATGGAACGAAAAGAGATACCTGTCGTATTATGTTTTAATAAGACGGATATTGCCAGTCATCCTGAAATTGCAGAATTGAAAGAAGTTTATACCGGATGCGGATATCCGGTAATCTTCACAAGTGCGAAGGAAGAAGAAAATATCAGTGAGTTAAAATCACTTTTAAAAGGAAAGACAACTTCGATTGCAGGTCCTTCTGGCGTTGGAAAATCATCCCTGATCAATCTTCTGCAGTCTGAAGTGAAGATGGAGACAGGAAGTATCAGTAAGAAGATTGACCGTGGAAAACATACAACAAGACATTCCGAACTGATCGTGATTGGAGAAGATTCTTATATTATGGATACTCCGGGATTCAGTTCTCTTTACGTTAATGATTTCGAAAAAGAAGATTTAAAATATTATTTTCCGGAATTCACACCGTTTGAAGGACAGTGCAAGTTCAATGGCTGTGACCATATTCATGAACCCGGATGCGCTGTAAAAGAGGCAGTTGAAGAAGGGAAGATCCATAAGATCAGATATGAAGATTATACGGAGATGTACCGTGAACTAAAGGAAAGAAAGAGGTATTAAGTTTATGAAAAATATTTTGGCACCATCTATTCTCTCAGCAGATTTCAAGATTTTAGGAGAGCAGTTGAAATTAACAGAAGAAGCAGGCGCAGAGTATATTCATTTTGATGTGATGGATGGAATGTTCGTTCCAAGCATTTCCTTTGGAATGCCTGTTCTCGCATCGATCAAGGGAGCAACAACACAGACACTGGATGTTCATCTCATGGTGACAGAACCGATCCGTTATGTGGAAGAATTCGTGAAAGCAGGAGCAGATATCGTTACAGTTCATTATGAAGCATGTGAAGATCTGCAGGCAACAATTGATAAAATCCATGCAGCAGGAGCGAAAGTGGGAATTTCTATTAAACCAAAGACACCGGTTGATGTACTGCTTCCATATCTGGATCAGGCAGAGATGTTTCTGATCATGTCTGTAGAACCGGGATTCGGCGGACAGGCATTTATTCCGGAATCACTGGAGCGTATCAGTGAATTGAGAAACCTTCTGAATGAGAAAGGACTTACAACTGATATTGAAGTAGATGGTGGAATCTATCATAAAAACGTGGCAGAAGTACTTGCAGCCGGAGCGAATGTAATGGTCTCAGGTTCAGGCGTTTTTAAAGGTGATATCAAAGATAATACAGCAAAGTTTATGGAGATTTTAAACGGCAATGTGTAAGAGAACAGTTATTGTGAGCGGGGGAATGCTGGAAGAAGATTTTGTCCTTCCGATTCTTGAGGCAGAAGAGACAGAATTTATTATCGGAGTAGATAAAGGACTCGCATTTCTTTATGAACATAAGATCAAGCCGGATTACATTGTGGGAGATTTTGACAGTGTACCGGAAGAAGTGATCGATTATTATAGAAAAGAAGCAAGTGTACCGATCCGGGAGTTCAATCCGGTAAAGGATGCGTCTGATACGGAGATTGCACTTCGTATGTGTCTTGGACTCAGAAGAAAAGAAATCTGGATTCTTGGAGGAACAGGAAATCGTCTGGATCATTTCTGGGCTAATGTTCAGTGCCTGAATATTGCACTTGAAGCAGGATCTCAAGCGATGATCTTAGACAGTCATAATAGAATTCGTCTGCTTGATCATGGAATCGCAATTCGCAGAGAAGAAGCTTTCGGAAAGTATTTTTCAGTATTTCCGATGCAACTTCCGGTTGAGGATTTCTGTATCAGCGGTGCAAAATATCCATTGCAGAATCATTTGCTCTCATCAGGAGACAGCTTGTGTGTGAGTAATGAGTTTGCAGAAGGTGAAGATGAAGTGAAGATCTCTTTCGTGTTTGGAAAAGTGATTTTGATGGAGACGAGAGATTGAAATTCAAGCCCCATTATAGTATAATATTAGATGCTATTTTGGGGCTTCTTTTTGTGAAAGAGTCACATAACAGAAAATAAGAGAAATAGACCTTGTGGATTTAGCTTTAGAAATCAAGGTTTTAAGGAGGAAATAGAGAAAATGAAACTTGGTATTGTGGGATTACCGAACGTAGGAAAAAGTACACTGTTCAATTCACTGACAAAGGCCGGTGCAGAATCTGCAAACTATCCATTCTGTACAATTGACCCAAATGTCGGTGTCGTAACAGTTCCGGATAAGAGACTGGATGTGCTTGGAGAGATGTATCATACAAAGAAGATCATTCCGGCAGCAATCGAGTTTGTTGATATTGCAGGACTTGTGAAGGGAGCATCCAAAGGAGAAGGACTTGGAAACCAGTTTCTTGCCAACATCCGTGAGGTTGATGCAATCGTTCATGTAGTAAGATGCTTTGAGAATACTAATATCGTTCATGTAGACGGAAGCATTGATCCGCTGCGTGACATTGAGACAATCAACCTTGAGCTGATCTTCTCAGATCTTGAGGTTCTTGAAAGAAGAATCTCCAAGACAGTGAAGCTTTCAAGAAACGATAAGATGGCGGCGAAAGAGCTGGATCTTCAGAACCGTCTGAAAGCGCATCTGGAAGAGAATAAGATGGCGAAGAGCTTTGTGACAGAGGATGAGGATGAGCAGGCATGGCTTGCAGAGTATAATCTTCTGACAGCAAAACCGGTAATCTTTGCAGCAAATGTATCTGAGGATGATCTTGCGGATGATGGTGTGAACAACGCAGGGGTTCAGGCAGTCCGTGAGTATGCAAAAGCGGAAGACTGTGAAGTGTTCGTAGTATGTGCAGAAATTGAAGAAGAAATTTCTCAGTTAGATGACGATGAAAAATCAATGTTCCTTGAAGATCTTGGATTGGAAGAATCCGGACTTGAGAAGCTGATCAAGGCAAGCTATCATCTTCTTGGACTGATCAGTTATTTGACAGCTGGTGAGCCGGAAGTTCGTGCATGGACAATCAAGAAAGGAACTAAGGCACCACAGGCAGCTGGTAAGATCCATACAGACTTTGAACGTGGATTTATCCGTGCGGAAGTAGTAAGTTATGATGATCTGATGGCATGTGGAACTCATGCGGCAGCGAAAGAAAAAGGATTAGTTCGTCTGGAAGGAAAAGACTATGTCGTTCAGGACGGAGATATCATGCTGTTCAGATTTAACGTTTAACAGATATAGGGAATATGCTTAAAAACCGGTTAGATTCATTGTTTTCTAATTGGAAAAGCAGTAAAAACAGGAATCAGGGACAACTAGATTTGTTCCTGATTTCTGTGGATATGAAAGGAAATAACATAATATGCATTACAATATCAGCTTTCCGAATTTAGGGATTTATCTGGATCATGTAGGAAAAAGCATCAGCATCTTTGGTTTTTCCATTGCTTACTACGGCATGATCATCGGTGCAGCAATTTTGATTGGATTTCTGATTGCCACAGCGGAGGCAAAAAGAACAGGACAAAATCCGGAAGACTATCTGGATATGGGAATTGTCGGAGTGATCGCAGGAATTGTAGGCGCAAGAATCTATTACGTGATTTTCTCCTGGGATTTATATAAAGATAATCTTTTGTCTATCTTTAATCTCAGAGAAGGCGGACTGGCAATTTATGGCGGCGTGATCGGAGCAGTGATCGCAGTTTTTGTGATGGCTGCTGTTAAGAAAAAATCACCATTTCAGATTTTGGATACAATTGCACTGGCGCTTCTGAATGGTCAGATGCTTGGACGTTGGGGGAATTTCTTTAACAGGGAAGCATTTGGAGAATACACGGATTGTCTGTTTGCGATGAGACTTCCGGTTGATGCAGTAAGGCCGGGAGATATCACAGAACTTATGCGCGAGAACATGCAGAGAATTGACGGAGTCAGTTATATTCAGGTACACCCGACATTTTTGTATGAATCATTATGGTGTGCCGGACTTCTTATTATATTGTTTCTGTATAGGAAACATAAGAAATATGAAGGTGAGCTCTTTCTTATGTACCTGTTTGGTTATGGGGCAGGACGCGTGTGGATTGAGCGGCTTAGAACAGATCAGCTTGTTCTTCCGGGAATCGGATTTCCGGTGTCAGAACTTCTGGCAGGTTGTCTGGTGATTGTGACAGGAATTATGCTGATCTATTGCAGAAGGCATTGCAGAAAAAGAAATGAGAAGAAAAAAGTGGATCAGTATGAGCCGGTGCCGACAAAGATCAAAGGGAAAAAACCACCGAAGTGGGATGACCGGTTGTTTAAAAACAGATAGAATGATAAGAAAAAAGTATAGTGATTCATAAGCCGGAAGAGTTAATGTTCAACAGAAAGTATTCTTCTGGCTTTTTCCATTTCTGCCTGTTTTAGCTAATAATCCCCAATAATAGCACTGATAACTATTCTCAAAAAACTGCTCTGTACACGAAAATATACAAAAGAGGATATTTATAACTCTAGACTTTTGTGACTTTTGGAGATATAATGAAACTACATGTGAATTAATTATACTTAACTCAGTGTAAAACCTATGTAACACCTAAGGAGGAATAAAAATGGCAAGAAAAATGAAGACCATGGACGGTAATCAGGCAGCAGCTCACGTTTCTTATGCATATACAGAAGTAGCAGCTATTTACCCGATTACGCCTTCATCCGTTATGCCGGAGCATATCGATGAGTGGGCTACTGAAGGAAGGGAGAACATTTTCGGACAGACTGTACAGGTTACAGAGATGCAGTCCGAGGCCGGAGCAGCAGGTGCTGTTCACGGATCATTAGCAGCAGGTGCTCTTACAACAACATTTACTGCTTCTCAGGGACTCCTTCTTATGATTCCTAACTTATATAAGGTTGCTGGTGAGCAGCTTCCGGGAGTATTCAACGTATCTGCCCGTGCACTTGCAAGCCACGCACTGTCAATTTTTGGAGATCATTCTGACGTTTATGCATGTCGTCAGACAGGAGCAGCTATGCTCTGTGAATCCAGCGTACAGGAAGTAATGGACCTTACTCCGGTTGCTCATTGTGCAGCACTTGAAGGAAAGATTCCATTCATCAACTTCTTTGATGGATTCAGAACATCACACGAGATTCAGAAAATCGAGACATGGGATTATGAAGATCTGAAAGACATGGTAAGCATGGAAGCAATCGACGAGTTCCGCGCACATGCACTTAACCCGAACCACCCATGCCAGAGAGGTTCAGCTCAGAACCCGGATATCTTCTTCCAGGCTAGAGAGGCTTGTAACCCATTCTATGATGCACTTCCGGGAATCGTTCAGAAGTACATGGATAAGGTTAATGAGAAGATCGGAACAGACTACAAACTGTTCAACTACTATGGAGCAGCAGATGCAGAGCACGTGATCGTAGCTATGGGATCTGTTTGTGACACAATCGAGGAGACAATCGATTACCTGACAGCTGCAGGAGAGAAAGTCGGAGTTGTTAAAGTTCGTCTTTACAGACCATTCAGCGCAGAAGCTCTGATCGACGCTATCCCGGATACAGTTAAGAAGATTTCTGTTCTTGACAGAACAAAAGAGCCAGGAGCACTTGGCGAGCCACTGTACCTGGATGTTGTTGCAGCACTTAAAGGATCTAAGTTCGATGCAGTTCCGGTTTACACAGGACGTTATGGACTTGGTTCTAAAGATACAACACCTGCTCAGATCGTTGCTGTATACCACAACGATGAGAAAGCTAAATTCACAATCGGTATTGAAGATGATGTTACACATCTTTCACTTGATGCTGGTAAGCCACTTGTTACAACACCAGAAGGAACAATCAACTGTAAATTCTGGGGACTTGGAGCAGATGGTACGGTTGGAGCAAACAAGAACTCCATCAAGATCATTGGTGATAACACAGACATGTATGCACAGGCTTACTTTGATTATGACTCTAAGAAGTCCGGTGGTGTTACAATGTCTCACCTTCGTTTCGGTAAGAAACCGATTAAATCAACATACCTGATCCATCAGGCTAACTTTGTTGCATGTCATAACCCGTCTTATGTTAACAAATACAACATGGTTCAGGAGCTTGTTGATGGAGGAACATTCCTTCTGAACTGCCCATGGGATATGGAAGGACTTGAGGAGCATCTTCCGGGACAGGTGAAAGCTTATATCGCTAACCACGGAATTAAATTCTACACAATCGATGGTATCAAGATTGGTAAAGAGATCGGACTTGGCGGACGTATCAATACAGTTCTTCAGTCTGCATTCTTCAAACTTGCAGCTATCATTCCGGAAGAAGAGGCTATTGACCTTATGAAAGCAGCTGCTAAGGCTACTTACGGAAGAAAAGGTGACAAGATCGTTCAGATGAACTACGATGCAATCGATGCTGGTGCAAAACAGGTCGTAGAAGTAGAAGTTCCGGAAAGCTGGAAAGATGCAGCTGATGAAGGACTTGCTACACCACACATCGCAGACGGCGGAAGAACTGATGCAATTGCATTTGCTAAGAATATCCAGGCAAAAGTTAACGCTCAGGAAGGAAATACACTCCCTGTATCTGCATTCAATGATTATGTTGATGGATCTACACCGTCAGGAACATCTGCATATGAGAAACGTGGTATCGCAGTAGATATTCCGGTTTGGAATCCAGATCAGTGTATCCAGTGTAACCGTTGTGCATATGTATGTCCGCACGCAGTTATCCGTCCGGTAGCTCTGACAGAGGAAGAAGTTGCTCAGGCTCCAGAAGGACTTAAGACACTTGATATGATCGGAATGCCGGGAATGAAGTTCACAATGACAGTATCCGCTTACGACTGTACAGGATGTGGATCTTGTGTGAATGTCTGCCCGGGCAAGAAGAATAAAGAGACAGGCGAAGTTGAGAAGGCTCTTACAATGGCTAACATGGAAGCTAATGCAGGAGAGCAGACATTCTTCGATTTTGGTAGAGAGATTCCGGTTAAACCAGAAGTTGTTGCTAAATTCAAAGAGACAACAGTTAAGGGAAGCCAGTTCAAACAGCCACTCCTTGAGTTCTCAGGAGCTTGTGCAGGATGTGGTGAGACACCATACGCTAAGCTGATCACACAGCTGTTTGGTGATAGAATGTATATTGCGAATGCAACAGGATGTTCTTCTATCTGGGGTAACTCTTCACCGTCTACACCTTACACAGTAACACCGGAAGGTAAAGGACCTGCATGGAGCAACTCCCTGTTTGAGGACAACGCTGAGTTTGGATACGGTATGCTGCTTGCACAGAATACAATCAGAGACAGACTGAAAGCAAAAGTTGAGAAGATCGCAGAGAAGACTACAGATGAGGCAGTTAAGGTTGCAGCAACTGAGTATCTTGAGACATATACAGTAGGCGCTACAAACGGAACAGCTACAGACAAACTTGTTGCAGCTCTTGAAGCACTCGATTGCGATTGCGAAGAGAGAGCAGAAGTTCTGAAGAACAAAGATTTCCTTGCTAAGAAATCCCAGTGGATCTTCGGAGGAGACGGATGGGCTTACGATATCGGATACGGCGGAGTTGACCATGTTCTTGCAAGCAAGAAAGATATCAACATTATGGTATTCGATACAGAGGTTTACTCCAACACAGGTGGACAGTCCTCTAAGGCTACTAAGACTGGTGCTACAGCTCAGTTCGCAGCAGGCGGAAAAGAGACTAAGAAGAAAGACCTTGCAGGAATGGCTATGACATACGGATACGTATACGTAGCTCAGATCGCTATGGGTGCTGACTTCAACCAGACAGTTAAGGCAATCGCTGAGGCTGAGGCTTATCCGGGACCATCACTGATCATCGCTTATGCTCCATGTATCAACCATGGTATCAAGAAGGGTATGAGCAAAGCTCAGACAGAGGAACAGCTGGCAGTAGAGTGCGGATACTGGAATAACTTCCGTTACAACCCGGCTGCAGAGGGAGACAAGTTCTCACTTGACAGCAAGGCTCCGAAGGCAGAAGGATACCAGGACTTCCTGAATGGTGAAGTACGTTACAACGCACTGAAGAGAGCTAACCCGGCTAAGGCTGACAAGCTCTTCGCTCTCAATGAGCAGGAGGCTATGGAGAGATACGATTACCTGAACAAACTGGTAACTGTATACGCTGCAGAAAAGGAAGATAAATAAGGATATTTCATGAGTGAATGAGATATGAAAAAAGGAGATCTCCGTAAGGGGATCTCCTTTTGCGTGAAAAAATTATGGGGGTTGACCTGTTTCGCAATTTTTGATTACAGTGGTGCGCGAAGATATTTCTTCGGTGTCATTCCTTTATATTTTTTAAAGGTTTTGATAAAGTAGCTTACATCGTTAAATCCACAGCTAAGTCCAATGTCTGCTATTGATTCATTCGAAGTAACGAGTTTGAAACAAGCTTGTTCTATTCTATAGTAATTCAGATAGTCAACAGGAGTTCTGTGGGTCATATCTTTAAAGTAGCGACAGAAATATTTTGAATTCATACCGGCTGCCTGAGCCAGATCTTCCAGTGTGATACAGTCAGCATAATTGTTTTCAATCACTTCAAGAGCTTTCTTTAAATGTTCTATTTTTCGGCTATCCTTTTGACTGATGATTCGAACGTTTTCATACAATTTATTTTCCAAAATATAGCCTAAGAATTCGTACAGAGAACCAATCACCATAAGCTCGTGCCCTTCGGTACGCTTTTTGATATGTTCAAACATCATGGAGGTGATATGCTCTAAATTCTTTACGGGTGCTTTGATAAGGGAAGGGATAGTCAGAGTGTCACTTCCGATCTTCTTAAGCAGACGTTCGCTGGCATGATTTACTGCCATGAGCGATTCAAGGTTAAAAACAAGGCATTCATAGACACAATCCTTAGGAATTCCACCATGAAGAAGCCCTCCTTTTATAAAAATAAGGTCGCCGGCTACTGCAGTGAATTCATTTTCACCAATTGACATAAGTAATTTCCCTTTTAAAACACGAATAAGTTCATATTCGATGTGCCAGTGATAAGACATTTCATACCGTGGATGATTCGGCGTAACATGATAAAATTCAATTGGAAAATCAATGGTTCCGTGATTACGTTCTTCTCTGTAATTGATGTATTTCATGCAATAATCTCCTTTAAAAATCTAAATAGTGTAAAACAAACATATATGTGGAAATATATGTTTATAAATTGTACTTTGTTGTATAAAAGGTGAATATCTTTATATTTTTATTCTAGTATACCACAAGACAAAAAGAAAAGAAAGAACTATAATGATACTCAAAGAAGCGGTTCTGCGAAGGAAGATAAGCAGAGCAAGGCAAACAATTAAGGAGGAATGTAATTATGGCAGAAAGAAGATTAGTAGGATCTTATCCAGTAATTGGTATCAGACCGACAATCGATGGACGTAGAGGAGCTCTTGACGTAAGAGGATCTCTTGAAGAGCAGACAATGAACATGGCAAAATCTGCAGCAAAACTGTTTGAGGAGAACTTAAGATATTCAAATGGTGAGCCGGTTAAAGTTGTTATCGCTGACACAACAATCGGACGTGTAGGTGAGAGTGCTGCTTGTGCTGATAAGTTCAGAAGAGAAGGCGTAGATATCACAGTTACAGTTACACCTTGCTGGTGCTACGGAGCTGAGACAATGGATATGGATCCACAGACAATCAAAGCTGTATGGGGATTCAACGGAACAGAGAGACCGGGAGCTGTATACCTTGCATCTGTACTTGCTACACATGCACAGAAGGGACTTCCGGCATTCGGAATTTACGGACATGACGTTCAGGAAGCTGACGACACAACAATTCCGGAAGACGTTAAAGAGAAACTTCTTAGATTCGGACGTGCAGCTGTTGCAGCAGCATCCATGAGAGGAACATCTTACCTTCAGATTGGATCTGTTACAATGGGTATCGGTGGATCTATCATCGATTCTGATTTCATCGAGTCTTACCTTGGAATGCGTGTAGAGTCTGTTGACGAGGTGGAAATCATCCGTCGTATGTCAGAAGAGATCTATGACAAGGCTGAGTTCGAGAAAGCTCTTAAATGGGCAAAAGAGACTTGCAAGATTGGTTGGGATAAGAACCCAGAAGAGCTTCAGGCTTCTCCAGAGGAGAAAGAGGAGCAGTTCGAGTTCGTTGTTAAGATGGCAGTTATCATCAAAGACCTTATGAATGGAAATAAGAACCTTGATGAGAAGTTCTCAGAGGAAGCAATAGGACATAACGCTCTGGCAGCTGGATTCCAGGGACAGAGACAGTGGACAGACTTCTATCCGAACGGAGACTTCGCAGAGGCAGTTCTGAATACATCTTTCGACTGGAACGGAGCTCGTGAGCCATACATCCTTGCTACAGAGAACGACGTTCTCAACGGACTTGGAATGATGTTCATGAAACTTCTTACAGGACGTGCTCAGATCTTCGCTGATGTTCGTACATACTGGAGCCCAGAGGCAGTTAAGAAAGCTACAGGATATGACCTCGAGGGTGTTGCTAAAGAGAACGGTGGATTCCTTCACCTGATCAACTCTGGAGCAGCTTGTCTTGATGCATCTGGTGTTGCTAAAGACGAGAATGGTAACGGCGTTATGAAAGAATGGTGGAACGTTACAGAAGAAGACCAGAAAGCAATCATGGATGCTACAGAGTGGTGCATGGCTGACAACGGATACTTCCGTGGAGGCGGATACTCAAGCCGTTACGAGACACGTGCTCAGATGCCAGCTACAATGATCCGTCTTAACCTTGTAAAAGGCCTTGGACCGGTTCTTCAGATTGCAGAAGGATGGACACTTGAACTTCCGGAAGAAGTATCTGATAAGCTTTGGAAACGTACAGACTACACATGGCCATGTACATGGTTTGCTCCAAGATGTGATGGTAAAGAGGGAGCATTCAAGACAGCTTATGATGTAATGAACAACTGGGGAGCTAACCACGGTGCTATCTCCTATGGACACATCGGAGCTGACCTGATCACAATGTGTTCAATGCTTCGTATTCCAGTATCTATGCACAACGTACCGGAGAAAGATATCTACCGTCCGGCAGCATGGAATGCATTTGGAATGGATAAAGAAGGCGCTGACTTCAGAGCTTGTAAGAACTACGGACCACTTTACAAATAAGAAGGAGTCCTTTTGTTAGGAAATGTAAAAAGACTGTAAATACAGTTTCGATACAGAGCTAGAACAAAGAATGCGGGGGTCTGCCTATGCAGGGCCCCCGTTTTAATACCGACTAAAAGAGTATTAAGAAAAGAGGAAGATTATGGAGAAAAAAGTATTAGCATTTGACTTTGGTGCTTCAGGCGGAAGAGCAATGTGCGGAACTTTTGATGGTGACAAGATCAGCATTGAAGAACTTCACCGTTTTTCTAACGATCCGGTTATTTTGAATGGATCAATGTACTGGGATGTACTGAGATTATTTTTTGAAATCAAACAGGGGCTGATCAAAGCAAAGAAATGTGGAAAGATCGAAAGTATCGGTATCGACACATGGGGAGTTGATTTTGGACTGATCGACGAGGAAGGAAGACTTCTTGAGAACCCTGTACATTACCGTGATGCACGTACAGAAGGAATGATCGAAGAAAGCTTCAAACTGATCGATAAAGAGAAATTCTACCAGATCACAGGAAATCAGTTCATGGATCTCAACACAGCATTCCAGCTCCTTTCTCTTGTAAAGACAAGAAAAGAGCTTCTTGAGAAAGCTGACAAGATGATTTTGATGCCAGACCTTTTCAACTACTTCCTTACAGGGGAGAAAAAAGCTGAGTATTCTATCGCTTCTACAACACAGCTTCTTGATGCGAAAAAGGGCGAGTGGTCAGATGAAGTGATCGAAGCACTGGGAATTCCGAAACATATTTTCCCGGAAATCGTACCTACAGGTACAAAGATCGGTACTCTTACAGATGAAATCTGTACAGAGCTTGGTCTGGATAAGATTGATGTTATGGCTGTTGCAGGACATGATACGCAGAGTGCGCTTGTATCTGTACCAACATCAGAAGAAGATTTTATCTTCCTGAGTTGCGGGACATGGTCACTGCTTGGAACAGAGCTTGCAGAACCTATTATCAATGAGAAATCTGAGCATTACAACATCACGAATGAAGGTGGATATGGAAGAAAGATTTCCTTCCTTAAGAATATCATCGGATTGTGGTGTATTCAGGAAAGCCGTCGTCAGTGGATCCGTGAAGGAAATGAGTACGGATTTGGCGAGCTTGAGATTATGGCAAAAGAAGCTCCGGCACTTCAGAGCTTTATTGATCCGGATGCACCGGAATTCACACCAGCCGGAGATATTCCGACAAGAATCCGTGAATTCTGCAAGAAGACAGGACAGCCTGTTCCGGAAACAGTCGGAGAAGTTGTTCGTTGCATCAACCAGAGTCTTGCAATGAAATATCGTCATGCGATGGAAGAGATTAAAGAGTGTACAGGTAAAGATTATAAGACAGTCTACATGGTAGGCGGTGGAACACAGAGTGCTCTTCTTTGCCAGTTCACAGCAAATGCATGTGGATGCAGAGTAAGTGCAGGTCCGATCGAGGCGACTGTTCTCGGAAATATTGCACTGCAGCTCATGGCTTCCGGAGATATCAAATCTATCGAAGAAGCAAGAGAAATTATCAAACGTTCTCAGGACATCAAGATCTACGAGCCACAGGACAAAGAAGCATGGGACGAAGCATACGAGAGATTTAAGAAAATTTTAGTATAGTGCTTTGAACTAAGGGGGAATGAGTTGCCAGTCGCACATCGTGTGAACAGTAACATTATGGCTGGCAACGTAATAAAAAGAATTCTTCAGAAACACTTGACTGTCAATCTGCTGTATGATTTAATAGAATGAGCAGTTAAGTTGGGCAAAATGCATAACGGTTCGCTGATTGGCCTGGGAGGAGAAGATTATGGCTGCTACTATTCGCGATATCAAGAAAAGGACAGGATTGTCCCTTGCAACGATATCGAAGTATTTGAATGGCGGTAATGTATTGCCGGAAAATCGTATCTTGATTGAGGAGGCAATCAACGAACTGCATTATGAAGTGAACGAGCTCGCAAGAGGGCTTGTTACCCACAAGACAAAGACGATTGGAGTTCTGGTTTATGATATACAGTGTCTTTTTGTAGGAAGTATGCTGCATTATCTGGGAATGGAACTTCATAAAAAGGGATATGGAATGTTGATCTGTGATTCCTGCAATGACGAGAAGCTACAGAAAGAAAATCTGCAGTTTCTTCTGAGCAGGAAAGTAGATGGAATATTGGTATTTGCGGTAGGAATGCATGGAAAGTTTCTTCATGCTGCGAAAAAAGCAAATGTTCCGGTTGTTCTGGTTGACAGATCATTCCAGGATGAAGAATATGATTGCGTTGAGGTTGATAACCGGACAGCAATCTATCGTGCAACGAATAAATTAATTGAGAACCATCACAAGAAAATAGCTGTGATTGCCTCTAATATTGAATATACCGGAAGGGAACGTGTGAAAGGATATTCTGATGCGATGAACCAGGCAGGACTGGAGATTCCAAAGGAATACTGTAAGCTGGGAAGGCATTCTTTTGAACATGGGTACAGAGGAATGAAAGAACTTTTGGAGCTTGAAGACCGTCCGACCGGTGTGATCTTAGGAAACTATAACACCATGCTTGGTGGAATTATGGCATTGAACGAATCAGGACTCTCCTGTCCGCAAGATGTCTCGCTCATCGGAGTGGATAATCTTCCGATGACCCAGGTGCTGCGCCCTAAATTATGGCTGATTGTCCAGCCAATGGAAACGATGTGCGAGAAGGCTGTAGCTATGCTCCTGGAGCGAGTAAATGGAGAGCAAAACGGTATGCCGGTAAAAATTAGTTTCAGTACCTCTGTAAGAGAGGGAGACTCAATACGAGACCTTGGATAGTGCATAAGCAAAATGCACAGAAAAGCGTGGTTTTTGTTGTGAGAATGGATAAAAATATAGTGAAAACAAACAAAAACGAACCGTTTCGCTCTAAAAACGGTGGGAAATCTTGACAAAATATGAAAATAAGGCTATAATTTATTCATGTATTAAAGGTGTGCGGAAAAATTGAAAACACACTTTGAAAAACAAAAAAATCTTAAAGCTTTGAAAGCGAACCGTTACGCTGAGGTTAAGAGGAATGGGGGTATCGTAAGAGTTAATCGACAATCCAGTCAACACCAGCAAAGTAAAAGATGGGAGGAAGAAAATTGGAAAAATTTAAACAAAATCCTTTTGTAAAAAAGGTAGGATTTAACAGAATTGTTTTGTGCTGTGTCCTTCTTCTGATGTACGGACTCTTCTGTGCACTGACCGGAGGAAGCTTCGCAGGAATGAACCGAATCATGAGCGCACTCAATTATGCTTATTTCCTTGGATTTTTATCACTGGGTGTTACATTTGTAATTGCTACAGGACAGATCGACTTCTCTATTGGACCGGTTATGTTCTGTTGTGCACTTATCTCAGGTTACACATTGACAACACATGGGATTTCAATGCCGGTTGCAATCCTGATCAGTATCCTTGTAGGATTTGCTTTTGGGCTCTTTAATGGATACCTGGTAGCTTACTGGTCAGTACCTTCATTCATCACTTCAATGGCAAGTATGAATATTGCAAAAGGTCTTGCATCAGTTTACACAAAGACACAGTCAGTCAGCTGGCCGCAGGTAGCAGATCCGGACAACGGATGGTTCAGAAATCTTGTAAGATATAACGGATTCCCGGTTGGACTTGTTATTCTTCTGGTAGCTGCAGTTATCTGTGCGATTATCCTGAACAAGACAAGAATCGGACGTTACATCCTTTGCCTTGGTAGTAACAAAGAAGCTGTTAGACTTTCAGGTGTAGATGTTAAGAAATGGGAAATGCTTGCATTCATTATCTGTGGAGTTCTCGTTGGAATGGGCGCTATCTTCTATGTATCTGCATATACAACAGTACAGCCTGGTTATGGAGATCAGTACAACAACGAAGCAATCGCCGGATGTGTAATGGGTGGTACATCCATGGCAGGTGGACTTGCATCCATCAGCGGTACAATCATTGGTGTATTTATCATCGCTCTTCTTCAGGAAGGAATTCTGGCTCTTGGCTTTACAAAAGATTATCAGCTTATCATCACAGGTGTTATTGTTATCGTCGCAGTATTCAGTGACGTACTTGCAAGACGCAGAAAGAACTAATTTCTCTTCTATATTAAGAGATCAGCTTTATGAATGATGAACGAAATGTTTGATTGAAAGAAAGGCAAGGGTAATAAAATGGGCGAAGTTATATTGGAAATGAAAGGGATTGATAAATCTTTCCCAGGTGTTCACGCACTTGACCATGTAGATCTTGAGATCAGAAAAGGCGAAGTTCTTGCTCTTATGGGAGAGAATGGTGCCGGAAAATCAACTCTGATGAAAGTTCTCACAGGTATTTATACAAAAGATTCAGGAACAATTACATATGAAGGTAAAGAAGTTGAGTTCCATAGTGCTCGTGAAGCACAGGACAATGGTGTTATCATCGTACACCAGGAGCTGAACATGCTTGGTCATCTGACAGTTGCTCAGAACATCTTCATCGGAAGAGAGTTCAAGAAGGGCATCAAGATCGATGACAAGAAAATGAACGAAGAAGCACAGAAACTGTTCGACAGAATGAACGTTGATATTGATCCGAGAGAGACAATGTCAAAACTTACAGTAGGTAAGCAGCAGATGTGTGAGATCGCAAAAGCTATTTCACATGATGCAAAGATCATCATCTTTGACGAGCCATCAGCAGCTCTGACAGAGACAGAGATCGAGCAGTTGTTCAAGATCATCCGTGACCTGAAAAGTCAGGGAATGGGAATTGTTTATATCTCCCACCGTATGGATGAGATTAAAGTGATCACAGACCGTGTTACAGTCATGAGAGATGGTACTTATGTTGGAACATTGATCACAAAAGAAAGTACAAAAGACGACATCATCAACATGATGGTTGGACGTGTTATTTACGAAGATCCGAAGGAGAAGAACATGACACCTCCGGGAGCACCGGTAGTTCTTAAAGTTGAACACCTGAACGCTGGTAAGATGGTACAGGATGTAAGCTTCGAACTTCACAAAGGTGAGATCCTTGGATTCTCTGGACTGATGGGAGCTGGACGTACAGAGACAGCCAGAGCACTCTTTGGAGCTGACCCGATCGACAGCGGTGATATTTATATCAACGGTAAGAAGGTTACAATCAAGAGCCCACAGGATGCTGTTAAGTGCGGTATCGGTTATCTGTCAGAGGACAGAAAGAGATATGGTATTGTTGTACAGAAATCAGTTGCTGAGAATACAACAATGGCAACACTTGAAAAATTCATGAGCGGTCCTTTTATCGATAAGAAGAAAGAGAACAAGATTGCTCAGGAATATGTTGAGCAGCTTGCAACAAAGACTCCTGGTACAGATCAGCTGGTAGTTAACCTGTCAGGTGGTAACCAGCAGAAAGTCGTTATTGCAAAATGGCTGACAAGAGACTGTGACATCCTTATCTTCGATGAGCCTACAAGAGGTATCGACGTTGGAGCTAAGAATGAGATTTACAAGCTGATGAATCAGCTGGCAGCAGAAGGAAAAGCCATTATTATGATTTCCTCCGAGATGACAGAGATCCTTCGTATGAGTGACAGAATCGTTGTTATGTGCGAAGGTAAGAAGACAGGTGAGCTGGATATTTCCGAAGCTACACAGGAAAATATCATGAACATGGCTACACGTGAGATTGAGTAGGGAGGGAAAAAGTAATGGCAAATAATACAACAAAGAAGGCCGGCTCTAATAAGTCATTTATTGACAGAATGGGAGGACAGAAATTCATCGTCCTGCTCGTTGTTATTGCACTGTTTATCTTCTTCTGTGCAATGAGCCCGAACTTCAGAAAATATACAACATTTATTAACATTCTGGACTTCTCCTATTATATTGTCCTGATGGCAATTGGAGTAGCCTTTCCACTGATGACAGGTGGTGTTGACCTGTCAATCGGTACTGGACTTGTATGTTATTCACTCGTTGGTGGATATCTGATCGTTCACAAAGGAATGCCTACAATCGTTGGTATCCTTGCAGCAATTATTCTTGGAATGCTGATTGGTGTTCTGAATGGTGTACTGGTAGCAATCATGGACCTGCCGGCATTCCTGGCAACACTTTGTACTTGTATGATTACTCGTGGACTTGGTTCCATTATCGTAGGTGGATTCGGAATCTCATGGCCGGCAGCAGCAGCACCGGGCGGATGGTTCAGAAGTGTCTTCAAGATTCAGTCCGGCGGACAGAATATCCCGATCGGTTTCTTATGGGTAATTCTTCTGGTTGTTGTTATGACATTCGTACTGAATCATACAAGAATTGGACGTTATACACTTGCAATCGGAAGTAACAAAGAAGCAACAAGACTTTCCGGAGTTAATGTAAGATTCTATCATATTGCAGCATATGTAATCTGTGGATTCTTCGCAGGACTTGCTTCTATCGCATACTCCGCTATCTTCGCTACAGTTCAGCCAGGAAGTGGTGCTGGATTCGAGCTTGAGGCTATCGGTGGAGCAATCATCGGTGGTGTATCCATGACAGGTGGTGTAGGAAGCATCACAGGAACACTGTTTGGTGTATTCGTTATCTGTCTTCTGAAGACTGGTCTTCCATTCATCGGACTGACAGCTAACTGGCAGCAGATCATTACAGGATTTGTCCTGATCGCAGCCGTACTTGTTGATATTCTTAAGAGAAAAGCAGGAAAAGAGTAATTTTTTCCACTTAAATTTAGAATTTGTGAAAAATCACGAAAAAGCAATAATTAATTGCAAAACCATTGGTAATGTGTTATATTATTAATGTGTGCGGATAGATAGCAGCGGGAAAATATGCTAAAAAAGCGTGAAAAAGAAAGCTGTTACTATAGAAGCTAAACGAAACAGACTGTATAAAGAGTTTTCGGACAAAGAAGCCTGGGCAAACTACTTCTGCAGAGCGATTTAAGAAATGCACGAAAGAGGCTCTGCCAGAGAGGCCCGGCATTAGGGAGAGGAAAACTGGAAGAAAACTCAGACAAGCAGTCACAAATTTATTTTGTCAGGAGGACATAATTATGAAAAAGAAAGTTTTAGCAGTTTTACTTGGTGGATGTATGGTAGTTGGAATGCTCGCAGGATGTGGATCCAAGGCAGATGACACTAAGAAAGCAGATGGCGACACTAAGACAGATGGATCAGGAGATTCCAAGGGATATCATTTCGAAGTTGTTGTAAAGAGCTTCCAGTCTTCATACTGGCAGGCAGCTGTACAGGGAATCAATCAGGCTTGTGATGAGCTCGGTGTTACAGCTAACACAACAGGACCGAACGCTGAGTCCGATATCGCTGACCAGGTTAACATGCTGAACAACGCAATCAACAAAAATCCAGACGGAATCGCTCTTGCAGCTTGTGACCAGAACTCAGTTCTTGATTCACTGCAGTCAGCACTTGACAAGAAGATTCCGGTTGTATGTTTCGACTCAGGTGTTCCGGACGCTCCAGAAGGATCTGTATACGCAACAGTTGTAACAGACAACGAGCAGGCTGGTGGAATCGCAGCAGAGCATATTTATGAAGCAATCAAAGACAGAATCGGAAACGGACAGGTTCGTGTTGGTGAAGTTAACCAGGATGCAACATCTGCTAACATTTCTGAGCGTGGTATGGGATTCATCAACAAGTTCATCGAGCTTGCTAAAGCTGATGGAAAGACAGTAGCAGTTGTAGGAAATGACTTCTATGTAAACCAGGTAAAAGATAATGGCGATCAGGCATCTGCTGACGTAGTTCTCGAAGTTGCAGTTCCGGCACAGACAACAGTTGAGCTGTGTGCTACAGAGGCTTCTAACATCATGAACAAAGACGATACAATCGCTATGTTCGGATCAAACCAGGTATCTGCAGAGGGTGTTCTCACAGCTAACCAGAACCTGAACAAACTTGGAACAGATGATGATAAGATCGTTGCAGCTGGATTCGATGCTGGATCAGTTATCAAAGCCGCTGTTAAAGATGGTACATTACTTGGTGCTGTTACACAGTCTCCTCTGATGCAGGGTAAAATCTCCATCGAGACTCTTGCTAAGATCTGTGATGGTGAGTCTGTAGAAGACGTTACAACAGATGGTTACTGGTATGATTCTACAAACATGGATGATGAGGATATCTCTCCAAACCTGTATGACTAATTCATATCTGTAAAGAGAAGCTGAATTATTAAAGTGAAAAGAAAGGAATCGGGAAATTCCCGGTTCCTTTTTTAAAATAATATGTTATTATATCAAGGAGGAAGATAATATGTTAAAAGGAATTCCAAAAATTTTATCACCGGAACTGTTGAAAGTACTTGCTGAGATGGGACACAGTGACAGACTGGTTATCTCTGATGGAAACTTCCCGGCTGAATCAATGGGAAAAGACGCGATTGTGATCCGTTGCGACGGACACGGAGTACCGGAGATTCTTGATGCGATTCTTCAGGTGTTCCCTCTGGACAGCTATGTGGAGCATCCGGTAAATCTTATGGAAGTTATGCCTGGAGATACTGTGGAGACACCAATCTGGGATACATATAAAGAGATTATCCGTAAATATGATGACAGAGGTGATGCTGTTGTTGGAAACATTGAGCGTTTTGCATTCTATGATGAAGCTAAGACAGCTTATGCAATCATTGCAACAGGTGAATCAGCACTTTATGCGAATGTAATGCTTCAGAAGGGTGTTGTAACAGACTAGTCACATTTTTTAACGTAATGGAGGAACAATATGCTTGATCATGTAGAAAAAATATTTGCAGATATGAAGCCGATGATGAAAAAGTTGAAGAAGGCTTCTTATAAAGTAAATATGGAGGCTTTTATAGAGAATCATGGACATTATTTCCGTGAGATGACAGAATATACGGAGAATGCTTCTGATAAAGAGACGGCAGCCAAAGAGCTTGCAGTAGACTTTACAGATAAGGTTTATGATGCATATGTTTCTCCGAAAAAAGGAAAAATAGACAGTGCAATTCAGACAGATCTGAATTTCTTTATGATCTATTATGTATTTCCGGCAATTCTTTTGACAGAGCATGACGATGCGAAACTGATCGCAGATCATCTCTGCAGCAGATGGGGAGAAAAGTTTAAGAACAGTAAGATTCAGTATACAGATTATGATTCCTTATATGTTTCATTCCGTGAGAAGATATTTGGAATCTTTTAATACTTGCAAATCAACCTTACTTGTGATAGAATAATTAAGATTCATGTAATGGCATGAGAAGATTTTAGAAGCTATATTTTATGGTTTGATAAGTGTGCTGTTACGTTAGTGTGTAGGAGGTCATAGAAGATGGACATTTTGAAGATTGTTTTATACATTATCTTTGTTATAGACTGTATCGCATTATCAGCGATTATTCTTTTGCAGGAAGGAAAGTCAGCCGGATTGGGAACAATTGGCGGTATGGCGGATACTTATTGGGGACAGAACAAGGGACGTTCTATGGAAGGTGCACTTGTAAAGTCTACAAAGTTTCTTGCTATCCTTTTCCTGGTGCTTGCAGTAGTACTGAACCTTAAGGTTTTTAATTAATAACAGATGATGAAGTAAGTATAAGACATTCTATAATAAGACTATAGAATGTCTTTTTTTACTTTAAGTAGTGATGAAAGGTTACTGTTCACTCCCGTGTCAATCACTCCGCTGATTGACACGGAGGATGCATGTTTTGACTTGAATGCATCTCGCCCCATCGCCAAAGGCGATTTAAAATGGCGAGATGCGTTGCTGGTCGCACATCGTGTGAACAGTAACGATGAAAGGAAACAGAATGGATCAGACATTTGAAAAGAGAAAAAAAGTGATTTATGACTTTATTTGTGATGATTTTTATATCCCAATGAAAGTCAAAGAGATTGCGACAGTTCTTCAGGTATCGAAAGAACAGAGAAGAGAGCTTCAGGAAGTGTTGGACGCTCTTGTTGAGGAAGGGAAGATTACACTTTCTAAAAGAGGAAAATACAGTAAAGGGCAGACGAAGCGTATCACAGGAACCTTCCAGGCGAATATCCGTGGATTTGGATTTGTTATGCTAGAGGGTGAAGATGAGGATATCTTTATTCCGGGAGAGAATGTGAACGGTGCATTCCAGGGAGATGAAGTGGAATGTATTATTACAGGTGCGCCTGGAGGTAAGAGAAAAGAAGGAAAAATCGTAAGAATCGTGTCGCATCAGGTGAAGAAGATTGTCGGATTGTATGAGAAGAGTAAGAGTTTTGGATTTGTACGTCCGGATAATCAGAGATATCTGAAAGATATTTATATTCCGGCCGGAAAAGAGATGGGTGCCATGGACGGTCATAAGGTTGTGGTAGAACTGACATCTTATGGACAGGAACATGCTAAGCCGGAAGGAAAGATTGTTGAGATCATCGGTCATGTGAATGATCCGGGAGCAGATATTTTATCTATTGTAAAGGATTATGATCTTCCTACAGAATTTCCGGAGAAGGTATTGAATCAAGCGGTTCGTGTTGGAAAAGATGTATCAGAAGCAGATTGTGCAGGAAGATTGGATTTACGTGACTGGCAGATGGTTACGATCGACGGTGAAGATGCGAAGGATCTGGATGATGCGGTTTCTCTGACAATGAAGGATGAGAATTATCAGCTGGGAGTTCATATTGCGGATGTTACCAATTATGTACAGGAGAAAAGTGCTCTGGATCGAGAAGCACTGAAGCGTGGGACGAGTGTTTATCTTGCTGACCGTGTCATACCGATGCTACCGCATGTGTTGTCGAATGGCATCTGTTCTCTGAATGCAGGGGAAGACCGTCTGGCATTATCCTGTATTATGACAGTGTCTCCGAAAGGCGAGGTGATCGATCATCAGATCGCGGAGACTGTGATCCGGGTAGACAAGCGTATGAGTTATACAGGTGTATCTAAGGTGCTGGCAGAAGAACCGGAAGCACTGGAAGAAGATAAGGATTTTGTTCCGATGATTCAGAAGATGCAGGAACTTTCAACGATTCTCAGAGAACGACGTGGCAAGAGAGGTTCGATTGATTTTGATTTTCCGGAGACAAAGATTGAATTGGATGAGAAGGGGAAACCAATTAATATCAAACCTTATGAGAGAAACAGTGCAACGAAGATCATCGAAGATTTTATGCTTCTTGCTAATGAGACAGTGGCAGAAGAATATTTTTGGAGAGAGGTTCCATTTCTCTACAGAACGCATGAAGTTCCAGACGAAGAGAAGATAAAGAAACTGAGTACCTTTATCAATAATTTCGGTTATCATATTCATGTGCATGATGAAGTAAAGCCAAAGGAGATTCAGAAACTTCTTAGTCAGGTGGAAGGAACCCCGGAAGAAGCTCTGATCAGCAGACTTACATTACGCTCCATGTGCCAGGCAAAATACACAACAGATAATACAGGACACTTTGGATTGGCAGCGAAGTATTATACACATTTCACTTCTCCGATCCGCCGTTATCCGGATCTCCAGATTCACAGAATCATTAAGGAGAACCTGCGCGGACGATTGAATGAGAATCGTATAGAACATTATGACAAGATCCTCCCGGAAGTAGCGAAGCAGTGTAGTGACAGAGAACGACTGGCAGAAGAGACAGAACGTGAAGTTGTGAAGATGAAAAAAGCAGAGTATATGCGCATGCATATTGGAGAAGAGTACGAAGGTGTCATTTCCGGTGTTACAAAATGGGGAATCTATGTAGAACTTCCGAATACAGTGGAAGGCCTTGTTCATGTTGTGGATCTGCGGGACGATCATTATAATTTTATAGAGCAGACATATGAAATGGTCGGAGAGCATACAGGAAAGACATATAAACTTGGTGAAAAGGTGCGTGTCCGCGTAAGTGATGCAGATAAGCTGCTCCGAACGATTAATTTCGAGCTGGCATAATACTTGCAGGAGTGCGGTTAAAATAGATGAGTTAGAGGTTGGAATCAGATGGCAAAGACAGAGAAAAAACTTATTGCGAATAATAAAAAAGCATATCATGATTATTTTATTCTTGAGAAATACGAAGCAGGACTTGTGCTGCATGGCACAGAAGTAAAGTCTCTTCGTATGGGAAAGTGTAGTATCAAAGAAGCATTTATCCGTGTGGAAGACGGGGAGATGTATATCTATGGTATGCATATCAGTCCTTATGAGAAGGGGAATATCTTTAACAAAGATCCGCTTCGTGTGAGAAAGCTGCTTCTTCATAAGAAGGAGATACTGAAAATATTTGGTAAGATGAAAGAACAGGGAATTACAGTTGTTCCGCTGCAGGTTTATTTCAGCGGAAGTCTTGTAAAGATTGAGATTGGACTTGCCAAAGGTAAGAAATTATATGACAAGCGTGAGACGATCGCAAAGAAAGATCAGAAGCGTGAAGCACAGAGAGAATTCAAAGCGTTCAATCGATAAGGGATTGAAGCAGGAGCGAATAGAAAAAGCAATTGGATCAGAAACCAATTGCTTTTTTTACTTCATTGATATCGCCAGTAAATACAAGTCCACCCATTCCGGCTTCTTTTGCTGCATTGATGTTTGGCTCAAGATCATCAATAAAGAAACATTCTTCTGCCTTTAAATCAAATTTCCTGAGAAAATGACTGTAGATTTCAGGAGACGGCTTTGCAAGTCTAATCGGTCCGGAAAATAAGATTCCGTCAAACTGAGAAAGAAGTTCACTTCCTTCATAGTATTCTGCAAAATAGGTTGGAGCATTAGACAGCAGATAGATTGGTATATTGCGCTCTTTTAATTCATGGATAAATGTAATGGTATCCGGAAGTAAAGTAGTGCAGCGTGGCCATTCTTTTGCAAACCGGCGAATGCAGTCCTTCAAATGTTCCGGAACCTGATCGATGACTTCATTTATGTAACTATCATAATCAAGTGTGCCGGCGTCAAGTTCTGCCCAGCGTTTATAAACGATTTCGGATAAATAATCCAGTTCTTCTTCATATGGGCAGAATTCTGAGAGGATCGCTTTTCCATCAAAACGTCCGATGACATTTCCAAAGTCAAAAACAATATTCTTGTATTTCATGACAAATTCCCTTTCTATAGATGCTTATTTTATTATACTGCGCAGAAAAGACAGATTCAAATAAAATATGCATTGCTGGTCGCACATCGTGTGAACAGTAACATCGTGCGAACAGTAACTAATAGACAAAAAGAGAAAATCTGTCTAAAAATTATCTTGACATCTATTTTATTTGTGATATACTTTGAGAGTCAAAGTATTTAAAGGTCAAAACAATTATGGTTCAGATATAGAAAGAATCATACTGTGAAGAGTGACAATTATTTTGACAGAGTTGGAGAAGAGATATGATAGGAAGAATATGCGGGACAGGATCGTACATACCGTCCCATCGAATGGACAACGTGGAATTGTCCTCTCTGGTCGACACAAGTGATGAATGGATCCGGGAACGCACAGGAATTCAAAGCCGACATCTCGCAAAACAGGAGACGGTATCTTTTATGGCTGCAAAAGCAGCAGAAGAAGCTCTTGCAGACAGCGGGCTGAAAGCAGAAGAGATTGACCTGATCCTTGTAGCGACGTCTTCTTCAGAAACAGTATTTCCGAATACTTCCTGTGAAGTGCAGAAAGCAATCGGTGCAGTTCATGCATGGGGATACGATCTGAATGCAGCCTGTTCGGGATTTATTCTCGCATTGAATACGGCGCAGTCTTATATCCGTTCGGGTCTTGTTAAGACTGCACTGGTGATCGGTGCAGAGAAGATGAGCAGAATTGTAGACTGGAAAGACCGTGGAACTTGCATTTTATTCGGAGACGGTGCAGGTGCAGTGGTTCTCCGGGGAGAAGAAAGTGAAAGCGCAGAAGCGGTCTACACGGCCATGGCACATTCGGCAGGAGACAAGGGAGAGGCATTGACCTTACAATATGGAACAGAAGAAATGCCGGTAATCAGGATGGATGGACAGGCAGTTTTTAAGTTCGCTGTGAGAAAAGTACCGGAAATCATCGAAGAAATGTTGAAAAAAGCAGATGTTTCAAGAGAAGATGTGGATTACTTTGTTTTGCATCAGGCAAACAGAAGAATCATTGAAGCGGCTGCAAAGAGGGTTGGCGTAGAAATTGAGAAGTTCCCAATGAATCTTGGTGAATATGCGAATACGTCGGCGGCGTCAGTTCCAATCCTTTTAAATGAAATGAATCGGGATGGAAAGCTGAAAAGAGGTCAGAAAATTATACTTGCCGGATTCGGGGCAGGACTTACATGGGCAGGATGCCTGATGGAATGGTAAATTCAAGAAAGGAAAACAAAATCATGTTAGAAAAAGTAAAAGAAATCGTAGCAGAGTCATTAAACGTAGAGGAAAGCACATTAAGTGAGACAACATCTTTCAAAGAGGATCTTGGAGCAGATTCCCTGGATCTTTTTGAGATGGTAATGGCATTTGAGGAAGCTTTTGAAGTAGAGATCCCATCTGAAGATCTGGAGCAGATCACAACAGTGGGTGACGTTGTAAAATATATCGAATCACACAAGTAAAAGTATAGAACTAGTAGAAAACGAAGCATTTCGGTTCCTTTTCGGCAGCCGATCCGAGAGAACCGTTGATAGAGAAGTGATCAAGAAGGGAGTTCTTATGAGAACGAGAATAACAGAATTACTTGGAATTGAGTACCCGATCATTCAGGGCGGTATGGCATGGGTTGCAGAATATCATCTGGCGGCAGCAGTTTCAAATGCCGGTGGACTTGGACTGATCGGAACAGCAAGTGCACCGGCCGAGTGGGTCAGAGAACAGATCCGTGAGGCAAAGAAGCTGACAGATAAGCCGTTTGGAATCAATATTATGATGATCAGTCCTTATGCAGATGAAGTTGCAAAGGTGGCTGTCGAAGAAGGTGTCGCAGTTGTCACGACCGGTGCAGGATCTCCGGAAAAATATGTAAAGATGTGGAAGGAAGCCGGAATCAAAGTGATCCCTGTAGTTGCTTCTGTAGCGATGGCGAAGAGAATGCAGCGTTGTGGAGCAGATGCTCTGGTGGCAGAAGGAACAGAAGCAGGCGGACACATCGGTGAGAATACAACGATGGTTCTCGTTCCGCAGGTTGTAGATGCAGTTGAAATCCCGGTGATCGCAGCCGGAGGAATTGCAGATGGAAGAGGAATTGCAGCGGCATTTATGCTCGGAGCAGAGGGTGTCCAGATTGGAACACGTTTTGTTGTGACAGAAGAAGCACAGGTGCATGAGAATTATAAAGAATGCATTTTGAAAGCAAGGGATATTGATTCTCGTGTGACAGGAAGATCTACAGGTCATCCGGTTCGTGCCCTTCGTAATAAAATGACGAAAGAGTATCTTGAGAAAGAACAGGCAGGAGCAACATTCGAAGAACTTGAATACCTGACACTTGGAGGACTCAGGAGAGCTGTTGTTGATGGAGATGTTCAGAGCGGAAGCGTGATGGCAGGGCAGATCGCAGGTATGATCAAGGAGAAGCTTACCTGTCAGGAAGTGATCCAGAAGCTGGTCTCACAGACAGATGAACTGATCGGAGGAAAAGGATTCTATGAGTAAGATCGCATTTATTTTCCCGGGACAGGGAGCACAGAAAGCCGGAATGGGAAAAGATTTCTATGAAAACAGTAAGACGGTAGCAGAGGTGATCGACCGTGCAAGTGAACTGCTTGGACTGGATATGAAAGCACTCTGTTTTGAAGAAAATGATCTTCTGGATCAGACAGAATATACACAGGCAGCACTTGTGACTGTCTGTATGGCAATGGAGAAGGTATTAAGAGAACGGGGACTCGCCCCGGATGTCACAGCAGGCTTAAGCTTGGGTGAATATTGTGCGATTGCTTCAGCAGGAGGAATGAGCACAGAAAATGCAATCACAACAGTAAGAAAACGCGGTATTCTGATGCAGAATGCAGTACCGGGTGGTCAGGGAGCCATGGCAGCGGTTCTCGGACTTGATGCCGGAAAGATTGAGGAAGTGCTGGCAGATCGAAGTGGTGTAATGATCGCCAACTACAATTGTCCGGGACAGATTGTGATTACAGGATGGAAGGAAGATGTGGAACAGGCAGCAGATGCACTGAAGGAAGCCGGAGCAAAGAGAGTCCTTCCGCTTAATGTCAGTGGACCGTTCCATTCTTCCCTCCTGGAGCAGGCCGGAGAAGAGCTTGGAAAAGAACTGGAACAGGTAGATTTTTCTGATCTCCAGATCCCATATGTGACGAATGTGACAGCAGAATATGTAACTGATATTACAAAGACAAAAGAACTGCTCGCACGTCAGGTAGCATTTTCCGTACGCTGGCAGCAGAGTATGGAACTTCTGATCGCGGACGGTGTAGATACATTTGTCGAGATCGGGCCTGGAAGAACACTGGCTGGTTTCTTGAGAAAGATAAACCGTGAGGTGAAAGTGTATAACGTCGGAACCTGGGAAGACGTAGATAAGGTGGTAAATGAATTATGTTAGACAGACTGACAGGGAAAGTTGCGGTAGTAACAGGTGCTTCCAGAGGAATCGGAAGAGCGATCGCGCTGCGTCTGGCACAGGAGGGCGCAGCAGTAGTGATCAATTATAATGGATCGAAAGAGCGCGCGCAGGAAGTGAAAACAGAGATTGAATCTGCAGGCGGAACAGCACAGATCATGCAGTGTGATGTGGCAGATGCAGCATCTTGTGATGAGATGTTTCAGACAATCATTAAAGAATTCGGAAGAATAGATATCCTTGTGAACAATGCGGGAATTACAAGAGACGGACTGCTTATGAAAATGGCAGAAGAGGATTTTGATGCTGTGATCGATACGAATCTGAAAGGAACTTTTCATTGTATCCGTGCAGTCTCAAGACAGATGCTACGTCAGAGATCCGGAAGAATTATTAACCTGTCTTCTGTATCAGGAGTTCTTGGAAATGCAGGACAGGCTAATTATTCCGCATCAAAGGCTGGTGTGGTTGGACTCACAAAGAGTGCGGCAAGAGAACTGGCTTCCAGAGGAATTACCGTAAATGCGATCGCTCCGGGATTTATTAACACAGAGATGACAGAAGTACTTTCAGAGAAGGTGAAAGAAGGAGCAACAGCCCAGATCCCTCTTGGAAAGTTTGGAGAGACAGAAGATATTGCGAATGCGGCGGCATTTCTTGCTTCTGATGAAGCACGTTATATCACAGGCCAGACGCTGCATGTCGACGGCGGAATGGCGATGTAAGAATAGAAGGAGTAGGAAAATGAAGAGACGAGTTGTTGTAACCGGAATGGGTGCGGTGACACCGATTGGAAATACAGTAGAAGAATTCTGGAACGGAATCAAAACAGGTAAAGTTGGAATTGGTCCGATCACAAAATTCGATACAACAGATTATAAGGTTAAGCTGGCAGCAGAAGTGAAAGATTTCGTTGGAAAAGAACGAATGGATTTCAAGGCAGCAAAGAGAATGGAATTGTTCTCCCAGTATGCGGTTGCAGCAGCAAAGGAAGCATTTGCGGATGCGGGACTTGATATGGAGCAGGAAGATCCTTACCGTGTGGGAACAATCATCGGTTCAGGTATCGGAAGTCTCAGCTGTGTAGAGCAGAATTACGACAAGATCCAGACAAAAGGACCAGCGCGTGTAAATCCATTGATGGTTCCTTTGATGATCTCCAATATGGCAGCAGGAAATGTATCCATTCAGCTTGGACTGAAAGGAAAATGTACAGATGTCGTGACAGCATGTGCATCAGGATCTAACAGTATCGGAGATGCACTCCGTGCGATTCAATATGGTGACTTGGATGTCTGTGTTGCAGGGGGTACAGAGAGCTGTATCTGTCCGACCGGAATTGCAGGATTTACTGCGTTGACAGCACTGTCTACAAATGAAGATCCAATGACAGCTTCCCGTCCGTTTGATCAGGACAGGGATGGATTTGTCCTCGGAGAAGGAGCCGGAATCGTAGTTCTGGAAGAACTTGAACACGCGAAAGCGAGAGGCGCGAAGATTTACGCAGAACTCGCTGGATACGGCTCTACAGGAGATGCTTATCATATTACATCTCCGGCAGAAAATGGAGAAGGAGCCGGAATGGCGATGAAACTTGCAATGAAAGAGGCTGGTGTGGCACCGGAAGAAGTGGATTATATCAATGCCCATGGAACAAGTACACATCACAATGACCTTTTTGAGACGCGTGCAATCTGTTATGCATTAGGGGATGCAGCCGAAAATGTAGTTGTCAATTCAACAAAATCTATGATCGGTCATCTTCTTGGAGCGGCAGGAGCAGTAGAATTTGTTGTCTGCGTAAAGAGTATTCTGGATAATTTCATCCATCAGACAGTTGGTACAAAGAATGTAGATCCGGAATGTGGATTGAATTATGCAGTAGGCGCACCGGTAGAGAAAGAAGTGAATTGTGTAATTTCTAATTCTCTTGGGTTTGGTGGGCACAATGTGTCTCTTCTTGTAAAACGTTTCGAAGAGTAAGGAGAAGCGAAGATGAAGATGGAAGAAATATTGAAGCTGATCGAAGCAGTCTCTGCTTCTGAGCTTACAGATTTTAAATATGAAGAAAATGGAACAAAGCTGAATCTGAAGAAAGAACAGCAGAAGGTGGAGATTATACAGAGTCCGGGAGTAGTTCCGGTAACAGGAACTGTCACAGCAGGTCTTCAGACAGCAGAAATTCTGCAAAATCCAGGAAATGAAGCGGATCACACACAGGAAGAGCATCAGGAAGTGATAAAAGAAACAGAAGGTGAACTGATCGTTTCACCTCTGGTTGGAACTTTCTACGCAGCACCGGCAGAGGATGCACCGAGTTTTGTTAAGGTTGGTGACAAGGTCGAAGCCGGACAGGTTGTCGGAATCATAGAAGCGATGAAACTTATGAATGAGATTGAGAGTGAATGTGCCGGTACAGTTGCAGAAGTTCTTGTAGAGAACGGAGAACCGGTAGAATACGGCCAGCCGATTTTTAGAATTGTTTAAGAAAGGAATTCAGATATGAATAGTTTAAATGTAGAACAGATTCAGGAAATCATTCCGCACAGACATCCATTTCTTTTGATTGATAAGATTGAAGATTATGTTCCGGGAGAATATGCAATTGGATACAAAGGTGTTTCTTATCATGAGGATTTCTTTCGTGGACATTTCCCACAGAAAGCAGTAATGCCGGGAGTTCTGATTCTTGAGGCACTTGCTCAGACAGGAGCTGTGGCAATCTTAAGTGTACCGGAGAATCAGGGAAAGATTGCATTCTTCGGTGGTGTACAAAAATGTCGCTTCAAAGGAATGGTATTTCCGGGAGATCAGTTGAAATTAGAGACAAAGATTATTAAAAGAAAAGGACCGGTAGGCGTAGGAGAAGCTGTGGCAACAGTTAACGGAAAGGTCGTTGTTACGGCAGAACTTACATTTATGGTTGGAGAATAAAAAAATCAGGAGCAGAAGAAATGATAGAGAAGATTTTAATTGCGAACAGAGGGGAGATTGCAGTCCGGGTGATCCGCGCCTGCAGAGAAATGGGAATCCGTACGGTTGCTGTTTACTCTGAGGCAGATAAAGATGCGCTGCATACCCAGCTCGCAGATGAAGCAGTCTGTATAGGTCCTGCTCCATCCGCAGAAAGTTATCTGAATATGCAGAATATCATCAGTGCAACACTTGTGTCCGGCGCAGATGCAATCCATCCGGGATTCGGATTCCTTTCTGAAAACAGCAAATTTGCAGAACTGTGTGAACAGTGCAAGATCACATATATCGGACCGGATTCAAAGGTGATCAGTGCTCTTGGAAATAAATCCGTTGCAAGAAATACGATGGTGGAAGCAGGTGTTCCGGTTATTCCGGGAAGCAAGGAGCCTGTCTATACCGTAGAAGAAGGCGAGAAGATCGCTGGTGAGATTGGTTATCCAATCATCGTTAAGGCAGCACTTGGCGGTGGAGGAAAAGGAATGCGTGTCGCACAGACACCGGACGAGTTCCAGGCAAGTTTCCAGACAGCACAGAAAGAAGCGCAGATGGCATTCGGAGACGGAACAATGTATCTGGAACATTTTGTAGAACATCCGCGTCATATAGAATTTCAGATTCTTGCAGATAAGTATGGAAATGTGGTCCATCTTGGAGAAAGAGACTGTTCCATTCAGAGAAATCATCAGAAGATGATCGAGGAATCTCCGTCAGAAGCACTGACACCGGAATTGAGACAGAAGATGGGAGAAGCGGCTGTGAAAGCGGCGAAGGCAGCTCATTATACGAATGCCGGAACGATTGAATTTCTCTTAGAAAAGAGTGGAGCCTTTTACTTTATGGAAATGAATACAAGAATCCAGGTAGAACATCCGGTAACAGAGTGGGTGACAGGAATCGATCTGATCAAAGAGCAGATTAAGATTGCGGACGGACAGAGACTAAAACTTCAGCAGAAAGACATCAAGATCACAGGTCACGCGATCGAATGCAGGATCAATGCAGAGAACCCGGAAAAGAATTTCCGCCCGTCTCCTGGAAAAATCACAGATGTACATTTCCCGGGTGGTGAAGGCGTACGTGTAGACAGTGCGATTTACACAGGATATGAAGTTCCGCCTTATTATGATTCCATGCTTGCGAAACTGATCGTACATGCTGACGACAGAGAAGAGGCTATCCGTAAAATGAGAAGCGCACTTGGCGAAGTTATTATTGAAGGTGTGGACACAAATATTGATTATCAGTATGAGATTTTGAATCATAAAAAATTCATATCTGGAGATATTGATGTGGAGTTTATCGGAGGAATGATGAATGAGACTGCATAATATGTTTAAAAAGACCGGAGAGAAGATCACTTCGATTCATTCACGAAACAGAAGAAGGCCGGAAGCACCGGAAGGAATCTTGAAAAAATGTAATAAATGCGGTGCAGCAATCTTAACAGATGAAGTAATCAACGGAAAATATATTTGTCCTAAATGTCATGGATACTTTCGTATTCCGGCATATAAGAGAATTGAGCTTGTGACAGACGCAGGCTCTTTTGAAGAATGGAATGAAAAGATCGATGAAGGGGAAAGACCGGAGAATCCGTTGGATTTCCGGGGCTATACAGAAAAAGTCGAAGCTTTAAGAGTAAAGACAGGGCTTGATGAAGCGGTTGTTACAGGAAAAGCAACAATCTGTGGGTATCCGGTTGTGATCGGGGTCTGTGACGGAAGATTTATGATGGCCAGTATGGGACATGCGGTAGGAGAAAAGATTACCCGTGCAGTCGAGCGTGCAACAGAGGAGAGGCTTCCTGTTGTTCTTTTTACCTGTTCCGGAGGCGCACGTATGCAGGAGGGAATCATTTCCCTGATGCAGATGGCAAAGACTTCAGCGGCACTGAAACGCCACAGTGATGCAGGCTTTCTTTATATTCCGGTATTGACGGATCCAACTACGGGAGGTGTCACAGCAAGCTTTGCAATGCTTGGAGATATCATTCTTGCAGAACCGGGAGCACTGATCGGATTCGCCGGTCCGCGTGTGATCGAGCAGACGATCGGACAGAAATTGCCGGAAGGATTCCAGAGAGCTGAATTCCTTCTTGAGCATGGATTTGTTGATCAGATCGTAACCAGGGATGAGATGAAGGAAGTACTGGGGCAGATTCTGAAAATGCATACGGTTACAGATGAAAAGAAAGAAGACTGTCCGGAAAAGAAAAAAGAGAACAGAAAAAACATATCTGCAGTAAAAGAAAATGTGTCAGCCTGGGAGCGTGTTCTGAAATCCAGGGAAAAAGAACGCCCGGTCGGTAAGGATTATATTGACAGATTGTTTACAGATTTTGTAGAATTACATGGAGACAGATATTATAAGGATGATCCGGCAGTAGTAGGCGGAATTGCGTATTTTCATGGAAAAGCAGTTACTGTGATCGCCCAGTGCAAAGGAAAGACAACGAAAGAGAATCTGGAACGGAATTTTGCAATGCCGTCTCCGGAAGGTTACAGAAAAGCACTGCGTCTGATGAAACAGGCAGAGAAGTTCCAGCGTCCGGTCATCTGTTTTGTAGATACTCCGGGGGCTTTCTGCGGAATGGAGGCAGAAGAGCGTGGACAGGGTGAGGCAATTGCCCGGAATCTGTATGAAATGTCAGCTTTGAAAGTGCCGGTTCTTTCAATTGTAATCGGAGAAGGTGGAAGCGGCGGTGCGCTTGCACTTGCAGTTGCAGATGAAGTGTGGATGATGGAGAATGCAGTGTATTCAGTACTTTCACCGGAAGGGTTTGCAAGCATTTTGTGGAAAGACAGCAAGAGAGCGTCAGAGGCGGCAGGAGTGATGCGTCTGACAGCAGCAGATCTTAAGGAACTTAAGATGATCGAAGAAATAATTTGCGAGCCTGAAGTGTACCGGGAAGATACGATGGTTCCTGTGCTCTGTGAACTGGAAGAGAAGATGGAACATTTCCTTGAACAATATGGAAGCCTTTCAGAAAAACAACTGACAGATAGAAGATACGACAGATTTCGTCGAATGTAAGAGATAGAAAACATGGTATTGTCTGAATTAAGATAGCAGACCAGAATGAAAGTGATCCCGGAAGATTGAATAGAGAAGAGCTGTTTGAAGAGATCAGAGAACAGTAGAAGACGAGGAGGAAAAAAGATGGATGCGTATAATACCATCAATGACATTCTGGTACATTTATTTAATGAAATCTGGGAGCTGGAGAAAAAGGCAATCATTACAGAGGAGTTTAAAGACATCACAAACAACGATATGCATATAATAGAAGCAATCGGTGTTTCAGGAAAGACAACGATGTCTGTAGTGGCAAAGAAGATGAAGATTACGGCAGGGTCTCTGACCACAGCGGTGAATGGGCTGGTAAACAAGAAGTATGTAATGCGTGCCCGCGGTGAAGAAGATCGAAGAGTGGTGTATATCTGGCTGACAGAAAAAGGGGAGAAGGCTTACTATCATCACGAGGAGTTTCACAGGGAGATGACAAATGCTGTGCTGAACAGACTGGATGAAAAAGAGATTCCGGTTCTTATGAAGACATTGGACGGACTTTCAGAATTTTTCAGGGGATATTCTTCAGAGGAATAAATTGTGGAAACGATAACATGATAATTATTAAGGAAAATCAAGGAAAATTTGACGTTTTGTCAAAAATGAGTTACAATTATCACGTATCGTGAATAATTTATCATTACGGACAAAAGTTCTTGTCATTATTTCGCGTTAAGAATTACATTGTAATGAGGTAGTGCCAATATACTTGGGTGTATATTTTAGGAGGGAAACAAGTATGGTAACAAAGAAGACATCTTCAACAACAAAAGCCGTAAAAGCAGAGGAAACAAAAAAACCGGCAGAGAAAAAAGCTGAAACAGCAACAGTAAAGGCAGAGAAGAAAGAGACAGCAGCTGCGAAAGCAATCGAGACAAAGAAAGACACAACAAAGAAACTTGAAACGAAGGCAGCAGTGCTGGTAGATACACCAGAAGTTCAGGCAGAAGAAGTAAAAGAGACAGTGAAGAAGGCAGCTAAGAAGGTTGCAGCAAAAGCAGAGGATACAGCTGAAAAGGCTGTGAAGACTGTAAAGAAAGCAGCAGCTAAGAAGACAGCAGCCAAGACTACAAAGAAAGCTGAGCTGAAGACAGAATTCTTCCTTCAGTTCTCTGGTAAAGAGTATACAGAGAAAGAGATCCTTAAGAAAGTCAAAGATGTATGGACAAAGGATTTGAAGAATAAAGTCGGAGACATGAAAGATGTTAAGATTTATCTGAAACCGGAAGAGTCAGCAGCATATTATGTTGTTAATGGAGATACAACAGGAAAAATCGATCTGTAAGATATAAGATCGCTTTCCGGACGTACCGGGAACAGGTTTACTTAAGAAAAGACAGGGAGTCAGACCCAGCTGAATGCAGGTGAAGGACGGACCTGTCTTTTTAATATATTAGGAAAGTTCTTTCCTAATATATTAAAAACGCTCCGCTAAGGATGCGCACTGCGGCGTACAAGGTAGGTGTCGCAAGCGACCGCCGCAGGCGCAAGAATGTGCCTTTGCACATTCTTTGTTTTAAACATTTCGCCGGTACAGAAGGCAGTGTGCCTTAAGGTGACAGGAATCTGGCAAGTGCGGTTTGAGAAAGGAGTATGCAAGATGTACGAGAAAGAGATTGAGCAGCTGCAGGCAATGATTGATGAGAGTAACCGGATCGTGTTTTTCGGAGGAGCCGGTGTATCAACAGAAAGTAATATTCCGGATTTTCGAAGTGCAACAGGAATTTATCATCAGAAATATAAGTATTCACCGGAACAGGTGGTCAGTCATAGCTTTTTTATGAAATATCCGGAAGCATTCTATGAGTTTTATAAAGAGAAGATGATGATTTTGGATGCGAAGCCAAATGCTGCCCATCTGAAACTGGCAGAATTGGAGCAGGCCGGAAAATTGCAGGCTGTTGTGACACAGAATATTGACGGACTGCATCAGGCGGCAGGAAGCAGAAACGTCTATGAACTTCATGGAAGCATCCACAGAAATTACTGTATGAAATGTGGGAAGTTCTATGATGCGGAATATGTGAAGAATTCAGAAGGAATTCCGAGATGCAGCTGCGGCGGGATGATTAAGCCGGACGTAGTACTTTATGAAGAGGGACTTGACCAGAAGACGATCCAAGGGGCAGTCGAAGCAATTTCATCAGCCGACATGCTGATCATCGGAGGTACTTCCCTTGTTGTTTATCCGGCAGCCGGTTTTATTGATTATTTTCACGGAAAACACCTTGTTGTGATCAATAAATCAGAAACAGCCAGAACTGTCCGGGCAGAGCTTGCAATATCGGCTCCGATCGGAGAGGTTCTTGGTGCGATTCATGTAAGTGGCGAATAAAATTTCTTTTCCTGTAAATACTTCTGAAAAGGAGGATGCTGTATGCAGCAATAAGAAGTATGGGAAGAAAAAAGGAAAAGACAATCAATCTTACAGAACTTGAACCGAAAGAAAAGCTGAAGTATGAGATAGCAGAGGAATTAGGCCTTTTAGATCGCGTGATGCAGGATGGGTGGAAGTCATTAACATCAAAAGAGACAGGACGGATTGGCGGAATGGTCACCGGAAGAAGACGAGAGATAAAAAAACAGACAAAAATTGCGGATAAAAATGATGAAAGATAAACAAAAGTAAAATTTTGAATGACACAGCTTTTGACAAATAAGGATAAATTTGGTAAAATAGACAGAATGGGGAGAAATTATTTTGCGTTAGAATTCGCAGAGTTTTTGGAAAGTGATAACTTTGGTGGCATAAATGACAGAAAAAATTTCAATATTTGATGTGGAGATTTCCTGTATCAAGGCAAAAGAAGCGATGATGCAGGCAATCGGATTCATGAAAGGCGATTCCGTCAATACCATTGAACTTGTATCGATGGAATCTCTGATGAAAGAACATGAAAATCCGGAGTGGAAAAAAAAGGTTTCAATGCAGGATCTTGTCCTTCCGGGAAGTGTAGAGATTCTTGAGGCAGCGAAAACGGATGATGCAAGATTGCTGCGGGAGACAGATGATAAATTATTCTTAAGAATGTTTTTGAAATATTTGCAGAAGAATCATCATAAGATCTATCTTCTGGCAGCAAGTCAGGAGGAACTTGTGAAAGCAGAAGAAGCTCTTGCAAGGTATAATCAGGGGATTCGTGTGGTAGGAGATGCCGTGATCCATCCGGAAGACGGAGAACTGACAGATGCAGACCGGATCCATGGAATTGTGAATGCAGTCAACGGCTCAGAGGCAGATTGTGTTTTATCAGTCCTTCCATCGCCGGCGCAGGAAGATTTTATTGAACAGAACCGGGCATTGATCGATACAAGAGTCTGGATTGGCTGTGGATCGGTTCTGATGCGCAGTTTTGATGACAGAAAAATGACGAGCAGAATAAAGAGAATGTTAGTAAAGAAAGTATTTCGCTATAAAGTAGAGAAACAGAATTAGTTTTTGTGAAGAATGCTAAAAGATAAAAATGTGAATATTTCATGGATTCGACGAAGAAATGCATAAAAAAGATGGATTTCCCCTTTCTTTTTTTGTTGTTTTGCCTTAATATAATATAAGGGTATGTGTACGGATAAATAATGCATAGGAAAAGAATTGTGGAATATGCACATGCGTGTTACTACTTACAGTTTGCTGTGATCAGCAATACATCGTACAGAGTGGAGGAAAAAAGGATGATTTCGAATCAGATACTTCAAAACACTATTGAAGGATTAAAGGGAATATCAAGGGTTGATTTCTGTGTACTCGACACAGAAGGCAAGGAACTTGCAGCAACATTTGATATGGCAAAAGATTGTGGGGAAGCGGTTCTTTCTTTTGTTGAATCACCGGCAGACAGCCAGGTGATTCAGGGATGCCAGTTCTTTAAGATCTTTGACGAACAGCGTTTGGAATATGTTTTGCTTGCAGATGGCGAGACAGAAGATGTGTATATGCTCGGTAAGATTGCGGCATTTCAGATCCAGAGTCTGCTTGTAGCTTATAAGGAGCGTTTTGACAAAGATAACTTTATCAAAAATCTTCTTTTAGACAACCTTCTTTTGGTTGATATTTACAATCGCGCAAAGAAATTACATATTGACACAGAAGTAAAACGTGTTATCTTTATTATTGAAACATCGCACGAGAAAGACAGTGCTGCACTTGATAATGTGAGAAATCTTCTGGGAGGAAAGTCAAGAGACTTTATCACAGCTGTTGATGAGAAGAATATTATTGTTGTGAAAGAACTCTCAGATAAGGACGGCAATAAGGAACTTGAGAAGATGGCGAAAGAGATGCTGGATACGCTTCAGGCAGAGGGAGGCGACGAGCAGATCCATATTGCATACGGAACCATCGTAAGTGATATAAAGGAAGTATCCAAGTCATACAAAGAGGCGAAACTTGCACTTGATGTAGGTAAGATTTTCTTTGATGAGAAGGATATCGTTGCTTATACAACACTTGGAATCGGTCGTCTGATTTATCAGCTGCCACTGCCACTTTGTAAGATGTTTATCAAAGAGATTTTCGAAGCAAAATCTCCGGATGACTTTGATGAAGAGACATTGACAACGATCAATAAGTTCTTTGAAAACAGTCTTAATGTATCAGAGACATCCAGACAGCTCTATATCCACAGAAATACACTGGTATACAGACTGGATAAGCTTCAGAAGAGTACCGGTCTGGATCTTCGTGTGTTTGAGGATGCCATTACTTTCAAGATTGCCTTAATGGTAGTAAAGTATATGAAGTATATGGAGACATTAGAGTACTAGAACCGTAGGAGTATAGATAAGTTTTAGGAGGAACATATGATTGAATTAAGGAATGTGACGAAGGAGTATTCCAAAGGTCACGCAGCCTTGAATGGTGTTTCCGTGAAGATTGAGCGCGGAGAATTTGTATTCATCGTTGGTGACAGTGGATCAGGTAAGTCTACATTGATCAAATTGATCATGAAAGAGTTGAATCCGACTGAGGGTACAATTATCGTCAACGGCCAGAATTTGAACCGTATGAAACACAGAAACATTGCTAAATACAGAAGAGGACTTGGAGTTGTATTCCAGGATTTCCGTCTTCTGAAGGATCGTAGTATTTATGAGAATATTGCATTCGCATTGCGCGTGACTGAGACACCGACCCGTGTAATCAAGAAGAAGGTACCGGCAGTTCTGTCACTGGTTGGACTTGCACAGAAGTACAAGTCATTCCCGAAAGAGCTTTCAGGTGGAGAGCAGCAGCGTGTAGCGATTGCAAGAGCAATTGTAAATGAACCTGCCATTCTGCTGGCGGACGAGCCAACAGGAAACCTTGACCCGACAAACTCATGGGAGATCATGAGTCTGTTAAAAGAGGCTAATGAGCGTGGAACAACAGTACTTGTTGTTACACATAACCAGGAGATCGTAAACGAGATGAACGAACGCGTCATTACTATGAAGCAGGGCGTAATCGTCAGTGATGAGAAAAAAGGTGGGTATATAAATGAGGATTAGTACATTTGGATACGTTGGAAAGCAGGGCGTTAAGAATATCTGGAGAAACAAGATGTTTTCACTCGCATCCATAGCGACGATGTCAGCATGTATTTTCCTGTTTGGATTGTTTTTCTCGATACTTGTTAACTTCCAGTATATTATTAAAAGTGCAGAAGAAGGTGTTGCAATCACCGTATTCTTTAATGATGACGCAACAGAGGAACAGAAGAAAGAGATCGGTGAGCAGCTTGAATCCCGTGATGATGTTTCGGAAGTGAAGTATGTGTCAGCAGATGATGCATGGGCAGAATTCCAGAAAGAGTATTTTGGAGACAACCCGGAACTTGCAGAAGGTTTTAAGGATGATAACCCGCTGGCAGGTTCAGATAACTATGAAGTCTACATGAAGACGGTAAAAGGTGATAATAAGGATCTGATTGCGAAGAGTAAGTCTCTTTCAGCTACGCAGCAGGATCTGGTTAAATTTGCACAGAGTCTGGACGGAGTCAGACAGGTCAATAAGTCAGATGTTGTAGCGAACACACTTTCCAGTGTGAATATGCTTGTTGCATATGTTTCAATTGCGATTATCGCAATTCTTCTCGGAGTATCAATCTTCCTGATCAGTAATACGGTAACAACAGGTATTACAGTCAGAAAAGAAGAGATTGCAATCATGAAATATATCGGAGCGAAGGACTTTGTAGTAAGATCACCATTCGTGATCGAAGGTCTGATCATCGGATTATTCGGTGCAGTTATTCCGCTTGCCCTGTTATATTTCCTTTATGACAAGGCTGTAGTATATATTATGGAGAAGTTTAGTATTCTGAAGAATATCATCACATTCCTTCCGGTTGGAAATGTATATATCTATCTGTTGCCAATCGGGCTTGCAATGGGAATTGGAATCGGATTCCTCGGAAGTTACTTCACTGTTCGTAAGCACTTGAGAGTGTAATAGGAGATACCTATGAAAAGACGGATGAGAAAGGTGACAGCACTGGTTCTGTCAGTCGGAATGATGCTGTCAATGACAATTACTTCCGGTGCTGTGACAATTGATGAAGCGCAGAAAAAAGCAGATGAGCTGCAATCACAGAAGAGTGCAGCTCAGGCTGAAAAAGATACACTTGCTGCAAAGCTTAATTCCATCATTGCTCAGATGAACAAGACACAGGAAGAATTAAGCGCTAAGGAAACTGAAATTTCAACAGCTGAGGAAGAGCTTGTACAGGCGAAGGTTGATGAGGATGATCAGTATAACAGCATGAAGAAGAGAATCAAATTCATGTATGAGGGTGGTAATACCCAGTTCCTTGAGATATTGATGTCCAGCAGCAATATTGGTGATCTTCTTAATAAGGCAGAGTATGTATCGAAGCTCTCTTCTTATGACAGAGATATGCTTACAGCTTTTCAGAATACAGTAAAGGCTGTAGAAGAGAAAGAAGCAAAACTGCAGGATGAGTATGAAAAACTCAATACATTGCAGAGCAGTCTGGTGAGTCAGCAGACAGAGGCGCAGACACTGATCAGCAGCAAGGAAGCACAGATTGCTGAGATTCAGGATCAGATTACAGATAATGCAAATCTTCTTGCAGATCTTAAGGCAAAAGCAGAAGAAGCAAAACGTCTTCAGGAAGAGCAGGCAGCGGCGGCTGCTGCAGCTGCTGCGGCGGCAAAGAAGAACAATAGCGGAAGCAGCAGTAGTAATGGAAGCAGTAGTTCCAGACCGGCTTCCAGCGGAAACGTGGTGAGCGGAAGTGGATATTTTACACATCCATGTCCGGGAATGACGTACCAGTCCAGTTATTTTGGAGAGGTTCGATCTTTCGATTCAAGACCACATAAAGGAAATGATTATGCCGCACCGACAGGAACACCTACATATGCAGCAGCAGCTGGAACAGTCATTACGGCAGGCTGGAGCAACAGTGCAGGAAACTGGGTTGTTATAAGCCATGGAAACGGATTGGTGACAAAGTATATGCATCACAGCTCAATTTGTGTGAGTGCCGGTCAGAGAGTAGCAAAAGGACAACAGATTGGATATGTTGGTTCTACAGGATATTCAACCGGAGCACATCTACATTTCCAGGTGGAGCTTAACGGAACACCAGTGAATCCAAATAATTATATGTAAGACAAAGGGATTCAAAATCTTCCTTTCATGTTTACATGAAAGTGATTCAAAGAATAAAGGGGGACAAAGTGGAAGATTCTGCTTTGTCCTTTTCTTTAAATAACAGCGAAAGGGACAGACAATGGAACAGAAAAAGAAAAAGGGGTATGGAGCCGGGATTGTTACCGGAATTCTTGCAACAGTTCTTGTCAGCCTGCTTCTCCTTGGGGGATTCAGGGTCATTACGAACACAGCCGGCAGTTATGCATCCGGTAAAGTGACAGAAAAAGAGGTATCAAAAAAACTGAATAAGCTGAATGCTTTGATTGATAAATATTATCTGTATGAAGATGAAATTGATACAGATAAGCTGGCAGAAGGAATTTATTCCGGATATACGAGTGCACTGGGAGATAAGTACACTGTTTATTATGACGAAGATGAGACAAAAGCTCTGATGGAATCAACAAGCGGAACATTTTCAGGTGTGGGTGCAACGCTGACAAAAGATGCGGATACGGGCTATGCGACAATTGTAAATGTCTATGAAGACTCTCCGGCAGAGAAAGCAGGACTGAAAGCAGGAGATATCCTGGAGAAAATCGATGACCACGAGGTTGGTGATGAGCAGCTTGATACGGTGGTGTCCTGGATCAAAGGGGAAAAGGGAACAGATGTAAAGATTACAGTTCTCAGAGACGGAGAAGAACTGGAACTGACTGCCACACGAGATACGATCGAAGTGAAGACAGTTTCGTATGAGATGAAGGAGAACCAGATTGGCTATATCAGAGTGTCTGAGTTTGATACAGTAACTTATGATCAGTTCAAAGAAGCATTGGATGATCTTGAAAATCAGGGAATGCAGGGGCTTGTGGTTGACCTGAGAAACAATCCGGGAGGAAGTCTTGATACAGTTACGAATATGCTGCGTCTGCTTCTTCCAGAAGGTACAATTGTATCAACAAAGGACAAGAATGGAAAGACAGACGAAATCACTTGTGACGGAACTCATGAATTTAAGAAACCAATGGCAGTTCTTGTAAACCAGTACAGTGCCAGCGCATCTGAAATCTTCAGCGGTGCAGTACAGGATTATGGAACAGCGAAGATTGTCGGAGTGACAACGTATGGAAAAGGTGTTGTGCAGCAATTGATGGATCTGGGAGATGGAACCTGTCTGAAAGTGACGATTGCAGAGTATTATACTCCAAATGGAAGAAGCATCAATGGAAAAGGTGTTGAACCGGATGTGAAAGTTGAATACCAGTATGATGAGGAAAATCCAAAAGCAGATAACCAGCTGGATCAGGCATTAAGCACAGTTCAGGGAGAAATTAGTGAAAGTACACAAAACCGATAGGTTGAAAATATCTTGTTTTGATGAAAAGTTAAAATGTGTGACAATTTGAATAAAACCTCTTGAAAATCAAAAAACTCTGTGCTAATATTGAAAACAAGTTTTAGCAGACTAAAGTGCTGAACCAGAAAAAGGCAAAGAACAAGACTCTGATTCACAGAAACTGACAGGAAGTTGGCGTCACCGACTGAGAGCGCCGGACAGCGGAGCGAATCAAGGGAACACTTGGGAGCTGGCTGTCTGAACAGGTGAAGTAGGGCAGCACGTGGAGCATACGTTACATGCAAAGAGGGGAATCTGGCTTACACAGGGATAGAGATAAGATTTGAAATGTGAAGACTGAGATTCAATGCGGGTGGTACCGCGGATATTATGATTGTAATTTCCGTCCCGGGATACTGATGTATCCCGGGGCTTTTTTATTTAGAAAGCTTCTTCCCGGGATGCTGGAATCTGAAAGGAGAAGAATTATGGAATTTGTAACAGGTGTAAAAAAGAAGGAAACATTGGAACTGAGTGAACTTCTCGAAGAGGGAAGAATTGGAACCGAAGTGAAAGTAAATGGTGCGATCCATACGATCCGTGATATGGGAACAATTGCATTCATTATTCTCAGAAAAAGAGAAGGACTTGTTCAGTGTGTATATGAAGAAAATATTTCCAAATTTGACTTGAAAGATGTGAAGGAAGCAGATACAGTAGAAGTAACAGGTGTGCTTACAGAGTCTGCGAAAGCTCCGAATGGGATTGAGATTCGCCTTGGTGAATTGAAAATCTTAAGTGAGCCGGCAGAGCCAATGCCGCTTCCGATTGCAAAGTGGAAGCTGAACACATCTCTGGAAGCAAAATTAAACTACAGACCGATTTCTCTGAGAAATATCAGAGAGCGTGCGAAGTTCAGAATTCAGGAAGGAATCGTAAGAGGGTTCCGTGATTTCCTTTATAAAGAAGGATTTACAGAGATCCATACTCCGAAAATCGGTGCCAAAAGTGCAGAGGGCGGTGCGAACCTTTTCCGTCTGGAGTATTTCCACAGACCGGCGATCCTTCAGCAGAGCCCACAGTTCTATAAGCAGATGATGGTCGGAGTATTCGACAGAGTCTTTGAGACAGCGCCAGTATTCCGTGCAGAGAAACACAACACAAAGCGTCATCTGAATGAGTACACAAGCCTTGATTTCGAGATGGGATATATTGATGGATTTGAAGATATCATGGCAATGGAAACGGGATTTCTTCAGTATACGATGGAGCTGTTGAAGAAAGAGTATGCAAGAGAACTTCAGATTCTGAATATCGAAGTACCGAAGACAGATAATATTCCGGCAGTAAGATTCGACGAGATCAAACGACTGGTATCCGAGAAGTATGACAGAAAGATCAAGAACCCATTTGACCTGGAACCAGAGGAAGAGACATTGATCAGCCGTTATGCGAAGGAAGAGTGGGATGCAGATTTTGTATTCGTTACTCATTATCCATCAAAGAAACGTCCATTCTATGCAATGGATGATCCGGAGGATCCGACTTACACGCTCAGTTTTGACCTGCTTTTCAGAGGAATGGAGATCACAACCGGCGGACAGCGTATTCATGATTATCATGAACTTCTTGCGAAGATGGAGAAGCGAGGTATGACAGATGAAGGCATGGAGCAGTATTTAAGTGCATTCAAGCATGGAATGCCACCACACGGAGGTCTTGGAATAGGTATGGAACGTCTGACAATGAAGATGATGAACGAAGACAATGTAAGAGAAACAACATTATTCCCAAGAGACTTAAGTCGTCTGGAACCATAAGAAGAAAATACAAAAAACGGGTCAATCCTCTGGATTGAACGAAAAAACTGTTGGATGTGAAGGTCTGAACTGAGAAAGAGAACTGCCCACAGGATGTTGTGGTCAGAAACTTAAGGAGTAGAAACGAGGGAGGATCTTTATGTTTAAGAAAAAAGAATGTTATCTTTGCGGAGGTAAATTGATTAATGGCCGTTGCAGTTCCTGCGGGCTGGATAACACAAAGCTGGACAAAAAGAATTACAGGCTGAATGAGAGCAGTTTTGACCGCAAGAAAAAAATGACATATTCCCAGAAACGACAGAATGACACTGGAGAGACAAAAAACCGGGAGAAAAAGAAGGATGCGGGACATCTCTGTGAGAGTCATAACGGACGGAAAAGAACGCAGACAGAATATCAGAAAAAAGAAAATCCGAGGATTGAAATCCCACAGACAGGGCAGATGCAGCCAGGTGGGCCGACGGTATTTAATCCGGCAAGGAAGGCTTATACAGGATCTTATGAGGAACAGAAAAAGGCAAGGAAAATCAGTGGAATTCTTGCGGGAATTATTGTGGCAATCGTAGCATTTACAAGCATTGCAGGTTCAGTTGGTGATTTCATTTCCTCATTTGGGGATGATTTCCATTCTTCAGATTATGACTGGAATGATGATGGCAGCGAAGTGGAGTCTGAGTATGATCCATATATGAATACAACGAGAGAACTTTCTGAAACAGGAGCAACTTATGACTGTGTATTAGGATATGGGGAGTATGAAATCGGAGCACAGATCCCGGAAGGGACTTATGAAGTGGAGCTTGTCTCAGGAGAAGGCTCCATGCAGCAGGATGATCCTGAGAATTCGATTTATTACTATTCTTATTTTAGTGAAGATGAGTCAGATACGGATGCAGGAGATTATCTGGACGATGTGAGATTGTATACAGGAGGTCATCTGAAGATTGATACAGGACTGGTTGTCCAGTTTCATTCTGAGAATGCACAGACGGAACAGATGCAGCTGGAAGAAAATCCGCTGACGGAACAGGTAACATTGAAAGCCGGAAACACTTATACGGCGGGAACAGATTTCCCGGCAGGATGGTATGATGTGACCGAGGCATCAGGAGTTGACTGGGCGGAGCTTCATTACAAGATTTATCTTGGTGATTTTTATGATAAGGAAAATGAAAATCTCAATTATGAAAATTATGGACTCTGGTTTTATGATACAGATGGATCAGAATCTTATAGAAATGCAGTTTTCCCGGAGGGAACGGAGCTGGAAGTGGATGATGGGGACTTAATCCTGACGCCGTCCGGCTCAGTAAAAAACCAGAATTATGACAGTTTCTATGATATGTACCGCTACAGGTCGCAATAAGCTGAGAAATTTATGATACTGATTTTGGAAATTGTCAGGATTAGCAAAGACAGAGTAGAAAGAAAGGATGATTAAATTGGCAAATAAAATATCCGATGAAACAATCGAGTATGTAGGAATCCTTGCAAAGCTGGAACTTTCAGAGGAAGAGAAAGAAGCAGCGAAAAAAGACATGGAGCAGATGCTGGATTATATAGATACATTAAATGAACTTGACACAGCAGGAATCGAACCGATGTCTCATGTATTTCCGGTACAGAATGTGTTCCGTGAAGATGTTGTGACAAACGGAGATAACAAAGAAGCGACACTTGCGAATGCACCACTTCGTAAAGAGGACAGTTTTGAAGTGCCGAAGACAATTGGTTAAGGGAGTGAGAGCAGATGGATTTATTAAAACTTACAGCCCTTGAACTGGGCGAGAAGATCAAAGCAAAAGAAGTAACTGTACGAGAAGCAGTCGATGCAGTGATTGGACAGATCAAAGAAGCGGAGTCAGAGATTCATAGCTTTGTGACGATAGATGAAGAAGGTGCTTATGCACAAGCGGAGGAAATTCAGAAGAAAATAGATGTGGGCGAACTGACAGGTCCACTTGCAGGAGTTCCGGTTGCAGTAAAAGATAATATGTGTATCGAGGGACAGCTTACCACATGTAGTTCAAAGATTCTTTCCAACTTCAAACCGACCTATACGGCAGAGGCAGTTGAGAACCTCAGAAAAGCAGGAGCGGTTATCATTGGTAAGACAAACATGGATGAATTTGCCATGGGAAGTACAACAGAGACGTCTTATTACGGACCGACACGCAATCCGCACAACACAGCGCATGTTCCGGGAGGTTCTTCCGGTGGTTCCTGTGCGGCAGTGGCAGCGTCCGAATGTTATTATGCACTTGGATCTGATACCGGCGGATCCATTCGTCAGCCGAGTTCTTTCTGTGGAGTTGTCGGACTAAAACCAACTTATGGAACCGTTTCCCGATATGGACTTATCGCATATGGATCTTCTTTAGATCAGATTGGACCGGTAGCGAAAGATGTATCGGATTGTGCGGCAATTCTTGAAGCAATTGCATCCCATGATCCGAAGGACAGCACTTCCATGGATCGTGATGATTGTGATTTCACAGAAGCACTTGTCGATGATGTGAAAGGACTCCGTATTGGAATCCCAAGAGATTATATGGGAGAAGGTCTGGATCCTGAAGTAAATGATGCTGTGATGAAGGCAGCAAAAGTACTCGAAGAAAAGGGTGCGATTGTTGAGGCGTTTGATCTGCGACTTGTAAAATATGCAATCCCTGCTTATTATACGATCGCAGATGCAGAGGCAAGTTCTAACCTGGAACGTTTTGATGGTGTGAAATATGGTTATCGTACGAAAGATTACGATGGACTTCATAACATGTACAAGAAAACACGTTCAGAAGGATTTGGTCCTGAAGTAAAGAGAAGAATCATGCTTGGATCTTTTGTCTTAAGTTCAGGATATTATGATGCCTACTATCTGAAGGCACTTAGAACAAAAGCTTTAATCAAGAAAGAGTTTGACCGTGCATTCCGTAATTATGACATCATTCTCGGACCGGCAGCACCAACAACTGCTCCGGAGCTTGGAAAGAGCTTAAGTGATCCGATGAAGATGTATTTGGGAGACATTTATACAATCTCAGTCAATCTTGCAGGTCTTCCGGGAATGAGCGTTCCGGTTGGAAAAGATAGCAAAGGACTTCCAATCGGTATGCAACTGATCGGAAATGTATTTGAAGAAAAAACTTTGATCTGTGCAGCATATACCTATGAGTGTGCGACAAAGAAGATGCATGAAACACCGGCATCTGTCGGTCTTATGTCAGAAAAGGAGGTGCGTTAACAATGGCAAAGCAGTATGAAACAGTCATTGGACTGGAAGTGCATATTGAGCTGGCTACAAAGACAAAGATCTTCTGTGGATGCAGCACAGAATTCGGTGGCGCACCGAATACACATACTTGTCCGGTATGTACTGGTATGCCGGGATCGCTTCCGGTGTTGAATAAACAAGTTGTAGAATATGCTATGGCAATTGGTCTTGCAACAAACTGCAAGATTACACAGGTATGCAAATTTGACCGTAAAAACTATTTCTACCCGGATAACCCGCAGAACTATCAGATTTCCCAGCTGTATCTCCCGATTGCCAGAGATGGATATGTAGAGATCGAGAGTGGTTCAGGAAAGAAGAAAGTAAGAATCCACGAGATGCATATGGAAGAAGATGCAGGTAAGCTGGTTCATGATGAGTGGGATGATACTTCACTTGTCGATTATAACCGAAGCGGTGTGCCACTTGTAGAGATCGTATCTGAACCGGATATGCGTTCCGCGGAGGAAGTTATTGCTTATCTTGAAAAATTGCGTATGATCGTGCAGTATTTAGGAGCATCTGATTGTAAGCTTCAGGAAGGTTCTATGCGTGCAGATGTCAACCTGTCTGTCCGTGAAGTCGGATTCGATCAGTTTGGCACAAGAACAGAGATGAAGAACCTGAACTCATTTAAGGCAATCGCACATGCAATTGAAGGCGAGCGTCAGAGACAGATTGAGTTGATCGAAGAAGGAAAACAGGTTGTACAGGAGACAAGACGCTGGGATGACAACAAAGAGCATTCTTATGCAATGCGTTCCAAAGAGGATGCACAGGATTATCGTTATTTCCCGGAACCGGACCTTGTTCCGATCGTGATCAGTGATGAATGGATCGAGAAAATCAAATCTCAGCAGCCGGAACTTCGTACGGAGAAGCTGGAGCGTTACAAGGAACAGTTTGATATTCCGCAGTATGACGCAGAGATCATCACAGGTTCTAAGAAAATGGCCGATCTTTTTGAGGCAACAACAGCAATCTGTGAGAAACCGAAGAAAGTTGCAAACTGGCTGATCGGAGAGACCTTCCGTCTGATGAAAGACAATGGAATGGAGCCGGAAGATTTAACATTCTCTCCGGAGAACCTGGCAAAATTAATTGATCTTGCGGATGCAGGAACCATTAACAGTTCTGTGGCAAAAGATGTATTCAAGCAGATTTTCCAGGAGGATATAGATCCTGAGAAATATGTCGAAGAACACGGGCTTAAGATGGTGAACGATGAAGGTGCACTCCGTGAGACAGCTGCTAAAGTGATCGCAGACAACCCACAGGCAGTCGCAGACTTCAAAGGCGGTAAAGAGAAAGCAATCGGAGCACTGTTTGGACAGACAATGCGCGCCATGAAAGGGAAAGCAAATCCTGGAATGGTAAATCAGGTGCTGCGAGAGTTGTTGAAATAAAAATTGATTTGTCTGTTAAGATTCCTGTAAATGGAACAGATACATTTATTGACTAAGAGCCAGAGCAGTTACCGTGAGTGGTGTCTGTCTGGCTCTTACTAACATACGGAACAAAGTGTATTCGGAACGCTCCTGCCTTACATGTGTCCTCAACAATAAAGAGACAAAAGCACTTGGTTATTCAAACGAGAAGTGATAGTTCAATAGTGACGGAGCCAACCAGACAAATCTAATTTGTTGTATTGACAGTTTGAAAAATGTCTGCTATATTACAAGTAGAACACAGAAAAATAATAAACTATATATGTTCAAAACAACAAGAGATTCGGAAGGATGTGGAAAGAATGAAACGAGATTATTATGAAGTGCTTGGGCTGTCAAAGGGCGCAGAGGATAAAGAGATAAAGAGAGCATATCGTAAGCTGGCGAAGAAGTATCATCCGGACACGAATCCTGGGGATAAAGAAGCGGAGAAGAAATTCAAAGAAGTGACGGAGGCGTACTCTGTACTGAGTGATCCGGAGAAGAAGAAACTGTATGACCAGTTCGGTCATGCTGCATTTGATCAGAGCGGTGCTGCAGGTTCCGGATACGGAAATGCCGGTACAGGTGGCTTTGGAGGATTCGGCGGAAACGGCGGATTCAAAGGCGGTACTTACCGTAGTTATGGTGGACCGGGAAGTGGATATCAGGAGTATCATTTCGAAGGTGGCGACATGGATGATATGTTTGATGACATTTTCGGAAATATGTTCCATGGAGGAAGTGCTTCAGGTCGCAGCAGAAGGACATCAGGATTTACCGGAGGATTTGGAGGTGAAAGCTTTAAATCAAAAGGTTCTGATATCAAGGCAGGTATCACTGTAGGATTTGACGAGGCTGCATTTGGTGGAGATAAGGTTATTACTCTGAGTAATCCGGAAAATCCAGGACAACCGGGACAGTCACTGAAGGTTCATATTCCGGCAGGTATTGATAACGGAAAGTCAATCCGTTTAAGAGGAAAGGGAATGCCGGGAACCGGTGGTGGTGAAGCCGGAGATCTTCTGTTGAAAGTAACAGTTGCTCCGAAACCTGGATATGAGCGAAAAGGTATGGATGTATATACAACCGTATCTGTTCCGTATACAACAGCTGTGTTCGGAGGTGAGGCATTGGTCCATACACTGTATGGAGATGTTATGTGTAAGATTAAAGAGGGAACACAATCGGGTTCCAAGATTCGTCTGAGAGGTAAGGGAATTGTTTCGATGAAAGATTCATCCGTTCACGGAGACCAGTATGTGACAATTCAGATTGAAGTGCCAAGAAACTTAAGTCCGCAGGCAAGACAGAAATTAAAAGAGTTTGAAGAAATCTGTCAGGGGAGTTCAAGAACAGCATAAATAAATGAAAAGACCAGAGGCTTGTTTCACAAGTTGAAACAAGAACCTCTGGTCTTTTCTGCTGCTTAGAATATTGTTGTAGCTGTTTTGCAGTTACTGTGAGCAGTAACGTTTTGTACAGGTACAATTTATAGCCACTGACTTAGAAAATGGAAGCCAGTAACAAACGAATTATAAGGGGAACCCTAGTCACGTTCCCAACGACCGGAAGCTCCACAAGGGAGAACCAGTCCTGAATCTGTAACAGGAAGTCCGATCTCCTGAGAATCTACATGTCCGTTCCAAGGTTTTAATTCAGTTGAGATCATGTAGGTAAGTACGGCAGGAGCAAGTCCTGTTGTATAAGAATTCACAAGGAAGAACAGTGCATCCTTGGAAAGGATCTTTGTACAAAGCTTGATGAGTGGATGGATCATATCTTCAATCTTCCAGATCTCGCCTTTTGGTCCACGCCCATATGACGGCGGATCCATAATGATTGCATCATAAGTGTTGCCACGGCGAATCTCGCGCTCAACGAACTTCACACAGTCATCGACAAGCCAGCGGATCGGTGCATCTCCCAGACCGGAAGAAACCGCATTCTCCTTTGCCCATGTCACCATACCCTTAGATGCATCTACATGAGTAACCTGCGCTCCGGCAGCTGCCGCTGCAAGTGTAGCACCTCCGGTATAAGCAAAAAGGTTCAGCACCTTGACCGGACGTCCAGCATTCTTAATCTTTTCAGAGAACCAGTCCCAGTTAGTTGCCTGCTCAGGGAAGAGTCCTGTGTGCTTGAAACTAAATGGTTTTAAATTAAATGTGAGAGAACCGTAATGGATCTGCCACTGCTGTGGGAGACTAAAAAACTCCCATTCACCGCCACCCTTTTTGCTACGGTGATAATGTCCGTTCATCTCTTTCCAACCGCGGTTCTTCTTAGGAGTGTCCCAGATGACCTGCGGGTCCGGACGGACAAGAAGATAATTTCCCCAACGCTCAAGCTTTTCGCCACCTGAGCAGTCAAGAATTTCGTAATCTTTCCAATTATCTGCAATCCACATGAATTAGTTAATCCTTTCTACAAAAAATACTTGTAATCATACAGAGACAATCTCAAAAAACGATACATTTTTGAAATTGTTTCGTTTTATATCGTCTATAACATTTCTATTATAATAGAAAGTCCTATGGTAATGCAATGAAAATTTTCAGATTCAGAAATCAAGTGTTGCCAGCCGGTATTGTTCACACGATGTGTGAACAGCATTCTTATAACTGGACTGGTTAAAATGCACTATAAACCTACTAAATGCATAGGAATATAAAAACAAAACGCCGAAAACATATAAAACATATTGACAAGGTAGGTTAATAAGATGTATTATACGCCTATCGAATCTGAGATGCGAAAAAGTAACAGAGTTACATCAAATGATAGATGGAGTGATGAGTATGATAAAAGTAGAACATGCAAACAAAACATTTTCCGGGAAATACGGTACAGTACATGCGCTGCAGGATGTCAGCATTCATGTAGAGAAAGGTGACATCTACGGAATTATCGGATTTTCCGGAGCAGGTAAATCAACTTTGATCCGGTTGGTAAATGGATTAGAGACACCGGATACGGGAAATGTTATAGTCCAGGGAGAAAATCTTGGGAATCTAAAAAAAACGCAGCTTCGCAAGCTTAGAAGAAAAATCGGAATGGTTTTTCAGCAATTTAATCTTCTTGAATCAAAAACAGTGTATCACAACATTGCATTGCCATTGATTCTTGAAAAGGCACCAAAGGAAGAGATTGATAAGAAAGTAAAAGAAGTACTCCGGTTTGTAGAACTGGAAGATAAGAAAGATGTTTATGTAAGCCAGCTTTCGGGAGGACAGAAACAGAGAGTGGGAATCGCAAGGGCACTGACAACAACACCGGACATCCTGCTCTGTGACGAAGCAACAAGTGCACTGGATCCACAAACTACAGAATCCATTCTGAAACTGCTTAAGAAGATCAACCGGGAGATGGGAGTTACAATCCTTCTGATCACACATCAGATGCAGGTCGTTCAGATGATCTGTAATAAAGTAGCAGTTATGGAGAACGGACAAGTAGTAGAGGCCGGAAGTGTGCTTGATGTATTCGGAAAGCCACAGGCACCTGTTACAAGAAGATTCGTTCAGACTGTAGTAAATGATCAGATTCCGGAAAGCATTCTAAGTCTTGTGAAAGAACAGAAAGAACATTTCCGGGTAGAGAGGCTTAAGTTTATCGGAAGCAGTGTAAAACGACCTGTGATTTCAGATATCTGTCATGTGGATGGAATTGTAGTAAATATTCTAGGAGCGACCGTGCAGGAATTGCAGGAGAATGTAATGTGTGTGTTCATTTTGCAGCTGATCGGAACGGAAGAGAAAATATTAGAAGCTGAGAAACAGATTGATGAGAATGGAGTAATCAGAGAAAGAGTGGAGGCGATTTAATGAAACAAGAGTATTTTGGAGTATCCCTTGAAAAGTTATTGACCAGTGGGGGACAGACATTATATATGGTTGCATGGTCACTGATCATTGGAACAATCATAGGAATTATTTTGGCACTGATCCTTGTACTTTGCCGTAAGGGAGGACTGATAGAGAATCTGATCCTTTACAATATTGTAAGTATCTACATTAATATAGTAAGAAGTATTCCATTTGTGATCTTACTGGTAGCAATCATGCCGTTGACAAGGGCAATTGTTGGAACGACCATCGGGAGTACAGCATCACTTGTCCCGCTTGTTATTTATATCAGTCCATATCTTGCACGCTTGATGGAAAATAGCTTACTGGAGATTAATCCGGGTATTCTGGAAGCGGCTGAAGCAATGGGGGCATCTACCTGGCAGACGATTCGGTATTTTCTGCTTCCGGAAACACTTGGATCTATCGTACTCGCATTGACAACAGGTACGATCGGGTTGCTTGGAGCATCAGCAATGGCTGGATATGTAGGCGGAGGAGGTGTCGGAGACCTGGCACTGACTTATGGATATCAGAGGATGAATACACCATTGATGATCTTTACTGTAGTTGTACTGGTCGTATTTGTACAGATCCTTCAGCTTGCAGGAAATACAATTTCAAGAAAACTCAGACAACATAGATAATTGATTAAGAAAGAACGAGGAGAATTATATTATGAAAATCAAGAAAATTATTGCAGGATTATTAGTAGCGACAACAGCATTCAGCCTGGCGGCATGCGGAAATTCAGGTTCAGGAGATACGAAGAAAAGTGACGCGGATACATCAGAGAAAAAGGAAATCGTCTATGGAAAATCCCAGGGACCATATACAGAACTTTTCGAAGATGCAATCGTTCCAATTCTTGAGAAAGAAGGATATACTCTGAAAGCTGTTGACCTTTCAGATCTTCAGACAGCAGATGTTGCACTGAATGACGGAGATGTAGATGTCAATGTAGAACAGCATACAGCATACATGGACAGTTTCAATCAGAGTTATAACGCAGATCTGGTTGCAATCAGTCCGATTCCAACTGTTCCGGCAGGAGTTTATTCAGAAAAATACGATTCTGTAGATGAAATCCCGGATGGTGCGAAGGTTGCAGTCCCAAATGATGCGTCCAACACAGCACGCTGCTATCTGATGCTTCAGAAAATCGGCTGGATCAAGCTTGACGAGAATGCTGATCCATCCACAGTTACACAGGATGATATTGTAGAGAACCCACATAATATTGAATTTACAGAAATGAACAGCATGACAATTCCGGCAGCAGAATCTGATTTTGATTATATTGCAATCACAGGAAGTGTTGTATATAATGCAGGCATTGATGCTTCTACAGCACTGGCCAATGAAGATATTTCAGATTATCTTGTACTTCAGGTTGTTGTAAAAGAAGAGAACAAAGATGCAGATTGGGCACAGGCAATCGTGGACGCATACCACTCAGATGAATTCAAACAGTATATGAAAGAAAACAATGATGGATTATGGTGGATCCCGGAGGAGCTTCAATAATTAAGAAAGGCAGTGATGAAAATGGATCAGACAGAAAAATTAATCCTAGAAGCAATCGATCAGCACAGAGATGAGATCATTGAATTTGCCAGAGATATATACGATCATGGAGAACTTGGATATAAAGAATTCAATACGGCAGAAAAATTCATAAAGAAGATGAAAGAATTAGGTCTGCGCACAGAAACCGGACTTGCAATTACAGGAACAAAAGCGTATTTAAATGAAGAAAAGAAAGATACAGCAAGCCTTGCACTTCTTGGAGAGCTTGATGCACTTAGGATTCCGGAGCATGCTCATGCGAATCCAGAGACAGATGCGGCACATTGCTGCGGACATCATGCACAGATGGCTGGAATCTTTGGTGCGGCACTGGCTCTTACAGTTCCGGAAATCGCAGAAAAACTGGATGGACAGGTTGTATTTTTTGCAACACCGGCGGAAGAGTATGGTGAAATTGGATTCAAAAATGAGCTGCGTGCACAGGGAAAAATAAAATATGGCGGTGGAAAATGTGAGCTGCTTCGTATCGGCGCATTTGATGATATTGATCTTTGTATTACACATCACATTGCACCGGGGGATGACATCATAGTAGGAAGTGGAACCGGAAATGGATTTGTATCTAAAGTGATCCGTTGTTTAGGTAAGGCAGCCCATGCGGCAGGAACACCGGAACAAGGTGTAAATGCTCTGTCAGCGGCGTCACTTGGTCTGCAGGCACTCGGTCTGAATAGAGAGACATTCCGTGATGAGGATTGTGTCCGTGTCCATCCGATCATTACAAAGGGTGGCAACCTGGTAAATGTAGTGCCTGATGAAGTTGTAGTAGAGACATTGGTAAGAGCTAAAACAATCGAGGCATTTACAGATGCAGCGAAGAAAACAGACCGATCCTTTCACGCAGGAGCTACTGCAATGGGAGCGAAGGTTGAAATCACAACACTTCCGGGATACCTTCCGACACTTGCGGAAGAAGCACTCCCAGAATTAAAAAGAGCAGCAGAACTTTCTGCACCGGGAACAAATGTGATCGAGGCCTCAGGCCATACGGGAGGATCTACAGATGTCGGTGATGTCCAGCACTTAATGCCTGTATATACATTTAATACAGGTGGTGTAAAGGGTGGACTCCATCAGGTAGAATTTGAAGTGACGGATGAGGAAGAAGCTTATATTGTCACTGCGAAGATGTTTGCACTTGGAGCCTATGGACTTTTGAAAGAAAAAGCAGCAAGAAGCAGAGAGCTTGTTAAAAATTATAAGCCGGTATTTGAAAATTCAGCAAAGTATGCGGAGTTTATGGATCAGTTTGATTCGAAAGAAGTATTGGAATAATTCTATACATTTCCCTACTTTTATGGTATAATTTAAAAGTTATTTTAATAATTTATCGATTTAATGTGATGAACAGTCGACGTAATAATATCATAAAAGAAAGGAATTAGAGAAGTATGTTATCTACGATAGAATCAGTAAATAGTGCTGTGAATAACTTTATCTGGGGCGTTCCGGCTATGATCTGCATTATTGGAGTCGGGCTTTACTTAAGTATCCGGACCGGCTTCCTTCAGATCAGAAAATTTCCGTATGCGATGAAAGTGACAATCGGAAGGATGCTCCGCAAAAGAGATGCATCTGATGGTGCACTGACTCCGTTCCAGGCAGTTTGTACCGCGCTGGCGGCAACTGTCGGAACCGGAAATATCGCCGGGGTTGCCGGTGCTATTGCAATCGGAGGGCCGGGCGCAGTGTTCTGGATGTGGATCTCAGCACTTCTTGGAATGTGTACAAAGTTTTCAGAAGTTACTCTTGCGGTTCATTTCCATGAGACGAATGCGGAAGGAGATCGTGTCGGTGGACCGATGTATTATATCAAAAATGGTCTGAAAAAGCATTGGCACTGGCTGGCTTATCTGTTCGCTGCATTCGGAGTTCTGACTGTATTTGGAACGGGAAATGCAACACAGGTGAATACAATTACAACAGCAATCGATTCTGCACTTTTTAATTATGGAATCATAGAAAAGGATTCTGTTGGAACATTGAATCTGATTATCGGAATTGTACTTGCTATCTTGATCGGCATGATCCTTCTTGGAGGAATTAAGAGAATTGGACAGGTTACAGAAAAGCTTGTTCCATTTATGGCAGCAATTTATGTGATTCTGGCACTTGGCGTTGTTGTTCTGAATTTCCAGAACATTCCGAGCGTATTTGGATCCATTTTCGAAGGCGCATTTTCACCGGCATCTGTGACCGGAGGCGCCGTGGGATCTTTCTTTATGAGTATGAAGAAAGGTGTTTCCAGAGGAATCTTCTCTAATGAGGCAGGTCTTGGTACAGGTTCTATCGCACATGCGTGTGCTGATACCAAAAAGCCTGTAAAGCAGGGATTCTTCGGAATCTTCGAAGTGTTTGTTGATACCATTGTAATCTGTACATTAACTGCACTGGTTATCCTGTGCAGTGGTGTTCCGGTCGGATACGGAGAGGCAGCTGGAGCAGAACTTACCATTCTTGGATTTACATCCACTTATGGAAACTGGGTATCTATCTTCACAGCAGTAGCAATGTGTTGCTTCGCATTTTCTACGATTATCGGATGGGGATTATATGGAACAAGATGTGTGGAATTCCTTCTTGGTACAAAAGCGAATAAGCCATTTATGGTACTGTATGCACTTGTTGCGATTGTAGGTGCAACAATGGAACTTGGTCTGATGTGGAATATCGCAGAGACATTTAATGGTCTGATGGCAATCCCGAACCTGATTGCAGTATTCTTATTGTCAGGTGTAGTTGTAAAGCTTGTGAAAGAATACTTTGCGGGTGAAGGAAAAGAAAGTTAAAAATAAAACTAGATATAGAAGATTTAAAGCTCTGGTGTTTTTTGAAATCACCGGAGTTTTTTTATTGAGCAATAAAAACATCTTATATCCCCCCACCTGGCTTGTGGGTTTGTTCTATTTCTTATACAATAAATTGCATTGAAAGAAAATAGACAGCATGAGGAGAAAACGATGAAACGAAGAAAACTATCACAGATGATCGCGGTAACATTAGCAGTCTGCATGTTGGCAGGTTGTGTACTTACAGGCTGTGGAAGCAAATCAGACAATGCAAATAAAGAGACTACACAAAGCGGGTCTACATTAATCTATGGAAGCAATGATTACACAAGGATTAACCCGGCTATTGATGAGCATGGAGAGATTAATCTGCTCCTCTTTGATGGGCTGACAGCACATGATGAGAATAATGAGGTAGTACCGGGACTGGCAGAATCCTGGGAGCTGGATGACGCGACAAATACTTATACATTCCATCTCAGAGACGATGTGAAATGGCATGATGGAGAAAAATTCACGGCAGATGATGTTGAGTTTACGATCAAAGCAATCATGGATCCGGACAATGAATCAGAGATTGCTTCTAATTACGAGGATGTTACAGCAATCAATGTGATCGATGATAAGACAATTTCTTTTACACTTCGGGATAAGAATGTGGCATTTCTCGACTATATGACAATTGGTATCCTTCCGAAACACTTACTGGAAGGCAAGGATATGCAGACAGATGAATATTTCCATAATCCGATCGGAACGGGTCCGTATAAGATTCAGGAGTGGGATGAAGGACAGAGTATTACACTTGTAAAGAATGAGAATTATTATAAAGGAGCTCCGAAGATTGATACAATCGTGTTCAAGATTGTACCGGATGATAATGCAAAGGCACTTCAGTTAAAATCCGGTGAGATCAACCTGGCAAAGGTGACACCGAAGGATGCACAGAATTTCACAGATGATGATACTTTTACAGTATATGATATGAAGACAGCAGATTACAGAGGTATCCTTTATAACTTTAATAATGAGTTCTGGCAGAGAAACAAAGATGCAATTCCTGCAATCAGTTATGCAATCGATCGTCAGAAGATGGTAAACAGTGTTCTTCTGGGAGAAGGAATTGTAGCTTATGGTCCGCTTCAGAGAAATAAATATAATAATGAAGATGTAGAGAAATACTCTTATGATCCGGCAAAAGCAAAAGAAGTGTTAGAAGCAGCCGGCTGGACGTTGGGAGATGACGGAATCTATGAGAGAAACGGAGAGAAGCTTTCTTTTACAATTAATGTGATGGAAGGTGATCAGGTGCGCGCAGATCTTGCGGCTATCGCATGTCAGCAGCTGAAAGAAGTTGGAGTTGATGCAAAAGCACAGGTTCAGTCAGAAATCGACTGGGCAAATCAGGAAGCATTTTTGATCGGATGGGGAAGCCCGTTTGATGCTGATGACCATACATATAAAGTGTTTGGTACAGATAAAGGAAGTAATTACAGTGGATATTCCAATGAACAAGTAGACACTTATCTGACACAGGCAAGGCAGACAAGTGATGAGAATGAGCGTAAAGAAGCATATGCAAAGTTTCAGGTTGCACTTGCAGAAGATCCGGCATATACATTCTTCTGTTATTGCGATGTAGATTATGTGACGAATAAGAAGATCCAGGGAATTACAAAGGATACAGTTCTTGGCCATCATGGTGTTGGAATTTTCTGGAATGTAGAGGATTGGACAATCGAATGAAAATAGAAGAAATACTGGCAGTGAAGCATTTGTCAGTTGAATTTCAAACTTCAGATGGAAAGAAACAAGTAGTAAAGGACGTCTCCTTGTCGTTAAGACAAGGGGAGGTCCTTGCTCTTGTTGGAGAGTCAGGATGTGGAAAGACTGTACTGTGCCGATCAATTTTGAAATTACTGCCAAAGAGTGCGTCTGTGACAGGCGAAGCCATTCAATATAATGGTCAGAACCTGATCGGATATAATGAAAAAGAAATGCAGCAGATCCGAGGACAGGGAATCACGATGGTCTTTCAGGATCCACAGAGTACATTAAACCCGACGATGACAGTTGGAAGTCAGATGGAAGAGGCTATTTTGCTGTATGAAAAAGCTTTGAAGCAGGAAAAAAGAGAGAAAAATTTCGGGAAAGATAAGAAGAAATCAGCAAAAGAGCGGGCAATCGAACTGATGAAGCTTGTGGGAATTGAAGACGCAGAGCAACGTTATGATCTGTATCCGTATCATTTTTCAGGCGGAATGCGTCAAAGATGTGTGCTTGCAACAGCACTTGCCTCAAATCCAAAGCTTTTAATTGCGGATGAACCGACAACAGCGCTGGATGTGACAATCCAGGCGGAGATTCTGAAACTATTGAAAAAATTACAGAAAGAATTGAATTTAAGCATTCTATTTATCACACATGATCTCGGAGTTGTTGCTCAGATCGCAGACCGGGTTGCTGTAATGCAGGATGGAAATATCGTGGAATTGGAAGAAGCAAAACAGCTTTTCACAGCTCCAAAACATTCTTATACAAAAAAATTGCTTCATGATCATCCTTATTATATGCATAGAAATGAATCAAAATTAATAAGTGAATCAGAATTGCATGAAAAACTGGTAGAAATCTCACATTTGTCCTACTTCTATCCTTTAGATAGAAAAAGGGTGTTTCAAGCGGTGGAAGATGTGTCCTTTGAGATAAGAAAAGACGAGATTTTTGGACTGGTAGGTGAGTCAGGATCTGGAAAGTCAACGGTTGGAAAATGTCTGATGGGAATTCTAAGTCCGGAAGCAGAAACATTTTCTTATGATGGGATAAATCTTCTTGATAAAAAAGCAAAAAAGAAAAATGCGAGAAGACTGCAAAAAGAGCGGCAGATGATCTTTCAGGATTCAACATCTTCCTTAAACCAGAAAATGAAGGTAAAGAAGATCCTTGCAGAGCCATTAGAAATACATAAAGTATTTTCTGACAGGAAAGAACAGCATAAATTTCTATGTGAAATGATGGAAGAGGTAGAATTAGAGGAAGAACAGCTTCAGGTACGACCACCGGAATTATCAGGAGGACAAAGACAACGTGTTGCAATTGCCAGAGCATTTGCAATGAAGCCGAAGCTCTTGATCGCAGATGAACCAATCGCTTCGTTGGATGTAACTACACAGGCACAGATGGTGAAGCTGTTTCGGCATTTACAAAGAGAACATGACTGTGCAATCCTTTTTATTGCGCATGATCTTTCAATGGTGCGTCTGTTGTGCGACCGTGTCGGAGTGATGAAGGATGGAAAACTTGTTGAGATAGGAGAAACCGAGCAGGTGTTTGAACATCCGCAGCATTTATATACGAAAAAACTTCTGGAGGCGATTCCGATTCCGGAGATTTCAGGAGAGGAGCAGAGTGATGAAGAAACAATGGCTTAGAAAAATCGGACTGATCTTGATATCTGTTTTTGTGCTCTCACTTCTTGTGTTTGTAATGTCGCGGCTGGCGCCCGGGGATCCGCTGGTTTCTTATTATGGAGAGCGTGCAGAGAGGATGTCGGTGGAAGAACATGAGCATGCAATGGAACGACTTGGATTAAACGAACCTATCCCTGTTCAGTATGTGAAATGGCTTGGAAATGCTTTTCAGGGAGATTTTGGAATCTCTTATAAATATAAACAAGATGTTCTTACAGTGATCGAGGGACGTTTAGTCAATACATTATTGCTTGGCGGAATTGGTTTTATCCTGACATTTGGACTGGCACTTTTGCTTGGAATTTTCTGTGTGTATTATGAAAATCAGATTCCAGACCGGATTTTGCGTAAGGTGGGAACAATCACAAGCTGTATTCCGGAATTCTGGTTGTCACTTATATTGATTTTGATTTTTAGTGTGAATCTAAAGCTCCTTCCGGGAAGTGGGGCATATGATCTTGGCCAATCGGCAAATCCGTTGAGCAGATTGACGCATCTGATTCTTCCGCTGACAGTTGTTGTGCTGAGCCACCTTTGGTATTATGCGTATCTGATCCGTAACCGATTGTTGGAAGAAACTAGAAAAGACTATGTTTTACTGGCAAAGGCAAAAGGAATGTCACGAAAAAGAGTATTGTTCTTTCACTGTGTGAAAAATATTATGCCATCGTTCATCAGTCTGATGGCAATTTCACTTCAGCATGTGATCGAAGGGACGTATATCGTGGAAATGGTATTTTCCTATCCGGGAATCGGAACGCTTTCTTTTGAAAGTGCAAAATATCATGACTATAATATGCTGATGGTGCTTTGCGTATTTACCGGTATTTTTGTTCTTGCAGGAAATGTGATCGGACAGTCTGTCAGTGAATGGATCGATCCAAGAATGAAAGAGATAAAAATGACAGGAAAGGCAGATAGGGTATGAGGTGGAGAAAATGAAAAAAGCGAAAAAAAATAATGCCGTTATCATTGCCGGAAGTATTCTTGCAGTCATCGTATTTGCCTGTGTTTTCTGTCGTTTCTTTATGACGAAAGACCCTACATACATGGATCTGAAGAACTGCAACATTTCACCGAATAAAGAGTTCTTTTTTGGAACGGATACGATGGGAAGAGATATTTTTTCAATGATTTTATACGGTGGTAGAATATCGCTGTTTATCGGGTTGATATCCACCGTGTTATCGACTACGATTGCGGTGATCTACGGATCCTTCAGTGGAATCGCACCGGAGTGGATTGATGAACTGATGATGCGTTTTACAGAAATTTTATTGAGTATTCCTTCAATTCTGTTAATTATCTTTCTTCAGGCACTGGCAGGAAAGAACTCGGTTGTTGCAATCACCGTTGTAATCGGTCTGACCAGTTGGATGAATATCGCAAAAATGGTACGCACTGAGGTACGACAGCTCCGCGAGAGTGAATATCTGATTGCTGCAAAATGTATGGGTGGAAGTTTCTGGCATATTTTACGTGCACATTTGCTGCCGAATTTTGTTTCGTCAATTATGTTTATGGTCGTGATGAACATCAGAAGTGCAATCATAGCAGAGTCAACATTGAGCTTTCTTGGGATTGGTCTTCCGATGGAAATCATTTCCTGGGGGAGTATGCTCTCGCTTTCTGAAAAGGCATTGATGACAAACTCCTGGTGGATCATTCTGATTCCGGGAATCGTGCTTGTAATCACATTACTGTGTATTACGGAACTGGGAGAAGCTTTGCGTAAAAATGTGAATCAGAAAGAAGGCAATTTATAGAAAATTTCTATAGAAAAGTTTGATAACCTATAGTAAAAATGTTATACTGAAAAACAGAAGCCTGGAGGTTGAAATACCTGAACGAATAGGTAAAGGAGAGCAATAGAATGGTAACAGTAAATGCTATGGGAGATAAATGCCCGGTTCCGGTAATTAAGACAAAGAAAGCATTAGATGCTTTGACAGCTCCGGAGACAATAGAAGTTCTCGTTGATAATGAGACAGCAGTGGCTAATGTGACAAAGATGGCACAGAGTACAGGCGCAACAGTAACACAGGAGAAGCTTGGAGAGGATGAATATAAAGTGACAATCCAGGCGCTTGCAGGAGAAGAAACTCAGACAGCACCGGCGGGTGCGGTTTGCGATTGTGTTCCGACAGGAGATACGGTAGTTGTGATTTCTTCTGACAAGATGGGAAGTGGAAATGATGAGCTCGGAAAAGTGCTGATCAAAGGTTGCATCTTTGCAATCACACAGCTTGATGAGCTTCCAAAGAAGATGATCTTCTACAACGGTGGCGCTAAGATCACATGTGAAGGATCTGACTCTCTGGAGGATCTGAAGAATCTGGAAAGCCAGGGCGTTGAGATTGTGACTTGCGGAACATGTCTGGATTATTATGGAATGAAAGACAAGCTTGCAGTAGGAACAGTTACAAATATGTATGATATTGTCGAGTCTATGAATAATGCAGGTAAGATTGTGAAACCTTGTTAGAAACATAGGAACAGTTACAGTAATTCGAAAATGTGATGGAAAAGCTGCTGCAACAGCTTTTTCGTATACCGAGGGAATTATTTTGAAAAAGTATTCGAAAGGAAGTGGGCGAAATGAGTAAGGGACTCAAAGAGATTCATCTGACACAGATGACAAAGACAGCTGGTTGAGCGGCCAAAATCGGTCCTGAGACCCTTGCCCAGGTTCTGGGTAAGCTGCCTAAATTTTCCGATGAGCGTCTGCTTGTCGGTGTTGAGACATCAGATGATGCCGCAATTTATAAAATATCGGATGAGACTGCCATGATACAGACACTGGATTTCTTCACACCGGTTGTGGACGATCCGTATCTGTTCGGACAGATTGCAGCGGCGAACTCCTTAAGCGATGTATATGCAATGGGAGGAGAGCCGAAGGTTGCATTGAATATTGTATGTTTTCCAAATTGTCTGGATCCGGAGATCTTAGGGGAGATCTTGCGAGGCGGAGCAGATAAGGTGTTAGAAGCAGGAGCCGTTCTGGTCGGAGGTCATTCGGTGCAGGATGATGAACCGAAATACGGACTCTCGGTAACAGGCTTCGTTCACCCGGATAAGATTTATAAGAATTACGGGTGTCAGCCGGGAGATGTGCTGGTTCTGACCAAACAGCTTGGAAGTGGTATTGTGAATACAACAGTGAAAGCACAGATGGCTTCCGAAGCAGCCGCAGATGAAGCTGCGAAAGTAATGGCTTCATTGAATCAGAGATCGAAAAGAGCAATTGAGAAACACACGATCCACGCATGTACAGATGTGACGGGATTTGGATTGCTGGGACATTGTACAGAGATGGCTGAGGCAAGTGACATAACTCTGGAATTATATCCGGAGCAGATTGAATATATGACAGAAGCGATTGCATATGCAAGGATGGGACTCGTTCCGGCAGGAGCATATAAGAACCGGGAGTTTGCAGCAGAAGGACTGGATGCAGGAGATATAGAAGAGGTCTATTTAGATCTGATCAGTGATCCGCAGACTTCAGGAGGACTTCTTGTCAGTATCCCAAGAGAAGAATTAGATTGTCTGTTAGCAGATTTTGAGGCAGTGGGAATGGAAACGAAAGTTTCAGTTGTAGGCTGCGTCAAAGAGCGGCAGGAAAAACTCATCCAACTAAAAAAAGGAAAAATGGAAATGCTGTAAGAGATTTCTTGTTACTGTTCACAGTGCTCTGTGAGCAGTAACGGTTTCTTGCGGCATTTCGCTGTAGAAAGAGAAATTAAGGAGCAGCAGTAGTTGGAACAGTTAGATCAGAATAAGAAAAGAGAAAATTTACAGAAAGAAAAGAATCAGATCTTTCGCCTGCTTCCGCGAGTAGATGACTTGATGAAGAAAGAAAATGTTCAGAGACTGGCAGAGAAAGAAGGATATGAGCGTGTTCTCGGAGCAGTCAGAGATTCTGTGGAGAATCTGAGAAATGAAATCTCACAAGGGATTAAAAAGGGAATCAGTGAGCATGAAGCGAAAAAAATGATTCAGAAATTTCTGTATGAGATAGAATCAAGTTCAAAGAAATCAGAAGTGAACCATCTTCTGGAACAAGAACAGAAAAAGGAGATTCAACCAGTTTATAACGGAACAGGAGTAATCCTTCATACCGGGCTTGGACGTGCAACGCTTAGTCATGAGATTGCGGAAAAACTGAAAGCAGTTGCAGAGAATTATTCCAGTCTGGAATATGATTTACAGACTGGAAAACGTGGAAACAGGACCGGATATGCAGAAGAATTGCTTTGTCAGATCACGGGAGCAGAAGCGGCAATTGTTGTGAATAACAATGCCGGAGCTGTACTTCTTGCCTTGAGTGCATTGACAAAAGGAGGAGAAGTGATCGTCTCCAGAGGAGAACTTGTTGAAATCGGAGGGAAATTCCGTATTCCGGAAGTTCTTGAATTAAGCGGTGCTATTTTGAAAGAAGTCGGGACAACCAATCGTACAAGGATAGAAGATTATAAAGCAGCAGTCAGTGAAAAGACGAAAGCATTTTTGAAAGTCCACACAAGTAATTACAGAATTATCGGGTTTACAGAATCGGTAAGTGCAGAAGAATTGTATGAATTAAGTACTGGTCTGATAGAGTGCACGCAGGAATTGCCACCTGAAAACTTCGAGAATCATACGGAACGAAGCGGAATTCCAGTGATTGAAGATCTGGGCAGTGGTGTACTTATAAATCTGGAGGAATATGGTTTATCCAAAGAACCAACCGTACAGGAAGAAGTAAAGGCCGGTGCAGATGTTGTTTGTTTTAGTGGTGATAAACTATTTGGTGGAGCACAGGCCGGAGTCCTTGTAGGAAAGAAAAAATATATTGATCAGATGCGTAATCATCCATTGCTTCGGGCTCTTCGAGCAGATAAATTTACAATGACAGCAATAGAAGAAGTGTTGAAATGTTATCTGGATCAGAAAGAAGCAGTTCAAAAGATTCCAACGCTGAGAATGCTGACAAGACCTGTGGAGGAAATAAAAGAGAAAGCAATGGTTTGTGCTGATAGATGGAATCAAGAGGAAGCGTCCGTTCAGATTCAAGTGGAAAAATGTATTTCTAAGGCTGGTGGCGGTGCACTTCCTGAGACGGAGATTCCAAGTTATGGAGTAGCATTGGAATCAACTGAGATCACCGTTGAAGAAATAGAAAGCAGGATGAGAAATCTTTCAGTTCCGGTAATCGGAAGAATAAAGGAAGGGCGTTTCCTTCTGGATATGAGAACTTTCTCGGAAGAAGGAATCGAATATCTGGCGACACAGATCAGATATGTTATGGAAAGAAAACATAACTAAGAAAGAAAAACAGCATTAAGAAAGGGACTGCATTAGATGGAAAGACATGTGATCATTGGAACTGCCGGACATATCGATCATGGTAAGACGACACTGATCAAGGCATTAACGGGAAGAGATACAGACCGTCTGAAAGAAGAGAAAGCACGTGGAATCACAATTGATCTAGGGTTTACATGGATGGATTTGACAGACGGAGAGCGTGTCGGAATCATTGATGTTCCCGGGCATGAGAAATTTATCTCTAATATGACTGCAGGTGTGGTAGGAATGGACCTTGTTCTTCTTGTAATTGCAGCAGATGAGGGGGTTATGCCACAGACAAGAGAACATCTGGAAATTTTACGCCTTCTCGGTGTTGAGAATATCCTTGTTGTTTTGAATAAATGTGACCTTGTGGATGAGGAATGGCTGGAGATGGTAGAACAGCAGATCTGTGAAGAAATGCAACAGTTGCTTACAGTAGGTCAGAGAAATGATCAGGTAGAAGATAAGCTGGAATATAATGTGGACATTGTACGTGTTTCAGCAAAATCAGGAGCCGGAATAGAAGAATTAAGAAGTCAAATCCTGAAATGTGTAAAAAAACAGAAAGAAATGTGGAAAATCCCTGCATTTCCAAGACTTCCTGTGGACAGAGTATTTTCAATTAAAGGAAGCGGAACAGTTGTGACGGGAACACTTCTTGACGGGAAAATTCATTCGGGAGATCGGGTGATGATCTATCCACAACAAACTTCGTGCAGAGTTCGTGGAGTTCAGGTGCATGAGCAGGAGGCAGAAGCTTGTGAAGCAAGTCAGCGAAGCGCACTGAACCTGGTTCAGACGGACCGAAGACAGAGCAGTGATGGGAAGTTTGTGTATCGAGGAAATGTGATCGCACTGGAAGGAAGTATGAAAGTCAGCCGCTATGTGAATGCAAAACTGACACTTCTTCCACAAAGTAAAAGAAGTGTTGAACATCAGACACGATTACATTTTTATAGCGGAACAACAGAAGTTCTGTGCAGAGCAGTTCCGTTGTCCTGTGAGAAAGTTGAGCCGGGGGAATCAGCCTATGTTCAATTAAGGTTAGAAGAATCTGCTGCGTTTTGTCCGGGGGACAGGTTTATTGTCCGATTTTATTCACCACTCGAGACAATCGGTGGAGGAATTATCCTTGAAATGGGAGAAAAAAAAGAGCGAAAATATCATGATGGGGTTTTACAAAGACTGGAACTGTTGGAAAACAATCTTTGGAATCAAGAAAATAAGTGTTCAAAGGAAATCCCAGATCAAGAAAAGAGCCTGCAGGAACAGATTTCTTTAGAAAAGAGAATTATGGATGAATTGGAAAGCTGGTTGTCTGCTCATCCATATCGAAGAGGAATGCCAAAGACAGTTCTTTTCAATCAGATCAGCAAAGGGAAAAAGGAACAGAATCGGGAAATTCAGAAATGTCTTATACTATTGGAGGAACATGGAAATGTCGGTTGTATAAGGTTGCAACAGGAAAATTCTAGTATAGAGCTGATTTCTCCGGAGGGATATAAAGTAAAAGAGACGGAAGAAGTTTCTAAATTAAGAGAAATCTTTGCCAGTCAATCAGATGAGAATAAAGTTTTCTTTTTGAACAAAGTGGAATTGGAAACATTTTTTGAGTCAGCAAGAAAAACGAAAAAGAAAAGTGGAATACAAAGTCAAGATGAATTGATGGAAATTCTGAATTATATGCAGGAAGAAAACGAAATTACAGAGGTTTGTGAGAGTGTTTATACAACAACAGAGATTACGTTTAAAATTAGAACAGAAGTAAGCCGTATGTTATCTGTATCTAAAGTGATTACACTGAGTCAGGTGAAAGAAGTATTTCAGACAAGCAGAAAAAATGCCAGATTGATTTTTGAATATACAGATCGAATCGGATTTACAGCAAAAGAAGGTGCACAGACAGAACGCTCCGCAGGAAATAAATTGCAAAGAGAACAAATCAGAGGAAAGCAAGGGGAGAGTGAATGAACTTAAAACAACTGGAAGCATTTGTGAAAGTAGCAGAAACAAAAAGTTTTTCGGAAGCGGCAAAGCAGTTATTCTTTACGCAGCCAACTATCAGTGCACATGTGTCTGCATTAGAAAAAGAACTGAATACCTGTTTCCTTATAAGAAATACAAGAGGAGTTGAGCTGTCAGAGAGTGGAAAAGAGCTTTATGCTTATGCGGTACAAATGCTTGAAATCGAAAAGACAATAAAAGGACGGTTTGGAAAAGAAATAAAACCGGAGGGAAATGTACTTCGTATTGGTGCTTCAACCGTACCGGCGCAATATATTCTTCCAAATGTAATGTCTACATTTCATGCAGAATATCCTGGTGAAAAATTGAAGCTTTTTGAGACAGACAGTAAAGGAGTTATCGATATGATTCTTTCCCATCATATTGATATTGGATTTACAGGAACCGTGATTGAGAAAGGAAACTGTAAATATCTTCCATTTTATGAAGACGAATTAGTTGTGCTTACTCCGTCAAATGAGAAATTTGTTGAAAAGCTTTGTGGTGGACAAATATTGGCGGATTGGATCATGGACGAGCCGGTGATCTTAAGAGAAGAAGGATCCGGAACAAAGAAAGAAGCAGAAAAAATGCTGGCAGAACAAGGGATTGATATGAAGAAACTGAAGCTTGCAGCATTGATGGAGAATCAGGAGACAATCAAAAGATCTGTAAGTAAAGGGATGGGTGTTACGATTTTGTCTAAACTTGCGGCAGAAGAGGAATTGAAAAATGGAACACTTCTGGCTTTTCCACTGGGCAGTCAAGGTGGAAAAAGAATGATCAACCTTGTCTATGATGCAGAATATCCGTTGCTTCCGGCAGCAGAGCGTTTTATAAAGATGATAAAGAGAATGTATTTGAAGAAAGAAAATACAGGGATAGGTGAATGCAAATAACACGCCCTATTTATAGAAAAATCCTATAAATAGGGCGGATCCATTACGGATTCCTATTAGACGGAAACAGAAAAGAGAAGTATACTATAACTAGTGATTTGTATCTAAAAAGTAAACGATATAAACACATACAGAAAGGAAGAGAAGCCCTATGATCTACATGGATAATGCGGCAACTACATTGCAGAAACCGGAAGAAGTAAAACAGGCGATTCTCTATGCTCTCGAGCATATGGGGAATGCAGGGAGAGGCGGAACAGAAGCTGCACTCGATGCTTCGAGAAGTATCTATGCAGTAAGGGAAAAGCTTGCAGATTTTTTCAATGCAGAAAGTCCGACAAGAATTGCATTTACTGCAAATTCTACAGAGAGTCTTAATATTGCACTGAAAGGTTTATTTCAACCGGGCGATCATGTGATCACAACAGTGCTGGAACATAATTCAGTATTGCGTCCGCTGTATTGGTGTCAGGAACAGGGAGTAGAGCTTACAATTCTAAACTGTGACGAAAAGGGAAATCTGTCATATGAAGAGATGGAGAATGCAGTGCGTGAAAACACAAAAGCAATTGTGTGTACGCATGCTTCGAATCTGACAGGAAATATGATCAATCTGAAACGGGTAGGACAGATTGCATCGAAGAAGCATATTTTGTTTGTTGTGGATGCTTCTCAGACTGCAGGTGTTTATTCAATTGATGTGCAGGAACTTGGGGTTGATGTATTGTGCTTCACAGGACATAAAGGTCTGCTTGGACCGCAGGGAACCGGAGGGCTTTATGTTAGGGAAGGTGTGGAAATTCGTCCGCTTCTGTGTGGAGGAAGTGGCGTGGATACTTATAACATGCATCATCCGTCCCAGATGCCGACGGCACTTGAGGCCGGAACTCTTAATGGGCATGGGATTGCAGGACTTGGCGCAGCGATTGATTATCTGAACCGTACAGGAATTGATGTGATCCGTGAGAAAGAACTTCATCTGATGCGCAGGTTTTATGATGGGATTTCTCAGATCCCGGATGTGAAAGTCTATGGAGATTTTACAGCAGAGGAAAGAGCTCCAATCGTGACTTTCAATCTGGGAGATTATGACTCTTCTGAAGTCAGTGATGAATTAAATGAAGTTTATGGGATTGCGACCAGACCGGGAGCACATTGTGCACCACTGATGCACAAAGCACTCGGTACAGTAGAACAGGGAGCTGTCCGATTCAGTTTTTCTCATTACAATACAGAAGAAGAGGTCGATTTTGCAATTCGTGCAATAAAAGAGTTGTAGAGAAAGAGAGGAAAAGGAAATGAATTTATTTGATTCAAAGAAGAAACTGGGAATCGCCGGCGTCGTAATGGGTCTGGTGGCAGCAACACTTGCTTATTTTGGTAACCCAGCGAACATGGCAATCTGTATTGCGTGTTTTGTACGTGATACAGCAGGAGCACTTGGACTTCATTCCGCAGAGCCGGTACAGTATGCAAGACCGGAAATCATCGGAATCGTCCTCGGTGCATTTATTATTTCAATTGCGACAAAAGAATATCGTGCAACAGCAGGATCTTCCACAATCGTACGTTTTGTACTCGGAATGATTCTTGTGATCGGAGCACTTGTATTCCTTGGATGTCCGCTTCGTATGGTGATACGCATGTCAGCCGGAGATCTGAATGCATGGGTAGCACTGATCGGATTTGCTCTTGGTGTTGCTACAGGCGTGTTTGCATTGAAGAAAGGTTTCAGCCTTGGGCGTGCACATGTGACAAATAAAGTGAGCGGAAGTGTACTTCCACTTCTTATGATCGGAGTACTTGTACTTGCACTTGGAACAAATCTTTTAAAGAGTAGTACAGCAGGTCCGGGAAGTATGCATGCACCAATTATTATTTCTCTGATTGGTGGACTTCTCTTTGGAGCATTTGCTCAGAAATCAAGAATGTGTTTCGCAGGAAGTATCCGTGATATCATTCTTATGAAGAACTTTGACCTGATCACAATCGTTGTAGGATTCTTCGCAGTTATGCTTGTATATAATGTTGCAACAGGACATTTTGTTCTTGCATTCAATACACCTGGAGTGATCGCTCACTCCCAGCACCTGTGGAGCATTCTTGGAATGTATGCAGTAGGATTTGCAGCAGTTCTTGCAGGAGGATGCCCGCTGCGTCAGCTTGTACTTGCAGGTCAGGGATCATCTGATGCAGGAGTAACAGTGATCGGTATGTTTGCAGGTGGAGCACTTGCACATAACCTTGGCCTGGCAGCAAGTGGAACAGCACTGAATGCTGAGACAGGTGAGATCGTAGCCGGAGCTGTTCCGCCAGCAGGTAAGATCGCAGCAATTATTTGTATTATTGTATGTTTTGTAATCGCATTTACAAACAAGAGAAGCGAAGCAAAATAAGGAGAAAATAGTTATGAGAGAAGTAGATGCAAGAGGATTATCTTGTCCAGAACCATTGATGCTGACAGCAGAAGCGATTAAAAGTGACAGTAGTCCGGTAAAGGTTCTTGTGACAGAACCACATCAGAAAACAAATGTGGAGAAATTTGCAAAGGATCACGGAAAGAAAACAACAGTAGAAGAAATCGAAGATGGATTTGCTGTTGTGATCGAGTAAAATGAAATAGTAAAAAGCCCTGCTCCCTTTACTGAATGTGAATTTGGTAAAGGGAGCATTTTAGTAATGAAAAATGTTTTCTATTTGTCTGGTTTCGGTTATAATAAGAGAGTTGAGAAAAAGGAAAGTGTGAGGATAACAGCATGTATATTTCAACAAAATATCTGCATGTATTTCTTGATATCGGAGATGCGCTGCTTTCAAGCGGGGCGGAGATATTTCGTGTAGAAGATACATTGAACCGTATGGGATATGCATGCGGTGCAACACAGATGAATGTGTTCGTGATCACATCGAGTATTGTTATTACAATGGAATTTCCAGAAGAAAATGTACGAACTCAGACAAGGAGAATCCGAAAGACCGGAGGAAATGATTTTGAGAAGCTGGAGAAATTGAATAATTTGAGTAGACAGTTTTGCCAGAATCCTATGTCTCCTGAAGAACTCAGGGAAGTCTTCAATCAGATTGACAAAGTTGTTCCGACACAGACAGGAAAACTCGCAGGGAGTATTCTGGCAGCTTTTAGCTTTGCGCTTTTCTATGGAGGAAATCTTTGGGATGCATTACTGGCCGGATTAGCAGGCATCTTAATCTGGGGAGCACAGAGACATATAAGAAAGTATTGCATGAATGAAGTGACGTTTCAATTTGTGGCATCATTTCTTGCGGGATGTTTTATTTGTGTTATGGCGAGGTTTTTTCCGGCTCTGCACGTGGATAAGATTATGATTGGTGATATTATGTTATTGATCCCGGGATTGATGGCAACCAATGCAATTCGTGATATATTGATTGGAGATACGATATCTGGGGTTATGCGTTTTATAGAGGCAATGCTTCTTGCAGCAGTGCTTGCACTTGGATTTATCGGAGCAATATTTCTGATTGGGAGGATTGGTTGATGACGTATATTGTTCAATTATTTACAGGTGCAGCGGGTTCGGTTGCATTTGGCATACTGTTTCATATGAAGAAGAAACACCTTCCATTGGCGGCACTTGGCGGTTTTCTGGGCTGGCTGTTATTTATCATCTGCAGAGGATTCTGGGGAGGTGTGTTCTTCCCAACATTGGCAGCAGCTTTTGGAATCGACTTATATGCGGAGATACTTGCGCGTAGTTGCAGGAGTACTTCGACTTCATTTTTTGTAACATCGGTGATTCCACTGATTCCAGGAAGCACGCTTTATTATTGTATGAGAAGTGTTGTTGAAGGGAATTTACATCAGGCATGGAATTATGGACGAGATACATTTTTATATGCATTGGGGATTGCGGTAGGTATGAGTATTGCCTGGGCAATCTGTGATTTTTTAAGAAAGATAAGAGGAAAACAGGAGATCTCATAAATGAGAAAGAAAGAATTAAAACTTGTGGTGACATTTCACACAACTGCGGATGCGATGGCGATGGAAAAAGCGTGCAAGGCAGAGGAGGTACCGGGCAGACTGATTCCGGTGCCAAGAGTAATCTCGGCCGGTTGTGGACTTGCCTGGGCGGCACCGCTTGAGGCGGTAGAACAGATCAAGCATGTAATGCAGGAAAAGGGGATTGAGAGAGAAGAACTTCATGAGTGCATGGTCTAATCTTTGGATTCAAGGCAAAATGCGCATAATCTGTGTTGAACAGTGGAGCGATAGATATGGAAGTGAAAAGTAATCATGTTTCCAAAAAAGAAACGAAAATATGAGAATGAACGTTGATTCTGAGGGCGGTTTGCGCTATACTCTATTCAGTAATAAAAGAAAAAAGGTTACTGTTCACACGAGAGTGTACAGTAACGAAAAAAGTGCTGCTCACAGATCAGTGGGAGCGGTAATGAAAAGACTGCTGATAGTTCGGCAGAGAAGGAGCATAATATGAGAATTACAGATGACATTTTATATGTAGGTGTAAATGATCACAACATTGATTTATTCGAGGGTCAGTATATCGTGCCGAATGGCATGGCTTACAATTCCTATGTGATCAATGATGAGAAAATTGCGGTTATGGATACAGTGGATGCAGCTTTTGGCGATGAGTGGCTGAAGAATATTGCAGATGTATTGAATGGAGCAACACCTGATTACCTGATCATTCAGCACATGGAGCCGGATCATTCAGCAAATATTCAGAAATTTCTGGAAGTATATCCGAATATAAAGGTGGTTGGAAATGCAAAGACATTTACAATGATCGGAAACTTCTTCCGTGACCTGAAACTTGCAGACGAGAACAAGCTGGAAGTGAAGAATAAAGATACACTGACACTTGGAAAACATGAGCTTACATTTGTATTTGCACCGATGGTACATTGGCCGGAGGTAATGGTAACATACGATAGCAAGGATAAGGTTCTTTTCTCTGCGGATGGATTCGGTAAGTTCGGAGCGCTTGATGCAGAGGAAGACTGGGATTGCGAAGCACGCCGCTACTATGTCGGAATTGTTGGAAAATACGGAGCACAGGTTCAGAATCTTTTGAAGGTTGCAGCAACACTGGATATTCAGACAATCTGCCCGTTGCATGGACCGGTTCTTACAGAAAATCTGGAGCACTACATTGGACAGTATAATACATGGTCTTCTTATGGAACAGAATCTGAAGGTGTTATGATCGCGTACACATCTGTTTATGGAAATACAAAGAAGGCAGTTGAACTTCTTGCTGAGAAGCTGAAAGAAAAAGGATGCCCTAAGGTCGTAGTAACAGACCTTGCCCGTGAGGATATGGCAGAGGCTGTAGAAGATGCGTTCCGTTACGGTAAGATCGTTCTTGCTTCAACAACTTATAACGGAGATGTATTCCCGTTCATGAAGACATTTATCGAGCACTTGACAGAGCGTAACTATCAGAATAAGACAATTGGTCTGATTGAGAATGGATCCTGGGCTTCTATGGCTGGTAAAGTGATGACAGGCATGTTTGAGAAGAGCAAGAACATCACATGGCTTGAGACTTCAGTAAAGATTATGTCTTCTATGGATGAGCAGAATAAAGCGGACATCGAGAAGATGGCAGAGGAATTGATGTAAGCAATTGTGATTTACAGGAAAGAAAGATTCTGTTAGGATAGAATCAGATGGCGGAGCGGATGACCAGATATCAGCTGGCGTTTGCTCCGTTTCTTAATAAATACATCAATGATGAATTGTCTAAGCATTATGGAGGCAGAAGAGTAACTGGTGTGCTTCCTGGTCTTCAAAACCAGTGTGGGGCGTGGTACGTCCCGGGTGGGTTCGATTCCCACATGTCTCCGCCAAAAGAAAGGAAAAAGAATATGGGTATGAATCAGACGCCGGTGTCCGAACGAGTGCACATCGGCTTTTTTGGTAAGCGCAATGCTGGAAAATCAAGCGTGATGAATGCGGTAACTGGACAGGATCTTGCGGTAGTTTCTGATGTGAAAGGAACAACAACGGATCCGGTTTATAAGACAATGGAACTTCTTCCGTTGGGTCCTGTTGTGATGATGGATACTCCTGGAATTGATGATGAAGGTGAACTGGGTGAACTTCGTGTGAAGAAGAGCTATCAGGTGTTGAATAAGACAGACATTGCTGTTGTTGTGATTGATGGAACGTGTGGTGTCAGTGAAGAAGATCTCAAGATAACAGAGCGGATTCAGAAAAAGAACATACCTTATATAATAGTATTGAATAAATGTGAACGGTTTACACAAGAAGATGAGAGATTGCGGGTACAGGAAAATACCGCAAGTTATTTGAAAACAGAGAAAGAGAAGATTCTTCTTGTAAGTGCAGCGGATAAAAGCGGAATTTATGAGCTGAAGGAAGAACTTGGAGCATTGAAAGGAAAGGAAGAGGAAGAACGAAAGATTGTTGGAGATCTTCTTGAACCATCCGATTTTGTAGTGCTTGTTGTGCCGATTGACAGTGCGGCACCAAAGGGACGCCTGATTTTGCCACAGCAGCAGACGATTCGTGACATTTTGGATGCAGATGCATCCGCTATTGTTGTAAAAGAAACAGAACTTGCAGGAACATTAGCTTCACTTGGAAAAAAGCCGAAGATGGTTATTACAGACAGTCAGGTGTTTGGTAGAGTGTCAAAAGATACACCAAAGGATATCTTATTAACTTCCTTTTCGATTCTATTTGCAAGATATAAAGGAAATCTGGAAACAATGGTACACGGAGTAAAGGCACTGGATATTCTGGAAGACGGTGATAAAGTACTGATCAGTGAAGGGTGCACACATCACAGACAGTGTGATGATATTGGTACGGTGAAGATTCCACGCTGGCTGAAAGAGTATACAGGGAAAGAACTTATAATAGAGACTTCTTCAGGAACAGAATTCCCAGATGACCTTGGTTCATACAAAATGATCATTCATTGTGGAGGGTGTATGCTGAATGAACGCGAAATGAAATACAGGATCAGTTGCGCACAGGATCAAGGAATCCCGATTGCAAACTATGGAATGGTGATCGCATATATTCATGGAATATTGAAAAGGAGTCTGAGTCCATTTCCGGAGATAGAAAAACTCTTATAAAAGTAAAGAATGCGTTGCTGGTCGCACATCGTGTGAACAGTAACAAGAATGCATTATAACGGAAATGACGCCGCTTTGCTGGATCTGCAACTCCAGCAGGTGGCGTCATTTCTATGGTATGTAATTGAGAGGATCCTTTAGTTACCAGACAGAAACATCTGCACACGAAACTGGGGAATTCCTACAAAGAGGCTGTGCGCTGACGGTACTGCTGCGGCAGGGATATTCTTGGGGAAAACATCCGGCGTTAGCGTACTGCATGATAACTGAAGTATCTGACCTGTAAAAACGAATAAAAAAAGACAGTTCCTCCTAGGTAAATAGGAAAACCGCCTTTGGTCTTACAAGTCGAGATAATAATATCATTCGAACAGAGTGATGTCAAGTATTTGAGAAGAAAAATTATGAGAATCTTAATTGGGATCCGGTTTAAACACATCATGTATTGAATAAAAAGGGGGAAATAATGATATAAAACGAGTTTCTTCTATATATAGTAGGGAATGAAACGGAAAATATAATAGGAAGTGAATCGATCAATAATCAAATATATATATACATGAGAAAACATAAGAATAAAGAAGAAAAAGATTGTACTCAAAAAAAAACAAAAAAAGTACTTGCAATTTTGCACTCTCTCGGATATACTAAGAGAGCTGTGACATGATAGCAATGAAGCGCGAGGTTGCTGCCCGGCAAATGAATAAGCTGGTGCAGGTTTTCCGTGGAGCGAATGTCAAGTTAGGAAACTGGCGACAAGTCACTGTACGAATCACAACTGATTACTGCTTACCGATAATGGGTAAAGGTATGAAACAACGTGTGAGTTTCTCACGACACACACGGGAGAGTGTACAGTCACCGCTTGTCGTACTGAAGTGAAAAGTACGAAAAGGAGGCGACTTTTTTTATGGCAAGTCAAGTAATGAGAATCACACTGAAGGCTTATGATCATCAGCTGGTTGATGCATCTGCAAGCAAAATTATTGAAACTGTAAAGAAGAACGGATCTGTGGTGAGCGGACCGGTTCCCCTTCCTACCAAAAAAGAGGTAGTTACCATTCTGAGAGCAGTACACAAGTACAAAGACTCCAGAGAGCAGTTTGAGCAGAGAACTCATAAAAGACTGATCGATATCATCACCCCCACCCAGAAGACTGTGGACGCTCTGTCCCGCCTGGAGATGCCGGCAGGTGTGTATATCGACATCAAAATGAAAAACAAATAAAAGACAGTAAGTATCCTATATTTAGGATGAACGCAAATGCGTTCCGCTGTAGATAAGGAGGAAAAAATATGAAGAAAGCAATCTTAGCTACGAAAGTCGGAATGACTCAAATCTTCAATGAAGACGGAGTTTTAACTCCCGTAACTGTTCTTCAGGCAGGTCCCTGCGTAGTAACTCAGGTAAAGACTGTTGAGAACGACGGTTACAGTGCAGTGCAGGTAGGTTATGTTGACAAGAGAGAAAAACTGGTGAACAAACCTCTGAAAGGACAGTTTGACAAAGCAGGCGTTTCCTATAAGAGATATCTGCGCGAGTTCAGACTGGAAGATGCTGAGAACTACGAATTAGGTCAGGAGATCAAAGCTGACGTATTCGCAGCAGGCGATAAGATCGATGTATCCGCAGTTTCCAAGGGAAAAGGATTCCAGGGCGCAATCAAACGTCACGGACAGTCCAGAGGACCCATGGCTCACGGTTCCAAATATCACCGTCACGCAGGTTCCAACGGTGCGGCTTCTGATCCCAGCAAGGTATTTAAAGGAAAGAAAATGCCCGGACATATGGGACACAAGAAAGTAACCGTACAGAATCTTGAGATCGTACGCGTTGATCTGGACAACAGCCTGATCCTGGTTAAGGGTGCTGTACCGGGACCGAAGAAGTCTCTGGTAACAATCAAGGAAACGGTAAAAGCTGGTAAATAAGCTTTTATGAGAAAGGAGGACTACACAGATGGCAAACGTATCTGTTTATAATATGGAAGGCAAAGAAGTTGGAACAA
>OLQH01000092.1_pt1 | contig 107899 bp, 108 predicted proteins | sample 1672671 | NCBI WGS metagenome assembly OLQH01 (sample SAMEA3136712, study PRJEB25190) | human gut metagenome | reverse complement strand
GAATACAGCCTGAAATCTGTAACAGTAAGTCAGACACCAAGCGGAAAATACTATGCAAGTATTCTTTTTGAGTATGAAAATCAAGTACAGGAAAAGGAGATGCAAAATTTTTTAGGTTTGGATTTTTCCATGCACGAATTGTATCGTGACAGTAACGGTAAGGAGCCTGCCTATCCAAGGTATTACAGGAATGCGGAGAAAAAATTAGCGAGAGAACAACGCAGGCTTTCCAAAATGCAGAAAGGTTCAAGTAATCGTAATAAGCAGAGGATTAAGGCGGCAAAACTCCATGAAAAGGTTTCCAATCAACGAAAAGACTTCCTGCATAAGCAGTCAAGGCAGATAGCCAATGCTTATGATTGTGTATGTATAGAAGACTTGGATATGAAAGCAATGTCACGGTCGCTGAATTTTGGAAAATCTGTTTCAGATAACGGCTGGGGAATGTTCACAACATTTTTGAAATACAAACTGGAGGAACAGGGTAAGAAGCTTGTGAAGGTGGATAGATTTTTTGCAAGCAGTCAGACCTGTTGTGTTTGTGGTTACAAAAATGCAAAAACGAAAAATCTTGCCCTGAGAGAGTGGGATTGCCCGCAGTGCAGAACCCATCATGATAGAGATGTAAATGCGGCGATAAATATCAGAAATGAGGGAATGCGTTTGGTAATTGCATGACATTAACATAACACAACCGTGGGACACACGGGGATAGCTCGCTTATGCTTAGCACAGAAGTGCTATCGAACGAGAACCAAACTTGCCGAGGTTGGGAAGCCCCCACCTCTATAGGTGGGGGGAGGATGTCACCAAAAACAAGCTATGCATATGATGGAAAAGCAAAAACACCAGTAGTTACAGTTATGGATGATGATTATCTGCTTCAGGAAAACGAAGATTATACGATTACATACTCGGATAATATCAAGGTTGGAACAGCGACAGTAATGATAACCGGAATGGGCAGATATACTGGAACAGTCAGCGTTTCATTTACAATTTTGCAGGTAAAGAAAAATAATGTGATTAAATCATCCAATATTACGAAGACTGTTTCTGCGAAAGAACAGAAAGTAAAGATCCAGGCAACTGTAAATGACAAAGCGAAGCTGACATATTCATCAAATAACAAATCTGTAAAAGTAAACAGCAGTGGAGAAATTACAATTGCGAAGAATTTTACAGGTACAGCGGTTATTACAATAACGGCAGCAGAGACAGCCAGATACAAAAAAACATCCTGTCAGATTACAGTTACAGTCAGACCAACAGGTACAAGCCTTTCAGGAGTGACTAACACGGGAAGTGGAAAAGCCAATGTTGCATGGACGAGAAACAAATCAGTAACAGGATATAGAATACAGTATTCTACGGATAGCCAATTCAAAAAGAATGTCATAACGGTTAATATCAGTAAGAACCAGACAACAAAAACAATATTGTCAAAGCTGAAAGAAGGAAGCACATATTATGTCCGCATTGCAACTTACAAAAATACAGGAAGTAAAATTTATTCTTCATGGAGCAAAGCAAAAAAAGTTACAATCCGTCCAACAGGTACAAGTCTTTCAGGCGTGACAAATACAGGAAGTGGAAAAGTTAAAGTTACATGGCTGAGAAATAAATCAGCAACAGGGTACAGAATACAGTATTCTACTGACAGTAAGTTTAAAAAGAATGTTACAACAGTTAATATCAGTAAGAACCAGACAACAAAAGTGACATTATCAAAACTGAAAAAAGGAAAGACATACTATGTTCGGATCGCAACTTATAAGAATGTCAGAAACAAAGTTTACTCTTCATGGAGCAAAGTGAAAAAAATTACGATCAAAAAATAATAGGTAAACAGAGGTAGGAGGAAAAGGATATGAAAAAAAGAATATTAACACTGGCACTTACAGTTATTCTTGTGTTGAATTTTGCGGGTGTTGCAAATGCCGCCGAAAATCAGGCGAAATTTAATTTCACTGGTACAGGGTTTCAGCTGATATTAAATATACTTTCAAATTATTATATAGAAAGTGGTACTTCAGTGGAGTGGAAAGAGTCCTCGGAGAAAACTGAAAGTGAATACTGGAATGAGGGTGGAAGTATTCAAACTGCTACGAATGATTCACTGATGGATATAAATCTTTTCCTTGATTCTGAAAAAAATGTTACAACGATTCAGACGGGATTTGTTCTTGATGAAAATGGGCTGGCAAATTCTGAGGGGATTCAGGAGAAGCTTGTAGAAACAGCGAAATTATTAATTTTGACAATTGAGACAAAGAAAAACAGCTCCCAGGATGATACTGCAAAAGTAGTTCAGAGTATGGTAGATGAATATACTAATATGCAGACAGATCTGTATAATTCAGCAACAAATCCAACAGAAAATGGAAATGAAGGAGAACGGCTGATTGATGAAACAGATTATCAGATCATAGAAAAATATAAATGGAGTACAGAAGGGGAGACAAAGCTCTTTGTAGATATTGTCTTTGTTCCGAAAGCAGTATGATGAATGGCAACGATTAATGCATAACAACGATTAACGCATATCAGCTTAGACTTCATGTTGACCTCGTCCGAGGCAACCGGTCTGGGCTGATATGCGTTTAATACCTTTTATTTACTATATTTTATATGGTTTTGCTTCAGGCATTGTGATAACATGGAGAAAAGAGAATTGTTTTGCGAAATTATATTTTTGATAGAAGAAATATAGTTTTCTGAGAAAAAATCAGGTAATATACAAACTTAAGGGGAGGCAGCGTATGAAATGTCCAGGTTGTAATAGTACCATTCCGGAAGGTGCCAGTTTTTGTCCGGAGTGTGGACAGAAAATAGAGATGGATTTTCCACACAATACAGGCCGGACTTACTGGAGACAGCCACAGAAACCGGAAACGGAGAATACTTCTGACAAAAAAGCAAAGAAGGCTTCCGAAAAAAACGCAATGGTTACGGCAATAGCCATAGCAGCGTTGGTTATATTTATCGGATGTGCCATAGCTGTTACATTAAATAACCGACAGAACAGTAATAAAGTTTCCACGTCTGAACCTGTCAGCATGGCAGAAAAAAACATTTCATATATACAGGGCTGAGTCTGAGAGAGAGGAACGGAGAAAAAGAGAAATGGAAATAAATCTGATCAGCTTCAGATTATCCTTACCATTATTACAGCAGTACTTGTGTGCGGACTATCTGTACTGCGACTGAGAATAAGTACAGCATTGAATATTTTTATGGGTTCGTTTGTTATTTTGTTTTTGCTCTTTTGTATGTTTTTGCAGGGAAGAGTACAGTCAGGAATAATGCTGATAATTACGCTGATCTTAGCAATGGGACTGGCAGTCCTGGGATATCTGCTGGTGGAATATGCAGTATATAATGGAGTGTATATAAAAGGACAATACCTTGCTGCATTTCTGTATATCTGGAAATATATGGCTGCCTGGGCTGTACTGTATCTGGAATATGAGATCCTGGGAATCAGGAACCGTTTGTCAATGGTTCTTATCGCCGGATTCTTTTCCAGATATCTTGTACGGATGATCGTTACTGGAAAACCGGAGATCATGATGTTTACCGGTGATATTATATTCTGGTTTGTATCTTTTGTTCTGTATGTGATCGTCTGGTGGAATGAAGACGAAATAAGTACAAATTGAAAAATCCGATCCACAACGCAAGTGGATCGGATTTTTTGTGCCGTATGGAAATATGTGCGATCAGTGGATCCCCATCCCCGCAACAAAGAAATACATCACAACAAAGTGGCATACACTTCCCAGCATAACAAAGATATGGAATACTTCATGGGAACCAAAGTTTTTATGTTTCGCATTGAAGATCGGAAGCTTCAGTGCGTAGATCACACCGCCGATAGTGTAAATAATACCGCCTGCCAGAAGCCATCCGAAACCTGCCCGCGGCAGATTGTGGAAGATCGGCACGAAAGCCAGGACACACAGCCAGCCCATTCCAATATAGATTACGGAGGAAAGCCATTTCGGGCAGTTGATCCAGCAGCCTTTGAGGATCATGCCGATGATGGCAACAGTCCATACCAGTGCACAGAGGATGTAACCGGTGCGGCCGTGAAGGACGATCAGGCATACCGGTGTATAGCTGCCTGCGATCATCACGAAGATCATCATGTGATCCATTTTTTTCAGGCGGCGGTTCACCTTGGCGGTGGAATTTACAGAATGGTAAAGAGTGCTTGCCAGATAAAGCAGGATCATGGTGAGGATAAAAACACTCACTGCAAAAACGTGAAGGATATCTGCGCTTCTGGCAGCTTTCACGATCAGCGGAGTAGCTCCGGCCACTGCGAGGAGCATGGCGATTCCATGAGTAATGGCACTTCCAGGGTCTTTTAATTTAAGTTTCATATAAAAAACACCTCCTGTATGATATTCCGCAGGAATCTGTTGTACGGATGCGGAATAGCAGTCAAATAACAATGTAGAAATTGATAAAATAACATGTAGTATTAAAAACTACATAATAAGTATACAAATACTATACCACTATTATTCGAAAATGCAAGCCTTTTTTTCGCTGAAAATTTAATCGGGATTTTACAAAGTCTTGCACTGAAATAAACATTGGATAGCTATACTGGTAGCATTGCAGGCAAATTCCGGGCAGATCAGGGGAAAAGCAGATATCGCGGAACAAATGCCGGCGTTACAATAACAGAGCCTGCCGAAAAAGAAAAATATACGGTGGCACAGGAGGAGAAAATGGCAGATACAATATACATGAACAGGGAATTATCCTGGCTGAAATTTAATGAGAGAGTACTTGAGGAAGCTGAGAATCCGGAAAATCCGCTGTGTGAACGTCTCACATTTGCTTCGATCTATCAGAGCAACCTGGATGAATTTTATATGGTACGTGTGGGATCTCTTGTGGATCAGATGCTTCTGGCAAAAGATATCCGTGAAAACAAAACCAATATGACACCAAAGGAACAGTTGGATGCAATCCTTGCAAGAACCAAAAAGCTGAACCGGAAAAGAGATGTGGTCTATGAAGAAATCATGGAAAGCCTGGAAGAATATGGCGTACATATGCTGAATTTCCATAAGATCGAAAAAGAAGACCGCAATTATCTGGAACGTTATTTTGAGGCAGAAGTGGCTCCGGTTATTTCTCCGTCTATCGTCGGAAAAAGGCAGCCGTTTCCATTTCTCCGAAATAAAGAAATCTATGCAGTAGTAGTTCTGGAAACAAAAAAAGGAAAGGAAAAACTGGGTATCATTCCGTGCAGCAGTGCAGGCATCCAGCGCCTCATCCCGGTTCCCGGAAAAACAGGCACTTACATGCTGTCTGAAGAACTGATCCTTCACTTTGTTTCAAAAATCTTCAAAGGCTATCACATCAAGGCAAAATCTCTGCTCCGTATTACCAGAAATGCAGATATTGACGCAGACGCTCTTTACGATGAAGATCTGGATTACCGTGAATTTATGGTAGAGCTGATCAAGGCAAGGAAGAAACTGGCACCAATCCGTCTGGAACTGTCAAGAGAAATGGACGGAGATGTTGTTGAAACACTTTGCGAGTATCTGGAAGTGGACAAGAATTTTGTATTCCGTGGAGATATCCCGCTGGATCTTTCTTTTGTATTCCAGATCCAGGACGGCCTGAGAAAAAGAACAGAGCTTTTTTATGAAAAAAGGATTCCTCAGAAATCACCAATGTTTAACAGCCATGAACCGATCCTTGACCAGATCGCGAAAAAAGACCGTTTTCTTTCCTATCCATATGAGAGTATCAAACCGTTTCTTACAATGCTTCATGAAGCAGCCAATGATGAGGATGTCGTTTCCATCAAGATGACTCTTTACCGTGTAGCGAAACAGAGTAAGGTTGTGGAAGCTCTGATCGAAGCGGCAGAAAATGGAAAAGAAGTGTTCGTTCTGGTGGAGCTGAAGGCACGTTTTGATGAGGAAAACAATATTGGATGGTCCAGACTTCTGGAAGATGCGGGCTGTCATGTGATCTATGGTCTGGATGGTTACAAAGTACATTCCAAACTTTGCCAGATCATGAAGAAAAAAGACGGAAATGTGGAATATTATACACAGATCGGAACTGGAAACTACAACGAAAAAACAGCCCGTCTGTATACAGACCTTTCTCTGATGACTGCTGATCCGAAGATCGGAACAGAAGCAGCAAGAGTATTTCAGGCACTGGCAATGGGAGAAACGGTTGAAGATATGGACCATCTTCTTGTGGCACCAAAATGTCTCCAGAACAAAGTACTTGCCATGATCGATGAAGAGATCGAACATGCCAAAGTTGGAGAACAGGCATATATCGGGCTGAAAATGAATTCTCTGACAGACAAGCGTATTATGAACAAACTGGTGGAAGCATCCTGCGCGGGAGTACACATTGATATGGTTGTCCGCGGTATCTGCTGTCTGATCCCGGGAGTAAAAGGTCAGACAGAAAACATCCACATTATCAGTATTGTAGGACGTTTTCTGGAGCATTCCCGTATTTACATTTTCGGAACACAGGAGAGGGCAAAGATCTATATTTCATCTGCGGACTTTATGACAAGAAATACTCTTCGCCGTGTGGAAGTTGCAGCTCCTATCGAAGACCCGGATATCCGGATGCAGATCCAGGAAATGTTCGTGACAATGCTCAGTGATAACCGCAAAGCGAGGACCATGAACAATAAGGGAAATTATAAGATCGAACCATCCGATAATGCTCCATTGAACTCCCAGGAAGTATTTCTGGAGCAGGCATATGACAACGCAGCTCCTGTTGTTATGGAGAAATAAGAAAACAGAATATAAAAAGCGGGGTTTTTCTTTGATAATATGTCTGTACTGTGATAAGATAAAAACAGTGTTCCTGCAAATGAGTGCAGGCGGAAGGGAGAATTTATGGCACACAGGAAAGTAGTGCTTTGTCTGTTAGGCGCGACTCTGGCAGCATCCCTGTTCAGTGGATGTTCCGGAAAAAAGTCGGACCCTGTTACAGTTACAGTATGGACATATTATAATGGCGATCAGCTGGATACTTTTAAAGACTTGACAGAGAAATTTAATGACACAGTTGGAAAGAAAGACGGCATCACCGTAGAAACCAAGAGTCTTGGAACCGCAGAAGATCTGGAACAAAATGTCCTTGCTGCAGCGGATGGTGAGGTAGGGGCGTCCGAAGTACCGAATATTTTTTCGGCTTACTCAGATACAGCCTATACCATGGATCAGAAGGACATGCTCGTAGACCTTTCCGGTTATCTTACAGATAAAGAAAAAAGTGAATATGTAGAAGAATATCTGAAAGAGGGAGATTTCTCGGACGACGGAAGTAAAATGTTCTGACGTCCAATCAGGAGCTGTCAGCTTTGCAGGAATATGTCAATGAGGAGGCACAGAACCTTATTGATTCCGGACAGATCCGAATTGAAGATATCGGAAATAATAAAGAATCTTATCTGCCGCTGATGGAAAATATCTGCAGCAAAATGATCAATGCTCTGCGCCGAAGGTCCGTTACAGGAATTTATGTAGCGTTTAACACAGAAGACCTGGATAAAAGAAGCCAGAATGATTTTATTCCGACTCTGTATATCCGTGATCTGGATCCGGATTCCCTGCCACCGGAAAAAAATACAGATCTTTTGATGGAGAGATCGCCTGTGGAACTGGTAAAATTCACAGGGATTTCCACAGATAAAGGCTGGAAGTCTCTGATGTCCGTTTCGGCGGAAAGCACTGAAAAATTTATATATCCGGTTTTTCAGAAAGCGTTTAAAGATCAGGGCAGTCTGCGTGCGGCAGATTATGGACACTGGACTACGGAGAACTACACTCTGGATGGAGATGATCGGTCCGCGATCGCTTATTCAATTCCACTGATCCTGGATGATGGAACTGTTTATGGTGTTCTTGGCGTGGAAATGCTCACCGAGTATCTGAATATTCAGATGCCCTATGAAGAATTGCAGAATCAAAGCGCCGGTACCTACATGCTGGCATATACGAAGTCTTCATTGAAAGATGAGGAAATCGTTCTTGAAAATATCTGCGGTGTTAGCAGCAAAAGTTCATCTATGGAACAGTGGAGATGGGACAGCTGTTTTCCTTCTCCGGACATGTGATCAAAGTACTGTCAATGACGATTCTGCTGACTTTACTGGTGGGTATTTTAAGCAGTCTGATCGTCAGCCTCAGTCTTGCCCGTCCGGTAAAGAAACTTTCTGATGAGGTAGAAGAGGCACAGAAGAATAACAGCACTTCGCTCCGCTTTTCCGACACGGGAATCCGGGAACTTGACCAGTTTGCCGGAGCAATTACGCAGATGAACCAGGACATGCTTACCATATCTACGAAATTCTTAAGGATCATGGAAATGGCAAGTGTAGAACTTGGAGGTTTTGAAGTTCGATCGGAGAATGAAAGCGTTTATGTAACAGATAACTTTTTTTCTATGCTGGGCAAAAAGGAACTGTCGGAAAAATCAATGACAGGAAAAGATTTTATGGAATTTTTGGATTCCTATAATAAAAGCTGCCATCACACGGTTAGAGGAGATGGTTCCAGAGTTTACAGTGTGATCCATAATAGCGGAGAAATACGATATGTCCGCATGGAGATCAAGACAGAACCGGATCGGCAGATCGGCCTTGTGGAGGATGTTACAAAAGTTACCAGGGAGCGTATGAATATTGAACATGAAAGGGATTATGATACGCTTACAAGACTTTACAACAGGCGGGCATTCCAGAGAGAAAGTGAAAAACTGTTCCGTGAGCATCCGGAGAAACACAACTGCGAAAGCAGTTTTTGCAGTCGATGAAGAGGGAAGATATTGCCTATTATTATCAGCCTATTGTATCGGCGGTTACAGGTAAGATCAGAGCTCTGGAAGCATTGATGCATGTAGAAATGTCAATGCTGAAATCCTCGGAAGATGTATTGCGTCTTGCAAAAGAAGAAAAATGCCTTCATGATCTGGAAAGAATCACTTTTTTCTGCGCGGCAGAAGGATATTGCAGACTTCGGGCAAATGGAAAAGTAAGAGGTGATGAGCTTCTGTTTGTAAATTCCATTGCAAGTGAGAACATGACAGATGAGGAATGCAGAGAATTCAGGCAGAGATATTTGGATATCCGGTCTCAGCTGGTTCTTGAGATCACAGAACAGGAACTTCTCAGCAAAGAAGCTCTTGAAAGAAAAACGTCAAAAGGATTTCTGGGTGCGGTCGCTCTGGATGATTATGGAAGCGGATACAACAGTGAAAAAAGTCTTCTGGCACTTTCACCGAAGTATATTAAGGTGGATATGGTGATCATCCGTGATATTGATACGGATATAGATAAACAGCAGATCGTAGCAAACATTGTGAAGTATGCACATCAGCGTGGAATGTATATTGTTGCGGAAGGCGTGGAGACAGCGGAAGAGCTTAAAAAAGTTCTTGAGCTGGAGGTAGATCTGCTTCAGGGATATTATCTTTCACGGTCGGCAGCAACGCCTGGAGCGATTAATCCGGATGCTTTGAAGATCATTGAAGAAAACAGGAAAAGATAAAAAAGAAAGTCGGGAAGAGCAGGTTTTCCCGGCTTTTTTTATACATATTTCTCCCAGTTTTTCACATAATAACCATACGGATAAAAGATAAACAGATAAAAGATACAGGAGGAATATTAGAAGATGAAAGCAACGGGAATTGTTCGTCGGATCGATGACCTGGGCAGGGTGGTGATCCCGAAAGAGATACGTAAAACGCTGCGGATCAAAGAGGGGACACCGATGGAGATCTATACAGACCGGGAAGGACAGATCATTCTGAAAAAATATTCGCCCATCGGAGAGTTGAATACTTTTGCCCGGGAATATGTGGAGGCACTGGTGCAGACTACCGGGCTGGCGGCATGTATCACAGATCGTGATCTGGTGGTGGCGGCAGCAGGAAGCGGAAGCCGGGAACTGGAAGGAAAAGAGATCAGCCGGGAACTGGACATGGTTATATCCGGGCGGGAAGGAAAGATGATCGATGGAAAAAGTCGGGATAATATATCGGTCATTTCCGGAGATATGGATTCTTACTGCGGAAAAATGATACAGCCGATCCTGTGTGCCAGTGATGCCATCGGTTCCGTGATCCTTCTTGGAAAAAATGAGAAAGCGATCCTGGGGGATAAGGAACGGGTTCTTGTCCGCACAGCGGCCAGTTTTCTGGGACGGCAGATGGAGCAGTAAAGCAAGTCTGCTGTGCAGATGTAATGTTGCTGTTCAGGGTGGCGGCGAACATCTCGCGGGAAAGTTGTGGTATTCTTCCAGAGTCAGGTTGGTGATGGTAAGCCAGGAGGCCAGCGGTTTTGTCACATAGCGGATATGCCAGGGCTCATAGGGGACGCCAGTGATCTCCTCCCGGTTTTTCGGATACCGGAGAATAAAACCGTAGAGCGGAGCGTTCTTTTTCAGCCACCTGCCTTCACCGGTTTCGGAAAACTTTTCGGAGAGTTCCATATGGATGGAAGGACAGGAAACGTCCAGAGCAAGTCCGCTCTGATGCTCACTTGTTCCTGGCTTTGCCACAAAAGGGCTTCCTGTAAAAAGTTCCTGTTGCCGCCTGAAAGAGCGGTATCCGGAAACTGCCCACAGATTCAGGCCACATCGGTGGCAGGCGTGAAAAAGCTGGGAGGCGGCTCTGGCGGCCTGACATTCCAGCAGTCGTTTCGGATCGCCGGGGGCAGCTTCAAATGGCAGACCGATATCAATGAGATGCTCTGGTACAAAGGTTTCCGGCAGAGGATGCTCCCGGTTGATCAGACGGATGTAAAAATCTCTGTGCATAAAAAACCCCCTTTCCTTATCCATAAGCTTATGAAAAGGAAAGGGGGTTTATGATTGGAGATTTTTTTCTTTTACAGAGTTTTTTCGCTCATTTCTTCCAACAGAGCTTTTTTCATGTCATAAAGCGGCTGGGAAAGATCTACATATACTTTCTGCGGATTTACAAAACGTCTGGACTCATCCCACAGTGTGTTCTGCTCCTGTTTGCAATAGTCGCGGAGTTCCATGACAGATGGAGATTTGTAAACGCTCTTACCACCTTTAATTACCGGAACAAGAAGCTCACGGAGTTCGTAGGTTCCGCCCAGAACTTTGGTCTTTTTCCAGGTGTCAACCGGGTCGAAGATAACCATGGTTTCTTCCGGATCAAATTTCTCATCTGCAAGGCAGATCAGATCAGCTTTGATCTTGCCGGTTTTCTTGCTGTAGATACGGTATACGGTTTTGTTGCCCGGGTTGGTAACTTTTTCTGTGTTTTCGGAAAGTTTGATCTTCGGCTGGAAGGTGTCACTGTCAGCGTCTTTTACAGCGGCAAGTTTGTATACGCCGCCGAATGCCGGATTGTCATCGGCTGTGATCAGTTTGGTTCCAACACCCCAGGAATTGATCTTGGCATCCTGGGCTTTCAGGCTCTCGATAAGATATTCATCAAGATCGCTGGATGCAGAGATGGTAGCATCGTCAAAACCGGCAGCAGCCAGCATCTTGTAGGCTTTTTTAGAAAGGTATGCAAGGTCACCGCTGTCGATACGGATTCCGTAATTCTTCAGCTGGATGCCTTCCTCACGCATCTCTTCGAATACACGGATTGCGTTGGGAACACCGGATTTCAGGACATCGTAGGTGTCAACCAGAAGAGTACAGGAATTCGGGTAAAGTTTCGCATAGGTCTTGAATGCGGTGTACTCATCCGGGAAGCTCATGATCCAGGAATGAGCATGGGTTCCAAGAACAGGAACGTTAAACATCTGGCCGGTCAGTACGTTGGAAGTACCGGCACATCCGCCGATCACTGCAGCTCTGGCACCGAAGATTCCGGCATCCGGACCCTGGGCACGGCGAAGACCGAATTCCATGATCGGATCACCCTTGGCTGCGTGGCATACACGTGCTGCCTTGGTGGCGATCAGGCTCTGATGGTTCATGATGTTCAGGATTGCGGTTTCTACAAGCTGAGCCTCCATGATCGGTGCGATAACTTTGACCATTGGTTCTCTCGGGAAGATTACGGTTCCTTCCGGGATCGCGTAGATATCACCGGTGAATTTGAAGTTGCTCAGGTACTCAAGGAAATCTTCCTCAAAGATGCCAAGGCTTCTCAGATAGGTGATGTCTTCTTCTGCGAAACGGAGATTCTCGATGTATTCGATCATCTGCTCCAGTCCGGCACAGATAGCAAAACCACCGCCACATGGATTGTTGCGGTAGAACATATCAAAGATAACGGTCTGGTTGGTCGGGTTTTTGAAATATCCCTGCATCATGGTAAGCTCATAGAGGTCCGTGAGCAGAGTAAGGTTATTTGCTCGCATAAAGTTCTCCTTTAAGTGCCTCCGGATATTGTGACCGGAGGAAAATACACGGTAGTTTCCGTTCTTTTTTTATAAGGCTTATTATAACACAAAGGAGGGGATTGTAAAATTTTTTTTACAGAATGGTCAGATTTTTTGATGTGCATAAAAATGGATAATTTTCATACTTTTTTTATTAGAAAAAGGTTACATAAAATTGACACCGGAAAATGAATGGATTATTATAAATGTATAAAAAATTTGAGCAGGAGACGGCAATGGGTGATAATATTTTTCTGAAGGAAATGAAAGAAATCCAGTTTGAGGATTATTTTAAATATGATGCCAAATGCAGAGGAAATCTGGGAGATGAGCTTCCGGTAATGGTATATCGGATGCTGGAGTATTCCCTGAAAGACGAACTGAAAAACCGGTTTGGAAAAGAGGTTCAGATTGAGGTATTCCGGAGTGCAGGACGTAAAGCCGGAGAATATTTTGCAAAAAACATGCTGGATCTGGATGTGCCGCTGGATCAGTTTGTCAATGAACTTCAGAAAAAAATGCAGGAGCTGAAAATCGGAGTTCTCCGCATTGAGGATGTAAATGAAGAAACCGGAAAAATTATCCTGACCGTTGCGGAAGATGCAGACTGTTCAGGGCTTCCTGTTCTCGGGGAAACCGTATGTAATTATGATGAAGGTTTTATAGCAGGAATCCTTTCTCTGTACTCCGGAAAGCCGTACACGGCGGTAGAAGTTGACTGCTGGGCAACGGGAGACAGAGTTTGCCGTTTTCATGCAGATGTACAGGAATGATCGGAATAGAGGTTTGATAAATGAAAGACAGAAACTGCGAACTGTTATTTGAATATCTGAGATCAATTTTATACGACTCTGAGGTAAAGCCTTTGGAGATAGACAGTCTGGATGAGCCTTTTCGAAAACTTGGAATGGGTTTGCAGTATCTGGAAACGGCAGTAAAGGAAATGAAACAATGTTCTGCCGCATTATCCAAAGGAGACCTTTCCAGCTTTAAGCCCGCCAGAGAGAATTTTCTGTGTGAAAATCTCAAAAATATCCATGCGAACCTGAATCATCTGACCTGGCAGGCCAAGCAGGTAGCCAAGGGGGATTATTCCCAGACAGTTTCTTATCTGGGGGAATTTTCGGAAGCTTTTAATACCATGACAGAGCAGCTTCGGGAGAGGGAAAGATCTCTGAAACTTATCGTCGAGCAGGAAAAGAAACATGCGGAGATGGCAGAGAGTTACAGTCAGCTTCTGATGGAACTGATCGCAAGAAGCGAAGAAGAAATCCTGGTGATCAGTCTGGACGGACAGAGCCTTCTGTACAGTAACCGGAGAACGGAAGATGAAGTACGGAACTGGGATGTTTATAAGCAGTGGATCAGTCAGATTGAACAGAAAACGCAGAAGAATAACAGACGAAAAGAACTGTATGAGTGGAAATGGGAAGCAGAAGATTCCGACCATCGATTTTATGCGATTACTACCGGTAAGATGAAATGGCAGGGAGAATGGGCATATGTGAATATTGTTCAGGAAGTTACGGAAACGAGAGTCAAGGAAGAACAGCTGAAAGCGGAAGCATATCAGGACATGCTCACCAGAATTGGCAACCGTTTTTATCTGAAAGAAAAAGCAGAAGAGATTTTGAAGACAGGGGAGCCGGTTTCGGTCTGCTACTGTGACCTGGATCACCTGAAATATATCAATGATACGTTTGGACATCAGGAAGGGGATGCATATATCCGTTTTTTTGTCAGGATCGTAAATGAAAATATCCGGGAAGAAGATGTTTTTGCCCGGATTGGTGGAGATGAATTTTGCATTCTGATGCGGGATTGTGCAGGCGATGATGCAAGGAAGCGCCTGTCAGATATTCAGAAACAGTTTGTCCTGAGAGAAAAAAAGAATTATGCCCGCAGCTTCAGCTGTGGAATTGTAGGAGTTCCCCGGAATCATGATAAGGTAGATCTGGATACATTGCTTCATGAGGCTGACGAAGTGATGTATAATCAGAAGAGGGAACATAAAAAAGAATATCAGAGTGAACTTGGAATATAAATATTTGTTTTACTGTATAACTGAAAAATGCCGGGAAGCCGCATAAAATAAGGCTTCCCGGCACTTTGGAAAAGTTTTTTAGAAAAAAATAAAAAAATTTTAAAAAAGGGGTTGCAATTTTAAAAAAGCTGTTATATAATATCATTCGTCGCAAGCGATAAGGCAAGCGAAACAAAAACACATAGGGCTATCGCCAAACGGTAAGGCAACGGACTCTGACTCCGTCAGTTCAAGGTTCGAATCCTTGTAGCCCTGCTTCTTGAGCACCTCGATGAGAGGTGCTTTTTTGTTCTATGAAATAAGAGAAAAAACAAGTGTGTATCTTTAGAACAAGTGATACAATAAATTTGCAGACAGTATAACAGGAGGCACATTATGAGCTACAGTTTTGAAAGTCGCGTAAGATTCAGCGAGATCGGAGAGAAGGGCTGCCTGACGCTGCCGGGAGTTCTGGATTATTTTCAGGACTGCTGTACCTTTGAATCTGAACAGACAGGTCTCGGAATGGAAGTATTAAAGGCACAGAAAAGAGCCTGGGTACTTTCCGCATGGCAGGTAATTGTGAAGAGATATCCAAAGCTTGGTGAAAATATAAAAGTAACAACAATTCCTTATGGATTCCGGGGCTTTATCGGAATGCGTAATTTTATTCTTGAGACAGCGGATGGCGAGAGACTGGCCTGGGCGAATTCTTACTGGTCCTTTATCAACACAGAGACAGGACTTCCGGAAAAGCTGACACCGGCGGACACCGATCCTTATGATCTGGGAGAGAAGATGGAAATGGATTATGCACCGAGAAAGATCGCGCTTCCGAAAGAGCGGAAACCGAAGGAATCTTTTGCCGTACAGAAACATCATCTGGATACGAACCACCACGTAAACAACTGCCAGTATATCCGAATGGCAGCTGATTTTCTGCCGGAGGATTTTGCGGTCCATCAGCTTCGTGTGGAGTACAAGAGACAGGCTGTCCTTGGAAATGTAATGATTCCGGAAGTATATATGGAAGCAAATAAGGCAACGGTAGTTCTCAATGCGGAAGATCAGGAACCCTACGCTGTGGTGGAATTTACAAAGTAATCAGAGCTGTTTTAAACAGCATGGATATATTACGAAGTGGATTGTAAAGACACTTTATAAAAGGGAGGAAACGCAATGCTGGAAAAATTAAAAGAAGAAGTTTACAGAGCAAACATGGATCTGCCGAAATATGGCCTGGTTACGTTTACCTGGGGAAACGTCAGCGGTATCGACAGAGAGAAGGGACTTTTTGTCATCAAACCAAGTGGTGTGGATTATGATAAACTGACGCCGGAAGATATGGTTGTAGTCGATCTTGAAGGAAATAAAGTCGAGGGCAAATACAATCCGTCTTCTGATACTGCCACACATGTGGTGCTTTACAATGCGTTTCCGAAGATTGGAGGTATTGTGCATACCCATTCATCCTGGGCTACAAGCTGGGCACAGGCAGGAAGATCCATTCCATGTTATGGAACAACACATGCGGATTATATTTACGGAGAGGTTCCATGCGTGCGTAACCTGACAAAAGATGAGATCGAGGAAGCCTATGAGAAAAATACCGGTATTCTCATTGCCGACTATTTCAAAGATAAAGATTACGAAGCAGTTCCGGCAGTCCTCTGCAAAAACCACGGACCGTTTACCTGGGGAAAAGATGCACATGAGGCTGTTCACAACGCAGTTGTCCTGGAAGAAGTTGCCAAGATGGCTTCCCGCTGCGAGCTGATCAATCCGGATGTAAAACCGGCGCCGCAGGAGCTTCAGGATAAACATTACTACAGAAAACATGGCGCAAATGCCTACTATGGACAGGGAAATAAATAAGAAAAAAAGAAGCAGAAGAATGTCACATGGAAAAGTGTGGCATTCTTTTTTTGTGGAATATAAATTGTGGAGAGGTGCCGTTTACGGGCGGGCAGTAATTCAGAATGGAATAACTGTTTTACTGATACAATAGTGTCCTGTAAAAGATACTATCCAGGGTAAAACAATGAAGAAATGTTCATTTTTTGTCGAAAAAAACCAGATTTGCTGACCTTTAACACAGGTGCCGCCAAAATATGTGCTAATGTCAAGAAAAATGCAGAACATTAACACATTTTGGAAAACAGGTGGCAGGATGAAAATTTACACTTATCAGGGAAGAAAGAACGTTTCCGGAGAAAAAATACGTCAGATGAGAAATATAAAACGGATGTCACAGTCAGATCTGGCGGCAAAAATGCAGGTGGAAGGTGTGATGCTGGAACGTGACAGTATCAGCAGGATCGAAGGCGGAGAACGTTTTGTGGCAGATTATGAACTGAGAGTGTTTGCAAAAGTGCTGGGTGTGGATGTGAAGTGGCTGCTGAACGAAGAGTGCTCCTGAGATCAGCAGCATGATAATTGGTATGACTGATATTTATACAGCAAACTACTTGATATTTATGTCGGAAACTGCTACAGTATAAAGAAAAAAGGCGACCGGGAAACCTTGCGGGGGTAAACGGTCACGGATAAAGAGATAGAGGCGCGGATTTTATCAGTATTTATGGACGAGAGGCCCTGGCAGGCTGTCCATAAAGAAAGGAAAATCTGCCGAAGTGCTCTGAAAGGCCAGATGACAGGGTACTGGGATAACGCAGAATATGCGTTGTACTGTCACGGATGTGGAGCGCTATCGTAAGTTGAATAAAGAAGATTATTTAACCGGAGGTGTTCTAAGAAGAGACAGCCTCCGTTTTTTTGTCCCCGAAAAGGGAGGAGAAAAATGAGTAAAAAAGCAGGAACAGCATTGTCTGTTATGGCAATGGTATTCATGGGCGCACTGGCAAGTCCCCTGACTGTGCTGGCTGCGGATGCGGAGGAGACTTACCAGCCTGCTCTGTATGCAACGATCTGGGCACTGCTTCCACCTCTTGTTGCGATCGTCCTTGCACTGATCACAAAAGAAGTATACAGTTCTCTGTTTGTGGGAATTGTAGTAGGAGCACTGATCTATTCCGGATTTAAATTTGAAGGAACGGTAACACAGATTTTTGAGGGAGGAATCATCAAGGTTCTTTCTGACAGCTATAACGTAGGTATCCTGATCTTCCTGGTAATCCTGGGATCTGTGGTATGTATGATGAACAAGGCCGGCGGCTCCGCCGCATTCGGACGATGGGCCAGCAAAAAGATCCACACGCGTGTGGGCGCGGAACTTGCAGCGATCATCCTTGGAGTCCTGATCTTCATTGACGATTATTTTAACTGCCTGACAGTAGGAAGCGTTATGCGTCCGGTAACAGACAGACATCATGTATCCAGAGCGAAATTTGCATACCTGATCGATGCGACAGCCGCTCCGGTATGTATCATCGCACCGATCTCATCCTGGGCTGCTGCAGTCAGCGGATTCGTAGAGGGACAGGATGGACTTGCGATTTTTGTAAGAACCATCCCGTATAACTTTTACGCGATCCTTACTATTGTAATGATGGTTGGCATGGTACTGATGAAAACCGAATTTGGTGCCATGAAAACACATGAGATCAACGCACTGAACGGAGATCTTTATACAACATCTGCAAGACCCTATGAGAATGCAACGGATGATGAGACACCGAATCCGAGAGGAAAGGTGATCGATCTTGTGATCCCCATCGTTGTGCTTGTTATCTGCTGTGTCATCAGTATGATCTATACAGGCGGATTTTTCAGCGGAACAGATTTTGTTACCGCATTTTCACAGAGTGATGCCTCTACAGGCCTTGCAATGGGAAGTGCTTTTGGTCTGGTGTTTGCCATTATTTTCTATATGATCCGACGTGTGATCAATTTCAGAGATTGTATGGGATGCATCCCGGAAGGCTTCAAGGCCATGGTACCGGCGATCATGATCCTGACCTTTGCATGGACACTGAAGGCTATGACAGACTCACTTGGTGCTGCGGTATTCGTAGAAGAGGCAATGCGTTCTGTTGCAGGTGGTATTGAGGTTATCCTTCCGGCCATTATTTTCCTGGTTGGATGCGGACTTGCATTTGCTACAGGTACTTCCTGGGGAACCTTTGGTATCCTGATCCCGATCGTTGTTGCGGTATTTGAGAAATCCAGTCCTGAGATGATGATCATTTCCATGTCTGCCTGCATGGCAGGTGCAGTTTGTGGAGACCATTGCTCACCGATTTCCGATACAACCATCATGGCTTCCGCAGGAGCACAGTGTGATCACGTAACTCACGTTTCCACACAGCTTCCGTATGCGATCGTAGCTGCGGCAGTATCCTTTGTAACTTATATTGTTGCAGGCTTTGTAAAAACAGCATGGATCGCACTTCCGGTTGGAATCGTGCTGATGTTGATCGTACTTTTCGTCATCAAGATGAAAAACCCGATGCCGATTGAGAAACCGACAGAATAAATTAGTAAAAAAACAGATGGACCGGATGCGGATCACAGATATCCACATAACCGACCGATAAAAGGCAGTGACGGAAAGAAATTTCCAAAGCTGCCTTTTTTGTGCTTTCTATAATAATTCTCTTATGTTATAATGCAGGACAGACAGCAAACAGTAAATGAACATATATATTTTTTAGGAACAGGAGTAAGAATGATAGAATTAGGTAAAAAACAGAAATTACTGGTTGTAAAAACCGTAGATTTCGGAATATATCTTGGAGAGGACCGAAATGCACCGCAGAACGAGCGTGTGCTTCTTCCATCCAAACAGGTACCAGAAGGAACCAAAGCAGGTGATGAGATAGAAGTATTCATTTACAAAGATTCTCAGGACAGACTGATCGCTACCACCCGTGAGCCGATGCTTCAGGTGGGACAGACAGCAGTCCTTAAGGTTAAACAGGTCACCAGGATCGGTGCTTTTCTTGACTGGGGACTGGAGAAAGATCTTCTTCTTCCGTATCATGAGCAGACCAACAGAGTCCGTGAGGGGGAAGAATGTCTGGTAGCTCTTTATGTAGATAAGAGCAGCAGACTCTGTGCAACCATGAAAGTATATCATTATCTTTCAACCAGAACTCCTTATGTACCGGGAGATATGGTAAAGGGCCGTGTCTATGAGATTAGCGGAAACTTCGGTGTTTTTGTTGCGGTAGATGATAAATATTCCGCACTGATTCCTGCAAGAGAGGCAACCGGCAAATACAGACCGGGAGCTATTCTTGATCTTCGTGTCACTGAGGTAAAAGAGGATGGCAAGATGAATGTCAGCGACCGTCAGAAAGCTTACATCCAGATCAATGAAGATGCAGAGAGCGTACTCAGCGTGATCGAGGAATTTGCAGGCGTGCTGCCATTTGATGATCATGCTTCACCGGAAGTCATCAAGAGAGAGTTTGGTCTCAGCAAGAACGCATTCAAGCGTGCGGTCGGCCATCTGATGAAAGAAGGAAAAGTAGAGATCCGTGATAAGAGGATCTACATTAAAAAATAACAAGGTGTTGACCGGCTCCGGATCAGACACGCTCCGGCACGTTCCGAGAAAAGTGCAGAGCGGGGAGGATCCGGAGCCCTGTTTTTACAGTAAGGAGAGAAGGATTTGGAGTTTACACATTTACATGTCCATACAGAATACAGTCTTCTGGATGGCTCCAATAAGATCAAAGAGTATGTAGCCAGAGTAAAAGAACTGGGAATGGACAGCGCGGCGATCACCGATCATGGCGTTATGTATGGTGTGATCGATTTTTACAGGGCTGCCAGAGAAGCCGGGATCAATCCCATCCTGGGATGCGAGGTTTATGTGGCTCCGGGTTCCCGCTTTGACCGTGAAGTGGGAAGTGGCGATGACCGTTATTACCACCTGGTTCTGCTGGCTGAGAATAATCAGGGCTACAGCAACCTGATGAAGATTGTATCCAAGGCATTTGTGGAAGGCTTTTATTACAAGCCACGTGTGGATCTGGAACTTCTGGAAAAATATCACGAGGGGATTATTGCCTTAAGTGCCTGCCTGGCAGGAGAGGTCGCAAGGTATCTTGCCCGTGGAATGTATGAGGATGCAAAGATCGCAGCCCTGCGTTATCAGGATATTTTTGGAAAAGGAAATTTCTTCCTGGAGCTTCAGGATCATGGAATTCCGGAGCAGCAGACGGTAAACCAGCAGCTTCTCCGCATGCACAGAGAGACAGGAATCGACCTGGTTGCTACCAATGACGTGCATTATACCATGGCTGAGGATGCGGAGCCCCATGACGTGCTCCTCTGTCTGCAGACTCAGAAAAAACTCAGCGATGAGAACAGAATGCGCTATGAGGGCGGCCAGTATTATGTGAAATCTCCAGAAGAGATGGCGAGACTTTTTCCATATGCTCTGGAAGCTCTGGAAAATACCCACAAGATCGCGCTGCGCTGCCACGTGGAGATCGAATTCGGCGTGACCAAGCTGCCGAAATATGATGTGCCCGACGGACTGACCTCCTGGGAGTATCTGAACAAGCTTTGCCATGAAGGGCTGGAACAGCGTTATCATCCGGTAACCGATGCACTGAAAAAACGCCTGGATTATGAGCTGTCCACCATCAAAAACATGGGATATGTAGATTACTTCCTCATTGTGTGGGACTTCATCAAATATGCCAGAGACAATGATATCATGGTCGGCCCGGGACGAGGTTCCGCCGCAGGAAGCCTGGTTGCCTATACACTTGGGATCACCCAGCTGGATCCGATCCGGTATGATCTTCTCTTTGAGCGTTTCCTGAATCCGGAACGAGTATCCATGCCGGATATTGATGTGGACTTCTGCTTTGAACGAAGACAGGAAGTTATCGATTATGTACGGCGGAAATATGGCGATGACTGCGTGGTTCAGATCGTTACCTTCGGTACTTTGGCAGCCCGCGGTGTGATCCGTGATGTAGGCCGTGTTCTGGACATGCCTTATGCCCAGGTAGACACCATCGCCAAGATGGTTCCACAGGAGCCAAATATCACCATTGATAAGGCACTGGGAATGAATCCGGAGTTCCGGAAAGCCTATGAGGAACAGGAAGATATCCACCGCCTGATCGACCTTGCCAAGCGTCTGGAGGGACTTCCAAGACATACTTCCATGCATGCTGCAGGTGTGGTAATCAGCCAGAAAGACGTATCCGAATACGTACCTCTTTCCAGAGCCCAGGACGGTTCCATTGTCACACAGTTTACCATGACAACACTGGAAGAGCTGGGACTTCTGAAAATGGATTTCCTGGGGTTACGTACCCTGACCGTTATCCAGAACGCGGTAAAAATGATAGAACAGAGTACCGGCGTTTTCCTGGATATGCAGAAAATTGATTACAACGACAAAAAAGTACTGGATTCTCTCGGAACAGGACGTACTGACGGCGTGTTCCAGCTCGAGAGTGCCGGAATGAAAAACTTCATGAAGGAACTGAAGCCTCAGAGCCTTGAGGATGTCATCGCGGGAATTTCCCTTTACCGTCCGGGTCCCATGGATTTCATTCCGCAGTACATCCGCGGAAAAAACCGTCCGGATACCATCCGTTATGACTGCCCGCAGATGGAGCCCATCCTGAAGCCGACCTATGGCTGTATCGTATACCAGGAGCAGGTTATGCAGATCGTCCGTGATCTTGCAGGCTATACTCTTGGACGAAGCGACCTGGTGCGCCGTGCCATGTCCAAGAAGAAAGCTTCTGTTATGGCAAAAGAGCGCCAGAATTTCGTTTACGGAAATGTGGAAGAGGGGGTTCCGGGCTGTATCGCCAACGGCATTTCCGAGGAGATCGCAAACAAGATCTACGATGAGATGACAGACTTTGCGAAGTATGCTTTCAATAAGTCTCACGCTGCCGCTTATGCGGTGGTTTCCTATCAGACCGCATATCTGAAATACTACTATCCGGTAGAATTCATGGCTGCGCTGATGACGTCCGTTGTGGAAATGCCAAACAAGGTAGCGGAGTATATTTCCGTATGCCGTCAGATGGGAATCCAGATCCTTCCGCCGGATATCAATCATGGCATGTATGGTTTTTCTGTTGACAACGGTGCCATCCGCTATGCACTTTCTGCTATCAAGAGTATCGGCCGCCCGGTTATTGAGGGGATTGTGCGGGAACGAGAGGAGCACGGGGAATATACTTCCCTGAAAACTTTTGTGGAGCGAAATATTGATCAGATCAACAAACGTGTTGTGGAAAATCTGATCAAGGCCGGAGCACTGGACTGTCTGGAAGGAAACCGGAAACAGAAGATGACCATATATACGCAGATCATCGACAGTATCAACCAGGACAAAAAGCACACCATGGCCGGACAGTTGAGCCTTTTTGATATTGCTTCTGAGGAAGATAAAAAGGAATTTGAGATCCGTATGCCGCAGGTTGAGGAATATCCGAAAGAGATCATCCTGACCTTCGAAAAAGAAGTTCTTGGCATTTATCTCAGCGGCCATCCACTGGAGCGCTACCGGAATATGATGGAAAAAATGATCTCTGCAAAAACGTCGGATTTCCAGCCGGATGATGAAACCGGAATTCCGGAAGTCTACGATAACCAGAAAGTGATCGTAGGCGGAATGATTACGGATAAAACCATAAAATATACAAAGAATAATAAGGTAATGGCGTTCCTTACCGTAGAAGATCTGGTAGGCACCGTGGAAGTTGTGGTATTTCCGCGTGATTACGAAAAATGCCAGATGTTCCTGAACGAAGATGCCAGACTTTTCATCCAGGGAAGAGTATCTGCGGAAGACGACAAAGCCAGCAAACTGATCCTGGAAAAAGTCCGTACCTTCGATGATATGCCAAAAGAACTGTGGATCCAGTTCGAAAGCCGGGAAGACTACGCAAAAGCCGAGACCGGTCTGGTAGATGATCTGATGTCATCCAGAGGAAACAGCAGTGTGGTTATTTATCTCAAAGATGTCAAGGCAATGAAGAAACTTCCGCCTGCCTATCAGGTCCATATCGAGGATTCCTGGCTGAAACACATGTGTGAAAAATATGGAAGTTCCAATGTTAAAATTGTGGACAGAGTATTGAAAAACTTATAAAAATGCTATAAACTATATCCGAATATGTGTATTACAATAGGTTGTTTCATAAGATGGAGGATAACAATATGGCAGAGAACAAAATCAAAACGATCGGCGTTTTGACCAGTGGCGGTGACGCACCTGGAATGAATGCTGCAATCCGTGCTGTTGTCAGAAGAGGATTAAGCAGCGGACTGAACGTAAAGGGAATCTATAAAGGATACAGCGGTCTCTTAAATGAAGAGATCAGAGACATGACAGCAAGAGATGTTTCCGATACGATTGAGCGAGGCGGAACAATTCTTTATACTGCCAGATGTGCAGAGATGAGAACAGAGGAAGGACAGCAGCAGGCTGCAGAGATCTGCAGAAAGCATGGAATCGACGGCCTTGTTGTTATCGGTGGAGACGGTTCCTTCGCAGGTGCTCAGAAACTTGCGAACCTTGGAATCAATACCATTGGCCTGCCGGGAACCATTGACCTTGATATCGCATGTACCGAGTACACCATCGGTTTCGATACAGCTGTAAACACAGCGATGGAAGCCATCGATAAGGTACGTGATACATCCACATCCCATGAGAGATGCAGTATCATCGAGGTTATGGGACGTAACGCCGGATACCTTGCAGTATGGTGCGGTATCGCAAACGGTGCTGAGGATATCCTGATCCCGGAGAAATATGATTACGACGAGCAGAAGCTTATTGACAATATCGTAGAGAGCCGTAAGAAAGGCAAGAAACACCATATCATCGTAAATGCTGAGGGTATCGGCCATTCAGAGGCTATGGCAAAACGTATCGAGGCTGCAACAGGCATCGAGACACGTGCAACTATCCTTGGTCACATGCAGCGTGGTGGAAGCCCTACATGTAAGGACCGTGTATATGCGTCCATGATGGGTGCTCTTGCAGTAGACCTTCTTGTTGCCGGTAAACGCAGCCGTGTTGTTGGATATCGCCACGGTGAGTTCGTTGATTTTGACATCAATGAGGCTCTTGCAATGCAGAAGAATGTAGATTCCTACATGTGGGAGGTTTGCAATTCTCTTTCTCACAACTACAATAAATAAAAAATATGAACTTGAAAAAAGTTTCAGACGGATTGCATAAACTGAATACGTCACAAATAATTGCCCTCGGCTTTGCGGGGGTGATTTTTGTAGGCGGATTTATTTTGTGGCTGCCGTTCTGCAGTGCACCCGGGCAGGCTGTTACCTTCCCGGATGCTGTTTTTACAGCGGCAACCAGCGTATGTGTGACGGGACTTTCCACAGTCGTTATGGCAGTCCAGTGGAGCCCCATTGGAAAAGCGGTTATCCTGTGCCTGATACAGATCGGCGGGATCGGACTGATCGCACTGGCGAATATGATATTCATCAGCCTCCGGCGGAAAATTTCCCTGAAAAACCGGCGGATCATCAAGGAATCCTATAACCTGGATGAAATGGGTGGAGTCGTGGCTGTAGTCCGCAGTGTGGTGAAATGCGTGTTTCTTGCAGAAGGAATCGGTGCGGTCCTGTATGCGTTTTGCTTTGTACCGGAATTTGGAATAAAAAAAGGTCTGGTGCATGCCATATTTCTGGCGGTATCTGCATTCTGCAACGCAGGGATCGATCTTTTCGGGGAAACAAGCCTTTCGGTATATGTGAGCAATCCGCTGGTCAATATCACTACGATTGGCCTGATCATTGTGTCAGGTCTTGGATTTATCGTCTGGTGGGATCTGTGGGATAAATTCCGCAAGGTTCTGAGAAAAGAGCTCTCCCCATCCAGAGTTTTTCGTGTACTGCGGCTTCAGAGCAAGCTGGTCCTTACGATGACCGGGATCCTGGTATTTTCAGGAGCATTTCTGGTATTTATCTTTGAATCCGGAAACCCTTCCACGCTAAAGGGGGCACCACTGGGAACAAAGCTCATGGCATCCTTTTTCCAGTCAGTGACAACACGTACGGCGGGATTTTATACCATGGATCAGTCGCTTTTGTCCACACCTACCGTGATCATTTCCCTACTGTGGATGTTTATCGGAGGATCACCCATGGGCACTGCCGGTGGTGTGAAGACTACTACCATTGCGGTTCTGATCCTTTCTATTGCAGCATATCTTCAGGGAAAAAAGGATGTAGAGGTATACGGCCGCAGGATCCGTGAGAGCTATCTCCGTTCTGCCATGGTTGTTGCAGGAACCAGTGTGTTGATCCTTTTTACCATGACGGTGCTTTTGTCCGCAGTAATGCCGGGAGTGGATCTGGCAGATGTTTTATATGAGATCACTTCTGCGGGGGCTACAGTAGGACTTTCCAGAGGACTGACACCTCAGCTGAATGTGGCAGGCAAGTGGATCGTGATCCTTACCATGTATCTGGGACGTATCGGACCACTGACACTGGGAACTGCAGTTGTGGTGCGTGTGCGTAACAGGCCGGGAAGCACGACTCATCTCGGGGAAGAAGATATCATGATCGGTTAAACAGGAGAATAAAATGAAAAATAAATCTTTTGCTGTGATCGGGCTTGGACAGTTTGGAATGACTCTGGCGGTGACGCTGGCAGAGTCCGACTGTGATGTCCTTGCCATTGACGACAAAGAAGAAAATATCGAAGAGATTTCCGAAAAAGTAACCTACGCGGTGAAAGCAGATGTCCGTGAACCTGGAATCCTGAAAGCACTGGGAGTTCAGAATGTGGATGTGGCCATTATCGCAGTTGCCGAAAATCTGGAAGCCAGCATTTCCGCAACCATGCAGGCCAAGGATCTGGGAGTTCCCTTTGTAGTTGCAAAAAGCATGAATTCTCTTCATGGACGTATTCTTGACAAAATCGGTGCAGATAAAATCATTTATCCGGAACAGGCCATGGGACTCCGTGTTGCCAGAAATCTCCTGTCCGGCGGATATCTGGATGTATTTGAACTTTCGGCGGAATTCAGTATGGCGGAGTTTTCCATTCCGGAGTCATGGGTTGGAAAAAGCCTGATAGATCTGAATGTACGTGAGCGTTTTCACATCAATATCATTGGTATTAAACAGGGCGAAAATGTCACAGTAGATCTGAAACCGTCCGAGCCGCTTCCGGACCGCTGTTCCATAATCGCCATTGGAAAAAATAAGGATCTTAATGCGGAACCGGCGTTTATGAAGTGATTTTTCGAAGATTCCGTAAACAGGATAAGTGCAAGGAGTAAGATAAAAAGTATGATAACCAGCGTATCAAATGCAAAAATAAAAAATGTCATGCAACTGAACCAGAAGGCAAAAGCCAGAAGAGAACAGGGACTTTTTGTGGCAGAAGGCCGGAAGATGTTCCTGGAAGCACCGGAAAACTGGGTTTTTCAGGTGTTTGTCTCTGAGACTTTTTCCCAGGATGGGGAACTGATGGCTCAGGTAGAGAAATATCCTTATGAGATCGTGAAAGATTCCGTATTCCGTCAGATGTGTGATACCAAGACTCCCCAGGGAATCCTTACCGTTCTGAAACTGCCTTCCTGGAGCGAGGAAGAAGTACTGGCAGGAGAAAATCCTCTGGTCATGGTCCTTGAAGATCTTCAGGATCCGGGAAATGCGGGAACCATTCTTAGGACCGGTGAGGGTGCCGGCGTGAGCGGCGTTTTTCTTACAAAAACCTGTGTGGATATCACAAATCCCAAGGTGATCCGTTCTACCATGGGCTCCATTTACAGAATGCCTTTTCTATATGTGGAAGATGTGGTATCATTAGAAAAGAAGCTGAAAGAAAAAGGAATCCGCAGTTTTGCAGCTCATCTGAAAGGTGAGAATTCCTACGATCATGAATCCTATAAAGGTGGTACCGCATTTTTTATCGGAAACGAGGGAAAAGGTCTTACAGACCAGGCTGCGGACGCAGCAGACTGCCTGATACGCATCCCGATGTGCGGAAAAGTAGAATCGCTGAATGCTGCTATGGCATCGGGGATTTTGATGTATGAAGCTGCAAGACAGAGAAGAGAATAAGAGAGGAGGGGTTTTATGACACCTTTGGCCTGGCTTGGAATACTGGCAATTTTACTGGTAATTGAAGCGATCACGGTAGGACTTACCACTGTCTGGTTTGCAGGCGGTGCTCTTGTGGCGTGCATTGTCTCGTGGCTCGGCGGGGGAATTGTTGTACAGCTCCTTTTATTTTTCGGAGTTTCCGTGGTGCTTCTGATCTTTACCAGACCTCTGGCGGTTCGCTACATGAACAAGGGCGTGGAGAAGACCAATGCAGAGAGCCTTCTGGGAAAAAGGGCCGTAGTGATACAGCCAATCAACAACCTGGCTCAGACCGGGCAGGTGCGGATCAATGATATCGAATGGACGGCACGTTCAGCCGACGAATCGGTTGAAATACCGGCCGGTGCAGTAGTTGAGATCAAAGAGATCCGCGGAGTGAAGCTGATCGTAAAAGAAGATAATAAGGAGGGCTAAAATTATGGGTGGAGTTATTGTTTTGCTTGTAGTCATCGTTCTTGTATTGTGGGTACTTGCATCCTGCATTCGCATTGTGCCGCAGGCTTATGCTGTGGTACTGGAACGTCTTGGCGCTTACAAAGCTACCTGGAGCACAGGTATTCATTTCAAGGTTCCGTTCATTGAGCGTGTTGCAAGAAGAGTAAACTTAAAAGAGCAGGTTGTGGATTTTCCACCGCAGCCGGTAATTACAAAAGATAACGTAACCATGCAGATCGATACTGTTGTATTTTTCCAGATTACAGATCCGAAGCTTTATGCATATGGCGTTGAGAATCCGATCATGGCTATCGAGAATCTTTCTGCTACAACACTTCGTAACATCATCGGTGATATGGAGCTGGATGAGACACTGACATCCCGAGAGGTTATCAATACCAAGATGCGTGCTTCCCTTGATGTGGCTACAGATCCATGGGGAATCAAGGTTAACCGTGTGGAGCTTAAGAACATCATTCCTCCGGCAGCCATCCAGGATGCCATGGAGAAACAGATGAAGGCTGAGCGTGAGAGACGAGAAGCCATCCTGAAAGCAGAAGGAGAGAAACGTTCAACCATCCTTGTTGCAGAGGGTAAAAAACAGTCCGCTATCCTGGATGCTGAGGCTGAGAAGCAGGCGGCGATCCTTCATGCGGAGGCTCAGAAGGAGCGTATGATCAAAGAGGCTGAAGGACAGGCACAGGCAGTCCTGAAAGTACAGCAGGCAACTGCAGAAGGACTTCGTATGATCAAGGAAGCAGGAGCAGATGAATCTGTTCTTACTCTGAAGAGCCTGGAGGCTCTTACAAAGGTTGCTGACGGCAAGGCAACGAAGATCATCATTCCGTCCGAGATACAGGGCATCGCAGGGCTGGCAACATCCCTGAAGGAAATCATGACAGATAAACCGGCAGAGCAGAAATAAATCTGTAGCCGTGAGGAGGACATATTATGAATCTTAAAGGAAGAAATTTCCTGACACTGAAAGACTTTACACCGGAAGAGATCACTTACATGATCGATCTCGCAGCAGACCTGAAGGCAAAGAAAAAAGCCGGAGAGCTTCACGAGTATTACAGAGGCAAGAACATTGCCCTGATTTTTGAGAAAACAAGTACAAGAACACGTTGTTCTTTCGAGGTAGCTGCTCATGATCTGGGAATGGGTTCCACTTACCTTGATCCTACAGGCTCCCAGATCGGAAAGAAAGAGAGCATCGCAGATACAGCAAGAGTTCTTGGAAGAATGTATGAAGGAATCGAGTATCGTGGATTCGGACAGGATATTGTTGAGGAGCTTGCAAAACATGCAGGTGTTCCGGTATGGAACGGTCTGACAAATGAGTATCATCCGACACAGATGCTTGCAGATATGCTGACAGTACGTGAGCATTTCGGCAAACTGAAAGGCCTGAAACTTGTATACATGGGTGACGCCCGTTACAACATGGGTAACTCCCTCATGGTTGTATGCTCCAAACTTGGCCTTGATTTTGTAGCCTGCACCAACAAGAAATACTTCCCCAATGATGAGCTTGTAGCACAGTGCCAGCAGTGGGCAAAAGAGGCAGGTTCCACCATCACTCTTACAGAGGATGTAGAGGCAGGAACCAAGGACGCGGACATCATCTACACAGATGTATGGGTATCTATGGGCGAGCCTGACGAAGTATGGACAGAGCGTATCCACGACCTGACACCATATAAAGTTACCAAACACGTAATGGAGAACGCCGGTGAGAAGGCAATCTTCCTTCACTGCCTGCCAGCATTCCATGATCTTAAGACAAAGATCGGAAAAGAGATGGGCGAGCGTTTCAACCTTACAGACATGGAGGTTACAGACGAGGTATTCGAGTCTCCGCAGTCCAAGGTATTTGACGAAGCAGAGAACCGTATGCATACCATCAAGGCTGTGATCGTTGCTACATTAGGAGAGCCGGAAAAATAATGGCAGAGTTATTTAATGAAGAAATAATTTCACAGGCAACACATACAAAATGGGCGGGCAAAACCGTCCATTTTGCAAGAGAAATTGATTCCACCAACCTCTGGGGCAAACGCGCCTGGAGGGAAGAGGGGGCGCAGCACGGAGAGCTTTTTGTGGCGGAGTATCAGTCGGCAGGCCGCGGACGTTTCACAAGACGATGGAGTGCACCGCCGGAAAGCGCCATCACCATGAGCCTTCTGATCTGCCCGGAATTTGCACCTCAGAAGGCCCCGATGATGACACTGGTTATGGGCCTTTCTGTTGCTCAGGCAGTTGAGGATCTTGGTCTTGATGTGGGAATCAAATGGCCCAACGACGTGGTAGTTTCCCGCAAAAAAATCTGCGGCATCCTCACTGAGATGACCATGAAACAGGATAAGATCGGCTGTGCGGTTATTGGAGTCGGGATTAATGTAAATATGGACAGCTTCCCGGAAGAGATGGCGGACAAAGCCACTTCTCTGTATCTGGAAAGCGGACATCCTTTTGACCGGGCAGAGGTAACCGGGCTTGTGATGAAACACTTTGAGGAAAATTATGAGAAGTTTGTAGAGACGGAAGATTTAAGTGGCCTGAAACCGGATTACGAGAAACTTCTGGCCAATCTGAACCAGCCGGTACGTGTGCTGGATCAGAACAATCCGTACGAAGGAATTGCAAGGGGAATCAACCCTGGCGGGGAACTTCTGGTGGAACGTGCAGATGGAACTGTTGAGGAAGTAAATTCCGGAGAGGTTTCTGTGCGCGGTCTGTACAGCTATGTGTAAATAAAGGAGAGTTTATGTATCAGGATAACATTGTGCTCTGCGGAGCGAGCTCATATGAGCAGAAATATTATTTTAACCAGGATTTTGCGTCCCTTCCGGAAGCAGTAAAGCAGGAACTGCAGATCATGTGCGTGCTTTTCACAGAGGATGTAGGCGGAATCCTGACACTGGAATTTGACGAGGACGGAAGCCTGCAGTTCAAGACAGAAGCACTGGAGGCAGATGCCCGTTTTGATGAGATTGGAAGTGCACTGAAGATCAAAGAACTCCAGCGGGACAAAAGAGAGCTTCTGGAATCTCTGGAAATGTACTACAAAGTATTTTTCCTGGGAGATATCCCGGATGAGGAACTTAAGAAAAAAGCAGATGCAGTTGAGGACTGATCCATGAAGATGCAGTGGAAGATCGGAAATGTGGAGATCCCGAATCCTTTTGTGCTTGCACCTATGGCAGGAGTTACGGATCTTGCATTTCGAAGACTTTGCAAGGAGCAGGGAGCAGGACTGATCTGTATGGAGATGGTCAGCGCCAAGGCAATTTCTTTTCATAATAAGAATACAGAGGCACTGATGGAGATCGACCCCGGGGAGCATCCGGTATCCATGCAGCTTTTTGGCAGTGAGCCGGATCTGATGGCAGAGGTGGCAAAAAGTATCGAGGAGAGGCCTTTCGATATTCTCGATATCAATATGGGATGTCCGGTCCCCAAGGTGGTAAATAACGGGGAAGGATCTGCACTTCTGAAAAATCCGAAACTGATCGAAGAGATTGTACGTAGCGTTTCCGGTGCCATTTCCAAACCGGTGACTGTGAAAGTGCGTATTGGTTTTGATGACAATACACCGGTGGATGTGGTTGAGATTGCAAAACGTGTGGAAGATGCCGGGGCAGCAGCTGTTGCTGTACATGGAAGAACCAGACAGCAGTATTATTCCGGCCAGGCAGACTGGGATGCCATCCGCAGGGTGAAGGAAGCTGTGACGATTCCCGTGATCGGAAATGGAGATATCGTTTCTCCGGAAACTGCGGAAGCCATGTTTAAAGAGACGGACTGTGATGCCGTGATGATCGGCCGGGCAGTACGTGGAAACCCGTGGATCTTCCGGGAGCTGAACCACTATTTCCTCACCGGAGAAAAACTGCCGAAACCATCCGTGGAGGAAGTCTGCGAAATGATTTTGCGCCATGCCAGAAACCAGATCGAGATTAAGGGTGAATATATCGGAATCCGTGAAATGCGGAAACATGTAGCCTGGTATACGGCCGGCATGAGGCACAGTGCCGGAATCCGGAGAGAATCCAACAATATCGCAAGTTATGAGGAATTGAAAAAGCTTACAGATATGCTTCTTCAGCGATAAAAGGGAAGAAACAGCCAGGGCTATTGACAAGGAACAGAACGCGTGCTACAGTCAGTGGGTCGGTCAAAAAACATAAGAGTTTTACAGGAGAAAAAAAGTACAGATGCCAGATAAAATAGCAGTTTTGATACCTTGCTATAACGAAAGCAAGACTGTAGCCAAGGTTATCCGTGACATGCGAAAAGCACTTCCGGAGGCTGTGATCTACGTATATGATAACAATTCCACAGATGGTACAGATGAAATCGCGAGGAAAGAGGGAGCCATTGTCCGTTACGAGCTTCAGCAGGGCAAAGGCAATGTAATCCGCAGTATGTTCCGTGATATTGACGCACAGTGTTATCTGATGGTTGACGGGGACGATACATATCCGGCGGAATTTGCGGCACAGATGTGTGAGAAAGTTCTGAAGAACGGAACAGACATGGTAGTCGGAGATCGCCTTTCCTCTACATATTTTACCGAGAATAAACGTCCTTTCCACAATTTTGGAAACAGCATTGTCCGTGGTTCCATCAACCGCCTTTTCAAAAGTGATATCAAGGACATTATGACCGGATACCGTGCCATGAGTTACCGCTTTGTAAAAACATTTCCGGTTCTTTCCAGAAATTTTGAGATTGAGACAGAGATGACCATTCATGCCATAGATAAGAACATGCAGGTTGAGAATGTAATTATTGAGTACCGTGACCGCCCGGAGGGAAGCGAATCCAAACTGAACACTTACGCAGATGGATTTAAAGTACTGAAGACGATCATGAGAATGTTTAAAAATTACAAACCTCTGGAATTCTTTTCTATTATAGCAGCGGTGTTGTTTGTAATCGGGATGATATTTTTTATTCCGGTACTGATTCACTTTCTGGAAGTGGGAACTGTCAACAAGCTGCCTACACTGATTGTAAGCGGATTTGTGATTATGACAGCGATTGTCTGTTGGTTTTCCGGAATTATTTTGTCCACGCTGGTCAATCAGCACAAGCAGGATTTTGAGTTCCAGACACAGATGGTAATCAACCGGTATAAAGATCTTTTCCCGGAAGAAAAACAGGAAACAGAATAAGAGAAAATACTACAGAAAAACCGTGTGGAAATTTGAATTTTCCTGCGGTTTTTTCTGTGTTTTCGGAGCTCTTTTTTCGACGTGGAATGCTTGACAATACAGGGGCTTTTCGGTATAATACAGGAATTGTGAATATCCTGAGATTTTTACGCCCTTTTTTGGAAAAAGAACTCTTGGGAATGGTAGCAACAGAAATATCCGAAGCTGTATTTTTACAGAAAAAACAGCACGGTTTTGAAAGGAAGTAAGGCAAAATGGAAGAAGCAAAGAAGAACTTACTCACATACGCAGGACTTAGAAAACTGGAAGACGAGCTGCACGATCTGAAAGTTGTTAAAAGAAAAGAAGTTGCAGGAAAGATCAAAGAGGCCAGAGAGCAGGGAGACCTTTCTGAGAACGCAGAGTACGATGCAGCAAAGGATGAGCAGAGAGATATCGAGGCACGTATTGAGGAGATCGAGAAGATCCTCAAGAACGCTGAGGTTGTAGTAGAGGACGAAGTAGATCTTGACAGAATCAGCGTAGGCTGCAAGGTTAAGGTTCATGATTTTGAGTTTGAGGAAGACATGGAGCTGAAGATCGTAGGTTCCACAGAGGCTAACAGCCTTGAGGGCAAAATCTCCAACGAGTCTCCGGTAGGTAAGGCACTGATCGGTGCACATACCAACGATATCGTTGAGGTTGAGATGCCGTCCGGAATCATGAAATACAAAGTTCTTGAGATCCAGAGAAACGTATAAAGCAGACAACGGAGCGGATCGCACAGATCCGCTTGAACGACAGATAGATTAAGGAGGCCAACAAGTGGCAGAGCAGAAGAAGCAGGATGTAAACCAGCTGCTTAAGGTACGTCGTGACAAACTGGCAGACCTTCAGGCAAATGGCAGGGACCCGTTTCAGATCACAAAATTTGATCAGACACATCATTCCCTTGAGGTAAAGAATCTCTATGAAGCACATGAGGCAGAGCTTCTCAAAGATCGCAAGGAGCTTGATGTAACAGGTCTTGATGAAGAGCAGGCAAAAGAGGCTCAGAAGAAGGATTATGAAGAAAGAAGAAGCATCATGGACGCAAGCCCGATCCATGTATCGATCGCAGGACGTATGATGTTCAAGCGTGTAATGGGAAAAGCTTCTTTCTGCAATATCCAGGATTTACAGGGTAACATTCAGGTTTATGTGGCAAGAGATGCCATTGGAACCGATTCCTATGCAGATTTCAAGAAATCTGATATCGGTGATATTTTTGGTCTGGAGGGATTTGCTTTCAGAACAAGAACAGGTGAGATCTCCATTCATGCAGAGAAGATGACTCTTCTTTCTAAGAGCTTACAGATCCTTCCTGAGAAATTCCACGGACTGACAGATACAGATACCCGTTATCGTCAGAGATATGTGGATCTTATCATGAACCAGGACAGCAAGAAGGTATTCATCAAACGTTCCCAGATCCTTAAGGAAATCCGTAATTTCCTTGCAGGACGTGACTTCATGGAAGTGGAGACACCAATGCTGGTTTCCAACGCAGGCGGTGCAGCTGCAAGACCGTTTGAGACACATTACAACGCACTGAACGAAGACGTTAAGCTTCGTATTTCCCTGGAGCTTTATCTTAAGAGACTGATCGTGGGCGGACTTGAGAGAGTTTACGAGATTGGCCGTGTATTCCGTAACGAGGGTGTTGATACCCGTCACAATCCGGAGTTTACTCTGATGGAGCTTTATCAGGCATATACCGATTATGAAGGAATGATGGAACTGACAGAGTCCATGTTCCGTTACCTTGCAGAGAAAGTCTGCGGTTCCACAAAGATCTCCTACAATGGTATTGAGATCGATCTTGGTAAGCCGTTCGCACGTCTGACCATGAACGATGCTATCAAGAAATATGCAGGAATTGATTTTGACGAAGTAGCAGATGATGAAGCAGCTAAGAAACTTGCTGACGAGCATCATATTGAGTATGAGGACCGTCATAAGAAAGGTGATATCATCAACCTCTTCTTCGAGGAGTACTGTGAGAAAGAACTGATCCAGCCGACATTTATCATGGATCATCCGATCGAGATCTCTCCGCTGACCAAGAAGAAACCTTCTGATCCGAACAAGGTAGAGCGTTTCGAGCTCTTTATCAATACATGGGAAATGTGTAACGCATATTCCGAACTCAATGACCCGATCGACCAGAGAGAGCGTTTCAAAGCACAGGATGCTCTTGCAGACGCAGGTGATGAGGAAGCCAACCATACAGACGAAGACTTCCTGAACGCACTGGAGATCGGTATGCCGCCAACAGGTGGTATCGGATACGGAATCGACCGTCTCGTTATGCTCCTGACAGACAGCCAGGCAATTCGTGACGTACTCCTGTTCCCGACAATGAAACCCTTGAATGGTGTAAAGGACGAAATTGGTGTAAACAAAACCGAGTCCGAAGCGCCGAAAGCCGAGCCGGAAAAGATTGATTTCTCCAAAGTAGAGATCGAGCCTTTGTTCAAGGATTTCGTGGATTTTGAGACTTTCTCCAAGTCTGATTTCCGGGCAGTCAAGGTACTTGCCTGCGAAGCAGTACCGAAGTCCAAGAAACTGCTCAAATTCACGCTGGACGATGGAACAGGCGCAGAACGCACGATTTTAAGCGGTATTCACTCCTATTACGAGCCGGAGGAACTGGTCGGAAAGACCTGTATCGCTATTACCAATCTGCCGCCAAGACCGATGATGGGTATCGACTCCTGCGGTATGCTGATCAGTGCGGTACACCACGAGGAAGGCGAAGAAAAGCTTCATCTTCTGATGGTAGATGACCACATTCCGGCGGGCGCAAAGCTCTACTAAAACGAGATGTACTTCATTTTCCGAAAACCTCGGATTTTACACAAATACACCAATTTTACACCAATCGGTGCTAAAATCGGTGCAGCGACAAAAAAATCGCATAATTTTGATTTCACACCGCCCCTGAGAAGTTATAGCTTCTCAGGGGCTTCTGTATTTTCTCATAGTTTTTACTCGCCTCGTCGCAAACTATACCAATCTACGCTTTCCAAATATAATGAAGCTAATCGCAGAGGAAGGAGAGGATTGAGTATGAGCAATATTTTATCAGAGGTACACCCTGAGCTTGTTGCGGAATGGTCGGAGAGGAATTTGCCGCTTACGCCGGATAAGATTACATACGGCTCAAACAAAGTCGTTTGGTGGAAAGGCGCTTGCGGTCACGAATGGCAGACGAGTGTTAAAGCTCGTTCAAACGGCGAAAACTGCCCAATCTGCTCAGGCGCAAGAGTGATAGAGGGTATCAATGATTTGGCAACGCTGAAGCCGGAACTGGCGGATGAATGGTCGAGTAAGAACGATCCGCTAAAGCCGACAATGGTAACAATAGGCTCCCATAAGAAAGTGGTTTGGCAGGATAAATATGGTCACGAATGGACAGCAACGGTTAAGAGCAGGGCGTTAAACGGTACAGGCTGTCCGTATTGCTCCCATAATAAAATCTTAGTAGGATTTAATGACCTTGCCTCACAGCGCCCTCAAATCGCTTCTGAATGGTCTGAGAGAAATTACCCGCTAAAGCCTGATATGGTTACGGCCTTTGCAAATCGGAAGGTATGGTGGCGGTGCAGCAAAGGTCACGAATGGAATACTCTCATTTCCACTCGTTCAGGCGGAAGCGGGTGTCCTTATTGCAGCGGTCAACTTCTGCTGAAAGGATTTAATGATTTTGCTACGACACATCCTCAGCTTGCACAGGAATGGTCGGATCGGAATCTGCCCCTTACTCCTGATATGATAAATGAAAAGTCCCGCAGAAATGTCTGGTGGAAGTGCAGAGAGTGCGGGTATGAATGGCAGTCAGTCGTGTATGCTCGTGTAAAAGGAACGGTATGTCCTGTCTGTGCAGATCGGGCGGTTATGACAGGGTATAATGATTTAGCAATGACGGACACACATCTTCTTTCGGAATGGGACTACGAAAAGAACAAAGATATTTCCCCAAACAAAATATCAAGGCACTCAATGCAGAGCGTGTGGTGGAAATGTTCACTCGGACACTCGTGGAAGGCAAAAATTTCAGAAAGAGCGATTGAAGGAAAAGGCTGTAAGATGTGTGAAAAAGATTATCTGACGGTTTTTCCGAAGCTGGCAGTTATGTATTATGCAGCGAAGAAGCGCATAAAGGTACAGACGGATACGGATAAGATTATCGGCATACCGCTTGAAATCTATTTGCCTGAAGAAAAAGCAGCGATTGAAACGGTTAGTGGGACAGAGAATGTAGAAACCTTGAAAGCATATCTGTGCCGGAAGCGGGAGATCAAACTGATTAAAATCCCATATACATTAGGAAGCAGCGAAGCGGACTTTGCCGTGAAGATTAAAAAAGCGTTTCGCAGCTTACATATTTTCATAACCTCGAACGAAGATGAAGATACAGCATTTATCCGGCAGAGGTTTTTTGAATGGAGAAAAGGACATATAAAATAAAGGAGACGATTTGATGAAAGACAGGCAATTTCATATCTATCTTGATGACGAGGAGTACGGACAAGTTTTGCAGGCGTTGATCGACCTTAAAAATAATCTGATAGCGCAAGGCAGATATACGGACGCAGTAGATGATGTCCTTATAAAATTTACAAAAGCACGAAAGAAAAAGATGACCGTGCAATACATCTGAATAAAACCACAGTTATGCCGCTTGTTTCTTTACGGAGAAGCAGGCGGCTTTTTTGCGTTTTTAGGGCAATTTTCAAGGTCAAAAAAATTTTTTTCAAATTTTTTTCGGAAAAGGGGCGATTTTGGGTGTGCATTTTGACCCCCTTTGTCCAAATGAGTGAAGGGGTTATTTCTCCGCAGGGGATTTCCCCCTTCACAGTACCTTGAAAATTGAATAGACAGGCGCTAAGGACATTAGTTCTGATGAATAGCCCGAAGGTGGGTACGCCGTGACTTTTCCTATTGATATACGGAGAACGAGCGAGAATCCCTGACCTGAAATTCAGCTTGCTACTGAAACGGCAATGACAGTCAGAATGATAATGATACTTCTCTACGGAGCTGGCGGAGTACCCGGCAGAGGTGAGATTCCTATGATACGGTTTCGCAAACCGTAACCTTAGCGCTTCCCGTACAAAGCGAATCGCTTTCCGCAGGGGGCGTTGAGAACAAATACTGCGGTCTTTACATAGCCGCTTCTTATTGAGGCAGGCTGTGAAATCTATGAAAGGAGGTAAAGCCGGAGATGTCAAACTGCAAAACGATTGCGGTATGCAATCAAAAAGGCGGCGTGGGCAAGACCACGACTACGGTTAATTTGGGCGTCGGACTTGCTATGCAAGGGAAAAAGGTGCTTCTGATTGACGCTGATCCGCAGGGCGATTTAACGACCTGCCTCGGCTGGAGGGATAGCGACAGCCTTTCCGTAACGCTGACAGAGAAGCTTCAGGCAATTATATCGGAGCAGGAGCAAAATCCCTTTGACGGTATTCTGCAACATAAAGAGAAAGTAGACCTTGTACCGTCCAATCTCAGCCTATCGTCATTGGAAATGACGCTTGTAACGGCGATGAGCCGAGAGAGCGTCCTGAAGAATTATCTGAGCCTTGTAAAAGACAAGTACGATTATGTCCTTATTGACTGTATGCCGAGCTTGGGTATGATTACCTTCAACGCTCTAACGGCGGCGGACAGCGTGATTATCCCCGTTCAGGCGCAGTATCTTCCCGCTAAGGGAATGACGCAGCTTTTGGGGACGATTGCGAAAGTGAGGAAACATACAAACGCCGATTTGAAAATCGACGGTATTCTGCTGACGCTTGTGGACGGAAGGACAAATCTTGCGAAAAGCACAGTGGAAGCGCTCAGGGAGAATTTCGGCAGCCATATCAGGATATATAGATCAATGATTCCGGCAGCCGTAAAAGCCGCAGAGGTATCTTCTAAAGGGACAAGTATCTACGCCTATGAGCCGAACAGTCCGGTGTCTAAGGCTTACGCCAGTTTCACAAAGGAGGTGTTAGCCGATGGCAGGCAGAAAGAGCGACTTCACGCTGCCCACGAACACGCTCGATGAATTGTTTTCCTCGCAGGAGGAAAGGGACGAAGCGAAGCTGTCAAAAATCAGAGATATTCCGCTTGAGGAAATCGACGATTTTCCCGACCACCCGTTTCAGGTGCGGGAAGATGAGGATATGTTTCAGCTTGTGGAAAGTATCAAAGAGCGTGGCGTGATTACTCCCGCTACCGTAAGGCAGAAGGAGGACGGAAGATACGAGCTTATTTCAGGACACAGGCGAAAAAGGGCTTGCGAGCTTGCCGGATTTGAAACGCTCAGATGTGAGGTGGTAGACCTCGACCGTGATGAAGCTACGATTTTAATGGTCGAAAGCAACTTTCAACGGTCGCAGATACTTCCTTCGGAGAAAGCTCACGCATATAAAATGCGGCTGGACGCTATGAAAAGACAGGCAGGCAGACCGAGAAAAGAAAATTCATCCCCAGTGGGGATTGATTTACGGGGTAAGCAATCGCTTGATTTAATGAGCGAGGAATGTGGCGATAGCCGAAATCAAATACACAGATATATCCGCCTCACAAACCTTGTTCCTGAACTGCTCGAATTTGTGGACGAGGGCAGGATTAAAATGCGCCCCGCCGTTGAGCTGTCCTATCTGAACGAGGACTGCCAGAGGGATTTGGTGGACGAAATTGACCTAAACGACTGTACCCCGTCCCACGATCAGGCGATCCGTATGCGGAAGTTCTTTGAAGAAGGCAAGCTGACAACAGAAGCGATCTCTGCGATTATGAGTGAGGAAAAGCCGAATCAGCGTGAGAAAATTGTTTTGCGTGGGGACAGGGTGCGAAGCCTGATCCCGAAAAATATCCCCATCAACCAAACGGAGGAGTATGTCTGCAAGGCGCTGGAGCATTACAACAGGTTTTTGCGTAACCGTGCCGAGCGTGACAGCAGGTAAGGCGGAGTGTGTTTTTCTTCTTCCCCTTCCTCACACTCCAACCCCTGAAACTACCTGACTATCCGAAAGAATAAATCTATCTCTCCTAATTACAGCTATCTCACCTAACTCAATCTATCTCAGGAAAACGCACCATTCCAAAGCACAGGAGGTATGCCCTATGATGTAAGATTAACCCTTGTTTCACACCTTTGCCTGAAACGCTGTTTCGCATTACAATGGCGGCAGAAAAGGAGTGAAGCGCAATGAAAACAACAAAAATTGCTTTTTTTACGGCTCTTTTGCTGATTGTGCTTGCAGGCTGCAACAATGCCCCGCCGAATGAAGATAAGCCGCAGCCGTTTTCTTTTTCGGAGAGTGTTCAAAGCACCTCTGAATCCGAAGCGCCTGCGGGAAAGGAAAGCAAGGAGGTTGAAACAACGCCTGAAGCCGTTCAGGAAGTAAAGCCGGAAAAGCAGGAAGAAACAACGGAAACGGATACGGTCAGCTCCGAACAGCCGCAGACTGCTTCTGAAACCGGGCAGGCGGCACAGCCCGCCGAACAACCCGATAAAGCGGATAAGACCGAACATTCCGTATCCACACCGCAGCCGGATATACCAAAAGAAAGCGAAACGCCTGCGCCGCCTGAAACGGAAGAAGCACCGAGCGAAACCGACTTTGACATTAACTACTGGATTTCCTTTGCAAAAGGCTACGCTCAGAGCGTGGGGCTTCTGTTAGACAGCGAGGCGGTTTACTGTTGGGATAATCCGATCCGTGCCGGAGCGCACTGCAAATATCTTGAAAGGGATATTCACAGCCGCTTGGATCGGTACAAGGCTGACGAAGAAATCACAGCCGTATGGATTTGGGCGGAGGAAGTCTCTGACGGAATCTACGACATCTATATCGGCTACGCTTAAATTAAATATTCCATTTTGAGGACGCACCGAAAAAACGGTGCGTTTTTTCATTTCAAGGAGGATTTCAGATGAAAATTAAGAAACCAAAGCGCATTATGTCGCTGTTTCTTGCGGCGCTAATGTGCGTGACTTCCCTTGTAGGGATTGGTACGACTGCCTATGCCGCAGAGGAAACGGACGATGTGTACCTTATCTCGTATCCCCGTGACGGGGACTCGAATTACAACGCCGAATGGGGACACGGCAGCCTTACCTTTATGAACGGCTGGAAAACAGGCACTTCCCGTTATACAACCGTCCGTGCGATGGGATCGTACAACGGAAATATCTGCTACTGTATTGAGATCGGCGTCCCGCAGCAGACCGGAGACAGTTTTACCAAAAAGGGCGAGGATTTTTGGGACAACTACCCTTCGTCCTATAACAGCACCATTTCTCCTGATGATATTAAGCTGTTCATCGGTCGTATCTTCCAGTACGGCTATACGGGAACAATCTCAACCTCGTGGCGTTCTCAGAACGAGGGCGGCGATAAGCTGGCTCACGCAGTCGCTACACAGCTTCTCATTTGGGAAACCGTCATCGGCGAGCGTGATGAAAACTTTAACAAGGTCAGCACAGGCGGCAAGGACGCTGTTCTGGATCAGATCAGCCCTAACCACCCGCTTTATGACAAGATTATGAGCTACTACAACTCAATGGCGGCAAGTGTGCAGAAGCATTCCAAGCTGCCGAGCTTCCTTACCAAAACGCCGGGGAGCGCACAGGAAATCGAGCTTGAATGGGATGGCTCTAAGTACACGGTTACGCTGACGGACAGCAACAATGTCCTTTCGGGATATAAGTTTTCGTCCAATGATTCGGGCGTTCAGTTCTCCGTAAGCGGAAACAAGCTGACGATTACTGCCGAGAAAGCGCCGAGCGACGGGCTGACGATTACCGCAGAGAAAACGGCGCAGAGAAAAGGCGTTATCACTTGGACGGACGGTATCTATGGACCAAACGGCGGTGTGCAGGATACCGTAACCTACGCTCAGACGGTCAATGATCCGGTCAAAGGATTTCTTAAATTAAAGGTTTCCTACGGCTCGGCGAAGATTGTGAAAACCAGCGAGGACGGAAAGGTGGACGGTATCTCCTTCCGTATTCAGGGCAACGGCATTGATAAAACCGTTAAGACAGAAAACGGCGGTCAGATTCAGGTCGATAACCTAATGCCGGGAGTATATACCGTAACCGAGCAGGAATATGACAGATACGAGCCGCAGGAGTCCCGCAGAGTAACCGTAGTTGCGGGACAGGTTGCGACCGTCAACTTCAACAACACACTGAAGCGTGGCGATATTGAGGTTATCAAATCCTCGGAGGATAACTTTAATGAGGGCGTGACCTTCCACCTTTACGGCACTTCGCTCTCCGGCATTGCCGTGGACGAGTATGCGGTTACGGATAAAAACGGTGTGGCGACCTTTGAAGATGTGCTGATCAGCGGCACTACGCCGTACACCATTGAGGAAGTGGATACAGCAATCCGTTATGTCATTCCCGAAGATCAGAGCGCACCCGTCAAGTGGAACGAGGTCACTACCCGCAATTTCACGAATATCCTGAAGAAGTTTACCGTTACCGTGACCAAGAGCGACGCTGAGACGGGAACGGCTCAGGGAAACGCCTCTCTTGCGGGAGCAAAATACGGGATTTTCAAGGGCGAACAGCTCATTGATGAATACTATACCGATGAAAACGGTCAGTTTACCACAAAAGAATATATCTGCGGTGCGGACTGGACAATCAAGGAACTGGAGCCGAGTGAGGGCTATTTGCTCGATCCGACCGTCCATAAGGTCGGCGCAGAGCCGGAGCTTTATACCATTGAGCATAACCAGACCGCAAATGATGTAACGGAACAGGTCATCAAGGGCAATATCGCCATTATCAAACATACGGACGATGGCGAGACGCAGATTGAAACGCCCGAAGAAGGCGCAGTTTTTGAAGTGTATCTCAAATCCGCAGGCTCTTTTGCGAACGCAAAGGAATCCGAGCGTGATACGCTCATCTGCGATGAGAACGGCTTTGCACAGACAAAGGATATGCCTTACGGCACATATACCGTCCATCAGGTATCCGGCTGGGAAGGCAGGGAGCTGATGGATGATTTTGATGTGTTCATCGCAAAGGACGCCCAGACCTACCGCTATCTGATTAACAACAGCAATTTTGAAAGCTATATCCAAGTAGTCAAGGTGGACGCAGAAACGGGCAAGACCATTCCCTATGCGGGCGCAGGATTCCAGATTTACGATCCGTCCGGCAATCTCATTACGATGGAGTTTACCTATCCTACCCCGACAACCGTTGACACTTTCTATACCGACGCTAACGGCTCGCTCGTAACGCCGGAAAAGCTGCCATACGGTCAGGGATACTCTATCGTTGAGGTACAGAGTCCTTATGGATATGTCCTTGATTCCACACCCGTCTATTTTGATGTCACGGAAGAAAATTCTTCTGAGGAAAGCGGGGTAACAGTGATAAAAGTTGAAAAGACCAATATGCCGCAGAAAGGCACGATCAGCATTGAAAAGACGGGCGAGGTATTCTCCGGCGTTTCGGTAAGCGGCGGGACAGATGAAAACGGGCAGGAGCTTCCCGTTATCTATCAGCCGGTTTATGAAACACAGGGACTGCCGGATATCGTTTATGAAATCCGTGCCGCCGAAGATGTGGTAACGCCTGACGGAACTCTCCGATACAGCAAGGGCGAGCTGGTCGATACGGTTACGACCGATGAAACCGGCTTTGCAAAAAGCAAGGAACTCTACCTCGGAAAATATGAAGTCAAAGAGGTCAAGGCAGGCTATGGAATGGTGCTGAGCAGTGAAGTCCATACCGTCGAACTCATTTACGCCGGACAGGATGTAGCCGTGACTGAAACGGCGACTTCCTTCGTCAATGAACGGCAGAAGGTTGAGGTCAGCCTTGAAAAAGCGCTGGAGACAAACGAGCTGTTTGGTATCGGCAATAACGGAGAAATCAAAAATATCAGCTTCGGCTTGTTCGCCGATGAGGAGCTTGTATCCGCAAGCGGCACTTCCATTCCGAAAGACGGTCTGCTTGAAATCATCACGCTTGATGAAAACGGCAGGGCGACCGTAGGGACTGACCTGCCTTTGGGCAGCTATTATGTCAAAGAACTGGCGACAGACGAGCATTATCAGCTCAACGGCGAAAAATATCCCGTTGTATTTGAGTATGCGGGACAGGAAACCGCAACGGTTGTGATTGCCGTAAACAATGGCGAGCCGATGGAAAACAAGCTGATCTACGGATCGGTTTCCGGCAAAAAGGTTGATGAGAACGGCGAGGGACTCGGCGGTGCGCTCATTGGTCTGTTTAAGAGCGATGATGTGGAGTTTACCGAAGAAAACGCCCTGATGACCGCCGTATCCGGCGACGATGGCAGCTTCTCCTTTGAGAATGTGCCTTACGGAAACTGGTATATCCGTGAGATCAAGCAGCCGACCGGATTCGTGCTTGACGATACCGTCTATGATGTGAATATCTCAGAGAATGAGCAAGTCGTTGAGATTGAAATCGTCAATGAGCTGGTGCGTGGCAATATCGCTCTTACGAAGGTGGACGCTGAATATACCGATACGAAGCTGACGGGCGCTGTGTTTGAGGTCTATAAGGACTCCAACGACAACGGCGAGCTGGACAGCGAGGACGAACTGATCGGCACACTGACCGAAAAAGAAATCGGGCAGTATGAAATGAACGATCTGCTCTATGGGCGCTACTTCATTTTGGAATCAGCAAGCCCGGATTCGTATATCCGTGACGAGGGCGTGTATGAGGTATTTATCGACACGGACGGTAAGACTTATCAGGTGGAAAACACAGAGGGCAAAGGCTTCGCAAACGAGCCTATGCGTGGAAACCTGAAAATCGTGAAAACATCGTCTGACGGAAAGGTGGAAGGCTTTGCTTTCCGCATTACCGGAGCAAACGGCTATGATGTTACCCTTGAAACAGATGAAAACGGCGAAATCTTCCTTGAAGGTCTGCGGATCGGCGAGTACAAGATTTCCGAAGTAAACAATTCCGCTTCCGCTATGTATATCCTGCCTGCCGACAAGGAGGCAGCGGTACAGACAGGCTCTACCACGGTCGTTGAAATGCACAATGAGCTGCGGGATACGCCGAAAACCGGAGATGACAGCAAGCTCGGTCTTTGGCTTGCCCTTGCGGGCGTGTCGGCGGCAGGCATAGCAGCCTGCGGTATCATTGGCTTTAAGAAAAAGAAGAAAAAGGAGGATAACTGATGGAACTGAAAGCGATCATCGGGATTGCTCTGGTCGCCTTTATCGTAGGCGGCTTTATCTTTTTGCAGATCCGTAACAGAAAGAAAAAGTAAGAACTTCTGCGGGGGCGGGGCTTAAAAACTCCGCCCCCTTTTCTATTTTGGGAGGCTTAAATGAGAAACCTGAAAACGATTGAAAACCGAGTGCTTGCGGTGTTAAAGGAACACCCCGAAGCACGAAATGACGATATGAAGCTGTATCTGCTCGTCAGCAAGGCGTGTATCTATGATACCCACGGTATCAGCCATTTCAGCTTTGAAGATGTGATGAGCAATTACAAGGCTTACGGTATCCCCTGCTTTGAGAGTATCCGAAGGACAAGGCAGAAGATTCAGGCGAAATATCCTGAACTCGGCTGCTCCCCCGAAGTACGCAGGGCAAGGCACAAAATGCAGCGTGTCTATTCCGACTACGCTAAAAGCTAAGATGGGAGGTAAAAGAAAATGGCAGCGAAGAAAAGCGCAAACACCGCTTTGCAGCAGAAAGTAAAGGTGCTGGCGAAGCTCTATGATTCCGGCTGTAAAACCGAAAAAGATTTGAAGGCGCTGAGCCTGCAAAGCATTTTGAAAATCCCCGATATATCCGTCTCCGATATGACGGTTATCACAGAGCTTCAGGAGCAGATCGCAAAAAACAGGCTCTTTTCCTATTTGGGAGGCGCTGATGATGAGCAGGAGTCAAAGCAAAATGAATAAGGGAAAACAGATTTTGGAGAATCAAATAAGCCTGAATCTCAGGGAAGATAAGACTTTGGAGATTTATGTAGGCGACAGTCTTGCCGCCGAAATTTCCGATGGGCGGCTGGATATGGAGTTTGTAAAAGAAATTCTGGAAGGGCTTGATTATGAAATCAACGAAAGTAGTTTCACAATCCGACCGCTTCATTCTGACGAGCAGAAATACACTTACAGACAAAGTACGCAGATCGAGGGACAGACCGGAAGTATCGGTTATCTTCGTGGCGACTTCGGATCAGGCAAAGAGTTCTTTTCCTCTTGGTTTGACCATAGGCGGGATTTGAAAACGGATAAGTTCAAAAGCGAGCTGGACGAGGTTATCAACGCCCTGCGTTCTGAAGAATACGGGCTGTTAAAAAGCCGCACGGATATGACGCAGTATGCGGCGAAATATCCCGACAGCGCCTTTCAAGGCAACTATGCGACCGAATACGGTTTCCGTGCCGACACCGAAAAATACAGCTTCCTGATACGGTGCAATCCTGCCCGTGGGGACTATAACTTCTACTGCTATTGCTATGTGCGGGAATGGCTCGACCGCCAGATGGAAAAAGCGAGCAGTGGAATCCGCTTTATCACGCCGGATTACAAAGAAAAGTTCAAAATCCCCGACGGGGATAAAATCCGCATTACCCTGAGCGACGGAGAGCAGCTTGACCGCACCTGCCGATATATTGACGATTATCATTTGGAGGTTGGCAGTAACCTCTATCACATCTGCGAGTTTGCCGAGCGAATGGAGCAAAACGGCAATACTGTGATTCCGCTCCGTTCCTCTCTGCCGGAGCAGTGCTATGTGTTCGTGCAGACGGAAAACTGCGTCGGCATTGTCAAAAAGGGCGAAAGCGGATTTTACCGCACGGATATTCAGGGCGGCAAGCCCAGTGAAACAAACGCCCTTGTGAATGAGATGAATGAAAAACTCGGCTTGTCAAAAGGTCAGGCAGAGGCAATGAAGGCAGGCTCAATGTTCGGTTGGGATACCCCTGCCGCCGATCCGAAAAGCTATGATAAAAACGGTATCCCCGTAAGACCGAAACAGAAAGACTATGAAAGATAGGAGGTGCATAACCGATGGCACGAAAGTACGACCTGATTTCCGAGCTGTACCGCCGTACCGCACACGCTGTTGTTTCCGATGTTCAGAACTGGCAAGCCTTTTTGCGCTGCGCCTGTCGGAACTATCGTCTGCGATTTGACGAGCAGCTTCTCATCTACGCCCAAAGACCGGACGCAACGGCGGTATTGGAAATCGAGCGCTGGAACGATAAATTCGGGCGTTGGGTAAACCGTGGCGCAAAGGGTATCGCCGTATTTGAGGACGCTGAGCGGAGCAGGCAGCGCTTAACCCATTACTTCGATATTTCTGATACGCACGCAAGCCGCTACTCCCGCCCCGTCCCGCTTTGGGATATGAAACCGGAATATGCGGACGATGTGATCGAATCCCTTGAAAGCACCTTCGGCGAATTGGAAAACAGGGAAAGCCTTGCGGACGCTGTGCTGAGCGCCGCTAAAAACGCCGTGGAAGATAATATCCCCGACTATTTGGGCGATCTGATGTATGCCGCAGATGACAGCTTCCTCTACGGTCTTTCGGAAGATATGATTACCGCTATGTATAAGAAAGCGGTAACAAACAGCGTGGCGTATATGATGATGACAAGGCTTGGGATAGATACCGAGCCTCTTTTTGAAGCGGAGGATTTCACTGTCATTACAAATTTCAATACGCCGGAAACCTTAAACGCCCTCGGTATTGCGTCAAGCGATATTGCGGAGATGGGGCTTGGGGAAATCTCCCGTACCGTTCTTGCCCTTGAAAGGCAAAATCGCATCATTGCGGACAGAGAGAAACCGGAATACAATAAGGCTGAAAATAAGAGCGAAAGGAGCTTTGAAAATGAACGAGCTGACATACACAATGCAAGGCGATTACAATCTTCCCGACCTGACAATGCCCGAACAGCCGGAAGTGACTTTGGGCAGGTACGCTCAGATGAGGCGGAAATTTCTCAAAGAACATCACAAAATCCGGTACTACAATCTTCTGACGAGCTGCACCCTGACACAGCATTTGGCGGAAACCGAGCAGACAGCGCTCCGCTTGGAAGAAACCCTGATAAAGCAGATGGCGGCGCAGGAGGGATTGACCGGAAGCCTGAAAGCGGCGGATATGATGAAGTGGGTGCAGGGAATGAACAATCTGAGGAACAGAGTGCAGGAGATCGTGAAAGCGGAGGTCATCTTCGCTTAGATTACTACGACCGAAGCAACGAGGACAAGAGCCTGCCGTTTTTCGGCGGGGACGATACCATCCGTGAAATCCTCGGCACAACGCCCCACCTGAAAGCCTCGAAAGAGGAAATTCGTGCTTTCTATGAAAGCAATCCCGATAACGCCGCCCGTACCGAATATATCAAGGGTATTTTCAATAACGATTATACTGAACTGATTTTGAGCGACGGGCGGCGAGTCGGGTACAAAACTTGGCAGAATGTGCTTCAGCTTTGGGAGGGAAATTATGCAGATCGAATAGCACAAGGTTTCTATGATTGGGGCGTGATCGCACAGTATTTTGAGGCAATGCGGCTGCTCGGCGAATTGCAGGATACGATGAAGCCGTTACCGTCCGTAGACGGGCAACTGAACTTTTTGGATATGCAGGCAGAGGAAAAGACCTCTGCTTTTCCTTTTTCTCAGGAGATTATCGACGCTGTTCTCACTCGTGGAAGCGGCGTATCGGAGGGAAAGTTCCGTATCTATGAGCAGTTTGAAAAGAGCCTATCCACAAAGGAAAATGCCGATTTTCTGAAAAATGAATACGGTTGGGGCGGTGCTTATCCCGTTATTGTCGGCGCAGGCATTGACGAGCAGCACGACGGGAAAGGCATTTTGATCTCAAAAGGCATTGGGGACGATAAGCCGCATATCCGGCTGAATTGGACTCAGGTTGAGAAGCGGATAAAGGAATTGATACGGCTTGACCGCTATCTCAATCCAAAGGAAAAAGAGATTTATCCGCAGTGGCTTGAAAAGCAGGAGGAACGCCGAGCGGAACTTGCCGAAGAACAGAGAAACCGTGAAATCCTCTCCTCTGCTCCGCCCAAGCAGGAATCGGCGCAGGCGGCTGAAAGCGAGCCGCAGCAGGAAGCGCAGTATGCCTATCATCTCGGCGATACGGTATATATCGGCGCTGACGAGTATGAAATCCTTGCCTTTGATGATAAGCGTGTCGTTCTTCACGATATGCAGTATCCGCTGTTTCAAAAGGAATTGGAGAGAGCAGAGTTTGACCGCAGGGTGCGGGAAAACCCGATGAACGACCACCTGAAGGTAACGAATCAGGCGGCGGTTGCAGAGCAGCAGCCTCGTTTCAATTCTATCGAGTTTGAAAAGCTCATTCCCCACCGTATGCGTTTCAAGGAAACCGATTTGGTAAACGGCAATGAGATGTATTGGGTAACGCAGGAGATTTTTACTGCCGGGGATTTAAGGAAGTTCCAGCAGGCTGTTCAGAGCTACGACGGGGATATTAAAAAATTCTATGTTACACCCCGTGATCTAAGCCCGTCCTACTCTTTTGAGGAGGATATGGAAAACAAGGTTTTGGCAGTTGTCACGCCCGATACTATCCTGCAAGACGATTATATTCAGGCTGTCCGAAGCGAAGGACTCGGCGATTACCTTCAGCCGGAGGAAAAAGCTGATCCGGCTGAATCGCCTGCCTTTGACATTGGTATGGGGTATCTCGGCAACGGTCTTACCGTCTGGAACAGAGCAGTTGAGGAAAGCGGCGATTACCAAACGATTGCCCATATCAACGATGAGGGCGAAATCCGCTACTATGTGGACGGACTGCCCGAAAATGTAGTGGCAAGGATTGAGCAGGCGGCGGCACGGGAACAGCAAAAATCGTTATTCTCTGCCGCTTATAAAGTCGGCGACAGAGTGTATTTGGACGGAAAGCCTTTTGAAATCACACGGGTAGATGACTGGAATGTAGAGCTGATGGATCGCTCTGTGCAAAATCCGCAGCCCCGTTTGGAGCGCAAAGATAGCTTTATGCGCCTTGTTCAGCAGAACGAGCGCAGCAGCTTTACGGACGCTTATCGTGCGTACAACGAAATCAAGAGTGCTAATCCCGACAGCCTTGTGCTGTATCAGATGGGCGATTTCTTTGAAGCCTACGGTGCGGACGCACAGACTGTAAGCGAAGCGTTGGAGCTGAATCTTGCTTCCCGTTCTATCGGCGGCAATCAGCGAACACAGATGTGCGGCTTTCCGGCAAACCGCTTGGAAACCTATGTCAATATGCTTCTTGACCGTGGCTTTGATGTGGCTGTTTCTTCCCTTGAAAACGGAGAGCGCAGCACCCGAAACATCGTATCGACCAATAAGGAAGATCCGGTGCAGTCGCAGCCGGTCGGCAGAATCGACTATCTGCATACGGACGGGACGGTGCGGGAAAGCGTTGAATACACCAGCCCCTATCAGTTTGAAAAGGATATAAAGGAAGAAAATTACTACGGTGTTCCTTTTACCGTCGTTTTCTATAAGGATAAAGACGGGAACACTATACCGCAGGATTTTATCAGCAGCCTTGATCCGCAACCGAAAGGCGTAGAAATCATTGATTCGCCCTATCTTGCAAACGACAGGGCGGCAGAAAATACGCTCCCGCCCGACGAGAGATTTTTCGTCATTGAAACCGATGATGGTTATGCCATTTGGGACGATTTGACGGAAGCGATCTATATCGACGATGAGGGCGTCAGCGAGGAGTTTAAGAGCGAGTGGCAGGCAAACGACTACTTGGAACAGGTCAAGAAATCTGTTTCCGAACTGGATACGGCAAAAGCGCTCATAGATGAGTATTGCCGTGAGGAGTTTGAGCGTGACGAGGGTGCGGATTACACAGACCTTTCCAATGTGGAGCTTGCTTATACGACAACCGAAGATGATAAGCACGAAATTCAGGCGAGAGTTAATCTTGTGGATTACCGGCTTGAAACCCTTGTAGACGGAAAAGTTGTCAGGAGCGAACAGTTTTCTTCTCTTGAAGATATGATCGAAAGGAGTTTGCAGAGCCTTTCCTTTAACGATCTTGTGTATCTGTCTGACGAGGAAATTGAAATAGCAGAACAAAATTCTGTCGAACAGCCTGAGCAGAAAGCAGCCGAGCCATTCACGCCTGCTTTCAGCCAGCCGAAGCGCTCACGGGTACAGACCTTTGATCTGCACCCTGAAATCCCGTTGTCCGAACGGCACACCTTTGACCTTGCTTCCCACGAAGTGCCAGAGGCAGGCAAAAAAGAACGCTTCGGCTGGAATATGGAGGCAATCAGGGTGCTGAAGGAATGTGAGTTTGATAATCGTTTTGCAACGCCCGAAGAACAGGAAATCCTTTCGCAATATGTCGGTTGGGGCGGTATCCCCGAAGCCTTCGATGAAAATAATCCCTCTTGGGCGGACGAGTTTATCGAACTTTACACCGCCCTTTCTCCTGATGAGTATGAAAGCGCAAGAGCAAGCACTCTGACCGCCTTCTATACCCCGCCCGTTGTCATTTCCTCAATCTACAAGGCAATGGAGCAGATGGGCTTTCGGGAGGGCAATATCTTAGAGCCTTCCTGCGGAATCGGCAACTTTATCGGTATGCTGCCCCAGTCTATGCAGGACAGCAAAATCTACGGCGTTGAGATTGATAAGATTTCAGCGGGGATTGCGCAGCAGCTTTATCAGAAAACCTCGATAGCGGCGCAGCCGTTTGAGGAAGCAAATATCCCCGACAGCTTTTTTGACGCTGTGATCGGGAATGTGCCTTTCGGCGATATTCGAGTGAATGACAGGAGGTATAACAAGCATAATTTTTTAATCCACGACTACTTTTTTGCGAAGTCCTTAGACAAGCTTAGACCGGGCGGCGTAATGGCGCTTATCACAAGCAAAGGCACGATGGATAAGGAAAATCCAGCCGTGCGGAAGTATATCGCACAGCGAGCAGACCTGCTCGGCGCTATTCGATTGCCGAACAACACCTTTAAGGGAAACGCCGGAACGGAGGTTGTTTCGGATATTCTGATCCTGCAAAAACGGGATAGGCTCATTGACCTTGAGCCTGAATGGGTACACCTGAACACCGATGAAAACGGCGTGAAGATGAACGCCTACTTTGTCGCTCATCCCGAAATGGTACTTGGCGAATGGAAAACCGTGTCCGGCAGATTCGGCGAAGAAGATACCGTTGTCCCTTATGAAAATGCCGACCTTGCCGAGCTTTTGGACGAAGCCATTTCCAATATCCACGCAGAGATTACAGATTACGAAGTGGACGAGGAACTGACCGAAGAAGATAACTCCATTCCCGCCGATCCCGAAGTCCGCAACTTTTCCTATACGGTTGTGGACGATAAAATCTATTACCGTGAAAATTCCCGAATGACTCCGGTGGAATGTTCGGCAACGGCTGAAAACCGGATCAAGGGTATGATTGCCATAAGGGACAGTGTTCGCAGCCTGATTGAAATGCAGACCGCAGGCTTCTCTGATGATGAAGTTGAAAAAGAACAGCAGAAGCTAAATGCGCTTTACGATACTTTTTCCAAGAAGTACGGGCTGATCAATTCCCGTGCGAATGTGTCCGCATTTTCTCAAGACAGTTCCTTTGCACTGCTCTCCGCACTGGAGGTGCTTGATGAGAACGGGGAGCTGGAGCGCAAGGCGGATATGTTCACGAAGCGGACGATCAAGCCACACACTCCTGTTACCTCGGTTGATACCGCCAGCGAAGCGCTTGCCGTATCTATGGGCGAAAAAGCCTGTGTGGATATGGAATATATGTGTTCCCTTACGGGCAAGACCGAGCAGGAAATCTATGGGGAATTAAAGGGCGTCATCTTCCTAAACCCGATGTACGGTTACGGAAACAGCACCGAGCGAAAGTACCTGATGGCGGACGAATACCTTTCCGGCAATGTGCGGGAAAAGCTCGCTTGGGCAAAAAAATCCGCAGAAGTCTACCCCGAAGATTACAACATCAATGTGGAAGCTCTGGAAAAGGTACAGCCGAAAGACCTGACTGCCAGCGAGATTTTCGTACAACTCGGTACAACTTGGCTGCCGGAAGAAATCGCACAGCAGTTTATGTATGAGTTTTTGGATACGCCCGTTTATGCGAGATGGAATATTAAAGTCCATTACTCAAAGCTGACGGGCGAATGGAATGTGGAGGGAAAATCCTATGACCGTGGAAACCTGAAAGCCTACAACACCTACGGCACGAAGCGTGTCAATGCCTACAAAATTATTGAAGATACGCTCAATATGAAAGATGTGCGTGTCTTTGACTATATGGAAGATGATGAGGGCAAAAAGAGGGCTATCCTCAATAAAAAAGAAACCGCTATCGCCCAGTCAAAGCAGGAGCTTATTAAGCAGGGCTTTCAGGATTGGGTATGGCGTGATCCCGCAAGACGGGAAAAGCTGGTACGGCTGTATAACGACAAGTTCAACAGTATCCGCCCTCGTGAGTATGACGGAAGCCATATCACTTTCAGTGGTATGAATCCTGAAATTGAGCTTCGGGAACATCAGAAAAATGCGGTCGCCCATATCCTATACGGCGGGAATACCTTATTGGCACACGCCGTGGGCGCAGGCAAGACCTTTGAAATGACTGCCGCTGCTATGGAATCCAAGCGGCTCGGACTTTGCAATAAGTCCCTCTTTGTCGTGCCGAATCATTTGACGGAGCAGTGGGCGGCGGAGTTCTTGCAGCTCTATCCGGCGGCGAATATCTTGGTCGCTACGAAGAAAGACTTTGAGATGAAAAACCGAAAACGCTTCTGCGGTCGCATTGCGACGGGAGACTACGACGCCGTGATTATCGGGCATTCGCAGTTTGAAAAAATCCCGATAAGTATTGAACGGCAGAGGGCTGTTTTACAACAGCAGCTTGACGATATTATTGAAGGGATTGCGGAGGCAAAACGAAACCGGGGCGACCGTTTTTCGGTCAAGCAGCTTGAAAAGACAAAAAAATCCCTGCAAACGAAGCTGGAAAAATTAAACGATCAATCAAGAAAGGATGATGTCGTAACCTTTGAAGAACTCGGTATAGACAGGCTTTTCATAGATGAAAGTCATTATTACAAGAATCTGTATCTTTACACCAAAATGAGGAATGTGGGCGGTATCGCTCAGACGGAAGCGCAGAAATCTTCCGACCTTTTTATGAAATGCCGTTACCTTGATGAGATTACCGGAGGGCGTGGCGTTGTGTTTGCGACGGGTACGCCGATCTCAAACAGTATGGTAGAGCTGTATACGATCCAGCGGTATTTGCAGTACCGGACGCTGCAAGAACACGATTTGCAGCACTTTGACGCTTGGGCGTCGATGTTCGGCGAGACGGTCACGGCAGTCGAACTTACGCCCGAAGGAACAGGATACAGAGCGAAAACACGCTTTGCGAAATTCAATAATCTGCCCGAACTGATGGCGATGTTCAAGCAGGTGGCGGACATCAAAACGGCGGATATGCTCGACCTTCCCGTACCGGAAGTGGAGTATCACAACATCGCCGTGAAGCCATCGCAGGTGCAGAAGGAAATGGTCGCCTCTCTCGGCGAACGAGCCGAAAAGATAAGGGGCGGCAATGTGGATTCCAGCGTGGATAATATGCTGAAGGTTACAAACGACGGGAGAAAGCTCGCCCTTGACCAGCGAATGATGAATCCAATGCTGCCCGATGAAGAAGGCAGTAAAGTCAACGCCTGCGTGAACGAGGTGTTCCGTATATGGGAGGAAAACAGCGATAAAAAACTGACGCAGCTTCTTTTTTGCGACCTCTCCACTCCAAAGGGTGCAGGCGAGTTTTCCGTCTACACGGATATACGACAGAAGCTGATCGAGCGTGGTATTCCCGAATCGGAAATCAAGTTTATCCACGAGGCGGATACCGAAACGAAGAAGCAGGAGCTGTTCAAAAAGGTACGCCGTGGCGAAGTACGAATCCTGATGGGCAGTACACAGAAAATGGGCGCAGGGACGAATGTGCAGAACAAGATCATTGCTTCCCACGACCTTGACTGCCCGTGGCGACCTGCCGATCTGGAGCAGCGAGCTGGGCGGACGGTGCGGCAGGGCAACGAAAACCCGAAGGTCGGTCTGTACCGATATGTTACGGAAGGCACTTTTGACGCATACTGCTGGCAGCTCGTTGAGGGCAAGCAGAAGTTCGCAAGTCAGATTATGACAAGCAAATCTCCCGTGCGTTCCTGTGAAGATGTGGACGCTACTGCTCTTTCTTATGCGGAGATCAAAATGCTTGCGGCGGACAATCCGCACATCAAGGAGAAAATGGATTTGGATATTCAGGTGCAGAAGCTGCGCCTTTTGAAGTCCAACTATCTCTCCGAAAAATATGAGCTGGAGGACAAGATCATCAAATACTACCCGACAACAATCGCTCGGACGAAAGAGACGATTGCGGGGCTGGAAAAAGACATATCGCTTGCAAAAGAACACCCGAAGCCTCTGGACGATACCTTTGTAGGGATTGAGGTTAAGGGTGTTTCTTATTCCGAAAAAGCGGAAGGCGGACAGAAAATCATTGACGCCTGCAAGGAAATGACTTCGCCTGATCCCATCCCTCTCGGCAAGTACAGAGGCTTTGATTTGGAGCTTTCCTTTGATACCTTTGAGAAAGCCTATCAGGTAAAAATCAAGGGCAGCCTTTCCCGTTCCGTCTCTTTAGGCACGGACGCTATCGGCAACATTACCCGAATCGACAATGCCATTGAGAAAATCCCTGAACGGCTGGAGGCAAAAAGCAGGGAGCTTTCAACCCTCGAACAGCAATTCGTTACTGCGAAAGCAGAGGTGGAAAAACCGTTTGACAAGGAAGAAGAACTGACCGAAAAGACAAATCGGCTCAATGTCCTTAACGGCTTGCTCAATGTAGACAAGCGGGAAAATGAACTGGTGGACGGTGCGCCGGACGAGGGCGACAGCGTACCCGTTTCAAAGGAAAGAGCTTATGAGCGATAACCTTCTTAGCGGTATGGGAGAAGTCTCATACCGCTTTTACATAGTAAGTTCTCTGAACTGCTGTGTCAGTAAAAATAGAACTGTGGCTTCCTTGTGCGGGCAATGATTTGTCTTTATAATATGAGACATCATATAAAGAAAAGAGGTAAAACCCGATGGAAGAAAACTGTTCTATCAAACTGTTTGAAAGCGATCTTGAAAGTATGCTGTCTCAGGTAATCGCTAAAGCCCGTTCCCGTGATGAGAAATTGAAGGCTGCAAAGGAAAAGGCGGCAAAGATTAAACATCAAAACGAGAAACTCAATGCTGTCTTGGATTTGGAAAAGCCATCTGCTCTTACCGAAGAAGAATGCGAACTTTTAATCCAGTACCTGCTTGCAGAAAACAATGTTGTATTGGAAGAATACCGCATTTGTTATATGCGGGGGCTGATGGACGGAATGGAAATCAAAAAAACAGTAGAATAAAACTTACATAGCCGCTTGGTTTTACAAAAATCAGGCGGCTATATCTATCACGGCAAGGTGGAAAAAGACATAGTGCTGTGATATAATAAAGTGGCTCTTTGAGAGTCAATGTCAAGAAAACTGAGGTTATTTTCCTATGAAAAATATTTTGATTCACGGCTTGGGACAAAACAGTAAGGATTGGGATACCATTAAAAATGAGTTGGAAACGAGGGGAATTTCCTCTGTCGCTCCTGATTTATTTGACCTTGCAAAAGGCAGGAAATTAGACTATCCCACAGTATATCAGGCATTCAGCGAGCTGTGCGAGTCTTACCAAGACAAACTAAATCTTTGCGGGCTTTCCCTCGGCGGTCTGCTTGCGCTCAATTATGCTATCCAGTATCCGAAAAAAATAAACTCTCTTGTTTTGATTGGAACGCCGTTTGAGATACCGAAAGGACTGCTGAAATTTCAAAATATTGTATTTAGATTTATGCCCAAAGCCGTATTTCAGAATATGGGCGTAAGCAAAAAAGATTTTATTCGTTTGAGCAAATCAATGGTTGATCTCAATTTTATGGATTCGGCGACAGCGCTTGATTGTCCCGCCCTTATTCTTTGCGGCGCAAAGGATAAAACGAATATGGAGAGTGCTAAGCGGTTTCACGAAGCAATGAAAAACAGCAAGCTGGTCATTGTGGAAGCTTCCGGTCACGAAGTAAACAAAGATAATCCGAATGAGTTAGTTCGTGTTTTGCAAGACTTTTGGGCAGACAGGTAGAGATGAGGTTTTTAATAATGAATGAGAGAGAAAGAATTATCCGGTTATGGTTTGATATGTGGCTGAAACAACAGGATTTGGGCATAGATGATATTTTTACAGAAGATGTGGTTTATACGGAAAGCTGGAGTCCAAAATATCAGGATCGCAAAACTGTTAAGCACTGGTTTAATGAGTGGAATACACGGGGAAAAGTCCTTATTTGGGACATTAAGCAGTTTTTCCATAAAGGTAATCAGACTATCGTGGAATGGTACTTCAAAAATGAAATGAACGCTGGAAGCATAGAAGAATTTGACGGCATTTCACTTGTAGAGTGGACGGATGATAACAAAATTAAGTCTTTAAAAGAATTTGGCTGCAACCGTAATAACTATAATCCGTATCAATATGGCGATCAACCTCGATTTAGAGATGAAAAGGCAAATTGGTTTTGATATGTTGATTATCGTGGTAGATTTCCGTCACGAATTTAATAAAGGAAATATGGAGACAGAAAGATGGAATATATAGTAGATGATAAAAAACTGGACGCATTTACCTTTATTGCGTTCGTCAAACAAGTATGGCAAGGCAATTATGATATTGAAAAAACACAGTGTGCATTGTCTCAGACAATCAATATTACTGCTTATGAAAATGAGGCACTGATTGGCTGCTTGCGTATTCTTACAGACGGATATTATTTCGGTACGATTACAGAGTTGCTCGTCCTTCCTGAATATCAAAAACAGGGAGTCGGCAGTAAACTCTTGCAACTTGCAAAGGATAATACCCCTACTATGCTGTATTTTGGAGCGCAGCCGGGGATAGAAAAGTTTTACGAAAAGAATGGTTGCAAAAGAAGCTTGCAATCCTATGTGATCGAAAAGGAACGGTCATAACGAAAATTTACGAGGTGCTTAGTATGGAAGTCAAAAAAATAGATGATACTCAAATTACAAATGCCATTGACTTGATTTGGCAAACTTTTTTACAATTTGAGGCTCCCGATTATTCTGAAGAAGGAGTTAAGTCGTTTCAGGATTTTATTGAGAACAAAGAGATCATCAAAACATTAGAATTTTGGGGCGCTTATGACGAAGAAGAACTAAAGGGAGTTATCGCAACAAACGAAAACCGGAAGCATATCTGTTGCTTTTTTGTGAAAGCACAGTATCAAAGACAAGGCATTGGTAGAAAGTTGTGGGACTTCCTACGAGAAAATAGTTCAAGCAAAACCATTACAGTAAATTCTTCTCCGTATGCAGTTCCGGTCTATCATAAACTGGGTTTCGTAGATACCGATACGGAGCAACTTTCGGATGGTATGCGATATACACCTATGCAATTTATAAAATGAACGATTGGTTTGAAAGAGGTGGTTTGTAGGTGAAGCGTTGTATTGTAGTAACCGAAATAGTCTAAAATAAAATATCAGGAGGTTAATAATGACTATTTCGGAGACAAAAATCTATCCTCGTACCGGGGACAAACAAACGGTATACTTAAAAAGCGTAGTAAAAAATCCTAATATTATTGTTGGCGATTATACGATGTATAATGATTTTGTAAATGCTCCAACGGATTTTGAAAAAAACAATGTTTTGTATCACTATCCAATCAATCACGACAGACTAATTATTGGAAAGTTTTGCTCTATTGCGTGTGGTGCGAAGTTTATTTTCACAAGTGCTAATCACACTTTGAAGTCATTGTCTACTTACCCTTTCCCATTGTTTTTTGAAGAATGGGAACTGGACAAAAGCAATGTGACAGATTCGTGGGATAATAAGGGAGACATTGTTATCGGTAACGATGTATGGATTGGATATGAAGCTGTTATTATGTCCGGTGTTACCATTGGTAACGGAGCAATCGTTGGGACTCGTGCAGTAGTAACGAAAGATGTGCCGCCTTACACGATTGTAGGCGGTATACCCGCACGACAAATCCGAAAGAGATTTGCTGAAGATACCATATCATCATTATTGAGTATTAGATGGTGGGATTGGTCGGATGAAAAAATTAAAAAAAATATTTCCGCCATTCAAACAGGAAGTATTGATGATCTAAAGTAATGGGACTTACCGAATAACAAATACCTTTACATAGCCGCTTGGTTTTTACAAAAAATCAGGCGGCTATATTTTTGTTTAAGGAGGTGTTCGCTTATGGGCGAAACAGACTACAACGCCCTGCTCTACGATAAGATGAAAGCCGAGCAGGACAAGTACAGAGACTGGCTGCTTAATCAGCCGCCGGAGGAAATTTTGAATCATACCTACGAGTACACGATGAGAGAGGACATCGTGATGTGTATGGAAGAACTGGAGCTTTCTCCGAAACAGGCAAAGGCTTTGCTTCGTTCCCCTTGCCCTCTTGACGATGTCTATAAAGAGTTCAGGGACAGAGAAGTGGAGCATATGGATACCATTCGTGATTCCATCGAAACGAGGGCAAATGATGTGCTCAAACGAGACAAAAACAGAGAAAGCAGGTGAGAAAATGGTGTGTAAATTAAAAACAATCCGTGCGGATATGCTGGTGTTGCAGTGCCAGCTTGAAAGAGAATTGATCAGATATGTGAAGCGGTATCTCTGCCAGCCGCAGGTCACAATCATCACAAATGATAAGCAGTTTGCCTTTATGTGCGAGCTGTACGACTATGTGGAGAATACGGAGCTTCCGCCTGAAATGGTAAGTTCCCTTATGAAAACGAAAAATGTCTTGGAGCTGTCTTGGGACGAATGGCTGATGAATGCCGAAGTTGAAGATATGGAAGATTCCATTGAGAAAGTCGCAGAGCTTCTCAGGAAAGGGAAGATCTGATATGCCATATATTCCGCCGGAAGTGGTCGAACAGGCTCGGCAGATCGACCTTTTAACTTATCTAAGAAGGATGGAGCCGGATAATGTTGAACAAGTCAAAGGAACGAGAAATGTATATCGTACCGTTGACCACGACAGCTTAAAGATTTCAAATGGCAAATGGTTTTGGTGGTCGCAAGGTTTCGGCGGCTATACTGCGCTTGACTATCTGATAAAAGTCAGGAACTATTCTTTTATGGACGCAGTGGAAATCCTAACGGGAAAAGAACTGGCAAAGTGGACGCCGCCACCGAAAAAAGAAGAAAAAACTGAGCCGAAGGCACTGCGTTTGCCGGAAAAATATCAAGACAGCAAACGGGTAATGCAGTATCTTTTTGATCGTGGCATTGACTATCAGATTATTCAGGAGTGTATTGCGGACGGTGTGATTTTTGAAAGCAACGGGCGCTATCATAATGCGGTTTTTGTCGGGAAGGACGAAACAGGGACGCTAAAGTATGCCGCCTACCGTGGTTTAGGAAGCAGCACCTTTAAGGGAGACGCATACGGAAGCGACAAGCAATATTCCTTTCGCCTGCTTGCAAAAGAGCCTTGCCAGTCGGTGCATTTATTTGAAGCCGCCATTGATTTGCTGTCCTATGCCACTTTGCTGAAAGCTCAGGGTAAGGACTATAAATCGGAAAATCTGCTCTCTCTTTCGGGTGTGTATCAGCCGAAGAAAGAGAGCAAAGACAGTAAAATTCCGATTGCGCTTTCCGTTTTCCTTGAGAAAAATCCGCTTATCAAGACGATTCATTTGCATTTGGACAATGACAAAACGGGAAGGCTCTGTACCAAAACCTTAAAAGAGCTGCTCGGAAATAAGTATGAAGTCTTTGACGAGCCGCCGAAGAAAGGCAAGGATTATAACGATTACCTCTGCATACAGCTTGGAATCTACAAATCCAAAGAAAGGAGCTATGAGCGTTGAATGTACGAATTTATCAGATCAATATGAAGCGTGACGCCAACAATGTCGCCTTTATGAATTACGAGAGCCTTCCAAAATTTCAGGGCAGCTCAGAAATCGACAGCAGCCTCTATGATAAGGTGTTCGAGGGAGAAGTAAACTGCTTCACGCTGGAAAAACTCTATGAGATTTTCAATCTTAAACACCCCGCAGGATATAAAGGGCGGTCGATGTCCGTATCCGATGTGGTGGAGATCATTGACGGGAATACCGGAAAAAGCTACTTCCACTTTTGCGACAGCTTCGGTTTTCAGAAGGTCGATTTTGATCCGGAAAAGACGCAGGTCAGCGACCGCTTCCTATCGCTTGCCGAGCAGGAGAAAATCTCTGTCCTGCTCGTTCCGGTCGGCAAATCTCCGATTGTGAAAGAGATACCGAACACCTATGAAGCGATGAAAGAACTGGTCGGCGGGGGCGGTTTAGACGAGTATATGCCCTTTGAAGATGACGCCGCTATCGTCTGCAACCGTGACGGGAAGCAGGAAAATCTGCCGATGAATCGGGCGGTCTACCAGCCGCCGAAGCGCACACAGATGAGTTACAGCGACCTGAAATCCCTTTTTCGGGAAGCGGAAAACAACAGACAGCACCTTACCGCACATATCGTTTTTACCGCCGATACCTTCAAAAAACCGTACAGCGAATTTGAACGGACTTATGAAGTAAGCTCGGACAACAAGGCGTTCCAGTCCCGTATGGGCGGCTATTCCATCTACGGTACTTCTCTGGACGGTGTTGATCCGTGCCTGCGAATGGAGGGCTTGATGGCGGACGAAATGGGCGGTAAGGACGGTTGGAAAATTGAAAAATGCTTCTTAGTGGAAGATTCAAGAGAGGTCGCCGACATCATTCACGGCGATTTTTTTATTGCCCGTTCCAATATCGCCGATGAGAAATACAGCAGCTTATCGAGCGAACAACTACTGAAATACAAACGGCTTTTTCGGTATCCTGAGCGATTCCACGAAACCGCACACGGGATTGAGATCGAGCCGTTTAAGCCCGACAGGGCGGACAAAGAACGATAAATTTCAAGAAGATTAGGGGCAGCCCGACAGGTCTGCGTTAGCTTAGCGAGCAGACTGTTTGTATCCCCAAACGGGATTCAAACAGTAAAAGCTCGTTAGGGGCTGCCCCTAATACCCCAATACAGGAAAGGATTTTGACTATGCACGAATTTCTATTCTTTATGATAGGCTTCCTGCTCGGCGGCGTTATCGGCGTGACGATAATGTGCCTTATGCAGATCAACCGAATCCACGCCGGCTCTAACGCCCGAAAGGAGGACGATGAGAAATGAGGAAGCGGAATGTAGACAAGCATATTTGGTTTGACCGTCAGGAAGCACAGGACTTGCAGAAGAAAGCAAAGAAAGCCTGCCTGACCGAAGCGGCGCTGATCCGCCTGCTTCTTCGTGGCTATGAGCCGAGAGAAAAACCGGACGAGAGATTTTATGACGCTATGCGGGAGCTTTCCGCTATCGGCAACAACATCAATCAGCTCGCCATTAAAGCGAACGCCCTCGGTTTTGTGGATTCTCAAATGCTGAAGAATGAGGCGCTGAGGTGGCACAAGTTTCAGGCAGCGATTGAGCGTGAATTTCTGCGCCCTGAAAAAAGCGGTCTGAAATGGCAGTAACAAAGCTTTGGAAGGTAAGCGTCCGGCTCGGTCAGGTACTCGACTATACGACCAATCCTGAAAAGACCGCCAATCCCGAATATTCGCCCGAAGATTATCAGGCGCTCAAAGATGTGCTTGCCTATGCGAAGGACGAGGAGAAAACGGAACACGAGTTTTTCTGCGACGGGATCAACTGCAATGTGGCGATGGCTCGTGACCAGTTCATTACCGTCAAGGAGCAGTTCGGCAAGACGGACGGGATTCAGGCATATCACGGGTATCTGAGCTTTAAGGAAAACGAGGTCACGCCCGAACAGGCGCAGCAGATCGGAATGGAGTTCGCAAGAAAGATGTGGGGCAAGCGGTTTCAGGTGGTCGTTACTACCCACCTGAACACGAAACATCTCCACTGCCATTTTGTCATCAACTCCGTTTCCTTTGTCGATGGGAAGCGGCTGAAAGATAAAGAAAAGTCTTGGTACTACTTCCGCCATATCGCCGATGAGATATGCTTGGAACACAAGCTGTCCATTGTAGAAAAGCCGGAGCTGCACAGATCGCCCGCCTATCTGACGATGAAGGACGAGGCGGGTATGCCCACCCGATACAACAACGCCAAAAAAGCGATTGACGAAGCGATTGCGATGAGCCGCAACCTGCGGCAATTCCAATATGAACTGGGCGTGATGGGCTATCACTCGAATTTCAGTCCTAATCGTAAGTACGCTACGGTCACACCGAAAGGCAGCGAAAAACCGATACGGACTTACCGGCTCGGTGAGGAATACACCAAAGAGAAAATCCTTGAACGGCTTATTGCCAACCGGGATAATATCGTGTTCAAGCCGTTCCAGCCAAAGACCTATATTGTCCGGCAGTACCGCCTGCCCACAAGAGAACACAAAATCCAAAAGGTCGGCGGTCTGTATGGCTTGTATCTCTACTACTGTTATCGGCTCGGCTACCTTCCGAAGTATAATCAGAAACAACAGAATACGGCGAGGCTTCACTATCTTCTCAAAGACGATCTGAAGAAGATGGACGAACTTACCAAACAGGTAACGCTGCTCGGCAAGCACCAGATCGGTACGGACGAGCAGCTCTTTTCATATAAGCGGTCGGTTGAGGACGAAATCAAAACCCTTACCGCCGACAGAACACATCTCCGAAATGAAATACGAAAAGTAGATATATCAGATGAACGGCTGTCGGCGGCAAAGGCGAAAATCTCTGCAATCTCCGAACGCTTGAAAGAGCTTCGCAAAGAAGTAAAGCTCTGCGATGGGATTGCGAAGCGGTCAGGCGTAATTGCCGATACCCTTTCGCAAGTCAAGGCAGAGGAAGAAAAATCTCAAAGAAAGGAGTCCCGAAACTATGAACAACGGCGGTGACGCAGCAGAACAAATCGTCAGGCTGTCGCTTGAAGGATTTGAAGTGGCTGTCCGGCTCACAGGCTCGGCGGCGAAGAATATCGCTATTCTGTTAGCTTCCGTGCTGAAGCAGGAGATCAGCCAGTCGAATAAGACACGGGGGAAAGCACGGCTTACCAATATGATTAAGTCCGGCAAGGAACTGAAGGTTTTTTCGTTCCAGCAGAAAGACCTGCCGAAATTTACCGAACAGGCGAAACGGTACGGCGTCCTTTACTGCGTTCTGCGTGATAAAAATACCAAGAGCGATACGGCGATGGTCGATATTATCGCCCGTGCGGAGGACGCTGCGAAAATCCAGCGTATTTCCGACCGCTTTGAACTTGGTAAAGTCGATAAGGCTTCCATTGTTTCCGAAGCGGAAAAAGATGTGGCAGACCGTGAAGCGGCTGCCAATGAAGTGCCTACGAAATCAAGGGGCGAGATCATCGTGGAGGAAGCGATGGGAAAGCCAATGCAGAAGGAGGGAAATTCCCACCAAAACCCCTTGGTCGCAAAGACGGACAAAAGCCCTCTGTCCGAGCGAGACTTAGAAACGACAGGTACGCACACTGATAAGGGTGTCGCAAAGGCGGCGGATAAGAAGCCTTCGGTCAAGGAAAAGCTCGACCGATACAAGGCGGCTGCCAAAGCGGAAAAGGAAGCAGAGCGTACTGTGCCGGAGGTTTCCAAAGAGAAGCCGAAAACCCCTGAAGCCAATCGGCAGACTGTTCACAGGCAGCCGAAGAAATCCAAGAAGCCGAAAGAGAGGTGAGCAAAATGGATCAACTAAAGGAACACCCGCAGATCGTGGAGCTGTTAGACACACTCGATAAAAACGGCTTGATGAAAGAGAAAAGCGAGGTGCAGTCGCTGGTAAGCTATATCGGAGGTATGGAAGAAACGCTGACAGAAATGCTCGGCGAGCTTCAGGATATGCGCCGTGAAATCAATCTGATTCACAACAACACGCTGCGGAGCAAGTGCCATACCCTTGTGGAAAAAACGGAGGGCAAAATCCGTCAGGGATTTTCCGCAGTCAAAAAGATGAAGGACAATCTGATCCAGTCAGCCGGGAACGCTGTGCGGGCGTTCCGGGAAAGAGGCAGGGACGCCCTCGCCGAATCGGTCAGGGCAATGAAAATCCCCGAAGCGCTGGATAAGCTGTCCTCGATGTTCGGTAAACTGTCAAAGGATATGGCGCAGGATACAAAAAAGCTGTCCGCTATGCAGACGGAGCTTCAGGGTGCAAAGGGACATTTGAAAAATATGGGGCTGCTGTTTATGGGAAAAGCCGCAAAGGAAGCGGAACATTCCAAGAGTGATAAAGGTGTTTTATCAAGGTTGTCCCGTTTATTTGAAAAAACGCAGAAAGGATTTGCGTCTTTGGAGCAAAAGGCGATGGATACGGCGGATAAGCTCAGAGTTTCCCGTGTGAAATCGTCTGTAAAAGAAAATCTCAGCAGATATAGGGCGGCGGCGAAAGCAGAAAAAGGAACAGAGCGCAGTGAGCCGGCTGCTTCCAAAGAAGAAAACCGCATAGTACAGGCGTTGGGGCAGATTAGCGTCCCGCACCAGCAAAAATCAAATCTATCAAAAGAGAGGTAAAAAGGTATGACCAACGATTTTAAGAGTAAGCAAAGCAGCGGCGCAAGACCGCCGAGACTTTCGCCGGAGGAATACGCCGCCAAGAAAAAGGCGGAGAAAGAAGCCATTTATCAACTGCTCGACAATACCGCTTCGGAAGTGGTGCAGTCGCCGGAAAAATTCAAAGCCTACCTTGATGTGCAGAGCCGTATGGACAGGTACACAGCGAACAATGCGCTGCTGATGTATAAGCAGTTCCCGCAGGCAAGCCAGATCAAGGAGTTTGACGATTGGGCGGCTGATGGCGTAAAGGTCAATAAAGGCTCTAAGACCTTTATTATCCTTGATCCGTATGAGTACACCAAGAAAGACGGGACAATCGGCATTGATTTCAACTTGAAAAGAGTGCTGGATGTTTCACAGACCAACGGCAAGCGCCCCGCCGCCCCGACCGCTAACCGTGATCCGAGAAAGCTGGTAGCGGTTATGCTCGACAGCGCCCCGATCAACATTGAAAGCACCAATGAGCTGCCCTATCCCGATATGGGCGCTTTCTATAAAAACGAAGATCAGACGCTTTATGTGAAGCGGGACATCGGCGACAGCGTTGCCCTTTGCCAGTGCGTTGCTCAGGAACTCGGTCACGCCGAGCTTTCTATGAACAGCGAGGTATACAGCCGCAGGGATATGGGATTTCAGGCGGTGTGCATTGGGTATATGCTCTGCAAGAAATACGGCGTGGACACACAGAACTTTGCGATTGACCGTATCCCTGATGAACTGAAAAACAAAGAGCCGAAGGACATCAAAGCCGAACTCGGCAAGACGCAGAAGGCGTTTAAGGAAATTACTGCCCGTGTTTCCGATGAGCTGTACCGCCAGCGGGCGGAACGCTCAAAGGAACGGGAGAGATAACCGGAGGTAGCTGTGATGAAAGAAGAACTCTACCATATCGCTTTGGACGATTATGAACACGGCGTTGTGATCCGTTCGCTGAACGATAAAAAGACCGACCTCAAAAAAGAGGGCAAGTCCACCGACGCTGTTGACGACCTGATTATCAAAATCGGTCACGCCCCAAGACGCAAGTTCAAAGTGGTAGAAAAGGAATCCTGCCGTGAATCGAGATAGCGGCAGGCAGTCTGCGATCATCCTTGCGGTCATCGGGATTCTTCCCGTTGTGTGGCTTGGGCTTCTGATAGCGCCGTCCGTCAAGGGCGGTCTGCCGGAGATACTTCCGAGCCTTTTGACGGTTTTCAATGATCCGTTCCATATCGAGCTTTGCGGGGACAGCTTAAAAACTGTCCTCGTTCTGCTTTTGCTCTACGGAATGGGGATTGGGATTTATCTGTCCACACGGAGGAATTACCGCAGGCGTGAGGAACACGGCTCTGCGAAATGGGGCAGCGCAAAAGCCATTGACAAAAAGTACCGTCAAAGCCCGCCCTCGGAAAATAAGCTGATGACGCAGAATGTCCGGATCGGACTCAATGCGAAAAAGCACCGCCGCAATCTCAATACTTTGGTGTGCGGCGGCTCCGGCGCAGGCAAGACGAGATTCTATTGCAAGCCGAACTTAATGCAAACAAGCAATTCCTCTCAGGTAATTTTAGATCCAAAAGGGGAAATTCTGCGTGATGTCGGCAATCTGCTTGAAAAAGCAGGCTATGAGATCAAGGTGCTGGACTTGATTTCAATGGAGAAAAGCCATTGCTACAACCCGTTTGTCTATCTCAGGAACGACAACGATATTCAGCGCCTTGTGACCAACCTTTTTAAGAGTACCACCCCGAAAGGCTCTCAATCCAACGATCCTTTTTGGGATACTGCGGCGAGTATGCTTTTACTCGCCCTTGTTTTTTATCTGCACTACGAAGCGCCGGAGGAGGAACAGAATTTTGCTATGGTAATGGAAATGCTCAGGGCGGCGGCGATTGAGGACGAGGAGGACAACCGCCCTTCTCCCCTCGACAACCTGTTTGCCGATTTGGAAATGGATAATCCCGACCATATCGCCCTGAAATACTATCGTTCCTACCACTCCGGCTCGGCAAAGACTTTGAAATCTATTCAGATTACCCTTGCCGCAAGATTGGAGAAATTCAATCTTGAAAGCTTAGCGGCGCTGACTTCCGCCGATGAGCTTGACCTTGCTTCAATGGGCGAGAAGAAAACGGCGCTGTTTGCGTTGATACCGGATAATGATTCGAGCTTTAATTTCCTCGTCAGTATCCTTTACACGCAGCTGTTCCAGCAGCTTTTTTACTCCGCCGACCATATCCACGGCGGCAGCCTGCCGATACCTGTCCATTTTTTGATGGACGAATTTGCGAATGTTTCGTTGCCCGACGATTTTGACAAGATACTTTCCGTTATGCGCTCAAGAGGCGTATCGGTATCTATTATCCTGCAAAATCTGGCGCAGTTAAAGGCTTTGTTTGAGAAGCAATGGGAAAGTATCGTAGGCAACTGCGATGAATTTCTCTATCTCGGCGGCAATGAGCAGAGTACGCACAAGTATGTGTCCGAGCTTTTAGGCAAGGAAACGATTGATACCAACACCTACGGGAAAAGCGAGGGGCGGAGCGGAAACTACTCGACCAACTATCAGATTTCCGGTCGTGAGCTGCTTACCCCTGACGAAGTGAGAATGCTCGACAACCGCTACGCTATTTTGTTTATCCGTGGCGAGCTTCCGGTAATGGATTTGAAGTATGACATTTTGAAACACCCGAATGTGGCGTATACCGCAGATGGGAAAGGCGGCGTGTATCAGCACGGCGAAGTCACAAAAAATGTGGCGACCATTGAAACCCTGTATGTTGATCTCGACAGCGTTCCCGAAATGGAGCTTTCGGAAACGACTTACGAGCTGTTGTCCGATGAGGACTTTGAAAACTTAACAAATTGATTGGAGGAAAACAGAATGAACATTTTTCATAAGACGCAGAAGAAAGAAACCCGCAGACTGCCGATGACCGGAAAGGTAAAGAAAGGCTTCCGTTACTACTGTATGGCGGTTTTAAGCCTTACCGCTGTTTTTGCGATGTCTACAACGGCTTTCGCAGCAGGCGATCCGCTTACCGTTGTGAATAACCTGTCCGATTTCATCTTCGGCTTTATCCGTGCGATTGGTCTGATCCTGCTCGGTTTTGGTATCGTTCAGGTAGGTCTTTCCCTGAAATCCCACGATCCTTCGCAGCGAGCAAACGGATTTCTGACGCTGGCGGGCGGCGTCATCATTACTTTCGCTAAAGAAATCCTCACTCTGATTACGGGCTAACCTTTACGCAAACGACGCTCAGGGGCGTTCCTGAAAAACAATTCAGGGACGCCCCATTTTTCTTTATAAGGAGGTGCTACGAAATTGAGTGATAACTGGGTAGTTCAGAATCTCCAGAACGCCCTCGAAACTTGGAATGAAAAACTCGCTGAGATATGGCAGCTTATCACAACTACGCCGCAGAGCTTCAAAGGCGGCGGGATATGGGCGGTCATTGTCAATATCAACGGCGCTGTGCAGGCGATTGGTCTTGCGCTTTTGGTGCTGTTTTTTGTGGTTGGTATGGTACGCACCTGCGGCAGCTTCAGTGATGTCAAGAAACCGGAACACGCTGTCAAGCTCTTTATCCGATTTGCGCTTGCAAAGGCGGGTATCACTTACGGTATGGAGCTAATGCTTGCCCTGTTCAATATCGTGCAGGGTACAATCGGCACGATTATGACCGCCGCAGGCTTTACTTCCGCACAGCAGACCACTCTGCCGCAGGAAATGATCGACACGATTGAAAGCTGCGGCTTTTTCGAGTCAATTCCGCTTTGGGCGGTTACGCTCATCGGCGGCTTGTTCATTACGGTTATGTCATTCCTGCTGATTATGACGGTGTACGGGAGGTTTTTTAAGTTATATATGTATACGGCGCTCGCCCCGATTCCGCTTTCCACTTTTGCGGGAGAGCCGAGTCAGAATGTGGGGAAATCGTTTATCAAAAGCTACTGCGCCGTATGTTTGGAAGGTGCAGTGATCGTTTTAGCCTGCATTATCTTCTCATTGTTCGCTTCTTCCCCGCCTGTGGTCGATCCCAATGCGGCGGCAGTTACGCAGGTATGGTCATATATCGGCGAGCTGCTTTTTAATATGCTCGTTTTGGTCGGCTCAGTGCGAATGTCTGACCGGATTATCCGTGAGATGATGGGGCTGTAAGGAGAACAGAATGAAACGAATATACAACAAATTCAAGGGCTACACCCTTGCGGACTGCGATTGCAGATATTGCCTGTATTACGGAGGGCGGCGGAAAGGCAAAGTTACTTGTCTTGCGGACGAGTGCGTCTGCGCCGATGAAATCCGGCAGGCGAAAAAAATGAAAGAAAGGAGTTCCTAAATGGAAGTCAAAATCAATAGAGAAATCAGGAATTACACAGAAGCGATGTTTTTCGGACTGTCACTGCGGCAGTTCATTTTTTCTGCCTGTGCCTGCGTAGTGGCGGTAGGTATCTATTTCTTGCTCAAGCCCTATGTCGGCACGGAAACCGTATCGTGGATGTGCATTTTGGGAGCCGCCCCCTTTGCGGCTCTTGGTTTTGTCAAATATAACGGAATGACCGCAGAGAAATTCATTTATGCGTGGATTAAATCGGAGTTCTTAATGCCGAAAAAGCTCACTTTCCGTTCAACGAATACCTACTACGAGCTGTTCAAGCCGAGTATCGAAGCAAAAGCAAAGGAGGCTATGAAATCGAATGATTAAAACACTTACCAATCTCCGCAAACAGGAAAAAGAAAAGTTTGTTGTACCGAAGGGCGTTCAGGATGTGATCCCCATTACCGCCATTTATGACGACGGTATCTTTCAGACTGGAAAAGACAAGTTTTCCAAGACCTATAAATTTTCCGATATTAACTATGCGGTTGCCAGCCGTGAGGACAAGGAAGCAATGTTCCTTGAATACTCGGAGCTGCTCAATTCCCTCGACTCCGGAGCAACGACAAAAATCACAATCAACAACCGCCGTTTAAATCGGCTGGACTTTGAGAACAACATTCTTATTCCGATGAAAGGCGAAAGCCTTGATGAATACCGTGAGGAGTATAATAAAATCCTTTTGGAAAAAGCCACAGGCGCAAACGCCATCGTGCAGGATAAGTATATGACGATTTCCGTCAACAAGAAGAATATTGAGGACGCAAGGAATTATTTTGCTCGTGTGGGCGCTGACTTGATCGCTCACTTCGGCAGGCTCGGCAGCCAGTGCGTGGAGTTGGAAACCGATGAAAGGCTGCGTATCTTCCACGACTTTTACCGTGTGGGCGAGGAATCCTCTTTCCACTTTGATATAAAGGAAACCCGCAAAAAGGGACACAGCTTCAAGGACTATATCTGCCCTGATTCGATGGAATTTGAAAAGGACTACTTCAAAATGGGCGACCGTTATGGGAGAGTCCTTTTTTTGCGTGAGTACGCTTCCTATATCAAGGACAGTATGGTGGCGGAGCTGACCGATCTCAACCGCAATCTGATGATGTCGATTGATGTTGTCCCTGTGCCGACTGATGAAGCGGTACGGGAAGCGGAAAACCGTCTGCTCGGCGTGGAAACGAATATTACCAACTGGCAGAGGCGGCAGAACTCCAACAATAACTTTTCGGCGACTGTTCCTTACGATATGGAACAGCAGAAAAAGGAAATGAAGGAATTTCTCGATGATTTAACGACGAGGGATCAGAGAATGATGTTTGCCGTGATTACCTTCGTGCATACGGCGGATTCCAAAGAACAGCTTGATAACGACACGGAAGCGCTGCTTACCACGGCGAGAAAGCACCTTTGTCAGTTCGGCGTGTTGAAATTTCAGCAGGTGGACGGGCTGAATACGGTTATGCCGTTTGGCGTGCGGAAGATTGATACCTTCCGTACCCTTACGACCGAAAGCCTTGCCGTGTTTATCCCGTTTCGGGTGCAGGATATTTTTCACGAGAATGGTATCTACTACGGGCAGAATGTGATTAGCAAAAATATGATTATCGCCGACCGCAAGCAGCTTCTCAACGGTAATTCCTTTATTCTCGGCGTATCGGGCGGCGGTAAGTCCTTTGCCGCAAAGGGCGAGATCGAGAATGTGATTCTTTCCTCGGATTCCGATGTGATCATCATTGATCCTGAGCGGGAATATTCACAGCTTGTGAGGGCGCTCGGCGGCGAGGTTATCCATATCTCCGCTACTTCCCAAAATCACATCAACGCTATGGATATGACGAAGGAATACGGCGACGGGGCGAATCCGGTCATTCTGAAATCCGAGTTTATTATGTCCCTGTGCGAACAGCTCATCGGCGGCAGCAACCTCGGCGCAAAGCAGAAATCCATTATCGACCGCTGCACCGCCAGCGTGTACCGCACCTATCAGCAGAATAACTATCAGGGCGAAGTGCCGACCTTGCAGGATTTCAGGGCGGAGCTTCTCAAGCAGGACGAGCCGGAGGCGCAGGAAATCGCCCTTGCCATCGAGCTGTTTACAAGCGGCAGCTTGAACACCTTTGCGAAGCATACAAATGTGGATACCAATAACCGCCTGATCTGCTATGACATTTTAGACCTCGGCAAACAGCTTATGCCTATCGGTATGCTGGTCGTTCTCGACTCCATCTTAAACCGCATTACGCAGAACAGGGCGAAAGGCAGAAATACCTTCATCTTCATTGATGAGATTTATCTGCTGTTCCAGCACGAGTATTCCGCTAACTTCCTTTTTACCCTTTGGAAGCGTGTGCGTAAATACGGCGCTTATGCGACGGGTATTACGCAGAATGTGGACGACCTTTTGCAGAGCCATACGGCGAGGACAATGCTCGCAAACTCTGAGTTTATCATTATGCTCAATCAGGCTTCCACGGACAGGCTGGAGCTGGCGAAGCTCTTAAATATCTCCGACCTTCAGATGTCGTATATTACGAATGTGGAAGCCGGACACGGGCTTATCAAGGTGGGCAGTTCCCTTGTGCCGTTCGCAAATAAATTCCCGAAAAATACGAAGCTGTATAAGCTGATGACAACCAAACCGGGCGAGAGCGCATAAGCTCCCGCCCCTTGTTTCAGAAAGGATATGGCAATGAGAAAAAAGATTTGTATTGCGTTGATGACGGCGTTTACCGTCCTGCTCGGCGTCAGCAGCTATTTCATTATCGACCATTACAGGGAGGCGGAACATCAGGAGCAGATGTACGATTCTCTCGTACAGCTCGTAGAGGACAGCGAAACCGAGCCTGCCGAGCCGATCATCTATTCAGAAGATAAGACGATACTGCCGGAGCTTACCGAGCTGTACCGTCAAAACAATGATTTGGTCGGATGGATTTGCGTGGAAGATACGAACATCAATTATCCCGTTATGCAGACGGTGGATAATCCGAACTACTATCTGAAGCGTGGATTTGATAAAGAATACAGTTCTTACGGCTGCCCGTATGTGCAGGAGGATTGTGATGTCCTAAAGCCCTCGGACAATTTAGTGATTTACGGTCATCATATGAACAACGGCTCGATGTTCGCCGACCTTGAAAAATTCAAGGACGAGGATTTCTGGCGGGGACATAAAACGATTGCCTTTAACACCCTGACAGAGAAAAATGAGTATGAAATCCTTGCGGTTTTCAAAACCGTTGTCTACACCGACAGCCCTGAAGCCTTCAAATATTACCGCTTTACGGACGCTCAGTCGCCGGAGGAGTTTGACGCTTATATTGATAAGTGCAAGGAGCTTTCCCTTTACGACACGGGCGTATCGGCGGAGTACGGCGACAAGCTGATAACGCTTTCCACCTGTGAATACTCCCGTACAAACGGAAGGATTGTCGTTGTGGCGAAAAAAGTAACAGAAAGCAGTGGTGCAAATGCTCCCGCAAATGACGGGGCGGCAGAGATACCGAGCTAATGCCCTGATAAAGAAGCTGTGCGCTAATTATGATGACGGGAACTGCCTGCTTCTTGATGAGGGGGAAGGCTGCGTCTGCGTACAGAGTATATCCTACTCGCTTTTATGCAGGTATTTCCGCAATGCGGTACTTCCGGCAGAACCATCGTTAGAAGCGGAGATACTTGGAACGCACCCTGACAGGTGCGTTTCCTGCGGCGCTCCGATTATCAAGCGTGGCAACAGAAAAAAGTATTGTGAGAAATGCGCCCGGATCACATACAAAAGGCAGCAGGCAGAGTACGCAAGAAAAAGGCGTGCAGAATCGAAAAATAGAGGGTAAAAAGTCCTTGATTTAAGCGGCTTTTCAGCCCTCGCACTTTGAGGGGTAAGGTGTTGATACCTTTTCCCCTCTTTTTTTACTTCAAAGCGTCCACGGGCGCTTGGAAAGGAGGTTTTCTATGCCGGATATTAAGACAAGGGATATAGCGAAAGGCACGATAAAAACGATTGATAAATCGGCGGTTGCCGCCGAGCGTATGAAATCCGCCTTTATCCAGACCAAAGAGAAAGCGGAACACTCCGTTGATGTCCCTGAAAGCAGTGCGGAGGAATACGCTTCCAACCGTTTGGAAAGCGGTATCGACCGAGTTTCCCACGAAGCCGTACACCAATTTGATAAGCAGGGGCGCAAGGGTGTTCGGGCGACAAAGCAGAACATCGTCAAGGCAAAGGACGGTATTCAGAAATTCAAGGAAAAACGGGCGGCGCAGTCGCTTCAAAAACAGGCGCAGGCGGCAGCTCCACGAAAAAGCGTCGGTCAGGGTATCAAGGCGGTGGAACAGCCGAAGAAGGCAGTAAAAGAGTCTGCCCGTTCCGCAGGAAAAAAGACGATTAAGACGGTTGGGAAAGGCTCGGCGAAAACAGCGCAGAAAACGGTAAAAACCGCAGAGCGCACCGCTAAAACGACCGTCAAGACAGCACAGCGTACCGCAAAGGCGGCGCAGAAAACAGCGCAGGCTACGGTCAAGGCTTCTCAAAGGGCAGTTCAGGCGGCACGGGCGGCGGCTCGTGCCGCCGTTATTACGGCGAAAGCAATCGCAAAAGCGATAGCGCTTGCGGTCAAGGCGATTATCGCCGGAACAAAAGCGTTGATCGCCGCAATCGCCGCAGGCGGCTGGATAGCGGTTTTGGTCATTATTGTGATTTGCCTGATCGGTATGCTTCTCGGATCAGTGTTCGGTATCTTTTTCTCAGGCGAGGATTCCGGCACGGGTATGAGTATGCAGACCGTTGTGCAGGAAATCAATACCGAATACGATACCAAACTGCAAGAGGAGAAAAGCTCGGTATCCTATGATGTCCTTGAAATGAGCGGTAGCCGTGCCGTTTGGAAAGAGGTGCTTGCGGTATACTCGGTCAAGGTCAACACCGATCCGGATAATCCCCAAGAGGTCGCAACGATGGACGAATCGAAAAAGCAGCTTCTCACGGACATCTTTTGGGAGATGAACGAAATAAGCTCCAGCACCGACACCAAAACCGAGACGGTCATTACCGAAACCGATGACGGTCACGGAAATATCGTGGAGACGGAAAGCACGGTCACGCAAAGCTATCTGTATATCACGGTCAGCCATAAGACCGCCAATGAGATGGCGGCGCAGTATGGATTTAACGAGGAACAGAAAGAGTATCTTGCAGAGCTGCTTGCCGATGAAAACAATTCGCTGTGGTCGCAGGTACTTTACGGGATTACGGGTACAGACGATCAGATCGTAACCGTTGCGCTTTCCCAAATCGGGACGATGGGCGGCGATCCGTACTGGTCTTGGTACGGTTTTAATTCCCGTGTCGAGTGGTGCGCTTGCTTCGTTTCGTGGTGCGCTAACGAGTGCGGGTATATCGACGCTGGCGTAATTCCGAAATACGCAGGCTGCGTCAACGGCGTACAATGGTTTAAGGACAGAGGGCAATGGCTGGATAACAGCGCAGAGCCTACGCCGGGTATGATTATCTTCTTCGATTGGGCGGACGAAAGCGGTCAGGACGGATTATCCGACCATACGGGTATCGTCCAAAAGGTGGAAAACGGCAGAGTTTACACGGTCGAGGGCAACTCCGGGGATTCTGTTCGTCAGAACAGCTATCCGGTTGGGTATTATGAGATACTCGGCTACGGTGCGCCTGCCTATTGATCGGAAGGTAAAAACGAGCCGCTTGCTTAAATGCAGGCGGCTTGATTACATAATCATTCAAATTTGATTTCTTGATTTTTCGTAGTATTTCTTTTATAATTAAGGGTTGGGAAACGCTTTTTGTTCCCTATTCGCTTTACTCGCATTTTGGAGGTAAACAAGTTCGTGTTCAAAATAGCCATTTGCGACGATGAAAATGCGTTCATCGTCGAATTAAAAGACTTACTGAGCCGCTATGCGGCGGATACGGGCAGGGAGTTTTGCTTTTTTGAGTTCCACGATGGAATAGAATTGATTGAAAACTATCAGCCTGATTTTGATCTGATTTTTATGGATATAAAGATGGAAAAGCTCAACGGTCTGAAAACTGCGGAAGAAATCCGAAAGACAGACAGTACGGTGGGCTTATTTTTCCTGACCTCTTTATCGCAATATGTATGGAAAGGCTATGAGTACGGTGCGATCAACTATCTGCTCAAACCGATGAAATACGGCAGACTGAAAATGGAGCTTAACCGTTTCTTTTCCCGCTATCAGGGCAGAGAGGAAGGGTATCTCAGCTTTTCCAACGACAATGGGAAATATAAAGTGCTGTATAAAAATCTGCGCTATGCCGAGACACAGAAGCGCAATGTGCTTCTGCATTTTGACGATCAGGAACAGGTCATTTACAAGAATATGAAAGAAATCGCTTCGCTTTTGGAGACGCAGCGGCAGTTTGCCCGCTGTCACGCCAGTTTCATCGTGAATATGGCGTATGTGAAAAGTGTGGAAAATCTGGAGGCGGTCTTAACAACGGGCGAGCGTGTCCCGATCAGTCAGCCGAAACGCAAGGAGTTTATGACAAAACTGGCTGACTTTTGGGGGGATATGCTGTGATGTGGGTGTATAATCTGTTAGATGTTCTATCCACAATCGTGGAAACAGCTATTTTTTATGTAATTACTTTGTGCTTTTGCAGGACTTGCCGATTTCAAAAGGCAGTCAGCAGGATTGTCCCGCCCGCTGTTTTTGCAATAGTGGTTGTTATTATGACCTTTTTTGTGGATATAGGAGCATATCGAATTTTCATTGTTTTAGCTTTAATGGCTGCAATTACATTGATTTGCTATAAAGTGTCCATCCATACTGCGGTCATTGTTATGGAACTATCGTATCTGGTCATTGTACCGCTTTCAGAAGCTACGGGAATTTCCATAATGAGCCTGTTTTATCAGGGCGAAACAATGGCGCAGGTGGGCGGAACAAGCATTTTGAAATGGCAGATTTATGTTTTTGTGATTTTACTGAAAGCATTGTATGCTGTAATCGTATATCGACTGTTAAAAGACTTCAAGTATGAAATTCAGGCAAAAGACGCTGCTGTTTTGTCGGTCAGTTTTTTGTTGGTATTTGCAGTATCCTTTGCAAGTACCTATGGCTATTTGAATTTGGGAGAGTCCAATACGCTGATTTTGGATGTGGTTACATCTGTGCTTGGCGTAGTTTTTATTGTGCAATTTCTATATTCCCGAAATGTATCCTATCTCCGAGAGCAGGAACAGCGGGACAAGGTGCAGATTGCCCAGCTTCAGCAGCAGTATGCCTATTATCAGGACAAGCTGAAAGACGAGGAACGCATACGCTCCATTTACCACGATATGAAAAATCATCTGCTTGTACTGGAGAGTGCTCAGGCAACAGATGAGACACGCAGGATGGCGCAAGAGCTGCGCTCACAGATTGCGGACTATGAAAACTATATCCATACGGGCAATGATTTTCTTGATATTATCATAAGGGATAAGGCGGAGAAAGCCCGTGAAAAGCAGATCGACTTTTCTGCCTTTATAGATTTCAGCGGCGTGGATTTCATAGAGCCGCTTGACATCAGCACCCTGTTCGGCAACGGGATCGACAACGCCATTGAGGCAAGCGAGAAATTGCCGGAAGAACAGCGTGTGATTCTCGTCAAAGCGGGCAAGGTGCAGGATTTTGTCTCTATCCTGATCGAGAACAACTGCGCTGATGAGCAACACACAGACGGTCATACCACAAAGGCAGATAAGTTCCTGCACGGTTTTGGTATTTCTAATATGAAAAAGGCGGCGGAAAAGTATGGAGGCTCCTGCACTACCACACAGGAAAACGGAAAGTTTACCTTGAAGATACTGCTGCCCCTTTCCACAGGAAAGGCGGTGGACTAAATGTGGCTGTATCAGATTTTAGATGTAGTTGGTACTCTGCTTGAAACGCTTGGTATCTATGTTTTAGTAAAAGCCTATTGCCCCAATATCAAAAATAAGTTTGTTAATCTTATACCGACTGCTGTATTTTTTGCAACTACTTATATTTGGACTTGGTTTATCGAAGATGTTACATTTAGACTGCCGGTAGTGCTGATATTGACTTTTCTTGCCTACAAGATTGTCACGAAGCAAGCGGCTGTCAATATCATTGCAGGTATTATGACGCAGCAAGTGTACCTTATAGCGGCAAATGCACTGGCAGAGACAATATCTTCTGGTATTTTAAGTGAAATGACGGTAGTGGTAGAGGGACGGCAATTTCTGAAACCGCAGGTATATATCTTATACTTTCTGCTTCAAATTGCTTTTATGCTTTTCTTTTATTACTTTATGAAGAAGTATTCAGGAGGAATTGATAAGAAAAGCCTGCTTGCCATCTCAATTTCATTTTTTATCGTAGAAGTGCTCGCACAAACCATAACCATAGCATTTCACGCAGGCGAGGCAGATTGGTTTAATCTGTATATTGAACTTGCGGCGATTGTTGTAGCAATGCTGTTTGTCATCCTGCTTGTTTATATCAAAAGCTATTTGTATCTCCGAGAGCAGGAACAACGGGACAAGGTGCAGATCGCACAGCTTCAGCAGCAGTACGCCTACTATCAGGACAAACAGAAAGACGAGGAACGCATACGCTCCATTTACCACGATATGAAAAATCATCTGCTCGTACTGGAAGGCAGTCAGGGAACGGAAGCTACCCGGCAGATGGCACAGGAGCTTCGCTCGCAGATTGCGGATTATGAAAACTATATCCACACGGGTAATGATTTCCTTGATATTATCATAAAAGATAAGGCGGAGAAAGCCCGTGAAAAGCAGATCGACTTTTCCGCCTTTATAGATTTCAGCGGCGTGGATTTCATAGAGCCGCTGGACATCAGCACACTGTTTGGCAACGGGATAGACAACGCCATTGAAGCAAGCGAGAAATTGCCGGAAGAACAGCGTGTGATCCTTGTGAAAGCGGGCAAGGTGCAGGATTTTGTATCTATCCTGATCGAGAACAACTGCGCTGCGGAAGCACACGCAGACGGTCATACCACAAAGGCAGATAAATTCCTGCACGGTTTTGGTATTTCCAATATGAAAAAGGCAGCAGAGAAATATTCCGGCACTTGCACGACCACGCAGGAAAACGGAAAATTTGCTCTTAAAATCCTACTTCCGCACACCAACAATTAAATATGGAGCAAGCCCATTTCCAATTAGGAGATGGGCTTTTTCTGTCCGTTTCTTAAGTTTTGCGGTGTAGATATTAGATTTTGCGCCTGCTATGGAAATCGGCTTCTCTTTCATTATAATTTGATTGTATACAAACCCTTTTACTGTTCTTAAAAACAGAGTGGTGTAATTCATTCAAATCAGTGCTTAAAAATGAAAGAGGTATGCTTTATGAGAATGAATATCCTTGTAACAATAGATAAGAATTATATAAAAGTGCTTATAAAAATGCTTAAAACGCTGGTATCCTCAAATGACGATGAGTTTAATGTTTATGTTGCTCATAGTTCGTTGTCATTATATGATTTTAACCGTATACAAAACGGCGTAAACTGTGATCGCATCCATCTTATTCCAGTTCAAATATCATCAAAATTATTTGAGAGAGCATATTTTTCAAAACGAATTTCAAAGGAAACATATTACAGGTTATTGTTGTTTGAATATTTGCCTTGGAATGTAAGTAGAGTGTTATACCTTGATCCAGATATAGCAGTAATCAACTCTGTAAGAGCTTTTTATAATATAGAGTTTGGCGATAATATTATTGCGGGAGCAGGTCATACGAGAGGAATAATCAAAGAGATTAACCGAGTACGACTTAATTTAAGGCGAGATAGCGACTATATTAATGCCGGCGTACTTATGATAAATGTCGAAAATATGAGGAAATATATAACATCAGAGCAAATATTTGATTTTATCTCAAAAAAAGGGAAATCCCTGTTTCAAGCGGATCAAGATGTTATCAACGCCCTTTTCAAAGATAAAATAATTTCTACTGATCCTTGTCATTATAATTTGGATGAGGCTACATACAAAAGAAATAGATTGGATTTAGAGTGGGTAAAGTGCAACACTGTGTTTATCCATTACAACGGCAAAAATAAGCCTTGGAACAGTGATTATAAGGGGAAACTGGGTGCCTTTTGGAATGAGGACACAGGAATCATCCCAAGAGCACAAAGATACGAGGCGGTAGTGTAATGGATAAGATATTTAAGTTTAAGAGCGTATCAAAGCGGCAATGGATATTTGCTGGAATATCAATAGGCACGATTTTTATTACTTTTCTAATACTTTATTTAACATTTGGTAAAGAGCTAATCAGTGTGGTATCCAATCAAAATACCTTCAAATCATGGTTGGAAAGATTTCCAGTTGCGCCTAATTTGGTATTTATAGTTATCCGAGCGTTTCAGACTGTAATAAAAGTTATCCCCGCAGAACCGCTTGAAATAGGATCAGGTTATATATGGGGGACTTTTGGTGGTTTTCTCTATTGCATAATTGGCACAGAAATAGGCTCTTTTATTATACTACTTCTGACACGCTTGCTTGGCGTACGGTTTGTGAAGTGTTTCGTTGATACAGACAAGATTAACGAATGGAGTTTTATTAAAAATTCTAAAAGAAAATACTTTCTTCTTTTCTTCATATATCTTATTCCGGGAACGCCCAAAGACCTAATTACTTATTTTGTGGGACTCACGGATACTAAAATTGTTCCTTTTCTGCTAATAACAGGCATTGCAAGAATACCGGCAATAATTTCTTCAACTTATTGTGGAAGCAAACTAATAGAAAACAATTACATGATGTTTGCGCTCATATTTATAGCAATTACAGCCGCCTCACTTCTTGGAACATATTTTGGTATGAAATATATGAAAAAAATTAAAGGCAGAGCTTATAAACAAAATGAAGAAGTATTCTAATTTAAGCTAACCATTTGATTTAGAACAGCTTTTTTGGATCTACATATATCTTAATATAGCCGAGAGATTTTCGTAGTGAAGATCTCTCGTTTTTTCTGATTTTTTACTTCGGAATATTAGATATTGCGGTGTAGATGTTAGATTTTGCGTCTCCTATTGCCCTTTTTATTATGTAGTGTAAGATGGGATTGTCAGCAGGAGGCTGAGAATTAAAGGAGGAAACGATTATGTCAATCTTATGTGCATCTCACTTGAAAAAATATTACGGTAAGGACGAGAGCCTCGTCAAAGCACTGGACGATGTGAATGTCTCCGTAGAAAACGGGCAGTTTGTAGCCATCATCGGCACATCCGGCAGCGGCAAGTCCACGCTGCTCAATATGCTCGGCGGACTGGACTCCCCCACATCGGGCGCTGTGCAGGTGGAAAATCAGAACATTGAAAAGCTGAGCGAGGAACAGCTTACCGTGTTCCGCAGGAAACGGATCGGTTTTATTTTCCAAAACTATAACCTGATCCCGTACCTGACCGCATACGAGAATATCGTGCTGCCTGTCCGTCTGGACGGGAAAATGGAGGATAAAAAATTCCTGAAAGAAATCGTCCATTTTCTTGAACTGGACGGAAAACTGGCGAATTATCCGAGCCACCTTTCCGGCGGTCAGCAGCAGCGTGTGGCGATAGCAAGAGCATTGGTATCAAAACCCGCCATTATCCTTGCCGACGAGCCGACGGGCAACCTTGACAGCCGCACAAGTGATAAAGTCATTGATCTTCTGAAAATGACAAGCGAAAAGTTCCACCAGACGATTGTGATGATTACCCATAACCCTGAGATTGCGGAAAAGGCAGATGTGCGTATCCGCATTGAAGATGGAAAAATCCACGCATAAGGGGGCTTGAAAATGAATGGCAAAAAAATAAGTTCAAAAATGATTGCACAGATGTCAAAGCAGAGCCTGAAATCCAGTCGTATGCGGAACATCTTTGTAATGATTACGATTGTTTTGGCGTCCGCACTGCTGATGGCAATCTTGATGTACGCTGTCGGTCAGCGGGAAGATAACGCAAGGCAGCTTTCCCACGCACAGGAGGTCGGCTATTATAACCTCTCGGACAGTCAGGTGGAAGCCTTAAAAGCCGATGAGCGTATCGCCTATCAGATACAGGTAAAAACAGGTACGCCTTCCGAAATGGACGGATTTGAGGTTATTCCTTACTATGTCAGCGAGCTTTCCGATAAAATCCAGATCGGAGAACTGGAAAGCGGCACACTGCCCGAAAAAGAAAATGAAATCGCCGTGCAGGGAGCAATGCTTGAGAAGATGGGCGTTGCGCCGGGCGCAGGCAGTGAGGTTACGCTGAATTTTTATGACGGTAACACAGAAACCTTTACGGTTACGGGTATCCTGAAAGGCGGAGAAACAGCGAAGCAGTTTGCGGTGTTCTTTTCCAAAGATTATGCGGATAACGGAAGCCAGTTAAAGGACTCCCCGTATGAAGTCTATGCGAAGCTGTACGGAGCGACAACCATGCACCCGGAAGATTGTAAGGAAGCGATGTACCTGATCGGCAGCGACGCAGGGATTGAAAGAAAATATGTCAGCCCGTCCAAAGCGTTCCTCGACTCTTTATCCGTAGATACGCAGGATGTATTGACCTATGGGCTGATCGGTATTGTGATCCTGCTTGCCTGCATTTTGGTTATTTACGGTGTGTTCTATCTGTCGGTTATTGGAAAAATCCATCAGTTTGGGCAGCTCCGCACCATTGGCATGACGAAAAAGCAGATGAAAAAGCTGGTAGCAAAGGAAGGGCGCAGGCTTTTCCTCTATGCCTCTCCCATTGGTATCCTGATTGGCGGTATTGCAGGGTATTTTATCCTCCCATCCGGTTTCAGCATTATCAACACTTTACTTGTTGCTGTTTGTGTATTTGCGGTTGTATATATCATTACAATGATTTCTGTACACAAGCCCGCTAAACTGGCGGCTGCGGTATCTCCTATGGAGGCGCTGCGCTATGTGCCGCAGGACGATATGAAAAAGACCGCAAATAAGAAAATGTGTCGCAGCCTTACCCCGCTCGGACTTGGCGTAATGAACTTTTCCAAGAACAAGAAAAAAGCGGTCATCACAATGCTTTCCCTTGCGCTCGGCGGTATCCTGTTTATGACAGCAGCCACCTTTATGTCCTCGTTTGACCGGGACAATTACGCAAGGCAGGGCATTTGGAAAGACGCAGAGTTCCATATCCAGTATTCCGACTCGGCGATTGAACTGAACGAGAACGGAATGAGCGGTATGCAGGCGCAGACGCCGATGACGGAGGATATGGTAAAAGAGATTGCCGCCATAGACGGTGTGGAAAAGGTTGAGGAGCTAAAGAGCTTTGGCGTGATCTTCGATTTCCCGCAGCGGGATGAATATGATAATGACGATTACATCTATCCGATGAACGAGGAAGAAACGAGAAATATCGGGAAATATATCGAAGAAGGCTCAGCCGACTATGATAAACTGATGTCCGGCGATTATGTGCTGATTGCCGACAATACCAATGCCCTTGAGATTTACGGATGGCAATTCAATGTTGGAGATGTACTGACGCTCCACTACTATGACGGAAACAAGACAGCAGAAAAGGAAGTAACCGTTCTCGGTATTTTGAATGACCAATATGTACTGGAGAATGACAATCTGGACGGTTGGTTTGTAATGCCGGAGCAGGCTGTTTTGAGCTTTGTTCCCTATGATAATCTGAACGCCCACCTGCTGATTTCCGCTGATCCCGAAAAGGAAACTGCGGTAGGCGAAGCGATCAATGAAATCGTGGCGGAACATCCCGAACTATCCTTAGAGGCTTACGCCGACAGAGAAATTGCGTATTCCCAGACGGCAAATTCTGTGTTTGGAACAATCAGCGGGCTTGCCATCTTCATTATGATGTTCAGTATCCTGAGTATGATGAATACGCTGATTACGAATATCGTTACAAGAAAGCAGGAGCTGGCAATGCTGGAATCTATCGGTATGGCAAAAGGACAAATCAGAAAAATGCTTCTTGGCGAGAGCCTGATTTTAGTCCTTGCGGCAGTCGGTGTGACGATGACCATTGGTACACTGCTTGGATATGTGCTGACGCACCTGCTCCACAATGGCGGCGCATTTTATATCACATTCCAGTTCCCGGTTGCCTTTGCCATTGCCTATGCAGCCGTACTCATCGCCGTGCCGCTTATCATTACCCTTGTATCTATGAAAAGCTTTTCTAAAGAAGCTCTTGTGGAGCGTCTCAGAGGGGCGGAGTGCTGATGAAGGAATATAGGATAAAAATTACGGGCGAATACGATGTGATCGTACTTTCCCCGAATATGATTGCGAGGCTGATTGATAAAATACGAGATTCTGACACGAAAGAAATCGTTATCCCTGCGGAAGAAATACTCCCGCAGGGATATGCGGAATATCTCAACCGTGTTTTAGACGCAAATGCAGAGGTAGCTAAGGCTTTGCCGGACAGGAACGCATACACCCTAATTGCAGAACAGATAAAGAAAATGCAGTTCAATGAAAAAGACTGCTTTGATAGCGTAAATGTGACACAGCCTGAAAAAATCCCGCAGCTCGATGTGGAAGCAAACGAAGATTTTTACATCGTGACAAAGCAGAAAAACAGCCAGTTCCGATATGTGCTTCAGAACGAAAACGGAGAAGAAGTCAGCGTGATATTGGAATATTTATAAGATGGAAAATAACTTAAAAATACGGTGCTGCCCGCTTGGGTAACACCGTATTTTTTCGCTTTTATTGATTTTTATATTTATCCATTTCAACTAACATCTTATATAAATGTTCTTGCTCGGATTTGTTTTTTGCTGCGACCAGCTCGTAACATTTCATAGGATAGCTGTCGGTGCTGCTTTCGCCTATCTTCTCAAAAAGCTGAGCAAGCGAGACATTCATAGCTGAAGCAATCTTTTCAATACTTTCAAGTGTAGCGTTCTTTTCCCCTCGTTCCACTTGCCCGATATAAGTAGGGTGGCAACCGGATAACTCAGCAAGCTTCTCTTGGCTCAATCCCTTATCAATTCTATAATTGCGGACACGCTGTCCGATTATTTTTGCAATTTCACTCATAGTTCCAGCCTCCATTCATAGTCTATAAATATTGTTTCCGTAGTTCCACAGACTATTGATATTTATTGTTGACTTTGATATACTATGAGTATTATAATTAGATTTTTTGTGCTTTTAGGCTTTGAACTGGCTGGTGAACTTTAATGAGGGGAAAAACGGCTTGCTTTACCGGACATAGAAAAATACCGCCGGAGAGCATACCGGAACTCTCTCAGCGGTTAAAAAACACCTTGCTTCGACTGATAGAAGAAGGATATATGTACTTTGGCGCAGGCGGAGCATTGGGTTTTGACACGCTGGCTACACAATGCGTCTTATCTTTGAAAAAGCAGTATCCGCATATCAAATTGATTTTAGTCTTACCGTGTATCACACAGACGAAAGGCTGGAGCAAAAACGACATAGCGATCTATGAGGAAATCAAAAGTCAGGCAGATAAGGTAGTATATACTTCTCACGACTATTTTCGGGGCTGTATGTTCAAAAGAAACCGCCATTTGGTAAATGGCAGCAGTGTCTGCATAGCCTATTTAACACAGGAGAAAGGCGGGACTGCGTATACGGTAAATTATGCTCGGCAAAACAATGTGCAAGTGATAAACTTAGCTGCTCAATAGATGTGAAGAATGGGAAGATTGAAAAAAGTTCATCTCCGAATGGAAAGTATACTTGACATTTGCGCCCTCTTTGCTATAATAGAGATATGGAAAGCTGGCTTTCCATAGAAAGGAGGCGCACCGTGAAAAACCGTTTAGAGGAAATCCGGAAAGAACGGGGAATCAAGCAGGAAGAACTGGCTGCCGCACTGGAAGTATCTCGGCAGACTATCGGCTCGTTGGAAAACGGACGATACAATCCTTCAATTACATTGGCGTTTAAGCTTGCACGGTATTTTGATATGAGCATTGAAGATATTTTCATTTACGAGGAGGAAAAGCAATGAAGAAGAAAACCGGAATATATCTTGTAATTGGCATAGTCGGCATTGCTTTGGCTCTGAGCGCAAGGTTTCTTTTACAGGACTGTTTGAGCGATTCGCAAAGCGGCGCAATGATCGGCATAGGTGCCGGATTGTTCGGCTATGGGATTGCGAAATGGTGCGTCGCTCTGTGGGGCGCAAAAAATCCCGATTTGATGAAAATCAATGAAATTGAAGAAAAAGACGAGCGCAATCAGCTCATTCGCAGCAAAGCACAGGCAATATCCGGCGAGATACTGCACTGGCTGCTGATGGCAGGCGCTTGGGTATGTATTTTTTTCGACGCACCACTATGGATTGTTCTTACTCTTGTAGGCGCTTTCCTGCTTAAAACAATCCTTGATTTTATTTTGATGGCATATTACCAGCATAAGATGTGACGGAGGATATTATGAAATTTGTAATTGAGCATTTGTCAAAAAGCTTTGAGAAAAAGGAAGTCCTCAGAGATATTGATTTTACTTTTGATGAAGGGAAAATTTATGGGCTGCTCGGCAGAAACGGCGCTGGAAAAACAACGCTGTTTAACTGCCTGAACAGGGATTTGAAGGCGGATAGCGGCAATTTCTATATAGAAGATGAAAACGGCGTCCGCCGTGAGGTGTCCGCAGAGGACATCGGATATGTACTCTCTACCCCGACCGTGCCGGAGTTTCTTACAGGCAGGGAGTTTTTGAAATTCTTTATGGACATCAACGAGAAGTCTATCAAAAATCCGAAAAGCATTGACGAGTATTTCGATTATATGAGTATTGAGCCGGAGGACAGGGATAAACTGCTCAAGGACTACTCCCACGGTATGAAAAACAAAATGCAAATGCTCATCAATATCATCGCTCAGCCGAATATCCTGCTGCTCGACGAGCCTTTGACATCCCTTGATGTGGTTGTGGCGGAAGAAATGAAACAACTGCTCCGTTCACTGAAACAAGACCGCATTACCATTTTCTCCACTCATATTATGGATTTGGCGCTTGACCTCTGCGATGAGATTGTGCTGCTTAATCACGGCGAACTGGAGGTCGTGGAGAAAACCGATCTGGACAGCAGGGAATTTAAGGATAAAATCATTGCGGCACTCAGGGAGGAAGGAAATGAATAAGACGCTTAAAATATCTTTTTCCCTGAAAAATACATACCGTGTCAACGGTGTCCTGTTTTCCTTAAAGCAGATACCGCTCGTAAAGCGGCTGCTTCCGGCAACGCTGTATCAGGTAAAGGGGCTGAAAATCTTTGCAAACATTTTGTCCGTGCTGTGGGAAATCGTTTCTGTATTCCTCGGCAAGTTCCTTTACTTTATCACGATGGTATGCGGTATCGGTATCCTTTATAACGGACTGCCGGAGAATGAGGTGTTCCTGCATATCCTGCTGATTCTCACGGTAATCGGCAGCTTTGTAAACACACACCTTTTCAATCCGACAAAGGATAAATATTATGCGATGATCCTGATGAAAATGGACGCACGAGAATATACGCTTGTAAACTATTTCTACTCCATCCTGAAGGTCGTTGTGGGCTTTTTGCCCTTTACGATTCTGTTCGGTATGGACAGAGGCGTACCTTTGTGGTTTTGTCTGCTCCTGCCCCTTTGCATAGCGGGTATGAAGCTGTTTGCGGCGGCTGTTACCCTGTGGGATTATGAGAAAAGGGGATTTGGCTACAACGAAAATAAGCTGTCCAAATATGTGTGGTGCTGTATCGCCCTGCTTTTAGCCACAGCCTATGCTCCGCCCGCCTTTGGTTTTGCTTTGCCTGCGGTCGTACCAATGGTTATATTTTTAGCGTGTATTCCCCTTGGTATGGCAAGTATCACAAGGCTCACTACCTTCCGTGATTATTACGCAATCAACAAGGAATTATTAGCCGGATTGACCAATCAGATGGACAGCACGGCACAGACAAAGCTTATCAAACAGGCAAATGAAAAGAAAATATCCGCAGATACTTCCATTAGCAGCAACCGCAAGGGCTTCGAGTATCTGAATGAGCTGTTTATCAAAAGGCATAAAAAGATACTCTGGAACTCGACAAAGAAGATTTCCTATGTGTGCGCTTTCCTTGTCGCCGCCGTGCTGGCAGGCGTCTATCTGCTGCCCGAAGAAAAAACCGTCATTAACGAAATCGTGATGACTTGGCTTCCGTACTTTGTATTTATAATGTACGCTATCAACCGTGGCACGAACTTTACACAGGCGCTTTTTATGAACTGCGATCACAGCCTGCTGACCTATTCGTTTTATAAGCAGCCGAGCTTTATCCTGCGGCTGTTTCAGATTCGCCTGCGTGAGATTATGAAAATCAACGCTGTTCCGGCGCTCGTGATCGGTATCGGACTGGCGCTGATCCTGTTTGCCACCGGAGGGATGGACAATCCGCTGAACTATGTAGTGCTGGTTGTTTCCATCCTGTGTATGAGCCTGTTTTTCTCGATTCATTACCTGACGATTTACTATCTGCTCCAGCCTTATAACGCAGGGACGGAGCTGAAAAGCGGCACATACCGGATCGTTTTGTCAGTAACCTATGTCATCTGCTTTGCCCTTATGCGGCTGCGTATGCCGATTATGATATTTGGAATAATGACTATCGTATTCTGTGTGCTTTACAGCATTGTCGCCAGCATTTTGGTATACCGCCTTGCGCCGAAAACCTTTAGACTTAGAACATAACGGGGCGGTTTTACCGCCGGAAATCCATAAAAAGAAACGGAGGATTTATTTATGAGAAAGTGTCTCAGATGTGGAACGGAAATGAAAGAAAACTGCGCCATCAAGGTAGAAGGCGCAGGATACGGAATTGTAATGTCATCGGACGAAAATAAGCTGTTCGGCGGCAGAATCGGCAAGCCGAAGGTAGCAATCTGTCCCAAGTGCGGCGAAGTCTCCATCTATGTGGAAGATGTAGAGAAGCTGTGACGGTAAATGGAGGCGGTATGAAATGAAAAAGATTTTATCTGTGTTTTTGATGTCATTCATCGTATTCGCTCTCTCTGCTTGCAATGCTGATGTCGTGAAGATGGAAGATTATGAGTGGAAAATGAGAACGGTTATGAGCAATGATACGGAAGCTGCCCAATATCAGGATGAACTCGTGGTTGCCGTAGGAGAAGCTGACGAGCTGTATCCTGACGCTGAAATCGTGGATATGACTTTGACTGCTAAAGATGGAGAAATCACGATAACGGATACCACAAACGGCAAGACATATAACGGCACTTATGAGGTAATGCAGAAAACGCCGAAGGGAACGGACTATGAGATTATCATTGATGGAGTGACCGGCTATGCTACCGTAGCTCCTACGGAATACTATGATGGCTCAGAGATTCCAACACTACCAATCAATATAGATGGCTATTCCTTATACTTTATCCCAAATGAGTCGTAATCTACTCAGGTTAGAGAAAGGCATAACGATGAAGATCGAGATTGAAAAGGATTTTCCCCAGTATTTTAAGCCAGCCTATCCGGAAGAATTTGAGCTGTTCTCTCACTTTGAAGTAACAGCAGGAATACCGACCGTTCTCTTTGCTGTCACGACTTGGAAAGAGAACGGGAAACCGAATGTGTGCTTTCATTCGTGGAGCTGCTTTCACGGAGATAAGACCGCTTTTTTCGCTGTGATGGGCAACCTGTATCAGCATACCCACACCTATGCCAATATCCAAAGAGAAAAATGCTTTTGCATTAATTTTCTCCCGATAAGCTGTTATGACAGGTTGGTAAATACCATTCATCAGAATGAATGGGACGATGACGAATTTGCAGCAGGAGGCTTTACTGTTTCCAACGCCAAAACCATTCACGCACCTGTAATCAATGAAGCGTTTCTCACGATGGAATGTACCCTGAAAGATATACAGGATTTAAGCGGTGCAGGTATTACGGCTATGGTCATCGGACAGGTACAGCACATCTCTGTGGAAGAAGCGTATGCACAAGGGTATGAATTAAGATATGGCAAGGACGGATTTATGCTGCTCGTGCCTGCGCCGCAAGACCTTGTTACCGGAGAGCCAAATCAGTCGGCGATTGCCACCGTGCATATTGAGAAATACGACTGATTTAAGGAGAGAGCAAAAATGGCGGTTTCAAATATAAAAGCGCTGATCCCCGGCGAACTTCAAAAAGTGTGGGAGCTGGTGTTGGATATTGAAAATTACGGAGCTTGGAGAAGCGATTTGAGCAAGACAGAAGTTATCAGCGACAAGCAATTTATCGAATATACCAAAAACGGCTACCCTACGACCTTTACCGTGACGCTTGTTAAGCCATACAGACGATGGGAATTTGATATGGAAAACAGCAATATGACAGGTCATTGGACTGGCATTTTCACTGCCAAAGGCGATGAAACAGAGATAGATTTTACGGAACAAGTGAAAGCGAAGAAATGGCTGCTGAAGCCTTTTGTGAAATCGTATTTGAGAAAGCAGCAGACACAGTTTGTTGCGGATATAATGAAAAATTTTTCATAAAGACTTATATATAGGAAGGCGGTTTGTTATGAAGAAGTATGAGTATATGACAGTTGATTTAAGCGCAGAGCCATCATTTAATGTTCATATTAAGCTGGATCGGTATATTGAGAAGCTCAATGAATATGGAAAACAGGGCTGGCGTTTGATTTCCGGAACTGATGACTGGAAGTATTCGATCTTTGAGCGTGAAATTGATGATGAAGAATAAAAGACAGGAGGCGTATAACCTATGAAAGATATGATCGGATACTGCGGATTGGACTGCGAAAAATGCGACGCATACACAGCAACCATCAATGACGATCAGGTTTTGCGGGAGAAAACGGCGAAACTGTGGGCAGAGTTAAACAACGCCCCCATTCTGCCGGAACATATTAACTGCGAGGGCTGCCGTATGAACGGAGCGAAAACGGTATTTTGCGATAGTCTGTGTGGGATTCGGAAGTGTGCGTTAAATAAAGGCGTTTCCACTTGCGGCGACTGTCCGAAATTAGAAAACTGCCCGACTGTTGGAGCGATCCTCGAAAACAATCCGGTGGCTTTGGAGAATTTGAAAGGATAGAATACATAGAGTATCAAATTGGAATTTGTGGTGATGAGGAAATGACAGAAGAAACTAAATTAAGAATAATGAATGAACTGCAACAGCATGGATATGCCATAAACAATATCAATGATTTGTTTAATATATCTCATAAAGATAGAAAACTTATTCCTTATTTGTTAGAATTGCTCGACTACTTATCTGATGAAAGAGATAAAGAATTTGTTGTACGTTGTTTAGGGGTAAAGGGATTTACAGAAGCAATACCGAAGTTGTTAACAGAGTTTAAAAGTGCAAAGAATAATTATTACCGTTGGGCGATTGCAAATTCAATCAATATTATACACAGTATGACAATAGAAAAAGAGCTGATCGAGTTGTCATCAAGCAAAAAATATGGTACTGGACGGCAAATGTTAGTGCTTTCTTTGGGAGAATATAAGTCGGATTTATCATTAAACTGTTTGGTCAGTCTCTTAAATGACGAAGAAGTAAGAGGTCACGCTTTACAGGCATTAGGAAAATGCGGAAATCCTGAAGTATTATCAGATATTGAAATGTACTGTAATTCTGAGAATAATTGGATAAAGAAGGTAGCAATCAATGCAGCTAAAAAAATCAAAAGAAAATATCTATAAATCCTAAGTTGTCGAGCTTGAAAAGGAGCGAATGAAATGGCTTTTGACTACAAGAAAGAATATAAAGAATTTTATATGCCGAAGAACAAGCCCGGTATTATAGAGATTCCGAAAATGAACTACATCGCAGTCCGGGGAAAAGGCAATCCCAATGAGGAAAACGGGGAATATAAAAGCTCCATCGGCTTGTTATATGGAATTGCCTTTACCATAAAGATGAGCTACAAGGGAACTCATAAGATCGAGGGCTTCTTTGAGTATGTCGTGCCGCCCCTTGAAGGGCTTTGGTGGCAAGAAAACACACAGGGACTTGATTACGCCAGAAAAGAAGATATGCACTTTATCTCTATGATCCGACTGCCAGATTTCGTAACGAAGGAAGATTTTGAGTGGGCAGTTCAGGAAGCAACAAAAAAGAAAAAGCAGGATTTTTCTAAAGTTGAGTTTTTCCCCTATGACGAGGGGTTATGCGTTCAGTGTATGCACATCGGCTCGTATGACGCTGAGCCAGCCACCGTTGATTTAATGCACGACTATATGAAAGCAAATGGGTACGAACTGGATATTACGGATACAAGATACCATCACGAAATCTATCTGAGCGATCCGAGAAAATGTGATGTGAGCAGACTGAAAACGGTCGTGCGCCACCCGATCCGGAAAGCGGAGTAATCGGAGGTTAGTATGCCAAAAGAAGTCGAGCCCAAAAATACGACAAGGGCTGCGGCGTATGCGCTTTGGATGAAAGCGCCCAATCCAATGGTAACTTTTTTCAAGACCTTTGATGTGACGAATCTGATAAAGGTCAGCAGGAAAAGAAATCTGAAATTTAATATGTTGCTCGATTACTGTATCGGCAGAGCTGCCGCAGGGGTAAAGGAATTTTACATCCTTCCGGTCGGCGATAAACTCATACAGTATGACACCATAGCAGTCAATACCATAGTGAAAAACAAAGAAGGCGAAGTCAGCTCCTGCGACCTTTCCTATAACGCCGAGTTAAATCAATTCAACGAGGAGTATCTGAAATATACGGCACAGGTTGCCGCAAGCTGTCAGGACAGGGACTTATCCGAAAACAGTATGGTCATCGGCACTTCCGCCATCATAGATACGGAAATCGACGGAGCTGTTGGTATGAACAGCGGCATTTTCAACAATCCCTTTATTATTTGGGGCAGATACAAAAAGAAATGGCTTCGGTATTACCTGCCCCTTTCTTTCCAGTTCCATCACACGCAGATGGACGGCGCACACGCAGGAGTATTTTTGAAGAACTTGCAAAACGAGATCAGCCTGTTGAAATAAAGGTAGGACGAAAGAAATTCAACATGAAAATCAAAAATAAAAAACTGTTTATAAGCCATCTCTCAAATTAGCGATTGATATTTCAAGGGTAGTTGGCGCATCTATCGAAGAAATATTCCATTTTCAAGTAGCTTTAATGGCGAAAGCCATTATTTTACGGGCAGTTGCGTTATTGTTAATCTGCGTTGCTTGCCGTATAAGGGCTAATGTGCTACTTTGGATTTATCATCAAAGCAAAGGAGTGCAACGCACAATGTTTGGAGAAAACTTAAAAACTCTCAGAAAGCAGAAAGGTTTTTCGCAGGAAGAATTGGCAGTAAGGCTCCATGTAGTCCGACAGACCGTTTCTAAGTGGGAGAAAAATTTATCTGTTCCCGACGCTGATACTCTTATCCGGCTGGCTGAAATATTGGAAGTGTCTGTCAGCGAATTGCTGGGGGCAAAAATTGAAAATGAAAATACCGCCAGTGATGTCGCAGAGCAGTTGTCAAGGATAAATGAGCAGCTTGCAATCAAAAATCGCCGCTCACGCCGGATTTGGAAAATTGTTGCCATTATATTGGCGGCTATAGTTTTAATAAACATTTTCATTGCCGTGTTTTTTAGCGTTCCAAACCTCAATGAAGGTATTCCGAGCAATCAGCCAGAGATAACCGACCAAACACAAATCATAGAGGAATGAATAGCAAAGCCAGCCGAGCCAGTCAACGGTTAAGATGGACGGCGCACACGCAGGCGTATTTTTGAAGAACTTGCAAAATGAAATCAACCTGTTGAAATAATGGCTGAAAGGAAGAGGTACGCTTATGGAAGAATTGGAAGCGATTATGCAGAAATTCGCTGCGTCCGGTTGGGACTTAATAGCTGTTCCGGCTCAGGAATGGCTGGACGGGAAAGCCGATAAGGATACTTTGGTATCAGCAATCAAACAGGCTGATAAAGAATGTGGAAGCTGCGGATGTGAGTTGGATCCGCTGTATAAAAGAGTTATGGAGCTTCTTTAATACCATAGGAGGTATAAATATGTTAAGCTTAGAAAAAGTAAAAAACGGATTGGAAACCTTTGGTTATGAATATGCTAACAATATTCTATGCGGACATACTAAATCTAAAGTAAAATGGGCTTTGCCAACAGGGATTGTCAATGTAATGGCATTTGAACAAGCAACATCGTATTTGTTCGGATTTAGCGATAACGGGATTAACCTGTTTCCTGTTCACGGCGATTGGGACATTGCAGACAATTTATTCATTCCGTGGAGTGAAATAACAAGTTTCAAAATGAAAAATGGATTATTAGAAAATGAAATGATCCTGTCAACATCAGCAATGAAAATAGAAATGAAAATCAACAAAGTAGTAGCGAATAATTCGTGGGTTAAGGACAATTTGAATTATTTGAAATCCAAGAATTATTTTTATCATCACTGATTCAGGTTGAAAATCATCTAAAATGGATAAGATCATAGGTCAGAAAAACCGTAGGGCTTTCATTGAAGCTCTACGGTTTTTAACATTTATTGAGTATGACTATCCTTTGGAATAGGGAAAGAAATTGTAACGGTAAATCCACCTTGTTTACCGTGATCGAAAGACACTGTACCCTTATGGGCGGAAACGATCTGTCCGACAATCAAAAGCCCTAAGCCGTGCCGTGGCTCGGTTGTCCCGCTGTCACTCATCATATAGTGGGGCGTAGTCCTGAGTTTCTCTAACTTTTCATCGGTAACGCCGACGCCGTTATCTTCTACGACTATTTTATATTCTGTATCGCTTTTTCGGACGCATACTGAAATCGTACAGCCATCAGGATTGTGCGTTTGAGAATTTGTAATCAGATTTCCGATTGCCCGCCGCAACAACTCTTTATCTCCATTTATGGCACAGGCAGTCAATGCTTCATCTGTATTCCATTCTATCGGATACTTTTCTTCCATATCTAAATTGATAAAGTCAACAACGCTTTGTCTTGCGATTGCTACGAGATTGACAGGCTCTGGATGGATCGGCTGCATATTATATTCTAACTTCGAGGCAAGATTCAGGTCATTGATGAGATTTTTCATTTTTGTACTTTGCTGACGGATAATCCGTGCCTTTTTCCTTTCGCTTTCCGGCAGGCTTTCATTGTCCTCAATCTGTCCGGCATATCCCATTACCATAGAAAGTGGTGTGCGAATGTCGTGAGAGACTCCGGAAATCCAGTTTGCTCTTGCTGTTTCCTTTCTTTGCAGGTTTCGCTTCTGTTTTTGGAGAATATCCGATGTTTGATTGATTTTAGCGGCAAGGTCGGATAAAAGTCCTTTTTCCTTGACATAAACAGGCTCACCTGAAGGTAGCGCCTGTATGCCGTTTGTAATCGGTTTAACGGATTTCAGCAGCTTGGAATTGGCGATCATATAAATCAGGAAAATCAAAAAAACATTCACACCGATTACAATCAGGACAGTATACGGAGCGTTTTTGATGAAATCATAATCCCAGCTCGGAGACATATGTTTCCAATATCGGTCTTTCGGATAGCCTACAACGACCAATCCGTTTTCACATTCTCCCGTATAGGTAGGGTATCCGTCAATATATCCTCGTGTCAGACTTGCAATGTCGGAGATCGTATAGTGCAGAGGAACGGTATCCGGCAGATTTTCCGTGTGCCATTTTACCTCTAATGTGTCATTATCTATATAGATTGCCCACGCATTCTCCCCGCTTAACCGCTCCGTCATATCGCCGGATAAGATATATCCCGTTTCTGTTTTCTGTAAAGCTTCAGCAGTTTCTTTTGCAGTCGTCCACGGTCTGCCATTTGCCGTTTGACTTGCGGAAATAGCAGCAAGAATAATAATGTTAAGGACGATGACCAAGACTGTGCTTAACAGCAATATGCCTACAAACCGCCGAATGAGTTTCGTAATATCTCTCATATCATTTCCCCGTTAATACTAACTTGTAGCCTAAGCCTTTTACCGTAATGAGGGATACCGGCTTTGACGGGTTAGCTTCAATTTTTTCTCGGATTCTGCGGATATGCGCCATCAGCGAGTTTTCATATCCGTATGGATTATCTCCCCACGCAGCTTCGCAGAGCTGATCGATGGTTACAATTCTTCCCGCATTGCGGTAGAGCGCCAGCAGTATATCGTGTTCTTTTGCAGTCAGCGGGAAATGTTTATTTTCTTTTATCACTTCGGCACGGTCAAAGTCAATTTGGCTTCCGGCAAGTTGGACGATAGGATCTTCGCCTTTGTAGTACCGCCGCAGAATGATTCCGATACGCAGGGATAATTCTTTTGGCAGGAACGGCTTTACCATATAATCATCTGCACCAAGTCCCAATCCTTTCAGCTTGTCCTCATCTTCTCCACGGGCAGTTAAAAAGAGAACTGGGACTTCGGTAAAAGTCCGCATTTGTTCAAACAGAGAAAAGCCGTTCCCATCGGGCAGCATTACATCGAGAATGGCAAGATCAGGCTCCCAATCCCTGCATATTTTCAGAGCTTCGGCTACTGTTCCAGCAGTCTTGATTGTTTTGAAACCGTCCTGCTCTAAAATAGATGTTACCATTTCACGCAGATCAGCCTCATCATCTACGATGAGGATTTTTTTGTATTTTAAGTAATCATAGTCCATAATGCAATTCTCCTTTTTCTATATTATAGCATATCATTCCTGCATTTTCGCAGTGCAGTTCAAATGTAAGGTAAATGTAAGGTAGAGAGAAGGTTGACACAAGGTTGCGCCTTTATACTAAAGACAACAAAGGAAAGGAGATTTCACAATATGAATATAATCGAAACTCAAAATCTGACGAAAACCTACGGCGATTTCACGGCAGTATCCCATCTGAATCTCCATATTCGCAAAGGAAGTGTTTATGGATTTTTAGGTCCGAACGGAGCGGGAAAATCCACAACGATGAAAATGTTTCTCGGTTTGACGCAGCCGACAGAAGGAAGCTTTCATATTGACGGAAAAACATACCCTTCAGACCGAGTTCCCATTTTGAAGGAAGTTGGCTCATTTATAGAAGCACCCGCCTTTTACGGGAATCTGAGCGGAGAGGAAAACCTTGAAATTATACGGAAAATTCTTGGGCTTCCAAAAAGCAGTGTCGATGACGCTCTGGAGCTTGTCGGCTTAACTGAATTTAGAAAAAGACTGGCAAAGAAATATTCTCTTGGTATGAAGCAGCGTTTAGGTTTGGCAGGCGCTTTGATCGGCAGACCGCCGATCCTGATTCTCGACGAGCCGACCAATGGGCTCGATCCGGTGGGTATTCACGAGATACGCACCCTGATTCGTTCCCTGCCGCAGAAATATGACTGCACGGTATTGGTTTCTTCTCACTTGCTTCCTGAAGTAGAACTTATGGCTGACGATATTGGTATTCTGAATCACGGTCATCTGCTGTTTGAAGGAACAAAGGAAGAATTGAAAACAAACGCTCGTGCCGCCGGATTCCCGACGGATAATCTGGAAGATACTTTCCTTGCTATGATTGATGAAGATAATCGCAGGAGAGGAGGTACGGTATGAGTCTCTTAATAGAATCCAAAAAGCTGAAGCGCACAGGCTATCTTCCTGCTTTTTTGGCAGGCGGCTTTCTTGCAGCAGCTTTTCCGGTTGTCTATATGATGGTAAAAGCAGAGGAAATGACTGCACTCTCAGGCAATCCGATCAACATACTGATGTCTGCGAACTGGCAGATGATGGCGATGTTGAACATTCTCATTTCCATTTGCGGTGCTTGTATGATGTACCACACGGAATATGCCGATAACGGTATGCAGAAAATGTCGGTACTGCCCATTCGTCAAGGCAGTATGTTCTTTGGAAAATTTCTAATTGCCGCTTTGGTATTATCCGCAATGGTGGTCATAGAAATGGCAGTCTTAGTCGGCTGTGCAAAGTATTGGTTTCCAAGTTATGTGTTTGACCTGACCGAAATATTGAAAACCGCAGGTTTCCAAATTATAGTTACGCTGCCGACCGTAATGCTTATGCTGGTTATTGCGTCTGCCTGTAAGAATATGTGGGTATCCCTCGGTATTGGCGTGATTTTAGTATTTACGCTTTCCATTCTTCCGCAGGATAATATTGTGCTGAGCCTGTTTCCGTTTGCTTCCCCGTATCAAATGCTCTCTGCGGCAGTGGAAAATAGCCGTACCACCTTATTTTTAGCTGTTTGCGGGATTGAAACGGTCGTGTTCGGTATTGTGGAAGTCCTTTATCTGAAAGTAAGGAGGTGTTTTGAATGAGTTTCTTATCATTGGTCGGGGTAGAACTGAAAAAAATCCGCCGATCTAAAATCTTTTTGATTTTGCTGATCCCCATTGTTTTGATGTGGATTCCGAGCATTATCAATGCGGATATAAACTTTGATACAAAGGGCATCCCAATCACTCCCGAAAACAATTTTTTCATTCAGGGTTTTATGGGTATGGTTTGGTTTATGATCCCGGCGTCGCTGGTCATCTGTACGGTACTGCTGAATCAAACGGAACGCTCGAACAAAGGAATTTTGAAAATGCTGTCCCTGCCGATCAGCACGACCAAATTGTGTCTTGCAAAGTTTACCATTTTGCTGATACTGGCGGCAGTTCAGATGGTTATGTCCATTGGTGCGTACTATATCTGTGCGGCAATCGTTACCCATACGCAGGATTATAACTTTATCCTTGAGCCGTTATATGTCTGCAAAAATGTATGCAGTATCTATGCCGCTGCAATTCCAATGGCTGCTGTATACCTTGCGGTTTCCACTTTAATTCAATCTCCCATTTTTTCGGTCGGTATCGGTCTGGCTTCGATTGTACCTTCCGTGCTTATGATAAACACAAAAATATGGTTTGCCTACCCGATGAGCTATCCGTTCTATCTGATAATGGTGGCGTATGGGAGAGCTGCTGAAGGTGTTTATGAAACACAAATCGCTTGGCTTCCGTGGCTGCCTGTTGCAGTCGGAATCACTATTTTGGCACTTGTCGTATCCTGTATGCGATACGGTGCATCTGAAAGGAGATAACTACAATGAAAAACAAAATTTTAACTGCGATTTCTACCATTATGCTCTTTGTCCCATGGACGATCCTGCCACTGCGTACCTTTGATTGGGCGCTGGAATCCCCGGTAGCGGAGATTATGGTTTACAGTTACGCCGCCTTTATGATTTTTTCAGGTATCTTTTCCATTCTCAGCTATACCAAAGGAAAAGTAAAATCCAAACTTATGCAGGTATGTGTCGTGATTAACAGTATTTATGCGGTTGGCGCAATCGCAATTATCGGTATGAATATTGTAACGAGGATTGGCGGGTGATGATATGAAAAAAATAAAAATTCTGATTGCCGTTTTGCTTTCCTTATGTTTGGCTTTTGCTGTTACAGGGTGCAGCGGCGACAACCTGAAAGATAGTGTTATAAACGGCTTTAATGATATGCTCCAGCATTTCAGCAAATATGCCCTTACGGACGAAAAAGATTTGCAGGGCGATAAGACCAAAGGGGAAGATACCTATACCGGCTCCTATACAGCAGATTATGAGGATTTCAATGATAAAGAATACATCTTTGGAGGTACTGCGTTAGAACGGGATAAAGGAAGTGAGCTTACTGTAACTTACGAGTTGACGGTTGATTCCGGCACGGCGAAGCTTTACTGGCTTGATAAGGGTGAGGAAAAAATGATTGCCGATACAAGTAAAAACGGAACATATTCCGTTACCCTTGACGAAGGCGACAACTATCTTACTTTAGAAGGCAATGATTTTTGCGGCTCATTGCAGGTGGTTGTGGAATGATTGCAAAAGCAAGAACAAATCCGCTAAATCTTTGTGCTATGCCTAATACTTTGGAATGTTCGATAAACCGCTAATTCACTCTTGTTCAGATAAAGCAGAGCTGGATTTAATTCGCCATCTACTTTGCCATTGTCGCCATTTCACTCGCCATTTAATTTGCCATTCCGTATTGTCGCATTGAGCATAAAAGCGTTATCAATTTTATTTCCCCATTTTTTAGCATAACATTGAGTAGTGAAAAGAATGAAAACCGCAGGACTTCGATATATAGCTCTGCGGCTTTCAGCTTTTCGATATTTTAGTCTCTTTTGATATGCTTTTGTATATCTTCCACAGACGGGAGCTGTTTGCTCAAAGCTTCAGGAAGCTCACTTGTAACTTTGTATTCGCTGACACCGATTGGCTTTGACATATCTTTTAAGGCATATTCAGCGACTAATGCGTTTTTGCTTTTGCACAGCAACAGACCGATAGAAGGATTGTCATTATCCTTTTTCAAAATCCCGTCAACGGCTGAGAGATAAAAGTTAAGCTGTCCAGCATATTCCGGCTTAAATTCTCCGGTTTTCAGCTCAATCACAACATAGCAGCGAAGATTAAGGTTGTAGAACAGAAGATCAATGTAAAAATCATCGCCGCCGACATTGAGATGATATTGATTGCCGAGAAACGCAAATCCCGTTCCCAACTCTAAAAGCAGCTTCGTTACATCCTGAACAAGAGCCTGCTCTATATCCCGTTCTACCATATCTTCCTTGAAAGGGATAAAATCAAAAATGTATGGATCTTTCATTGTTTGTACGGCAAGCTCACTCTGCGGCGAAGCAAGTCGGCTTTCAAAGTTTGAAATTTTATCAGCAATAGCCTGCCGTTCATACAAGCCGCTTTCAATCTGATGAATCAAGACATTATGCGACCAGCCATTTTCTGCGGTCTTTCGTATATACCACTCTCTTTGCTTTTCTCCTTTAACCTTATCCAAGATTGCAACATTGTGCGACCACGGAATTTGTGCAGACACCGTCTGCACAAATTGCTCATCAGGATAAGTGCTTGCAAATTTTGACATATATTTAAGGTTGCGAACAGAATAGCCCTTTGCGTTCGGGAACGAGAGCTTAATATCAGCCGCCAGATTTTCAATAAATTTATTGCCCCAAGATTTATGCTCGTTTATGATTTTTCCGATATTGTAATACAGCATAATCAGCTCTTTATTTACACTTAAAGTAGCTTTGTACTGCGCCTGCTGAATTTCCTGTTTGATAGTTTGCACCAAATCAAGATACTCGTTATTATTCATCAACATCTTTATACCCTCCAGTTATCTATTTCAAAAATTGATTGCGGTATTCCTGATGACGGAAACGATAGCCCTGTGCGATCAGCGTATCCGTTTTCAATGCGACCAAGTTTATGTCCGAGTGCATTGCCCGTGCGATCTGCTGAATATCATACCCGTTTTCGATATATTCCAGTATTTCATCATCAGGCAGGGAGATTTGGGAAGCAAAGATGTTTGCCTCGTACTCCATCCGGCTTTGCCGCATATCGAAAATATTAAATTCCTTGAAGCCGCCGGCTTTGACCGCTTCTTCTCTATGTAATGCGTCGTGTCCAATCTCATGCAGCATTACGATACGCTCCATTACAGGGTGCAGATCGTCTTTTATGAAGATAAAACGGTTACGCATTAAAACCTTGTATGCCCCTCGCTGTTTCTTGAAGGCTAATGGGATAACTTCTATGCCCAGTTCTTGTGCGATTCTATGCGGATCTCTTGTGCAAAGGTCATTTGCCAGCCGATTCGCCTTTCTGACAATCTCTAAAGTCTGAATATCCAAGAGCAAACACCCCCATTCTACTGCCAGTAAGTATATCTTATCAAATACACTGTCCGAAAAAGAGGACATCAAGCGTTATTTCCGGTATTTTTTGGGAGTGTACTTTTTATTCTTCTCTTTGGCGATCCAGTACGCTTCCTGAATGCCTTTCATCATCTCGTCCAAATCCTCATCTGCAAGCTCGCCGCCTGCAAAAAGCCCCGTAACCTCTGCCATAAGCTTCTTTGCCTGTCTTGCGCCTTTGCTTCCGTATTTGGATTCAGCGTTCAGCAGAAATTCCTCGTCATCGGTAAGCAGATAGTTGACATCGACCTTCAGGACTTCCGCCATCTTATAATAGGTTTCCCTCTTTTTCGGGTAGCGGGTGCCAGCCTCATAATTCGATATTGTCCGCAGAGAAACGCCGATTGCTTTTGCAAACTCATCTTGCTTTAAGCCTGCCTTCGTGCGGGCTTCTTTTACTTTCTCACAGAATTTCATTTCATCTGACCTCCAAATTATCCCACCTGATTTGAAAATATCTTGCGTATCCATATTGACAAGCGCAAGTTAATTTCGTATAATGTCAATACGCAAGTAAGTTGCGTATATATAATACCTGAACTTGCGTGTTTTGTCAAGGGAGTCCAGCAAATTAGCTTGAACTTTTATCTACCAACAAATGATACCCGTTTTAAGGATTGAGGCGAACAGATGGGACGGAAAGATACACTCGCTGCGAAAAGCATTCGGAAAATGTATGAGCAGCTTAATTTGAATCAATCGGATATATTCTCGAAAACAAAATTGCTTCTTGGCGTATACCGTGATGTGGTCTGGATTACGCTGAGCGAGTCTGCCCGTGTGAATGAGGAGCTGGCATATTACGGAGAAGAACTGGACAGCGCCTTTGTCTATTTGGAGCTGTTTGCGCCGGATACCGAGAAGCAGGAGTTTGAGAGCCGTATCAGCGCCTTGTTTGAGAACAAGTGGATGGTTGACCTGATTGATACCGCTATGGCGAAAATATATGACTACCATAACAACGGCAGGTTGTACCACGAAATCATATCGAAAAGCTACCTGACAGCATTTCGGTATACGGAGAGCGAACTGCTCGATCTCTTGAATATGGAGCGCAGTACCTTTTACGACCGGAAGCGGGAAGCGATTTTGCTTCTCGGCGTATCCCTGTGGGGATATGCGATTCCGTGCTTCAAAGGAATCTTCAATATGAAGGGAACTGATGAAAGCGACGATATTCCCGATTTTTTCAAATAAAGGCTTGTCCGACTAAAGTCCGACGAAATCCCTACTGAATGTCCGACCTTGCGTATGCTACACTGTGTATGCTGCCCGAAGAACGGCTTTCGTTTACGGAACGAGGCTGAAAACAAAATGGCAGAAAATTGGCGCAGTTTTGCCGATGATACGAAAAAGCAAATCTGTTACAATTAGTATGCCTAAAGCTTTGAGAATTTTTCTTGATTTTCAAATGCTGGTTGAATATCTTTTAGGCGGCAATACAGCAGCTTAGGCAAAACGAATTGAATATGTGTTTTGAAGAAGCAGTTATAGCTTTCAGCCTTCGGGCTTGAATGTTATAGCTGCTTTTTTTGTGCAGCCCTTTTCGCTTTTGTCAAGCGGAAAGGGAGCTTTATGTCTATCACAGTATGGCAGGCGTTTGTATGTAGGTATCCGTGATCTCCGAATTTTTGACTTCAACTCAAAAATTCAAAATTTAAGGAGATTACGGAAATGAAAAAACTTACAGTAAACGAGCAGGAAGAATTATTTGCACAGGATTGTAAACTCATCAACCTTCGGTATGAGTATAGTGGTTTCACTGGAACGGAAAAATGGGCGATTGTAACGGAGCTGTCCGAAGAAGCATTGTGGGACAAGTACCCTGATATTATCAGCAGGTATATGCCGTTTATCCTTCTGTCAATGGCTCAGGGGGAAGTGATTAGTGAATCACATAGAAATAATGATAAATATGAAAAGCGCAGCAAAAGGACAATAGATGTGTACGGATACGAAGATGATATTTTTGAGCAGTTCCATCCGAAATCTATCGCCCCATTTATTGATCCGTTTGATAAAGCGGAGGAGGAACAGATCGAGGAAGAAAAAGAAAAGCTGCGGCAATTAGAACTTTCTAAGGTAAGACAAGCGTTAAGTATGCTGCAACCTGTTCAAAGGGAGCGCCTTCTTAAATCCGTTTTGCTTGGGATTAGTTCAAGAAAAATTGCAAAAGAGGAGGGCATAAATTATAGCTCCGTAGACAAGTCAATCGCTGCCGCAATAAAAAATTTCAAAAAATTTTATGAAAACCTCTGATTTTGGGTGTGCATTTCGCACCCCTTTGTCCAAATGAGTGAAGGGGTATTTCTATTCCGGATATGAAATGCGCTTTCAAAACTCAATGAACAGAGAGGTTATACATAAAATGAAGGAAACAAAAATCAGGCGTGGGGATATATTTTCCTACGATTTCGGCACACGAATCGGCTCGATCCAATCGGGCGTAAGACCTGTGCTGGTAATTCAGGCAGACAATTTCAATACGAATGCGCCTACTGTTATTGTTGCGTCCATAACGAGTGTAATAAAAAAGAGGTATTTGCCATCCCACATTATTTTAGGCGAGGATTTCGGTCTGACGAAGCCTTCAATGGTGTTGCTTGAGCAAATACAGACTGTAAATAAAGATGATTTGACAGAGTATATCGGCTTTGTCGATGATGAACGCCTTTGGAGGCAGATTAACGCAGCCTTGAAAAAAACATTCGGTCTATGGCTTTACAACACTGACAGGATCGGCGACATTCGCTGCCTGTGTCCGAAATGCTTAAAGGACTATTTCCGCAATCCGAACTATATTGTCAGACGCCTTGATCCTTTTCAGAAAAGTAAAGGTACTTGTGATAAGTGCAATGATAGGGGCTGGGATTATATCGTTTATGATAAACGCACCTCTTTCAAAGGAAAAGGGGTATAGGGATGTCGCAAAGCAGGGAAAAGAAACGGAAGTTTGACATTCCTATATGGCGCAAGGCAAATCTGTCGATTGAAGAAGCCGCAGCCTATTCCGGTATCGGAATGGCAAAGCTTTATGAGATGACAGAAAGCGAGGATTGCCCATTTGTCTTATGGATAGGCAGCCGGAGAATGATTAAACGAAAAGCTTTTGATGAGTATATAGAACGGCAATACTCCATTTAATGAAAAAGTCAAGCCTGCGATGAGCCGATTCGCATAATTGGCTTATCGCAGGATATTGGCTATGCTGTAACTACCAAAAGCAAGGAGGTACAGCAATATGCTTAACAAAAAGCACGATTCGGATATGCTGAGAGTCCCGTTGTGGAAGAAAATGAATTTGACGGTGGAAGAAGCTGCCGAATACTCAGGAATAGGCGTATCTAAAATCAAAGAAATTTCAAACCAAAAAAACTGTCCCTTTGTCCTATGGGATGGAACAAAGCGGTTGATTAAAAGAAAACAATTCGAGAATTATCTCGAAATACAGTATTCCGTTTGAGAGGAGGACGAGCGAATGGATAACAAACTGACTGAAACAGGCAGTTCCAACAGGCGTGTAGCTGCTGTTCCAATTTGGATAAAACCTTATTTGACGATAGAAGAAGCGGCAGAGTATACGGGAATAGGCAGGGACAAGCTTTATGAAATGACGAGCCTTGCCGACTGTCCGTTTGTTCTATGGGTAGGCAATCGGAGAATGATTAAGCGCAGGATTTTTGATGAATACATTGAGCAGATGTATTCAATATGATGGAGGTCGTATGGACGAAAAAATTTTAGCTTACAGAAGTGAACTCCAAAAGAGGTCGGAAAACACACCGTTTTGGACGAGAACGATTTTAACTGTTGAGGAAGCTGCCGCATACACCGGAATCGGAAGGGCAAAAATCCGTCAAATCATATCACAAGGGAATTGCCCTTTCACGGTAAATAACGGCACACAAATCTGTGTGATCCGAGAAGCGTTCATTGATTATCTTGATAAGCAGTTTCGTATATAGGAGGAGAGAGAATTATGCCGAGAACAAAAAGAAAAGACAAGTCGAGAGCCGTGCTTCGGACAGGCGAATCGCAAAGGGCTGACGGAACTTATCAATTCCGATGGACTGACAGTAATCATAAGAGGTTTTGCGTATATGCCAAGACGCTTGATGAATTGCGCTACAAGGAAGAACAGATTAAAAAGGATAAGAGCGATGGCATTAAAACCGAAGCCCGATATACGACGGTCAACGAGGTCTATGAGCTTTGGAAGGAGCTGAAGCGAGGGCTGAAGAACAACACCTTTGAGAATTATAAATATATGTATGAAACCTTTGTCCGTCATCAAATAGGCTCAAAGACTGTTTCATCATTGAAAAAAACAGACATAAAGAGGTTTTATAATTACCTTACAGACGAGCGCCAGCTAAAGCCTTCGACTATTGACAGTATCCATACGGTTTTACATCAGATTTTGGATATGGCTGTTGACGATGATTATATAAGGAATAATCCGTCAGATAATGTACTTAGGGAGTTAAAGCAAGCACATTGCTTCAAGACAGAAAAGCGCAGGGCTTTAACCCGTCCCGAACAGGAGCTGTTTTTAAGCTATTTGAAAAATACTCCCGCCGCACAATATTGGTATCCGATCTTTGCGGTTTTGGTAGGGACAGGGCTTCGAGTCGGAGAACTTACCGGATTAAGATGGTGTGATGTCGATCTGGAGAACGATGTTATTGATGTTAATCATACTTTGGTTTACTATGACCACCGTACTGATGGTAGCAAAAAAGGCTGCTACTTTAATGTCAATACGCCGAAAACTCCGGCTGGAAAAAGAAAAGTGCCAATGCTCAGTTTTGTGAAAGAGGCAATTATAATGGAAAAGGAAAGGCAGGAGTTGCTTGATCTTCATTGTATCGCTACCATTGATGGATATACAGATTTTATCTTTATCAATCGCTTCGGAAATCCGCAACATCAGGGAACACTGAATAAAGCAATCCGCCGCATAATCCGTGACTGTAACGATGAGCAGTTTTTGAAGAATGAAAATCCCGAAGTGCTACTTCCGCATTTTAGCTGCCATTCATTAAGACACACATTTACGACGAGAATGTGCGAAGCAGGAGTGAATGTCAAGGTCATTCAAGATACGCTTGGTCATAAGGATATTTCAACAACGCTTAACATCTATACCGATGTGACGAAGGAGCTTAGGCAGTCCGAGTTTGAAGGTCTTGACTCATATTTCAAAAGCGAGTATAATAAAGTGTCTAACGAATAAGCGGCATTTCTTGAGCGAGGATAAAAGCTTCTACACCATTTACACCAATTTATACTCCAATCCACCGAAAAACTACACGAATTTATAGGGATATGGCGATTCAGGAAGAAACCCCGTTTAGACCCGTTATGAGATATGAGGAGGTTTAGGAGAGATTGAAAAGATGGTTGCTTTCGTCCCGACAATGAAGTCCTTAGATGGTGTAAATAAGAAAAATGATGTAAATAATACAGCTTCTGAAGCACCTGAAAAAAATGTAAAAACTGAGTCTGAAAAGATTGATTTTTCTAAGGTAAAGGTAGAGCCTTTATTTGAGGAATTTGTTGATTTTGATACATTCAGCAAGTCAGATTTCCGTGCAGTAAAGGTTAAAGAGTGTGTTGCAGTACCGAAGTCAAAGAAACTGTTACAGTTTACTCTTGATGACGGAACAGGCACAGACAGAACCATTTTAAGCGGTATTCATAGCTTTTATGAGCCGGAAGAACTGGTTGGAAAGACTCTTATTGCTATCACAAATCTTCCACCGAGAGCTATGATGGGCATTGACTCTTGCGGTATGCTCCTCAGTGCTATTCATGAAGAAGAAGGCGAAGAAAAGCTTCATCTTCTGATGGTTGATGACCACATTCCGGCAGGTGCAAAGCTCTATTAAGATGATGTAAAGATGTACCGTTTCACCAAATAGACGGGACGTACTTCATTTGATAAAAAACTGAAAAAACAGCGATTTACATCAAACT